>Ga0070730_10002192_pt1 | contig 17974 bp, 13 predicted proteins | sample Coa_R1_3_FD_66447 | JGI IMG/M metagenome (GOLD analysis project Ga0070730, IMG submission 66447) | Surface soil microbial communities from Centralia Pennsylvania, which are recovering from an underground coalmine fire - Coalmine... | ecosystem: Environmental > Terrestrial > Soil > Unclassified ... | reverse complement strand
GTTTCGTGCTCGCGGGTCTTTTCTAAAGATAATCGCGGGAGGGGCCTTCCAGGAAGGCGCGCAGCTTGCGCGAACGCGAAGGATGGCGCAGCTTGCGCAACGCTTTAGCCTCGATCTGACGGATACGTTCGCGGGTGACCGCGAAGGACTGGCCGACTTCCTCGAGTGTATGCTCGCTGCCGTCGTCGAGGCCGAAGCGCATCTTGATTACTTTTTCTTCGCGCGGCGTCAGCGTTTTCAACACCGAAGACGTCTGTTCTTTCAAATTCAGGTTGATGACCGCGTCGGACGGGGAGACCACGGCCTTGTCCTCGATGAAGTCGCCCAGGTGCGAATCCTCTTCCTCACCGATGGGGGTTTCCAGGGAAATCGGCTCCTGCGCGATTTTCAAAATCTTGCGCACTTTGGACACCGGGATATCCATGCGCTTGGCGATTTCTTCGCTGGTAGGCTCGCGGCCGAGTTCCTGGACCAACTGTCGGCTGGTGCGCACGAGTTTGTTGATGGTCTCGATCATGTGCACTGGGATGCGGATGGTGCGCGCCTGGTCGGCGATGGCGCGCGTGATGGCCTGACGAATCCACCAGGTGGCATAGGTCGAAAACTTATAGCCGCGGCGCCACTCGAATTTGTCGACGGCTTTCATCAAGCCGATGTTGCCTTCCTGAATCAAATCCAGGAACTGCAAGCCGCGATTGGTATATTTCTTGGCGATGGAAACCACCAATCGCAGGTTGGCCTCGATCAATTCCTTCTTGGCCTGCTCGGCTTCCGCTTCGCCGCGATGAATGATGGTGAGCGTGCGCTTGAGTTCAGTCAGCCCGACCTCGCTGGCCTCTTCAATATCTTTCAGCTCGGTGCGGCGGGTACGCAGTTCCTTGCGCGCTTCCGCGGCCACGTCGCCTTTGGCAACGTCCACCCGGCGCTCCAGGCGGCCGGCTTCACGCTCCAACGATTGCAGGCGCTCCACCGTGCCGCGCATTTTGTCGATCAGCCGCTTTTTCTCAAACGGGTTGAAATCGATATCGCGAACCGCCAGCGAAATCTCCACACGAGTGCGGGCCACGTCCCATTTCGCGTGAATATACGAACGTTTCTTGGCTTTGGGAGTTTTCTCCAGGCGGATGGCCTGCTTGAGCGCGTTGTCATACAGCTTGGCGATTTTCTCGATGTGCTTGAGCGTCTGCTTGGTCTTGTTCGCGATCTTTTCTTCGGTCAGCTCTTCATCGTCGAACTGGACGATCTCTTTGATGGAGCGAACACCCTTACGCAGATCGTCGCCTACCGCGATCAATTCCTTGATGACGATGGGAGAGCGGGTGATGGCCTTCATCACCACCAGTTGGCCGCGCTCAATGCGCTTGGCGATGGTCACTTCACCTTCGCGGGTCAGCAGCGGGACGGTGCCCATCTCACGCAGGTACATGCGCACCGGGTCGTTGGTTTTTTCCAGGGAACCGGGGGTCAGGTCCAGATCGCTCTCCGGCTCGTGCGCTTCTTCCTTCACGGTAACTTCGTGGTCGCCGCTCTCGCCGGACACCTCGACCGCACGCGCCGCCTTCGCCGACGCCTGGTCTTCGTAAATCTCGATGCCATTGCGCTCAAAGGTGGTGAGAAGGTCGTCGATCTCTTCCGAGGAGTGCACTTCAGCCGGAAGTGAATCGTTTACCTCGTCGTACAGCAGATAGCCGCGCTCCTTGCCGACCGCAATGAGCTGGCGTACCGCGTCGTATTTCTCTTCAAGACCTGCTACCGCCACAAATCCCTCCCCAATTTCACCGCCAATTTCGCCATACGTCCGCTGCTACGGCATCATTCGGGGCAATGCTATTAGATTCGCTGAGATGTAAACAGACTCGCTCACCCGCGCGAACTGTGGAATTTTCCCCAGAATTCGCGCTACCACATTGACCGCCATGCGGTCACCGAAAACGTAATTTGGAGCTTTGTGCACGCGTAGTTGCCGCTCGCCCGTGCGTCACCCGCGTCTCGCGCTTGGTACTTGCCCCCTGCCGCTAATCTCCTACATTAGATGCACTTAGCGGCAAAACCGTTACTCGCGAAACCCTAGTACGCTACACGTTTAAGTCCGTTGGCGTCAATGATTTAATTGATGGAATGTTGTGAAAAACTCCTCATCGAATTCCGGCCAATTGGCTATCGCGCTGCAGCCAGTTGCCGCATTAATTCCTGCTTCTTTTGCAATAAACTGCGCAGTTCGGGCGGTCCGGGGTTCGCTTCGATGCTCCGTTGCACGTCCGCCAGCTGCTTTTCAGCCTGCCGGTGGCGGAGTGCGTCCACACAGCTTTGCGCTTCCTCCCAAGAGAGCTCGCTGGTTTCCTCGAACAGGATTTCGTAGAGCAGCCTGCGGTCGCGGTCCTCCAGGCTGGCGGCAATTTCGGTCGCTTGCACGGCTTCGCCAGAGAGACTGGCGACGATCAGCGCCGCGAAGATCTTCTCGGTCTCCAGTCCAAGGTAAAGTTGGTCTTGCTGAAGCTGCCGCGCCAGTTCGCCGCGAAAGCCCTCGCCTTCTGCCAACATGCGGACCAGCCGGCGCTCAATCGGCTTTGCGGCGCGCCCGACCAGCTCCGGCTGGGTCTTCACCTCGCTGCGGCGTTCGTTAGCGGCTTTGCTCAGCGCGGCGCGAAGCACGGGTTCGTCAAGGCGGAGCTGCTGCGCGATGCGCGTGGCCCATTCCGAGCGCAGGATGCGATTCGGAATTTTTTGCACGTAGGGCAACAGAAAATTAACCGCACGCAACTTGCCCTCGGCCGTACTCATGTCCATCAGCCGAGCTCGGGCGATCAAGTAATCCACGTACGGCGGCGACTCCTTCAGCAGCTTCGTATACGCCTCCGCGCCTTGCTCGCGAATGAATTTGTCGGGATCGGCTTTACCCGGCAGCGCCAACACGCGCACCTCAAAATCCTGCTCCAGCAAAATCGCGATCGAACGCTCGGTGGCTGCCTGCCCGGCGGTGTCCGGGTCATAGTTCACGATCACGCGCTTGGTGAATCGTCCCAGCAATTTAATTTGCGGCTCGGCCAGGCTCGTCCCGCAGCTGGCCACCACGTTGCTGATTCCTGTCCTGGCAACGGCGATAGCATCCATGTAGCCTTCCACCAGCACCGCGAAATCCGAACGGCGTAACGCCTCCTTCGCGCGGTCCAGGTGATACAACACATTGCTTTTCGAATAGATCGGCGTTTCCGGCGAGTTCAGGTACTTGGGCTGGTCATCTCCCAGGGCTCGGCATCCGAACGCCACGATTTTTCCGGACTCGTTTGCAATCGGGAAAGTAATCCGGCGCCGAAAGCGATCAAACATTCGCCCGCCCTCCGCGCGCGAAACCAGACCGGATTCGGCCAGCAGCTTTTCGGCATACTTGCCTTGCAGATGGCGAAGCAGCAGGTCCCCGCCGCTGGGCGCATAACCGATCCCAAAACGTTCGATGGTCGCTTGGTCCAGGCCGCGGTCTTCCAGGTACGCGCCAGCCAGCTTTCCTTCCGCCGTTCCCAGCAACTGCTTTACGAAAAACGTCTGCGCTACGCGGTGCATTTCCACCAGCGTGGTACGCACGCTGCTTTGCGTGCGCTCCGCCGGCGAGCTGGCTTTCGGCTTGGGAATCGAGATGCCGCACTTCTCCGCCACAATGCGCAGCGCCTCGGAAAATTCGCAGCGTTCCGTCTCCATCACAAAATTGAAGATATCCCCGCCCTTGCCACAGCCAAAACAATAAAAAATCTGCTTAATCGGCGAAACCGTAAAAGACGGAGTTTTTTCCTGGTGAAAAGGACAGAGCCCGCTGAAGTCCTTTCCGGTTTTTTTCAGGCGCACATATTCGCCGACAACCCGAACAATGTCGGCTTGCTGCTTCACCCGTTCCGCTGTCGAGCCCGCTTCCGCCATTTGCCTCTACGAACGCAATTCTACAACCGTGACCGCTTTTCCGCCGCGGTCTTCGGCCTCGAAGGATTGTTTGGCCACCAACGGGTGCGCCTTGAGAAACTCGCCAAGTCCTTTTCGCAGTGCGCCCGTTCCGTGTCCGTGAATGATTCGGACTCTGGCTATGTGGGCCAGGGCCGCATCGTCAAGAAATTTGTCCACGCGCTCGGTGGCTTCTTCGACCGTGGACCCAATCAGGTTGATTTCCTCCGTTCGGCCGACCTCCGCGCGCTGAGAACGCACCGGGACGCTGCCAGAAATGTTGCCCGGGTTTGCCGATGCCGCAACGGTTTCAACGCCTACAATCTCTCCCACGGCCACCTTCATGCGCAAAGGCCCCGCTTCGATTTCCGCGGAACTGCCGTCCAGCCTGCGGAAAATCACTGCTTTACTGAATCCGCGCACGCGGATCCGCGTGCCCGGCTGCAGTTGCTCGGCGCGCACTCCTTCTGATCGTGCAGCAGTGCCCAGGTCCGCCTGTGAATCCGCCAGTGTGTGCACTACCGCCGCATTCAGTTCCTCCCGTGCGTGGCTGCGAACATCCTGCATCTTGCGCTTGGCGGACTTCTCCAATAGTCCGCGCACCTCGCGTTCTTTGACGGCCTCCAGTACGCGCGCGACATTGTCGTCAAAACGCTTCTGCATCTCCGCGAATTTCTCTTCCAGTTCCTTGATTCGTCTTTGCTGGCGTTCCACCCACTGAGTACGAAGTTTGGCCCGTTCTTCCTCTAGCGAGTGCCGCTCTAAGGCCATTTGTTGCTGCATGCGGTCCAATTCGTCGCGGCTGCGATGCAGATACGCAATGAGGTCCGCAGCCTCTCTCGACTCCGGCGTGAGCAAAGCCCCGGCGCGCTCGATGATCGAAGTTGCCAAGCCCAGTCGCTGAGCGATGGCGATCCCGCTCGAACCGCCCGGCACGCCGACCATCAAGCGATACGTCGGCCGCAGATTCACGTCATCGAATTCTACCGCCGCGTTGACCACTCCGGGAGTGCTGGAGGCATAGCCCTTCAATCGATCATGGTGCGTGGTCGCCAGCACAATGCAGTTCTTCGCGCGAAACTCATCCAGCAACGCCACGGCCAGCGCCGCACCCTCTTCCGGCGCCGTACCCGTTCCCATCTCGTCCACCAGCACCAGCGACTGTGGCGTCGCAGCCTGCAGCATCGACTTCAAATTCAGCATGTGCGCCGAAAATGTGGAAAGGTCCGCGGCAATCGATTGCTCATCGCCGATGTCCACCAGCACCTGGTCAAAAACGGGAAGGACTGCGCGCTGCGCCGCAACCGGTATTCCCGATTGCGCGGAAAGCGCAGCGATGCCCGTGGTCTTCAGCGCCACTGTTTTGCCCCCGGTATTTGGTCCGCTGATCACCAGCAGTCGCTCGTCCCCTCCCAGCGAAAGCGACATTGGCACAATCGCACGATTTTCCTGGCGCAGTTTGTCTTCCAACACCGGATGCCGCGCCGCCGCCAACTGCAGCTCGCCCGGCGCGGCGAACTCCGGAATGGCAGCGTCGAAATCGCGCGCAAACCGGGCGCGCGCAAAAATGCCGTCGAATTGCGCGATGGTTGCCGCGGCAGCCTGCAAGGGGTCGCGCAGCCCCTGCAGCCGCTCGGTCAACTCCCGCAGGATGCGTACAATCTCAGCGGCCTCTTCTTCCGCCAGCTGCACCAGCAGGTTGTTGGTCTCGACGGTCTCGAATGGTTCCAGAAAAACCGTTTGTCCCGTTCCACTTGTACCATGCATGATTCCGGGAACGTTTCGACGATTCTCGGCGCGCACCGGAATCACGAAGCGATCATTGCGCAGTGTGACGTAGTCTTCGCCGGCCTGCGCGTTTCGGGACCGCAAGATTTGCTTCAGTGTTTTCTGAATGGAATCGCGGGTCTGGGCTACGCTGGCGCGGATTCGACGCAGCTCTTTCGATGCGTCGTCGCCGATCTCCCGGTTGGGCAAAACGCAGCGCCGTATGGCTGCCAGGGTGTCGCGAAAATCGGCGAGTGACGCCGCGCGCGCAGCGAGCAGCGGAAACTCCGCGGATTCCTCGCGGAACTGTTGGCGCAATCCGCCGGCGGTTTCCAGCAAGGAAGCGGCGTCCAGCAATTCTCCGGGATCCAGCACCGCGCCCGGCCCTTCGATACGCTCGAGCCATTGCTGCGGATCGGCCACTCCGCCAAATCCCAATTCCCGTTCCGCTCGCAACCATTCCCGAGCTTCGCGGATTTGCGCGAAGGTATCCTCCAGCAAAGTTCGGTCGGTGCCTGGATGGAGCCCATCCACCGCCCGCTTGCCAAGCACACACGTCGTGCGCAGTCGCAACAGCTCCCGCAGCTTGTCAAATTCCAAAACGTCTTGTGCCGCTCGCGCCATCGTTCGCTTACATCAGCATATCTGATGGATCATCCCCCACTTACTTGGGCCTTCTCGCATCGGGTTGGTGCGAATGCTTACCTGCGTGGATGGCCGGCGGCTTGCGATCGAATTCCTCGATCATCGCCAGGCACAAGCCGTCCAGCGCGTCCGACGCCTCGTGATTCTTCCCGCCCTGATTGTTGCTGAGGAAAGAAAAAATGAGCCGCCGCCCTCCCGGCGTATCGGCAAAGCCTGAACGCGTCCGGACGTGTTCCACCGAACCGGTCTTCGCATGAATTCGCCCGGCGCTGGGTGTGTTCTTCATCAATGTCTCGAGGGTTCCATCGATACCCGCTACCGGCAGCGACGCAAAGTATGCCGCGAACCACGGCTGACCCTGTGCATACTTCAGCAACGCCGTAATCGCCCGCGGTGTCACCAGGTCATGCCGCGATAGCCCGGAGCCGTCGGTTTGAATTACGTCAGCGGCCGCAATTCCTGCGGCTGAGTAAAAGTCCGCAGGAAACTTGGCGAGATCGTCAGGCGTGTTCCACACCGCCGTCTGTCGTGCGGCGGCGCGCAGCAACATCTCTGTGTGCAAGTTCTGACTGATTTTATTTACCAGCTTTACCGAGTCGGCTAATGGCACTGACACGTGCTCGGCGAGCACTGCGCGCGGAACGGCACCCGTCCCTTCCGGGACGTGCAGCGAACGCGCAACACCGGTTACCCTGATTCCGCGCTCGACCAGTAGACGGCTTAACAGCGCCGCCGCATGTTCCGCCGGATCGTGAATGGCCAGCACCAGCTTGCGTGGCGCGCTGTGCGCCGGCATCGTTCCGCGAATCACCACCAACTTTGAATTCGGCTCCCTGGTCAGCGTCAAATCCGACTTGGTTTCGGCCGCGGAGGTAACCACGTCGTTTCGCACGGTGAAATCCAGCGTCTCCGGAGCCACCACCGCCTGCACCGGCGCACCTGCCGATTCCCCAGACGTCAACGTCAGCGTCACCGTGTTGTCATCCACTACGATGGCCGAAACCGCGGCACCATACTCCCAAACCATGTCATCGATTTCCCATCCGTTAGGATACATTTCGCGGGGGAAATAACTGTCGTCCCCCACTACATCCCCCGCGATTTCCTTAACGCCTTTCGTTTCCAGCGCGTCCGCCAATTCCGCCAGTGCCTTCTCGGGCGCTCCGTCAAATTCCTCTTTCAGTTCGTAGGGAAATTTCCGGTTCGAAAGGTTGGGATCGCCCCGTCCCACAAGAAATAGATCGCCGTTCAGCACACCTTGTGGAGAAACCGTTCCATGGGTCTCTAAAGTAGTATGAAATCGATAGTCGGGTCCCAGCTTAGCCAACGCCAACGCGGTGGTGAATAGCTTCATGTTTGAAGCCGGCACGAAATACTTGTCCGCATTCAATTCATACAGCGTCTCGCCCGCTTCAGCATCGACGATTAACAGTCCCCATTCGCCCTTGCTCGCCGGCGCCGCCGACAACAGTGCATTAACGCGCTCTTCGAACTTCCGCCTGGCCGCAGCGGCATGCGATTTTTTTGCTTTCGCAGGCGTTGCAGAAGGAAGTTCTGCCGCCCCAGCGTCGCCCCAAATCATGCGGTCGCTGCTGAGGATCGCCGAGGTCAGCAACACGGCAAGTTTCAAGATGGCCCGCACCGCTCCTCCCTCTGGCAAATTGCGTTCTGGGAAAGTATAGTCGAAATGACAGAAATGCTTCGTCTCCAGCGCCTGTGAGGACGTTGTAGCGAAGACAAAGATAACGATAGGTTGGGAAACTCCGCGGGTTGCGCCCAGTGAACCCCGGAACGTAAAATCGCATCATCTAAATTTAGCGAGGTGAATGGATGTTGAAGCCGATAATTTCCTCTGTTTTGGCGCTAGCCATTGGGTTGCCGCTCGCCGCGGCGGACAAGAAAAAGGATTCCGAGCGCCTCGAAAATTGCGGAGTGGTCTTAAAGGAAATCCTCGATATTCCCGACGACATTCCGCAGGACCTCCTGGATAAAGCCGAATGCGTCATCGTGTATCCCTCCGTGCTCAAAGCGGCCTTTGTGATTGGTGGGAGCTATGGCCGTGGTGCCATGACCTGCCGCACCGGCGAGCACTTCACCGGGCCGTGGAGCGCCCCCACGTTGATGGCCTTGGAAGGCGGCAGCGTCGGCTTTCAAATCGGCGGTCAAGCCACCGATTTCGTGCTTTTGGTCATGAATGATCGCGGCGCCCACGCCATCCTCAAGAGTAAAGTGAAGCTCGGCGCGGACGCCTCCGCCGCCGCCGGTCCCATTGGACGAAATGCCGCTGCCGAAACGGACGTCACCATGCGCGCCGAGATTCTCACGTACTCTCGCGCCCGCGGTCTTTTTGCCGGAGTTTCCCTGGCCGGCTCCTCGGTTCGTCCCGACAATGATGCCAACGCTCGCATTTATGGCAGAAAACTCGAGGCAGAAAGCATCATCTTCAAGGGAGCCGCGGCTGTGCCGCCCTCCGCCCAGAAACTGATTTCGTTGTTAAATCAGAAATCTCCGAAAACCAAATAACGGGAGCGAAGAGTTCCGTCTGCGCGGGGTTCGCGCAAGCCCCAAGCGGTTGCTAGCACTCTGTCCTTGAATTGACTTCTGCTCATAGATGACTTATAGTCAGACGTGGTCGCAGGTCATGATCAAAAAGCTCCCTGAGCTTCCACGAATGCCCTCTCCGCCCGCGGACCGTCGCCAGCGTCGCAGCGCCGATATCCGCGAACGGCTCTTCCGCGCGGCCCTTAAACTGTTCTCCGAAAAAGGTATTGAAGACACCACGGTCGAAGACATCACCAATGCCGCCGATGTTGGCAAAGGAACCTTTTTCAATTACTTCCCAAGCAAAGACCATATCCTCATCGCCTTCAGCGAAATGCAGCTCTCCAAACTACACGCCGCGGTGGAAACTTTGCGCGAACACAGCCAGCCGATACCCGACTTCCTAAACGGCCTCAGCGTCCGCATGACCGAGGAACCCGCGAAAGCTCCCGATGTAGTCCGCGCCATCCTGCAAGCCTACCTCTCCACTTCCACCGTGCGCAGCGCCATGCGCGAAAATCAAGCCCGTGCTCATGGCCTTCTCACCCAAGTCGTGCAGCTTGGGCAGGATCGCGGCGACATTCGTCGCGACCTACCTGCGGGAGAGCTTGCCCACGTATTCCGCCAAACGGTTTTCGGGACCTTATTGATCTGGTCGCTTTTTGGCGACGCCACCTTGCCCGACCGCATCCGGACGGCCCTTAACGTAGTTTGGCAGGGTTTGGCGCCGCGCAGCATCTCCGAAGCCGGTCCGCCAGGCTGAACCCGGGAGCTGAGGCCTCCAATGAATCGCAAATCCCTCATTTTCCTGGTCATAATTGCAGCGGCTCTCGCCGCGACCGCCTATGCCGCTGGCTGGTTCCGCCATGACGCGGCGCTGCAAGGCTCCGGTACGGTGGAGGCCCGCGACACCCGCGTTGGTTCCAAAATTGGCGGCCGCATCGATCAGGTCCTGGTTCGCGAAGGGGATCGGGTGCAGCCTGGTCAAGTGTTGATTACCTTCGACGACAAAGAGTTGCTGGCCTCCCTGGAGCAGTCCCGCGCCGCTGCGGAAAAGGCGCAACGGGGCTACCGGCCGGAGGAAATCGCCGAAGCCCGTGCCGCCGCCGCGGCTGCCAAAGCGGAATACGAGCAACGCAAGAACGGATATCGCAAGGAGGATACCGCTGCCGCGCAAGCGGACCTGGATCGCACCAAGGCCGACGAAACCCGTACACAACTGGACTTCCAGCGCTACGATTCTTTGGCCAAGAAAGACTTGGTGTCCAAGCAGCAGCGTGACACCGCGGAAGCCGCCTGGCGCGTAGCCGTGGCCATGGTACAGAGCGCGCAGCAGAAGCTCGATCAATTGCAAAGCGGCTATCGCCCTGAGGAAGTTGCCGCCGCCGCCGCCCGCTACCAGCAAACCCAAGCCACCCTCGAGAAGCTCGAGCGCGGCAACCGTCGCGAAGACGTTGACTCCGCCAAGGCTGCGCTTTCCTACGATGAAGCACGCTACCGGGAACGCCAGGTAATCGCCCCGAGCGCCGCCACCGTAGAAGTACTGGACGTTCGCCCCGGCGATCTTGTCGCTCCTAATACGCCGGTCGCCACGCTGCTCGAGGCCGACCAGATTTACGTCCGCATCTACATCCCGGAGACGGAGATCGGCCACGTCAAAGTCGGCCAAAAAGCCGACGTCCGCGTGGATTCTTTCCCCAAGAAAACCTTCGAGGGCCAGGTCGAACAAATCAATCAGCAGGCCGAATTCTTGCCGCGCAATGTGCAAACTCGCGAAGAACGCGTGCACCAGGTTTTTGGCGTGAAGGTGCGCATCATTGATCCAGCGGGCCAGGTCCTCGCCGGAATGGCCGCCGACGTCAAGCTGAAAGCCGCGAACTAATCATGCCAGCTGCAACGCCATCCAACGGCCTCGCTATTTCCGCGGAACACCTGGTGCGCAAGTTCGGCCAGTTTACCGCCGTCAACGACGTCACCTTTCAGGTGCAGAGAGGCGAAATCTTCGGCTTCCTGGGTCCCAACGGCAGTGGCAAGACCACCGTGATCAAAATGCTCACCGGGCTCTTGCCCCTGAGCAGCGGTAACGCTCATGTAGAAGGCCTGGACGTGCGCACCGATCCGGAAGCAGTGCGCCAGAATATCGGCTACATGTCACAGCGTTTCAGTCTTTATGACGATCTCACCGTCACCGAAAACCTTCAATTCTATGGCCGCATTTACAGCTTACCGCCCGACCGTCTTAAGCGCCGGATGGACGAAATCATCCAGCTCAACAGCCTCCAGCCCTACCTCGATCGTCTGGCCTCGCAGCTTTCCGGCGGCTGGAAGCAGCGCCTCGCGCTGTGCTGCGCCATGCTCCACGAGCCCCAACTTCTCTTCCTTGACGAGCCCACGGCGGGTATCGACCCCGTCGCCCGCCGCCAGCTCTGGGACCTTCTTTTCGAGCTCTCCGGCCACGGCATCACCTTCTTTGTCACCACCCACTATATGGACGAAGCGGAACGCTGCAGTCACGTCGCTTACATCTACTACGGCCGGCTGATTGCCGACGGCACTCCCGATTCCCTGCGTGAGCTTCCCGAGGTGCAGCCGCAAGGCACCAAGCGCATCGAAATCACCACGCCCGAGGTTACCCGGGCCTTGCGCTTGACGCGCCACCTTCCCGGCATCCGCAGCGCGACGATTTTCGGCCAGTCCATCCACGCGCTGGTGGAGGAGCGATTCGATCTCAATGATCTACGCGCGCAACTCCTCAAAAGCGGCATCAAGGTCGGCGAAATCCGCCCGCTGGCTCCCAGCCTCGAGGACGTTTTTGTGGAACTAACGTACAAGCACGAGGCGGAGACGGAGGCCACCCGTGTTTGACCTCTTTCGCGGATTCGGCGCCGTCTTCTTCAAGGAAACGCTGCATGTTCGCCGCGATCCCTCCACCCTCTTCTTTTCTCTGGTCATACCGCTGCTGCAGATGGTTGTGCTCGGCCTCGGTATCGATACCAACATCCGCCAGGTCAACACCGTCGTCTACAACGCCGACGGCCGCCGCGAAAGCCGCGAGTTGATCGACCGCCTGAAAAATACCGATACCTTTCGTATTCGCCGATACGTCTTGAATGACCGGGATCTCAACGACGAAATCATCGCCGGCCGCGCCCGCGTCGGTATCAAGATCCCGGTGGACTATTCCGACCGCCTGTTGCACCACACTGGCGCACAAGTTCTGGTCCTCATCGACGGCTCTGATTCCTCCGTTGCCGGCCAAGCAATCAATGTCACTACTGCTATCGGTCTTGACGAGTCTCTCCGTCGCGTTCTTCGGGACCGCACTCAGATGGCCGTCGAAATGCGCCCCGTGTTGCTGTTCAATCCCGATTCCCGTTCGCCCAATTTCTTTCTTCCCGGCCTCACTGCCGTGTTGCTTCTCAACGTAACCACTTTTCTCACCGCTTTCTCTATCGTCCGTGAAAAAGAGCGCGGCACCCTCGAGCAGCTCTTCGTCACTCCGGTCCGCCCGCTCGGTCTCTTACTGGGCAAACTTTTGCCCTACCTAGTGATCGGCTGCGCCGAGCTATGCGCCATCGTCACGTTCATGCGCTTCGTCTTCCAAGTTCCCATTCACGGCAACGTCCTGCTGCTGGGCCTGTTTTCCTTGCCCTACCTCTTCGTCTCGCTCTCCATCGGCATACTGGTATCCAGCAAGGCCAATTCCCAGTCGGAAGCCATTCAACTCGCTTTTCTCACTTTTCTTCCGAGCATTTTCTTTTCCGGCTACATCTTTCCCCGTGAAACCATGCCTAAGTTCTTTTACATCATCAGTTATTTTGTTCCTGCCAGCTACTACATCAACATCACCCGCGGGATCATCCTGCGCGGCGCCGGCCTCTCCCAGCTGTGGATCGACGCGCTGGCCCTGTTTGCCATGGGCAGTTTCCTCCTGGTAGTTGCCGCGCGCCGATTCCAAAAGAAAGTCATCATGGCGTAGCTCTGCACTCTGGACCTTCCAACATTGCGCCGGGTGCAAAGTGGAACGTTCTTTTGCCTGGTGGTTTTGAACCAACGTCGGCAAATTCTATTTGGTGCAGCTTGGGTGGCTGGTTCCGCCACTTTTGAATAATTGGCTGCCGTACGGTCGCTTTGCTTCTGCTTGCGCTCAGCGTATTCTGCAATATCTGTTTTGAGCCGACGGAGCTGCCTTGTCCTGTCCCATCTGCGAAAGACGAAAAGGTGCGCGCTACTGCCCTGCCAAGGGAGAAACCATTTGCGCGGTCTGCTGCGGCACCGGCCGCGAAGTGAGCATCGATTGCACACCGGATTGCCCGCACCTTATAGCCGCGCACCGTTATGAATACGAGCATCCCCGAGCCCTTCCGGCTGGCACCCCGTTACTCGACGTCAATCTTCCTTCCGACGTCGTCCATACGCAGCAGCAGCTCATGGCCGCTTTCGCTTTCACGATCGCCAAGTTTTGCGCCGCGCACCGCGAGGCTACCGATCCTGACGTCCTCGCTGGAATCCAGGCCCTCGCCGAAACGTATAAGACCCTCCGCAGCGGCATCTTCTACGAGAAGCCCCCGGACGAGCATCTTCCCCGCGAGCTCTATGCCGCCCTGACTGGCTTCATCGCCGAGGTAAAGCGTCAGCAAGCCGAACACAGCAATTCCGCGGCGGTCAAAGACTCCGACATTTTTTATCTACTGGTCTTTCTTTACCGTATGGGGCTGCTGCGCACCAACGGCCGCCCGCGCTCGCGCCGCTACATCGAATTCCTGCGCAGCCAATTCCCCGACGCCCAGGAACTAAAGCGCGAAGAATCGCGCATCATCATTCCCTAAGCCGTTGACTGCGACAAACTCAAGTGGGACAGCCACTTCTGGCTGTTCAATGCCTCCCAAAAGCCGGCACGGTCGGCTAACCCGCCGCCCGGAAACCCATTTCGCCCGCCTGCCAGCCCAACGAAAGCTGCGGCCGGATCGTTTTCCGCGTTCGCTCCTCCCAAGGCCGCGAAACAAATCCGTACTCCTGCCGGATTCTCGCCACCCGCTCAGACATCCGCTTCCGGTACTCGTCCGGCGCATATCCGTTCTTCGCATACCACTCTTCATATTGCTTCGCTAGCTTCGGAAATTTCTCCCGCACAAAAGGCAAAAATTGCTTGGCCGACGAGGGCATCAGGAACAGCACATTGGAAAAGAACCACTGCGCCCCCGCTTTCTTCGCCGCCGCAGCCAATCCTTCCAACTCTCCGTCGCGATCGGTCATTCCTGGTATCAGCGGACAAGCGGATACGCCCACCGCCAACCCCGCCTCTCGCAACTGCTTCACTGCCGCCAATCGCAAATCTGGCCGTGGCGCTCGCGGTTCCAGCAAACGCGCCAACCGCGGCCGCAGCGTCGTAATCGTAATGTTCAGCGACAGCTCGGAACGCTGCGCGATTTTCTTGAACAAATCGATGTCGCGCACAATCTGGTTCGATTTCGTAATCAGCGAAATGCTCAGCCCTTCGCGTTTCGCCATCTCCTCAAGGCACGCCCGCGTCACACCATGCTCGCGCTCCGCAGGTTGGTAAGGGTCGGTGGCGGTCCCAATCGCGATGTGTTCCGGATACACTCCACCCGAACTCCGCGATTCATATGAATAGCGGCGCATGTCCTGCGCCAGCAACGCCGCCGCATCCTTTTTCACAAAGATCTTTTTCTCGAACTCCCCGCCATCCAGTTCCATATATTCGTGCGTGTAACGCGCGTAGCAGTACTTGCATGCAAACTCGCATCCCCGGTACGGATTGATGGTCCATTCAAAAGGTACCCGCCTGGAATCGCATCGATTCAAAATCGAGCGCACCGGCAACAGGAAGTACTCCGGCCGTTCCGGCGAATTTCTCTGCGTCTCGGCAACAGGAGAATTGGCAGCGAGGCGGGCAATGCCAACCAGCGGAGCGCTTTCCGGCCCGCCACAGGGTGCGGCGGCATCTCGGGTCCGGCTATCTGCATGGCGAGGGGCGCCATGTTCTTCCGGTAACGCCGGGGGGCAATCCGGCGAGGGGCAACCCGAGATGCTGCCGCCAGGACCAGTCACGATCGGGGCAAGATCAGATCCGGTCCGAGCTTTTGGGCCACGTTCATCGGCAAGAATGGGGAACAGCGAGGTTTGTTGCGCGGGGCGGAGGTCAAAATCAGCCGGCGTCGATTTGGAAGGAACCAGGGACATGGCCCACCTCACAGTCCAGTATTTCGCTTTTTATTCGCCTTTGTCAAGTCTTTTTTAACGCCTCAACCTTCCTTGTCTCTTACGTCAACGCCTGCCTGTTCTCGTCTTGCCGCAAGCTCTCTTGCTTGCTTAAATCGACTCACACCCTCTGTCGGACTCTTATTCACATTTTTCGTCGGCACCTAGTTCTGACACAGGTCGTCGCCAGGAGGATTCCCTAATGGCCTTATTGACAAGAATTCCTAGCCCCACCCGGCTCGAATTGGCATTAATCACTGTTTCGATGTTCGCGGTCTCCGGATCATGGGCCCAGGCACCCAGCGGCTATTCGGGTCCGGGGCGATACCAAATTGAGAATGTTGCCAGCGGCAAGGTTCTGGATGCCGACCTGCGAGACGGCCGTACCGTTCGCCAGTGGGACGCTGCGTATGGGGGCGACCTGCCGAATCCACCTAACAACGCCCGAAACCAGCAATGGGACATCGAGGATGCGGGCTTCGGCTTCGTCCGCATCAAGTCCGCGCAAAACGGGATGGCTCTGGATGTCGAAAAGCCCACCATTCGCGAGGCGGTGCCGGTAATTCTGGCCGGGCCGGCCAATGCCGACACTCAACTTTGGAAAATAGACGATCTTGGCGACGGCGAGGTGAAGATTACCTCCCGCATTGGAAAGTCTCTGGATTTGCCCAACGGCTCGCACAGCAATGGAACCCATTTCCAGATTTTTCCGGCCAATCCTGGTGAGAATCAGAAGTTCCGCCTGTTCCGAATCGACGGTCGCGGGCGCATCGGGGAACGTGAGCGGGACGAACATGGATTGGGCTTGCGGGAATCTTCCTATGCCGAGCGCACCCCCCCTGAAAACACCGAGAGGAGCGCTTACGAGCTAGGCTACAGCCTCGGCCTCGAAGATCTTAGATCTCAAGTCCGCCGCTCTTACGGACGCCACCGCGGCCAATACAATCCTCAATTTGAGGAAGCCTTTATCGAAGGCTACTACGATGGGTACGACGACGGTCGCGACGGCAGCAGCCGCATGCGCGACTCCGATCGCGGCTTCTATGACGCCGGTTACCGCCTGGGACGAGAGGACGCCATAGAAGGTCGCCGCCAGGACTACACCCGCTACATCGATCGTTTCGATCCCCGTTCCGAACCGCTGTTCCGGCGCGGCTACACTGACGGCTTTCACGCCGCCCCTTGAAGGCGCTTGTTTGACGGCTGGTGACGAAATCCGAGTCACGGAACGGTCTCCAGTCTTCTTGCATTGCTCCGCATCGTCTCGGGCCATTTCGCCCAAGCGCCCCCGGATGGAGGCGCAAGCACCGCCGCATATCATTTGTGCCTGTAACCTGTGCGCGGTATTCTCTCTGCAGAGGATTGATCCAGGCGCATGCCTTCGCGGAGCTGCTTACTTTTTTCGGGTTTGGCTTTCGTTATGGCTGGCTCCGTCATGACCGCCTGGGCTCAAGCACCTTCTCAAGCCAAGAAGCAGCCTTCGATTCCTGCCGCCACGGCTGCTCCCTCCTCGCCACAATCCAAGCACTTTCCAATCCTTCTTCTTGCTTCTGGTAATAATCCTGCCTGGAGCCTTCGCATCGGCCAGAAAGGTCCGGAACGCCTGGATCGTCCCGGATACCCTCCCATTGTCTTGGAACCGGCCGAGGTCGAGCACGACCCCTCTGGTGAAGCCTGGACGTACCACGCCAAAGACTCCGCCGTAGGCATCAACACCACCATTCACGTGTCCCGCGAAGCGTGTTCCGACGGCATGTCCGCCACCAAGTACACCTTCAGCGCTCAAGTCGAGCACCCCCAACTCGGCGCCCTAAAGGGTTGCGCGCGCATTGCCGCCGAGCTTTTTCCCCGCATCACCAACCAGAGCGAGGACGATGCCGACGACGCAGCCAAAAAGAAAACGGCCCCCGAAACTACCGTGACCGGTTTCAAATCGCCCACTTCTGTGGCCTACATCACCTCCGCAGGCAAAATCGTGGTCAGTCGTGGGGGCGTAAAGAAGATCGCCGGCGCTGCGGGAACCGATCTCGCGCTCTCTCACGACGGCAAAAAGCTCCTTTACGTCCGCGCCGACTCCAAGTCCGCTCCCGAGAACACCCTTGTTCTCTACGAGTTCGAGACAGGCCGCGCCCGCGACCTGGTTCACGGCAGTGTCCGGCAGCCCTCCTGGTCCCTCGACGATTCCCGTATCGCGTACCTGACCAACCAGGATCAAAAATGGCAGGTTTGGACTTTTCCAGTTACCACCCCCGAAATCCCCTCACCCCTTTACGCCAATAACCTCAATACTCTGCAGGGATGGGTCGACACCCACATGCTCCTTGCTACCGACGCCCAGAACGCCTATTGGATCGCCGACGACGGCAAGCCCGCCGAAGCCGTTCCGCTCCAGGAGATTAGCGGCCCCGCCTTTCAGTTTGGCGATTCCGGCGTTATTCGGGTCAATCCTGGCAACCCCGATCTGCTTCTGGTCTCCGTGATTTACCGCAATCCTCCTGCCGGCGCTTCCTCCGATTCCGCCCACGGCGCCCTCCTTCTCTATGAGTTACGCAGCAAGCGCCGCGTAGTCTTGAATCCGCCCGAGCAGTCCGCCAGCCATGGCGAATGGTCCCGCGACGGCGTCCAGGTCTTCTACACCGTGCGCCCCTCCGCCGGCCCGTCCAGCACTTTCCGCATCTTCTGGGATTCTTCCTCCCCCAAGCGCTACGTTGCCGCCACCGATTTCGTAATAGGCCAGTGACTCGTAGCCGCCCGCCACAACGCATTGGTTAAGGGCAATAATCCGGTTTTGCCGCCGTCTGGGAGCGGAAATCGGCTGGCAAGCGAGTACTATTGGCCGATACGCCTACTCCTCTGGCATTCCGCGCCAAGC
>Ga0070730_10002191_pt1 | contig 17977 bp, 18 predicted proteins | sample Coa_R1_3_FD_66447 | JGI IMG/M metagenome (GOLD analysis project Ga0070730, IMG submission 66447) | Surface soil microbial communities from Centralia Pennsylvania, which are recovering from an underground coalmine fire - Coalmine... | ecosystem: Environmental > Terrestrial > Soil > Unclassified ... | reverse complement strand
GCGTCGCCGGCCAGCACCGCCCGGTCGGCGGCGATGGCCGCCTCCAGGCCGGAACCGCACAGCCGGTTGATGGTCGCGCCGGGGACCGTGGTGGGCAGCCCGGCCAGCAGAGCGGCCATCCTGGCCACGTTCCTGTTGTCCTCGCCAGCGCCGTTCGCGTCGCCGAAGTAGACGTCATCGAGCCGGGCTGGATCCAGGGCGGGGCTGCGGGCCAGCAACGCGGAGATCGCACCGGCCGCCAGGTCGTCCGGCCGGACCGCGGCCAGCGCACCGCCGTGCCTGCCGATCGGGGTCCGCACCGCATCGATGATGAAGGTCACGCCGCCACCTCGTTCGCATCATGGCCGTCAGTTCGCATGACGAACGCCCTTCTCGACACTACCAGCGGAAATGGACGAAAACCCGGCCGAAGTTCTTCGAGTCCTTCTCCACCCGGTGGTAGAGCGCCTTGATCTCCTTCTGGTCCAGGAACCTGAGCACGCGCTTCTTCAGCGCACCAGAGCCCTTGCCGGGAATGATTTCGACCAGCGGCGCCTTCTTCCGTACCGCCTCGTCGATGATCGCCCGCAGCGCGCGGTCGATGTCGTCGCCCCGGTTGTAAATGTCGTGCAGGTCCAGCTTGAGCTTCATGGCGCGCGCCTCCACCACTGATTGTGCGTCGGCCGGGCTCATGGTTGCTGGCCGGGCCGCAGTCTCGCGGCGATGCCGGCGACCAGTTCGCCGGCCGGGCGGCTGGCGTCCACCACCAGCACGTCCTCGCCGTCGCCCGGCGGTTCCAGATCCCGGAACTGGCTGTCGAGCAGGGTCGCCGGGAAGAAGTGCCCGTGCCGCGCGGCCAGCCTGGCCGCGGCCGTGCCCGGGTCGACGCACAGGAACACCAGCCGGGCATCCGGCCGGCCGGTCAGCAGGGCCGCGCGGTAGGCCCGGCGCAGCGCCGAGCAGGTCACCACTCCGCAGGCCCCGGCGGCGATGCACCGGTCCATCCAGGCCCCGATGGCGGCCAGCCAGGGCCCGCGGTCGGCATCGGTGAGCGGCACCCCGGCCCGCATCTTCGCCACGTTCGCCGCCGGGTGCAACTCGTCGCCGTCGATGAATTCTGCATGCATACGGCCCGCGAGCAGGGCGCCGACGGTGCTCTTGCCGCTGCCGGAGACGCCCGCCACGACCACGATCACCGGCGCGCGGCACCCCACAGGCCCAGCGCCTCACGGGCGGCGATGGCCGCCCCCCGGGCCCCGGCCATGTCCAGGTCGGGCACCAGGGCGAAGCAGGCCACCCGCGCCTGTTCGTCGCGCAGGTCGGTATGCTCGCGGACCTTGCCGAGGAACCAGTCGCGGAATTCCGCCGCGGCCTCCACCACGCCGCCGCCGAGGAAGTACACGTGCGGGTCGGTGAAGTTCGCCGCGATCGACAGCACCCGGCCGAGTGCCATCGCCTGCTGCCCGAAGATCTCCAGCGCCATCTCGTCGCCGGCCTCGCCATAGCCGCGGACCATCTTGGCCGCCTTGGCCAGCGAGCCCACCTGGCCCAGCTCGTGATCGGGAAACCTGGTCAGCCAGTACGGCAGCAGGTTCTTCTCGATTGCGGTCAGCGAGGCGAAGCTCTCCGCGTCCCCGGTCAGCCCGCAGTTGCACAGCGGCACCGGCTGCCCGGGGCCGAGCATCCCGTCCACCGGGATCCGGATGTGGCCGAGTTCCCCGGCCATGCCCGCCGCGCCACTGACCACCCGGCCCTGCTCGATCACGCCGCCGCCGAGCCCGGTGCCGACGATGACCGACACCGACGAGCTGATCGCCGCCGCCGAGCCCAGCCGCATGTGGTGCGCATAGAGCGCGGCGGCGTTCCCGTCGTTGTTGTAGACGACCGGGAGGCTCAGCGCACCCTCCAGCGCGCTGCGGATGTCATAGCCGCGCCACTGCGGGTGCACGAAGTTGACCGCGCCCCTGGTGGAGATGACCCCGTCCGCGCTGGCCGGCCCCGGCGTGTCCAGGCCGACCGCGCGCACCAGCTCGCGCGGCGTCCCGGTCACCTCAAGGACCTGCTCGAACGCACCGGCCAGTGCGGCGATCGCCGCGTCCGGGCCCTCCTGCACCCGGCTGCGCGACTCCAGCATGGTTTCCACCAGGAACCGGCCGGAGCTGTCCAGCACGGTGGCGTTGTTGGCCGTACCGCCGTTGTCCAGGCCGACCACGACCTCTAGATCCTGATCAGGCATCCGGCGCCTCCTCGTCGGCTGAGCGTACAGCCTCGTGCCGGATGGCCTGCTACCGCCTGCCGAGCAGGGCCGGGGTGTTCACCTTGTCGGCGGCGATCTTGAGTATCACCCGGCCGTGCGGGCCGATCGGGTTGCCGTAGTCCGAGCCGACGTAGCGGTTGGACAGCTCGTCGATATGGCTGCGGGCCTGCTCGCCGCCGATCGTCTCGACGACGTGGCCGCGGACCTCGGACCAGTCGTAGGGGTTGTCACTGGCATGGATGAGCACAGTGACCCGGGGGTCCCTGCCGACGTTCTTCGCCCGCTGCCGCTGCGGCTCGGTGTTCACCAGGATGTGCTCTCCGTCGGTGTCCACCCAGGTGAGCAGCGCCTGCGGCTGTCCGTCGGGCATCAGGGTCACCACCGTGGCCAGGTTCTTGCCCTTGGCCAGCCTGACGGTGTCCTCATCCAGGGCCATGCCTTCACTCCTTCGCTGTGTCCATACGCTGCCGGGTTCATGATTTCATCCGATGTTGCGGTGTCGCCGGGGCCCTCGCGTTTCGGCCAGCCCAGCCGGGAACATGGCAGGCATGACACAGACACCACAGCCGGTGGCCGTCACCCTGGCCGGCGGGGTGGCCATGCCCCTCGTCGGCCTCGGCACCTGGCAGCTGCGCGGCTCTCGTGGCTACGACGCCATCCGGTTCGCCCTGGACACCGGATACCGGCACATCGACACCGCCACGATGTACGGCAACGAAGCCGATGTGGGGCGCGCGCTCGCCGACAGCGGGCTGGACCGCAAGGACGTGTTCATCACCACGAAACTGCCCGCCAGCAGCGTGGGCCGGGAGCAGGTCACGCTCGCGGCCAGCCTGCGCGCGCTCGGCACCGGTTACGTCGACCTCTGGCTGGTGCACTGGCCGCCGGGCGGCCGGGCCTCGCCCCGGCTGTGGCGGGAGCTGCTGACCGCCAGGGAGCAAGGGATGGCCCGGGCGGTGGGGGTGAGCAACTACAGCACCGGCCAGCTGGACGAGCTGATCGATGCGACCGGGGAAGCTCCGGCGGTGAACCAGATCCCGTGGAGCCCGTACCAGTTCGACCCGGAGCTGCTGGCGCAGAGCAAGGAGCGCAAGGTCGTCGTGGAGGGCTACAGCCCGCTCAAGGGCACCAACCTGCGCGACCGGGTGCTGACCGGGATCGCCTCCGCCCACTCGGTCACACCGGCCCAGGTCGTGCTGCGCTGGCACATCGAGCACGGGATCCCGGTCATCCCGAAGTCGGCGGACACCCGGCGGATCGTCGCCAACTTCGACCTGTTCTCGTTCTCGCTCAGCCCGGAGGAGATGACCATGATCGACGGCCTGGCCCGGGGCTGACGCTCGTGTCCTGCGCCGTACTTTCCCCGCCGGAAAGACACCCCATGGCGGCGTCCTGGGCCAAGCCGAGCGGCAGCGGGCGGCGCGGCACCGGGGCCGAGTGCACGATGGAGGTCGTCGTGCGCCCGTGCGGGGTGAACGTGTCCAGGATCGGCTCCAGGTCGTCGATGGACCGCAGGTAGAGTTTCATGAAGTAGCAGTCCTCGCCGGTGATCCGGTAGCACTCGGTCACCTCGGGGGTTGCCCTGGCGACCTCGGGGATGGCCCGCAGGTCCCGGTTCCACGGGCTCACCCGGACGATGGCGCACACCGTGTATCCCAGCGCCCGTGGCTCCACCTCGGCCCGGCAGCGCAGCACGCCGGTGTCCTCCAGCCGCCGCAGCCGGTCAGCCACGGCCGGGGCGGACAGCCCGATCCGGCGGGCCAGCTCGGCCACCCGGAGCCTGGCGTCGGCCGCCAGCTCGGCGATCAGGCGGCGATCCAGCGAGTCCAGCGGTTCGTAGGCCTGGGTCGGCAGATTCCTTCGTTCGGCAGGGATATTCACGGCGAACTCCGTTGTTTGGCCATTCCTTCGGCCAACGTTACCTTCGTAAGCTGCCTGGATGTTGCGGGTAACCTCGCCTGCCAGGGTGCCGGACCGCTGTGCTGGCGGTGGCGCGCCGGGTCTGGCCTGCCGCCTGCCGCCGCAGTCTTTCTTCCTGGTCAGTGCCGTCTTCCACTACCTGGGACCGTCGCTGGCCGTGCTGCTGTTCAACCGGGTCAGCGTGCTCGGGGTGGCCTGGCTGCGCATCGTCACGGCGGCGCTGGTGTTCGCCGTCTGGCGGCGGCCATGGCGGCTGGCGTCGCGCCTTGACCGCCGTGGGCTGCGCGTGCTGCTGGCGCTCGGCGCCGTGCTGGCCGGCATGAACTCGCTGTTCTACCTCGCCATCGGCCGGCTGCCCCTTTCCACGGTCGGGGCGATCGAGTTCCTCGGCACGGTCGGGCTCGCCGCACTCGGCGTCCGGACCCGGCGCAATGCCGCCGCTCTGGCGCTCACCACGGCCGGGGTGGCCGTGATCACCCAGATCCGGATCACCGGCCAGCCGCTGGGGTTCGTGTTCGCGTTCGGCAACTGCGTGCTGTTCATGCTCTATGTGATCCTCGGCCACAAGATCGCGAACACCGGGCAGTCCCGGGCGGACACCGGCGGCATCGACCGGCTCGGCGCGTCAATGCTGATCGCCGCCGTCGTGGTGAGCCCGGCCGGCCTCACCGGCGCGGTGGCCGCGTTCTCTCACCCGCTGCTCCTGCTGGCCGGCGCCGGGGTCGGCGTGTGTTCCTCCGTCATCCCCTACGTCACCGACCAGCTCGCCATGGCCCGGCTGCCCAGGGCGACCTTCGCGCTGATGCTCGCGCTGCTGCCGATGTTCGCCACGCTCACCGGCGCCGTCGTGCTCCAGCAGATCCCTACGCCGCCGGACCTGATCGGGATCGCCCTGGTGATCACCGGCGTCGCCGCGCACCAGGCAACCCGCCCGCAGGAACGGAGCTGACATTGGAGTACGTGCGCCTGGGCTCGTCCGGCCTGAAGGTGTCCAGGATCGGCCTCGGCATGATGAGCTACGGTGACCCGGCCGCGCAGCCCTGGGCGCTCGGCGAGCAGGAGGCCGAGCCGATCGTGCGCCAGGCGGCCGAGGCCGGCGTGACCCTCTACGACACCGCCGACATGTACTCCAACGGGATCAGCGAAGAGATCACCGGCCGCCTGCTGGCCAAGCTGTTCACCCGGCGCGAGGACTACGTGCTCGCGACCAAGGTGTACTACCCGGTCGGCCCCGGACCCAACGACCGGGGCCTGTCCCGCAAGCACCTGCTGGCCGGCATCGACGCCTCGCTGGCCAGGCTCGGCACCGACCACGTGGACCTGTACCAGATCCACCGCTGGGACGAAGAGACGCCGGTCGAGGAAACCATGGCCACGCTGCACGACATCGTGCGGGCGGGCAAGGCCCGCTACATCGGCGCCTCCGCCATGCCGGCCTGGCGGTTCGCCAAGGCCCAGCACACCGCCGTGCTGGGCGGCTGGACCAGGTTCATCGCCATGCAGAACCGCTACAACCTGGTCAACCGGGAGGATGAGCGGGAGATGATCCCGCTGTGTCTCGACCAGGGCGTGGGCGTGCTGCCCTACAGCCCGCTGGCCCGTGGCCTGCTGGCCGGGACCAGGGAGCGATCCGGCGAGCGGCACACCCTCCGCGCCAGTTCGGACCGCCAGGACCGCGCCGCCGACTTCGACGTGGCCGACGCGGTGCGGGCGGTCGCCGCCGCCCGTGGCGTGCCGCCCGCCCAGGTCGCCCTCGCCTGGCTGCTCGGCAAGCCCGGGGTGACCGCGCCGATCGTCGGCGCGACCAGGCCCGGTCACCTGACCGACGCGGCCGCCGCGACGACCCTGCGGCTGACCGGGGACGAGATCGCCAGCCTCGAAGCGCCCTACCTGCCCCGGCTGATCACCAGCTACGCCTGAGCCCGCAGAGCCGCGCTCGGCATTGGCCGGGCTGGGGCGCGCAGGCGCGCCCCAGCTACAGCCGGCCGGCGTCCACTATGCGGCGCAGGAAACGCCGGGTGCGTTCGTCCTTGGGGTCGGTGAACAGCTCGGCGGGCGGGGCGTCCTCGACGATCTGACCGTCTTCGAGGAAGCAGACCCGGTGGGCGATGTCCTTGGCGAAGCCCATCTCGTGCGTGGCGATCAGCATGGTCATGCCGCTGGCGGCCAGCTCGCGGATGACGTCCAGCACCTCGGCGACCAGTTCGGGATCCAGCGCGCTGGTCACCTCGTCGAGCAGCATGATCTGCGGATGCATGGCCAGCGCCCGGACGATGGCCACCCGCTGCTGCTGGCCGCCGGACAGCCGGTCCGGGAAGTCGGACTCCTTGTCCAGCAGCCCGAACCGGCGCAGCAGTTCCCGCGCCTCCGCCTCGGCCGCCTGCCGGGAGCTGCCGAGCACCTTGACCGGGCCGAGTGTCACGTTGCGCAGCACGGTCATGTGCGGGAACAGGTTGAACGACTGGAAGACGATCCCGATGTGCCTGCGCACCAGGTTCTCGTCCACGCCGCCGGCGGTGATCTCCTCGTCCGAAAGCCAGATCCGGCCCGCGTCGATGGGTTCCAGCAGGTTGACGCAGCGCAGCAGGGTGGACTTGCCCGACCCCGAGGCGCCGATGAGGCAGATCACCTCGTGCGCGGCCAGCGACAGGTCGATCCCGTCCAGCACCAGGTTCGCGCCGAATGACTTGCGCAGGCCCTCGATGCGTACCGCCGCCGCCGGGCCGGCGGGCGCGGTGGTCCCATCCCCGGCCCCGGCGAGCTGCCCGGTCACCGGACCGCTCCGGCCAGCCGGCGCTGCCGGTCCCGCGCGATCAGGTGATCGGTGAACCGGGCCAGCGGGATCGTCAGGATGAGGAAGAGAATCGCCGCCACCGTGTAGCTGGAGTAGTTGAACACGGTGTCGCTGTACAGTTCGGCCGCCTTGTTCGCCTCGATGGCGCCGAGGATGCCGACCAGGGCGGTGTCCTTCTGCAGGCTGATGAAGTCGTTCAGCAGCGGCGGGATGATCGTCCGGACCGCCTGCGGCAGGATCACGTGCCGCAGCGCCTGCCACTGGGACAGCCCCAGCGAGCGGGCCGCCGCCACCTGGCTCTGGTGCACCGAGTTCAGCCCCGCCCGGTACACCTCGGAGACGTAGGCGGAGTAGGACAGCACAAGCGCGGCCACCCCGTAGACGGCCGCCGACTGGGTGGACACCACCTTCAGCGCGAGGGCGGGCATCCCGAAGCCGAGCGCGAAGACGACCAGGATCAGCGGCACGCCACGGAACACGTCCACGTAGACCGTGCCGATCACCCGCAGCGGGAACAGCACCGGCCCGGTGGACTGCCGGATCACGGCGATCACCAGCGCGAGAATCAGGATCAGCACCTCGGCGGCCAGGAACATCCGGATGTTCAGCCAGAGCGCCTCGCCCACCGAGTAGTAGCCCTGCTTCGGGTTGCCGATCAGCGACTGCCACATCGCGTGCGGGCTGAAGAACGTATGCCGAACCTGCTTGCTGCCCGGCGCGGCGATGAAGATGGCGGCCAGCGCACCCAGCACCACGATCGTGCTCAGCGTGGACAGCGCGGCCGCCCGCCGGCGGCTCATCCGCCTGCGCGAGCCGAACGCGCCCGGCCCTATGCCGTGCCCGCCACCGCCGAGCAGCAGCGGGCCACGGCCCTCGTCAATGCTCAGGGCTTGATCACCGGGACCGAGAGGTAGATCTGCAGGTACCGCTTCTGCAGACTGTGCAGGGTCCCGTTGCTGGTCAGCGTCCCCAGCGCCTTGTTCACACAGCTCACCAGCGGGTCACCCTTGCGCAGCAGCAGGCCGAAATGCTCACCCGTACTGGGGAACTGCGCCACCATCAGCGAGTTCGGTATCTCCGAGGATGAGATGTACTGAGCGGTCGGCGTGTCGGTGACCAGGGCCGCGATCTGGTGGGTCTGCAACGCCTGCTTCACGTCGTTCAGCGTCTCGAACACCTTCGGCGTGGCCGTCGGCTGGATCTCGCTGTTGATGAACGCCAGGCTGCTCGTCCCGACCTGGTCCCCGAACACGTAGCCCTTCAGTTCCGATGGCGTGTGCCTGGTGACGATCGGCGTGCCCTTCAGCGCCACCAGCGCCTGCTCATCGTCGAAGTAGCTGATCGAGAACGACACCGCCGAGGCCCGCTGCGGCGTCACAGAGATCTCGTTGATGTCGAAGTCGAACTTCTTCGGCCCGGGCGCGTAGGAGTCGTTGAACGGTTCATAGGCCCAGTGCACCTGGGACCGCTTGAACCCGAGCTGGCTGGCGACCGCGTAGGCCACGGCGCTCTCGTAACCCTGCCCGTTCGCCGGATTGTTGTTCTCGAACCACGGCGGGTAGGCAGGCTTGTCCGTCGCGACGGTCAGCACGCCCTTCTGGTACAGATCGGCCTGGATGGCCGAATGGGAACAGGGATTGGACCCACCACTGCTCCCCGAGTTGTTCGAGATGCTCCCGCACCCCGCCAGCCCGCCAGCCACAGCCACCACTGCAGCCGCCCACACGCTGGCCCGCATTCCCATGGCCACACCACCTCACCGCCCGCAGCCAAACTCTCCCAGGTCACCCTACTTGCGGTTGCCCCTGCTCGTCTCCGGGTCCGCCACCGCCCGGCTGTGGTGGTCAGGTGGCATGTCCACCGATCCGGTATCGGGTTGACACCGAAGTTAGGAATGAGGTCCGCCCCTGGTATGTCCACCGGCGATCGTGGGCGGGATAATCAGCGGCCACACGGTCAGCAGTCAGTCAACCGGCGAGGAGGGGAAGATGGACGGCGAGCAGGTCGACATCGTCGTGATCGGGATGGGCCCGGGCGGTGAGTACGCCGCGGGCGAGCTGGCCGGGGCCGGGCTCCGGGTGGCGGGCGTGGAAGACCGGCTGACCGGCGGCGAGTGCCCGTACTGGGGCTGCGTCCCGTCCAAAATGATGATCCGGGCCGCGAACCTGCTGGCCGAGGGCCGCCGGATCCCCGGCATGGCCGGGACCGTCCAGGTGACCGCCGACTGGGCGCCGGTCGCCGAGCGGATCAGGAAAGAGGCCACCGACGACTGGAACGACCAGGTGGCCGTGGAACGCTTCGAGGGCAAGGGCGGGATCTTCGTCCGGGGCCGGGGCCGGATCACCGCTCCCGGCGAGGTAACCGTGGAAAGCCTGGACGGCCAGCAGCCGCCCCGGGTGCTGCACGCCAGCAAGGGCATCCTGATCAACACCGGTACCGACCCGGCCGTCCCGCCAATCCCCGGGCTGGCGGGCACGCCGTTCTGGACCAACCGGGAGGCGATCGAGACCACCGAGGTGCCCCAGTCGCTGATCACGCTCGGCGGCGGGGCGATCGGCGCCGAGTTGTCCCAGGTGTTCGCCAGGTTCGGAGCGAAGGTCACGGTCATCGAGGCACAGCCCAGGCTGCTGCCGCTGGACGAACCGGAATCCGGTGAACTGCTCACCAAGGTGTTCACCGAAGAAGGGATCGAGGTCCACACCGGGGCTGCGGCCAAGCAGATCAGCCACGACGGCAGCCAGTTCACCGTCGACATCGGGAAGCTGAGCGTCTGCGCGGAGCGGCTGCTGGTCGCCACCGGGCGGCGGACCAGCCTGGCCGCGCTCGGCATCGGCGCGATCGGGCTGAACGAGCACGCCAGGACCATCGACGTGAACGACTGGATGTGCGCTGCCGAGGGTGTCTGGGCGATTGGCGACATCACCGGCAAGGGCGCGTTCACCCACGTTTCGATGTACCAGGCCGACATCGCCGTCCGTGACATCCTCGGCCTCGGCGGCCCGGCCGCCGACTACCGCGCCGTCCCGCACGTCACCTTTACCGACCCGGAGATCGCGGGCGTCGGCCTCACCGAGGCCGAGGCCTGCGCCCAGGGCTTCGAGGTTCGCACCGGGATAACCCAGCTGCCGGCGTCAGCCCGGGGCTGGATCCACAAGGCGGGCAACGACGGGTTCATCAAGGTCATCAAGGATTGCGAGCGGAACGTCCTGATCGGTGCCACCTCCGCAGGCCCGGCCGGCGGCGAAGTCCTCGGCGCCCTGGCGGTCGCGATCCACGGCGAGGTTCCGGTGCCCAGGCTGCGGACCATGATCTATGCGTATCCGACATTCCACCGGGCGATCGAGGAAGCGCTCAAGGATCTCGAAACGAGTTAGCCCTTGGGATATTGACGGTGCCAAGCGATGTCCGCCGGAACGTCGGCGCGCGCTCGTAGGATTGCCGGGTGGTTACCCCCCTGGTTGAGACCGGCGCTGGCGCGGCCCTTCAGGCGTTGCAGCGGGTGTTTGGTTATAGTTCGTTCCGGCCAGGACAGCAGGAGATCATCGAACACCTTATCGGGGGCGGCGATGCGCTTGTGCTGATGCCGACCGGGGGCGGGAAGTCGCTGTGTTACCAGATACCGGCGCTGGTGCGGAAGGGCGCCGGGGTCGTTATCTCGCCGCTGATCGCGTTGATGCAGGACCAGGTGAGTGCGCTGACCGCGCTGGGGGTGCGGGCCGGGTTTCTCAATTCCACCCAGGATGGGTGGCAGCGGCGGGAAATGGAGGCGGCGTTCGCCGCCGGGCAGCTCGATCTGCTGTATCTGGCGCCGGAACGGCTGCGGCTGGAATCCACGGTGCGGCTGCTGGACCGTGGCTCCATTTCGCTGTTCGCCATTGACGAGGCGCACTGCGTGGCGCAGTGGGGACATGACTTCCGGCCCGACTACCTGGAGCTGTCCGCGCTGCATGAGCGGTGGCCGCAGGTGCCAAGGATCGCGCTGACGGCGACCGCGACCGATGCCACCCGGGCGGAGATCATCGACCGGCTGAACCTGGGTGGTGCGCGCCGCTTTGTGGCCAGCTTCGACCGGCCGAACATCACCTACCGGATCGTCCCCAAGAACGAACCCAAGCGGCAGTTGCTCGACCTGCTGCAGCGTGAACATCCTGGCGAGGCCGGCATCGTCTACTGCCTGGCCAGGAACAGCGCGGAGAAGATCGCCGAGTTCCTCATCCAGAGCGGCATCGAGGCACTGCCCTACCATGCCGGTCTCGACGCGGGTACCAGGGCAGCCAACCAGGCTCGGTTCCTGCGCGAGGACGGGCTGGTGATGGTCGCGACGATCGCGTTCGGCATGGGCATCGACAAGCCGGACGTCCGGTTCGTCGCCCACCTTGACCTGCCAAAATCGGTGGAAGGCTACTACCAGGAGACCGGCCGGGCCGGGCGCGACGGTGAGCCGTCCACGGCCTGGCTCGCCTACGGCCTGGCCGACGTGGTCATGCAGCGCAAGCTCATCGAGACCTCCGACGGAGACGCCGCCTACCGCCGGATGCAGACCGCCCACCTGGATGCCATGCTGGCGCTCTGCGAGACGGCGAGCTGTCGCCGCGCCCAGATGCTCGCCTACTTCGGCGAGCAGTCGGCGGCGTGTAACAACTGCGACACCTGCCTGACCCCACCGCAGACCTGGGACGGCACCATCGCCGCCCAGAAACTGCTGTCCACCGTTTACCGCCTCCGCCACGAACGCAACCAGAAGTTCGGCGCAGGCCAGATCATCGACATCCTGCTGGGCAAGCAAACTCCCAAGATCACCCAGCACCGCCACGACACTCTCAAGGTCTTCGGCATCGGCACCGAACTCCGCGAACCAGAATGGCGCGGCGTCGTCCGCCAGCTCCTGGCCGAAGGTCTGCTGGCCGTCGAACCCGAGTACGGCGCCCTGGTCCTGACCGCGACCAGCGCCGAGGTTCTCGGCAAGCGCCGCGAGGTCCCGCTCCGCCGCGAACCCGAGCGGCCCGCCAAGGCCCCCAGGACGCGCACATCCGCCTCCCGCGACGCGGCCCGCCGCGACAGCGCCCCCACGGAACTCACCGCCGAGGCCAGGAACCTGTTCGAGCGGCTGCGCGCCTGGCGCGCGTCGATCGCGAGGGAGCAAGGCCTCCCCGCCTATGTGATCTTCCACGACGCAACCCTGCGCCAGATCGCCGCCGAGCGTCCCACCACCCTGGCGGCACTGTCGGCGGTCAACGGCGTAGGCGAAGCCAAGCTGGCCAAATACGGCCAGCAGGTCCTGGACCAGTTGGCTTCCTGACCAGCTAACGGACCCTGCGGCGGCCTCGGCGCGCGCTGCAATCGCGCCCATGATCATCTGGGTATCTGGCGGGGCTGGGAGTGGTGTGGCCCCGCGATCGCCGGCCGGCCGCGGACGGCTGGGGGCTCAACCGATCCTTGTGGCTGGGTATGCCCAGGCGCGGAAGGCGCCGTCGATGAGGGCGTTCAGGCCCAGCTCGAAACGCGCCTCCAGACGGGCCGCGTCGACGGCCAAGGGCCCGCCCGGGTCCTCGGTCATCGCCTGGAGTTGCGGGAAGCGGCCGGAGCTAAGCTCGGCGTGGACGAACTTCATGAGCTCGGCCGCTTCGGCGGGACCGGTTCCAGTACGGGCGCTCGCGTGCATTTGGGCGGTGCGCAGGACGTGGCCCATGACATAGTCATCCACGATCGTGAGCAGGTCGAGCTTGCCGTGCATGTCGAACGGCGCGCCGTCAAGGGCGGCCAGTGACTGCTCGAAGTGGCGCAGGCCGTTCGGGCCCATGGGCGCGGACTGGCCGCCGCCGGCTTCGCCCTGGAGCCCGGCGATCGCCCAGGGGTGGTGCAGGTACACGTCCCGGGTCCGGTGGGCGATCATCGCGAGGGCGGCCCGCCAGTCGCCGGGCAGCTCGCCGTCCGGGATGACAGCCTCGCCCATGAGCGCGTCGGCGAGCAGGGCGGCGAGGTCGGCCTTGGTGGCAATGTATCGGTACAGGCTCATGGTGCCGGAGCCAAGTTCGGCGGCGACGCGGCGCATCGTCACGGCCGCGAACCCCTCGGCGTCCGCGATTGCCAGCGCTACCTGCGCGATCCGCTCCCGGCTGAAGCGCGGCAACCGCGCCGCAGGCTCAGGCCGGGCCCAGATGGGCTGAGCGGGCCTGTGGGGCGATCTCGGCATTCGGCCAGCGTACACCGTACTCGTCAATGAGTACGACGTACGCCAAAGAGATAAGGTGTACGCAAATTGTGGGTACGGCGTACGCAACCGGCCCCCCGGGAAGAGCCGGCCGAGTCTCATCGATGCCGTTGGCTGTGGGGGACGGAGGCGTGGCAGGTGGTGCTGGTGGCTTGGGCGGGGCGGGTTGGATGGTGTGGTGATTGTGGCTGGGGGATGGAGGGGTGGCGGGTGGTGCTGGTGGCTTGGGCGGGGCGGGTCAGATGGCGGCGATTGTGGCTGGGGCGCGCTCGGCTCGGCTGAGTGCGCGCAGAACCGCGGATTGGCCGTGCTTGCGGATGGCCAGCTGGGCCAGCAGGGTGATCACCGGGTCGAGTACCGGGGCGGGCAGCGGTGGCGGGTCGATTCCTGCGCTGACCGCCAGGTCATCGGAGTGCACCACGAGTTCGAGCATCCGGGTCGTCAGGAAGTCTTCGAGGGACAGTGTCCACGGCGCCCAGGAGAGCGCCACGATCCGGCCTGGTGGTTGCGTGGGCAGCGTGACCCGCAGTTTCTCCAGCACGGCCCCGGTGCGTCTGGCCAGCGCGGCGGGGCCGTCGGCGGCTTCCTCTTCGCCGCCGCGCCTGACCACGACGTTGACCTCGTCCCGCAGATCCGCGCCGACCCAGGGCGAGTTCGTGTAGTGCTCGATCAGCGAGAGGTGTTGCGCGCGGGCTGGCAGCGGGAAGTCGAGCACGTGCGGCACGACGAAGATCTGCCTGGCCAGATGACCGGCCAGCCCGGCGACGCTGAACTCGGGCAGCGCGCTGAGGTTGTGCCAGGTGGCGGCCACCGCCGGATCGCCCAGCAGTGCGGTCGCTGAGGCGGCGGCTTCCAGATAGTTCGGCTGAGTCAACGTCGCTGGCCTCCTGCCGGTCGGCCCAACCCGCTGGTGGAGTTAATTTGCGCAGGTCAGATGGCTTAATCGAGCCTTACTCGAAGCGTAACGGGGCTAGGTAATTCTGTACTCAGAGCTGATCAAGCGGGGATCCCGTGCCACACCGGCTACTCCTCCAGCCGGTGTGGCACGGGACTGAGGCTCTCCGTCTAACAGGGGACGGCACCTCCGGTGCAACGGCGCACCGCAGGTGCCGACGGCGGAACCGCCACGCCGGCGCTTGGTTGAGCGTGGATTAAGCGCGCCGTGGTGGCAAGTCAATCGAGGAGAAGGCGACACGCAATCGCGGGGGCGTTTGCTGAAGCCATGAAGAACTGATCGAGCGGACCGGGGCACTTCGCCACAGGGGCCGGCGCCATGCGGCGCGGGAACACGCCGCAGGTGCCGAAGGCGAAGTCCTCGTCCCGCTCGCAGCTCAGCATGGGTCCGAGGGATTAAGCCAGCTTAAACCGGCCGATCTGAGGTAGTCGTTCCACACCACAGAAAGGGCCGGGCACATGGTCGAGACCGCCCGGTCCCGCAGGCCGGAGGTCAACGATGAAGATCGGAGCGGTCATACTCGTGGTTTGGCTGATCATCGGCGCGATCGCGGGTGGTCAGCGCAATTACTACAACGGATCGCATGAGAACTGTGCCGGAGTCGGCACGATCGCGGCGACGATCGCTGCCGGGCCACTCAACTACGTCGGCGTGAATCCCAAGGTCAACTGCCATCCGCCAAGGCCAAGCAGCTAACCAGCCCAGGACTCCCGCGGCCGGGGGCGGGTCATCGCGAGCGGGGCGCGATGACCCGCCTTCACTGCGCTTCGGTCAGGACTTCTTCTCGTCGTGACCACCGAAGCCCTTGCGCATGGCGGACAGCACCTTGTCGGCGAAGTCGTCGAGGCCACGGGAAGCGAACCGCGAGTACAGCGACGTGGTGAGCACCGGGGCGGGAACGCCCTCGTCGATCGCGGCGATCGAGGTCCAGCGGCCCTCACCGGAGTCCGAAACCCGGCCGGAGAAATCGGTCAGGCCGGGAGAGCGGTACAGCGCCTCGGCGGTCAGGTCAAGCAGCCAGGAACTGACAACGCTGCCGCGCCGCCACACCTCCGCCACCGCCAAGGTGTCGATGTCGTACTGGTAGAACTCCGGGTGCTCCAGCGGCGCGGTCTCGGCGTCGCCCTCGGCGATCTGCTTGCCGATGTTCGCGTTGTGCAGGATGTTGAACCCCTCGGCGAAGGCCGCCATCATCCCGTACTCGATGCCGTTGTGGACCATCTTGACGAAGTGCCCGGCGCCGTTCGGGCCGCAGTGCAGGTAGCCCTGTTCGGCCATGTCCGGCTCACCGGTCCGGCCCGGCGTGCGCGGCGCGGAGTCCACGCCGGGGGCGAGCGTGGCGAACAGCGGGGAGAGCCGCTCCACCACGCCGTCCTCGCCGCCGATCATCAGGCAGTAGCCACGGTCGAGCCCCCACACGCCGCCGCTGGTCCCGCAGTCGACCAGGTGGATACCACGGCCGCTGAGCTGCTTGGCCCTGGCAATGTCGTCCCGGTAGTAGGAGTTGCCGCCGTCGATGATCGTGTCCCCGGCGTCCATCAGGGAGGCGAGCTCGTCGATGGTCTTACTGGTGATGTCCCCGGCGGGCACCATGATCCAGGCCGCCCTGGGCGCGGTCAGCTTGCTGACGAAGTCGGCCATCGAGGTGGCGCCGGTGGCCCCCTCCCCCTCCAGCGCCTTCACGGCGCCGGGGTTGACGTCGAACACCACGCAGTTGTGGCCGTCGCGCATCAGCCGGCGGACGATGTTCGCCCCCATCCGGCCGAGCCCGATCATGCCGAGCTGCATCGGGTTAGCTGTTGCCATCGTGCTTACTCTCCTTTTGTCTTCGCCGGCTCGGGCAGCCAGGGCCGCTGCCAGGGATAATGCCCGCGTAGCAGGTCGTCGGCCTGCGGCGGGCCCCACGATCCCTGCGGGTAGCTGACCGGTGTGGGGCTGGAATTCAGGCGGTCCACCAGCGGCTGCAGCACCCGCCAGGTCTCCTCGACCACGTCCTCCCTGGTGAACAGGGCGTGGTCGCCGGACAGCGCGTCGTGCAGCAGCCGCTCGTAGGGCTCCGGCGGCTTGCCCAGCTCGGCGGCGAACGCCAGGTCCAGGTGTACCTCCCGGCAGGACGTGCCGTCCTTGGCCTTGGACAGCAGCGCGATGCGCAGTCCGGGCTCCGGGTCGATCCGCAGGATCAGCTCGTTCGGGTGCGGGTGGTTCGGCTCGTGCAGGAAGGACAGCCGTGGCGTGCGTTTGAAGACCACCCTGACCTCGGTGGCCTTGGCGGTCAGGGCCTTGCCCGCGCGGATGTAGAAGGGGACGCCGGACCAGCGCCAGTTCTCGATGGCGAGCCGCAGCGCCACGTAGGTTTCGGTGGTGGAGTCCTCCCTGACTCCCGGGATCTTGGTGTAGCCCTCGTACTGGCCGAGCACGCTGCGGCTCGCATCGACGCCGGGCATGGCCCGGAAGACGTCGACCTTCTTGTCCCACAGTGCGCCCGGCTCCGGCCCGACCGGAGCTTCCATGGCGACCAGGGCCAGGACCTGCATGAGGTGGTTCTGCACCACGTCGCGCAGCGCGCCCACCCGGTCGTAGAAGGCCCCCCGGTCCTCCACGCCAAAGTCCTCGGCCATGGTGATCTGGACGGCGGCGACGTGGTCGCGATTCCAGACGGGTTCGAGCAGTGCGTTGGCGAAGCGCAGGAAGTGGATGTCCAGCACCGGCTGCTTGCCCAGGAAGTGGTCGATGCGCAGGATCTGGTTCTCGGCCAGCACCTCGTGCAGTGCGTTGTTCAGCTCCCGGGCCGAGGCGTAGTCGTGGCCGAACGGCTTCTCGACCAGGACGGTGGCATCCTTGTTGAGTTCCACGTGGCCAAGGGCCTGGACCACCGGGGCGAACAGGCTGGGCGGGATCTCCAGGTAGAACAGCGGCCTCGGCTTGTCTTTGAGCCGGTCAGCCAGCCGGTGGTACAGGCTCAGGTCGGTGAAGTCGCCCGCCTGGTAGCTCATCCGCTTGGCGAACCGGTCGAAGATCTTTGGCTGCACGGTTTCGCCGGCCGCCTCCAGTGCCTTCCGCGCCGCTTCGCGCAACTGGTCATCGGACCAGCCGTCCTTGGCCACGCCGATGATCGGGCAGTTGAGCAGGCCGTGCGCTTCCAGCCGGTACAGCGAGCGGAACGTCATCTTGCGGGCCAGGTCACCGGTGATGCCGAAGATCACCATGGCACCGGCCGCTTGCGGTGCGGTAAAGGCTCTGCCACCCGTAAAAGTTCTGCCGTCGGTGTCGCTCATGTGAGGTTCTTCCCCCAAGGTCGTGGTCGCCGCCCCGGCCGGGCGGGGAGTGCGGCTCGGCGGATCCGTTTCCGGCCAGGACTCCTGATACTGCCGCACCCGGCGCCGCGGCGCGCCGCCGGGTGCGTAACCGGCCGGTGGATACGGGGCGGCCGGGTGCTGGATGGTGGCCTGGCGGGTGGCAGGTGGCGAGCCTGCGGCGTCGCTGGCAAGCTTCCGCGCCGCCGCCGGTTCAAACGTTCCGGCTGGCTGGCCCGGGCTGGGCGCAACTTCCAGATGTCTGGGAGCTGGGGCCAACCTGTTGACCTGCGCCGCCGGGATCAGCATCGTCGAAGCACGGACCGGGTGGCCGCTGCATGGCCTGCCGGTCTCATCCCAACAGCCAAGGACGTCGAGGACGGAGCGAATGACTGAACCATGGGAGGCGGCCAGGGGCTGGGCGCCGGCCGGGCACTGGGCGCCGGCCGGACGGCCGGCCCAGGCCCCGATGCCGGCGCAGGCCCCGATGCCGGCGCCACTGCGGAGCCGGCGGGGCTGGGTGATCGCGGGCGCCGTCGGCGGGGTCTGGGTGCTGCTGTTCGTGGTG
>Ga0070730_10002190_pt1 | contig 17980 bp, 13 predicted proteins | sample Coa_R1_3_FD_66447 | JGI IMG/M metagenome (GOLD analysis project Ga0070730, IMG submission 66447) | Surface soil microbial communities from Centralia Pennsylvania, which are recovering from an underground coalmine fire - Coalmine... | ecosystem: Environmental > Terrestrial > Soil > Unclassified ... | reverse complement strand
ACGCCACAGGTATCACCCGCATCTCCCTCGACGTCTGAAGCAGATTCTGCCAGCTTTGTTCCTCCATCTCGCTCGCGGCAAGATGGGCATACATATGACTCTGCTTCACCACCACCGCCTCCCCGGCTTAACTGGCGCAAACGTCAAGCGGAATGGCGCAGGATGCGGGTGGAGTGGCGCAAGGGCCAACCCCCGCTGGTATCACCATTCTGGCGCATGGTACGCCAGTTTCCCCTGCAATACTGGCGTATCCTGAGCAGGCCGGGGATGGCTACCTTTGATCGCGAGCTATGGAAGGCCGACTGGGGCGCGGTCTGGACACAGCTGCTTGGACTCATCCTGCTAAACATCCTGCTCGCTTTCATTTTTCTATTCGGAATGAGCTTGCTTGTAGGGTCATCAATAGGAACTTATTCAATCCTGGATTTTATGAGGGGTTTCTTGAGCATTGGGATTGTGCTTACAGTTCCCTTAACCATTGGCACGCTCATGGGGTTTTTCTTCGACACCATTATTTACTGCGCTTTCGCCTGGCTGCTGGGCGGGCGGGGATCGTATCTGGAGCATTGTTATGGGACGGTGCTGATTATGATACCGATGGAGATCATCACCCTTATCGTCTCTTTCGGGCTGGTATGGCTTCCCCAATTTCCCGGAAAGGAGATGGTGCCGCTAGCATTTCTCTTCTTCGGGCTGCTCTTGCAAATTTTTATGACAATGGCCGCCCATCGCCTCAGTGTGATCGGTGCCACCATTGCTGTGCTTGTCCCTGCCTTTGTGTTAGGAGGAGGTCTTTTCTGGTTCGCTGGCGGCCATCTCTTTAGCTTCTTTGGCGTCCACCTGTTTAAGTTGTTCTAGATAGAAGACAATATGTTACTGTCGCCCACCGCTCGCGCCTATCAGATTGCTAAGCATAGGGATCTCGCGCCTGATCTCAAAGTGTAGCAGAGCATGGGCGCGACGAATGGCTTCTTCTACCAGGGCGGGCGTCTCTGCACGGGCGAAGATAAAGCCGAGGTAGCTGGCCCCTTCAGGCAGCGGCACCAGGAGATGATTGAGTTTGGCCGTAATCTCCACACCTGTGATCAGCGGGACTGCAGTGGCAGCTTCGACGCCATGCACGGCTTTGAGCATACCGGCAGCCGGGATAGGGATCATCATCACGCCGGCGGCATGGCTATCGCGTTCAACGGCTGCAATCTCTTCACCGATGGCGTGGCGTAAGATGAGTTCCTCCAGGCACATGCCAGAGCCGAACTCCAGGATGGTTGAGCAGAGTCCACCGATGGAACGACCGGCCATCTCCAGCATCCAGGGTCCCTGCTCATTGACGCGTAGTTCCGCGTGTACTGGTCCCTCGCGCAGACCCAAACCGGCTGCAGCAGTCGCCACACAGGCGGCAATCTCCTGCTGGACGGGCTGCGACAAACGCGAAGGAGTAATATAGATCGTCTCCTCAAAGAAAGGGCCATCTAGTGGATCGGGCTTATCGAAGAGGGCCAGCACCTTGAGTTGCCCATGCGTGAGCAAACCTTCCAGTGCGACTTCGAAGCCAGGAATAAAATCCTCAACGAGAAAAGAGGTTTCCTGCCCGGCATAGCCTTCTTGCAACAAGAGACGTTTCAAACGCTGGAATGCCAGAAGAAACTCAGATGTGTTATTAGCGCGGATCACTCCTCTGCTGCCGGAGAGACGTAGCGGCTTCAATACACAGGGGTAGGAGACCTGCGCCGCAATCCAGGCTGGCTCATCACTTAAGTGAAAGCTGCGGAAGATGGGACAGGGAGCACCCCCAGCCGACATCAAGTTGCGCATCAGCAGTTTGTCGCGGGCCGCCTCTGCCGCCTGGGGAGAGTTATGTGATAAGCCCAGGGCCACACTGGCATGGGCCGCCAATTCGCTGGCACTATCATCCACCGAGAGAATGGCGTGGATCGGATGCTGCCGCGCAAACTCAACGATGGTCTTGATCGAGGCCCAGATATCCGCGAAGTCCACGCCTAGTGGAACGTGCCAGTAGTCAGCCAGCGTTTCGGGGAGGTCAATCCCAACGACAACTTCCAGGTTCACGCGCTGTGCGGCCTGTAAAAAAGCTCCCGCGCGATAGGTAGCGGGAGACATGAGTAGCAGAACGCGTTTTCGCTCCTGCTCAGAAACCGTGTGCATATGTATCTTTCCCGGCTCAAATCTAAGATAAGGTATCCCATTCGATCACGCCAACCCCCTCTTCATCGTCTCCATAGCAATTATATATCGCTCGTCTAGAGGAATGAAGCGCAGAACCGTGAGTCAGTTTGCAGATAGGGTTAGCTCTTCAATGCATCCCTGACCTCCAGAACCAGCTTCGTCCACGCTGTCTCGCGCTCCCCAGCTTTCAGGCCATTGATAGGTTTTGAGGGCTCATTGACAGGTACGAGATGCCCAATTTCACTCTCTTCATAAAGGCATGGCCGTATAATCACAGACTTGAGAATAACCCCTTCCTGCTGAGCAGCAGTCAGCAAGGGAGTTATTTCATTTTTGTAGATGGAGTCCGATGCCAGATAATCGGAGCTTACTAGCAAAACGGCCACTTTCGTAGCCTGTAAAGCCTTTTCGCGTTCCGCCTTCGTCACCGTACCAGCTACCAGCTTTGTAGTATCCCAGTATTCCACGACGCCCTTGCGTACAAGCACAGCTAATTGCTTCTGGAACTCGTCCAGATATAATTTATCTGCGGAAGCAAAACTGATAAAAACCTTGGTGCGCTGTGGGTTGGTCATCTTCGGATAACTGCCCTCCTGAACTAAAGAAGATGGGTGTATAGAGGCCTCTGTTTGTGGTGAAGACTTCTCAGTCGGAACACCAACAACGGAAATCCCCGCAGTTGCCAGCTGCGCTGCAGATGAATAGTAGGGAAGGATACCAGCGTCAAGGAACTTCCAGAGCAAATTGACAGCGTTGCGCATGGCGTAGCGGCGCAGAGCCCCTTTGCCTATCGCATCTAGCTTCTTCTTTTGAGAATCTCCGCGGTCAGAAATAGCGCGTAGGACCAGTGTTCGTTGTGGGTCCGCTTGCTTGTAGACAGCAGCCATCAAGCCTGCTGCCTCCATCTCCAGTGCCAGATATTTGCGGTCACCTTTCTTCAACCAGACACTAAAATCCTCGGATGCGCCTACAATGGGACCTGATGCCAGATGCCCATCGATCATTTGCATCCGATCATGCAGCACTCTGTCCGCGATGAAAGCCTGGCGCTGCTCCTCTGGCAGGAGTTGCTGAAGTTCCTGAGTACAAGTCGCTTGCCAATCCTGGAACGCAGACTCAGACACAAATTCAAAATTGCGTACCTTCTGAAGGATATCACTGCTGCAGCGATAGACCTCGCCGCTGCGCAAGAAAGGATAGCTACTCGTATCGCCAGGAGGAGCAGTTTTAGCATTTGCCAGATAAGCATCAACCACACTAGCAACAACGACATCGCCAATCAGGACATCATCATCCAAAGAGGCTGCAATGCCAAGCATAACGAGAGCACGAGGTTTCCACCTTGAAATCAATCCCTGCGTAACCAGACCAGTCGAATCAGATCCCATCTCTCCAACAAAGGTAGCAACACAACTATAGTTCCCTTGCGCTCCCAGGCTCATGTGTTCGAAGCGATACCAGGTTCCTCCAGTAGCTTCATCAGCTACTGGTTTCATGCGCGTTCGTATATCCTTACGAAATTCGGTAAACTCCTCTTTCAAAGCGATCACTATCCCTACATCCACGGGCAATTGATCGTCAAGTTGCGGACGAAAGCCTACACCGCTCATAGCAGTAATATCTCCTCATACACGAATGATTAGCCAGCACTCTCCTCTGGAGGATCGAAATGCCGCTTCTTGTAGCTCGGACAAGCTAGTAGGAATAAAAAGTAGAGCAGCTATAATAAGCTCTATTATATCATTCGCTGTCGATACCATCAGGTTCTGTGGGAAGGGCATGCAGGTGACGTACGGGCGAGAGGAGCACCCAGAGGAAGGCGAGGAAGACACCACCGCCTGCCAGCAAAACGGTCAGGCGGAGACCGTAGCCGCCGAGCAGGCCACCCAGGAGGGCGCCGAGCGGGATGGCGCCATAGGCGACGACGTTCATGGTGGCATTGACACGCCCCTGCAATTGGATGGGAACAATGGCCTGCCGCAAGCTTACACCATTGATACTGTAGAGCGTGGTTGCGGCTTCTACCAGAGCTTCCGCGATGGCCACGAGGAGGAATCCTGGCAACACAGGTCCACCTGCCACACCAATCGCCAGTTCAGCCACGCTAGCCAGCAGAACACTCGCCAGCAGAGCGGGTCCCAGGCCAAGTCTGCCTGTGACCCTGCTTGCCAGTAGCGCTCCCAGCAGGCCACCAATCCCTCCCACGGCAAAGACAATACCAACCTGTGCAGCGGAGATGCCGATGGTTTGCGTGAGATAGAGGACGTAGACGGTCATGAGGAGGCTATCAAAGAAATTGAACAGGCCCGAGACGCCTGCAAGCGTTCGCAGGATCGGATGGTGGAAGACGGTGGAGAGTCCTTCGCCTATCTCACGCCAGAGATGCCGTGGTGTCTGAGCCTCAGGGAGATGCTTCTCCTGCACGCGAATAAGGGCCAGCGAGAGAGCGGAAACGAGAAAGGAGAACGCGTCGCCCAGGATCGCGGTCGGCCCTGAGAGCCATTGGACGAGTCCGCCCGCCAGGCCAGGCCCCACAATGCCAGCCACGGCTTCGCTCGCCCCCAACTTGCTGTTGCCTTCGACGAGATGGTCGCGCTCCACCAGAGAGGGCAAGAAGGAGCGATAGGCAACATTGAACACCACAGTGAGGATGCCAGTCAGAAAGGCGATGAGGTAGAGTTGTAGCATGGAGAGGAGTCCAAGCCAGGCTGCGACCGGGATCGACCCCAGCATCAAGGCACGCCCAATATCGGTCACAATCAGCAAAGGGCGGCGCCGCACCCGATCCACCCAGGCGCCCGCCAACAATCCAGCCAGCAGAGAGGGCAGGTTGCCGAGCGCCAGCAGCAGCCCCATCTGGAATGGCGTGGCTTTGAGGAAGAGCACAGCTGTCAAAGGGAGCGCCCACCTGGTCACCTGCGAGCCAAGCTGTGAGATGCTCTGCCCGCCCCAGAGCAGGAGAAAGCCGTAGTGACGCCAGAGCGAGACGCTTTTCGCCATCACAGGTTCCTTCCGACGATTTTCTCTTAGTCTACCATACATCTTTTATGATGGACTGCTGCCAGTACTTTGCGTGATTTCTGATGAAGAGACTGTCCCCTCACCATCGCCGAAGAGGAAGCAATGCGTCCAGTGGCCTGCGCCCAGGTGGGTGCGTTTGGGAAAGCGTTCCCGGCAGACAGGCATGGCATGCGGGCAGCGCGGATGGAAGCGACAACCTCCAGGCGGATTGATCAGGCTGGGAATCTCACCACGCGCAGGCAGATCGACAAGTTCCTGGCCCTCGACATTGAGCCGCTGAGGATTAGGGGCAGCCGAGACCAACAATTGGGTATAAGGATGTTTAGGGCGCTGGATGACCTCATCGCTGGCCCCGCCCTCCACCGTCTGTCCCGCGTACATGACCAGTGTCTCCTCAGCAAAGTAGCGTGCACTGGCAATATCATGCGTGATGAAGAGCAGAGCCAGGCGTTCCTCATCCTTGAGACGCAGCAGCAGATTGAGGATATCCAGGCGAATGGAGACATCGAGCATGGAGACCGGCTCATCGGCCAGCAGGACTTCCGGCTGCACCGCCAGGGCACGTGCGATAGCCACACGCTGCCTCTGCCCTCCCGAGAGCTGGTGTGGATGCTTCTCAATGAACTGCTCGGCGGGCTGCAAACTGACGCGCTCAAACAATGCACACATTTGCTCCTCTTCCTCCTGCTTATTACGCGTGTGACCATGGATGCGCAAGGGATCGGCGAGATGATGGCGCACAGTATGCATCGGATTGAGCGATGAAAATGGGTCCTGGAAGATCAGTTGCACATGGCGACGATATGCCCGTAAAGCCGCACTACTCCGATGCGAGAGCTTCACTGCATTGCCCTGGAAGGTCAGGCTACCAGACGTAGGATGATACATGCGTGATAACAGTCGGGCCACAGTCGTTTTGCCACTTCCGCTCTCGCCCACGAGCGCAGTGGCTTTGCCAGGATAGAGCGAGAGCGACATATCTTCGACCGCGTGAACGACCGCCGGAGGTCCAAAGAGCCTGGCCTGCCGCAAAGGGAAATATTTGCGTAGATGAGTCGCTTCCAGAATTGGCTGTGAGGAAGGAGTAGCAGCGAGCATAGAAGTTGATTGATCGATTTGCTTCATGAAATGGTCCTCGAATCGGCATGCAAGAGGTGCCGATTTTCCTGTTGTTTTCCTTGAAGAGGAGATGGGGCTTCGGCGAGTGCTGCATAGGCATTAGCAATCTCGGCCAATGGACTCGCTTCAGCAGTTTCTCCAGGCGCAATCGCGCGATAAGTCGGATTATAGAGATGGCAGGCGACGATATGCGAGCCGGCTTCTCCGCTGGCAGTGGTGTTACTCTCCGAGCCGCTGGCCTGGAGAAGTGGCAACGCTTGAGAGCAGGGAGCGAAGGCCACGGGACAGCGCGGATGGAAAGCGCAGCCCGTTGGAGCATTGCGCAAATCAGGCGGCGAGCCAGGGATACCAGTCATCCTGCGGCGCGGTCCATCCAGAGAAGGAAACGAATGCAGCAGGCCATAGCTATAGGGGTGGAGCGCGTGGGTATACAGTTCGCGCCGACCGGCCATCTCCACCAGGCGTCCGGCATACATGATAGCAACGCTATCCGCCATCTCCAGCAATAACGAGAGGTCGTGGGTAATAAAGATGACTGAAAAGCCAAGCTGCTTGCGTAAGCGCATAATCTCGGTGAGAATTTCACGTTGCACCACCACGTCCAGGGCGGTGGTTGGCTCGTCCAGAATAATGATCTCAGGATTGAGAGCCAGGGCGATGGCAATAATAGCCCGTTGACGCATACCTCCGCTCAGTTCGTGTGGATAACTCCGCAGGCGATCAGGAGCGATGCCCACCAGGCGTAACAGTTCGAAGGCCCGCTGCTTCCTGCTCTCAGATCCCATCGAAGGACGATGCATCCGCAGCACATCCATGATCTGCTTACCGATCGTCATGACCGGGTTCAACGCGTTCATCGCGCTTTGAAAGACCATCGCCAGCTCGGCCCAACGCAAGACGCGCAACTGCTCTTCTGGCATCCTCAGTATATCCACTCCTGCCGGGGAGTTGGGACGCAGATGCTTCTCCCCTCGTCTGGACGGCGCCTGGGCCTCAGAGCGTTCGGGCGGATAATAGATCACCGAGCCCTGTGTGACCAGAGCAGGAGGACGCAGCAGACGCGCAATAGCATAGGCCAGTGTCGATTTTCCACTGCCACTCTCACCGGCAATGCCCAGAATCTGGCCGCGCCGCAAAGTAAAGCTCACATCCGTCACCGCATGTACTGTGCCATTATCAGCCTCGTAATCCACGCTGATCCGTTTCACTTCCAGAAGTGCCTTTGTTTCCACGCGCTATCCCCTTTCTCTTACTACTCGTTCACCATCGGGTCCATCCTGCAATTCCAGCTCCTTCTTCCGGCGAAGATAGCGCCTGGAGCCGCCACGCAAGCGAGGATCCGCGATCTCATCGATGCCCAGATTAACCAACGTCAGACCCACACCCAGCAAGGCAATACAGACACCAGGCGGAACAAACCACCACCACGCGCCGTTGAGCAGGGCCGAGTATTGCTGCACCCAGAAGAGCATCGAACCCCAACTAACATTGCTCGGATCGCCCAACCCCAGAAAGTCCAGACCCGCAGCCGCGAGGATCACACCGAGCATAGTGCCAATAAAACCTGCCGCGACAATGGAGATCAGATTAGGGAGGATCTCAACGAAGATAATGCGCCAGGGACCCAGACCCGTTGAACGGGCCGCCTCAATAAAATCGCGGCCAGCAATAGAGAGGATCTGTGAACGAATGATGCGCGTGTGTCCAGGCCAACCAGTAATGGTCAACACCAACGCTATCATCAATGGCCCTTTAAATGGGATATAGGACACAATGATGAGAATCAGGGCAAAACCAGGCAAAACCAGAAAGACATTCGTGATCAGACTGATGATCTCATCAATGAAGCCACCGAAGTAGCCTGCTATCAGGCCAATACTCACATAGAGCGCGGTCACCATGAGAGCGGTGACAATCCCCCAGAAGATGGAATAGCGCGTCCCATACATAATTTGTGCGAAGACATCCTGACCAAGCTGTGTGGTACCCAGCCAGTGTACGGCAGAGGGCTGCAATAGTACATCCGACGAGGTCTCGATGGGCGAATATGGGGTAAGTAGCGGGCCAAAGAGAGCAATAAGCAAGAACAAAGTTAGAATACTGCTACCAACCATCATTTTTCCATTGATGGTCACCAGGCGCCAGAACACCAGCAAAATAGCACGCAGCCCTGACCACACGTATACATCTGAAGACCTACGCTTACCCATAGAGGCAGGAACTAATGGAGAAGAAGAGAGATGCATAAGTATTTCCTAGCCCTTTCCCTGACGTATGCGTGGATCGAGAACACTGTAGAGCAGATCAGCGATAAGATTGGCCGCCAGCACTGACAGGGTCACGAGCAGAAACAATCCCTGCATCAAGGGATAGTCTCGATCATGAACTGCCACCAGCATAGTATACCCGATGCCTGGATAGGAAAAGACGCTTTCTGTGAGAAACTGGCCGCCGAGGATAAAGCCGAGCGAGAGGGCGAACCCGGTGATACTGGGTAACACAGCATTGCGCGCGGCATAAGAGAGCATCACAATACGCCCAGTCAGTCCCTTCGCCTTCGCCATCAACACATAATCTTCAGACAGTGTGGTAATCATGGTGTTGCGCATGGTCAGCATCCAACCGGCCAGGGATGTAACGATGAGTGTCAGCGCGGGCAACGTCCCATACTGGATGACGCTGAGCCAGAAATCGGGCGTCCAACCAGGCTGAACCGTAGCATCATAGCCCCCACCTTCGATCGGGAACCAGTTCAGGACAAAGCCCAGTAGATAGAGCACCAGCAATCCCAACCAGAAATAAGGAATGCCTGAAATGAGAATCATCAGGGGCGAGAGAAGGTTATCGATGAACGATCCACGTCGCCAGGCATTGATAACCCCCAGCAGCGTGCCCAACAGCGAGCCAATCACGAGGGTGACCAGGCCAAGCCCGATCGTCCAGGGCAATTTCTCCAGCAGGATCTGCATAACGGGATAGGGATACTTGCTGATAGAGAGTCCCATTTGCCCATGAAATAAGTTATTAATATATTGGAGATACTGTACCCAGAGAGGATCGGTCGAGAGGCCAAACTGAACGGCCAGCACCCTCATTGTCTCTGGCGGCACGACCCGTTTCTTATACAGATCCTGGATGATTGCCTCGGCAGGATCTCCTGGCACCAGGCGGGGCAGAATAAAATTGAGCGTTAAGGCGGCCCACAGAGTAATCAGATAAAACCCGATGCGACGTATGATGAAACGCACGAAAACATCTCCTTCCTCCTCCATTGAATGGTCGAACCTCTTGTGGATCATTGCCGCCTACTGTCCCCAGAAGCCTACCAAGAGACCGCCTACAGGGGTGGATGATCCATAAGAGGTTCTACCTCACATGATGGTTTGCTGAGCAAATACGCCACTAGGCCGGTACGATATCGGTATACATCTGCTCCGAACCACCAACCGTATACTGATTGTCTGCTGAGGGCCACCCTGTGAATTTGGCGGTCCTGTACTCGAACCAGGAGGCCTGATAGAGCAACGGAACAGAAGGCACCTGCTCTACCATAATCTGCTCATATTTATAGATGAGCTGTTTCTGTGCAGCCAGATCGCTCGTCCCCAGGAACTGATCGAGGAGCTGGTTGGTGGTGGGGTCGTTCCAGCGCTCAAAATTTACCGTGGACCCTTCAACTTTTGTTCCAATAGGGCCACTATATTTCCAGTTCAGCAGGAAGTTATAGAAGTCGAAGGGCGAGACGCCGCCGTTGATTTGGGTAACCGCAGTATCGTAATCGCCCAAACGCATTTTGTCATCCCAGGTCTGCGATGGCAGCGTATTGAGCGAGACATCCATGCCCACAGACTTGAGGCTCTCGACCATCATCTGACCAATCGTCACACGATCACCGGCAGAACTGTCCACATTGATCTGGAAGGACAATTTCTGACCATCTTTCCCAACATAGATGCCGTCGGACCCCTTAGTATAGCCAGCCGCCTCCAGGGTTGACTGCGCCTTCTGGATATCCTGGCTATATTTGAGGTCAGCATACTGTGGGGCCAGGTAATCCTTGTAGTTGGGCAGTAGCAGCAGCGTCGGACTCGCCACCGGCATATAGCCGAGTTCGGCGATCTTCGACATCTTATCGCGATCCAGAGCCTGGCTGATGGCCTGACGCACAGCGACATCGCTCAGTGGCTTTTTGGTGACGTTGGTGCTGAGAATCAGCACGTTTCCAGGCACAAACCAGTAGTGATTATGCTGTGAATCTTTCTGGACGAAGTTTTTATCAATGTTGGATGAGGGCTGCATGGTCGCGACATCCAGTTTGCCAGCGAACAGTTGCAACTGTGCGGTATCCGTGTTTTTGTAAACATGGAATTTGATACGTTTAACGGCGGGCTTGCCAGGCTCCCAGAAGTTCGGATTCGCGACAAAGGTCACCAGATTTGGAGTAAAGCTCTCCAGCATATAAGGACCGGTGCCGACGGGGTGGTCGTCGATATACTTGGTGGGATCGCCCTGAATCTTAGAGTAGATATGCTCGGGCTCAATGTTATAGGAACCTAGCCAGGGGAGTAGCTCATAAAAGGGCGTGTTAAGCGTAAACTGGATGGTGGCATCGTCAACGATCGTCAAGCTGGTCAGTTTTTGCCAGATGCCGAAATAGTCCGCCTGGGGATATTTCTTGACCAGGTTAATCGTAAAAGCGACATCCTTCGATGTTAAGAGCTGTCCATCGGCCCATTTGACGTTGGGGCGCAGGTGGAAGGTGAGCACCTTGTTATCGCCGCTCCACTCCCAGGTCTGCACCAGCCAGGGCTTGACCGAGTTGTCGGGGGCATTGACATCGAGCAGGGTATCGTAGATCAGGGTCGTCTCCGGGAAGATGGTCACAACCGCGTTAGGGTTATAATTATTGACGAAATCATCGCCAACTGCGGCCAGAGACTCAAGGGTATCAGCCTTCGGGCCAGATGTAGGGGTAGTGGAATTATTGCCACTACAAGCTGAGAGCAGGAGCGCACAGATGACGAGAAAACCGACGAAGACGGCCGTTGTCTTCCTCTTTCGATGTGCTGTCAGGCACAGTATCGCAGGCATGCAAAACCTCCTTGCGAACAAAATAGATACCAGGATGAGGCTATTTAGTTCTTATTGTAGGGTGGAAGGAGCGTTTTTACAATATGCTAAGACGACACAAATAGTGCGAGAATACGACATAGACGGACCACGCCAGCCATCCTCCTGCCTATCTGATGGTCCTCCTTCTGATCAATGCATCACTTCTTTTAGCTGCCAGTGGCTTTATGGCGCCTGGCATACTGCTCGCGGTACTCCGCCATGACGGCAGCGAACTCGGGCGAACTGAGGCAGGCCTCCTGCGCGGCGATCAGGTCTGTCATGTGCGCGGCAGTATCTTGCTCGAAGGCACGATCGATCTGGTGTTTAGTGTGCAGCAGGGCAGTGAAGGGGATCGCCAGCAGCTCCGCCGCCAGAGCAAGGGCACGCGCCTCCAACTTATCGGGCGGCACAACCTCATCGATCACCTGCAAGGCCAGACCCTGCTCGGGAGTGAAGCGATGGCCGAGCAGGGCCAGGCGTTTGGCGGGGCCAGCCCCGATCAGGCGCGCCAGGCGCATCGGACCCAGCGCGGCAACTACCCCTTCTCTGACGGCGGGAATGCTCAATACAGCATCGGTGCTGGCAATGCGCAGGTCACAGGCCAGGGCCACTTGCAGACCTCCACCCAGACAATAGCCATGGATAGAGGCAATGGTCATGGCATCGAGCTGTGCCAGGGCGGTCACACCTTGCTCCCAGGTAATAAACCACTCCAGGGGAAGATTCCCTCTGGACAGTTCTTTGGTATCCAGACCACTACAAAAGGCTCGCCCTTCGCCGTTGACAATAACGGCATGAACCTCAGGCTGTTGCGCGAGATAGTTGGTAGCGGTCATGAGGTCGTTTACCCAGGCCCAATTGGCGGCGTTGAGCACCTCTGGACGATTAAAACGCAGCCGCGCCAGGGCCCCATCGATCTCGCAACGCATGGTCTCAAGTTCCAGATTTGGCATAGTCTATTCCCTTCTAGAGTTTTCTTAGATCGACAGCACGCCGGAGCTTTCCGCCCTCACTACGCGGTACAGAGCCAGGCGCCATCAAGGTGATCTTCATCGTGAGGCCTATAATACCTTTGATCCTATACTGAATACTGTCGCGCAAGTTGCGTGCACGAGCGTCGGCTTCTACGCTCTCTTCAGTTAACACTTCTTGCGCGAACGCGCGAAAGAGAGACTCAGCTACCTCAACTTTGACTTCAATATCATCAAGCGTGCCCTCGCGCGTCACCACGATCTGGTAGTGCGGCGCGACCTCTGGAATGCCCAGCAAGACCTCTTCTACCTGGGTTGGATAGAGGTTGATGCCGCGCACGATCAGCATATCGTCGGCGCGACCGCGAATGGGGCCCATTCTCACATGCGTGCGGCCACAGGGGCAGGGCTCATGAGTCAGGGTGGTGATGTCGCCGGTCCAGTAGCGCAGGAGGGGCATGGCTTCTCGCGTGAGATGCGTGAAGACCAGCACGCCCTGTTTGCCATCTGCAACCGGCTCACCTGTGTCGACATCGACCACTTCAGGATAGAAATGATCCTCCCAGATGTGACTGCCGGAGCGCGCCTCGATACATTCCTGCGATACGCCCGGGCCAATAATTTCGCTGAGGCCGTAAGTATTGGTCGATCTCACTCCCAGCAGCCTATCGATGTCGGCTCGAATGGTCTCAGACCAGGGCTCCGCTCCCAACAGAGCAAATTTCATGCTGATCTCTTCAGGCGCAATCCCCAGTTTTTTGAACTCTTCGCCGAGCGTCTGAGCGTAGGAGGGCGTACATCCAAGCACCTCTGGCTGAAAATCGCGGATCAGGGTAAGCTGGCGCTGGGTCATGCCACCCGATACAGGCACAACGGTCAGGCCCAGCTTCTCGGCGCCGTAGTGGAAGCCCAGGCCACCAGTAAAGAGGCCATAGCCATAGGCGTTGTGCAGCAACATGCCGGGACGTACGCCCGCCGCCACGAGGGAGCGCGCCATCACCTCCGCGAACAGGTCGATATCATTTCTGGTATAGCAGACCACCGTCGATTTCCCGGTGGTGCCGCTGCTGGCATGGATGCGAATCACCTGTTCCCGTGGCACGGCGAGCAGGCCAAAAGGATAATGCTCCTTCAGATCTTGCTTTTTCGTGAAGGGGAGTTTGGGCAGGTCTTCAACCGAACGAATATCCTCGGGCTTCATCCCAAGGGCGTTGAATTTCTGCTGATAGAAGGGTATGCGTTCAGATACGTAGCGAACCATCTGGCGCAGATGCTCATCCTGGATCTGCCGTAATTGGTCGCGGGGCAGGGCCTCGATCTGGTTGTAATACATCCTGGTCGACTCCTCATCTTCATTGGCGAGAATGACGCGAAGAAGTACATAATAGCAAGCACACCTCTATTGTAGCCATCGCCAGACGCCGCCGTCAAATCCTCAACCCGTCCTCAAGGTCCACCAGAGCACTTCTAGTGCTAGACTTCACACGACACCTCTGCGGTCTCCTACGCAATTGGATCAGCCTGCTAAGCGCCTGTAACCACTCAACGTATATTCTAGCGGTATACGATGCAAGCGTAGTTAGCACATCTATTAAAGAAAGGTAGAGTAATTTCTTTCGAAAGGAGTATCTATCATGGCTTCCCTAAAATGGGGGATAAAGCTATTAACTCAGGCAATAGCTTCGGGGCTGCTTATCGCAGGTCTTTCGATTTCGTTCTTTGCCTCCAGCGCCCTGGCGGCTCCGGCCCACAAAGCTAGTTTCTATCAGCAGACCAACCTGGTCTCGGATATCGCTGGTAAAGCCAAAGTCACTGATGCAAACCTGCAAAACCCCTGGGGGATTGTGGCTGGACCTAAAACCCCGTTCTGGATTGCAGACAATGCCAGTGGCGTCTCTACGTTGTATAACGGTGATGGTCAGCCCCAATTTCCGCCCAAGCCGCTGGTCGTCACGATTCCGCCTCCCAAAGGCGCCAGTGGACCTGCCGCGCCTACCGGTATTGTCTTCAATGATACCGGAGATTTCGTAGTTAGTTCGAATGGCAAGTCGGGCAGCAGCCTCTTCATTTTCGACACGGAAGATGGCACGATCTCCGGCTGGAGTCCTAATGTTGATCGCGCCAACGCCATTCTAGAAGTGGACAACTCCGCGAAAGGGGCAGTCTACAAGGGGCTGGCGCGTGGGACAGATGATGGCGAGAATATGCTCTTCGCCGCCAATTTCAACGCGGGGGTTGTTGATGTCTTCGACGATGATTTCCACTGGCAGCAGTCCTTCACCGACAAGGATGTGCCCGCTGGTTATGCTCCATTTGGGATCCGCAATATTGGTGGCAACCTCTTTGTCACCTTTGCGCTCCAGAACGCGGCCAAACATGATGATGTAAGCGGCGCTGGTCACGGCTTTGTGGACATTTTCGACACTGATGGACACTTACTCAAACGGCTCATCTCGCGGGGAGCACTGAACTCTCCGTGGGGCATGGTTGTCGCGCCATCGAACTTCGGCAAATTCAGCAATGCGCTGCTCGTAGGCAACTTTGGCGACGGCACCATCAATGCATTTAACGTCCACAATGGAAAATTCCTGGGCACCATCAGCGATCAGAATGGGAAGCCACTGGTGAACGATGATCTGTGGGGCCTGGCATTCGGCAATGGCAACGCCGCTGGTGAAACGGATCAACTCTTCTTCACCGCCGGTATTAACGATGAGAAGGATGGTCTATTCGGCGCCATAGACGCGGAAAATTAGCAACACATTCAATCTCTCAGCAACTTGCATCTCTACAATTAAGGAATATGCTGCACCTGGCTTTGGTCAGGTGCAGCATTTTTTCCGACAACTCGTCTCACAGGGGTCTTGTGAGATCTGTCGATGAGAAGTGGGAATAGAGAGACCTGGCAGGCTGGATACCTTGCCAACACGGTAGATGGTAGAATGGGAATTGGACCACACATCCACAACACATCCTCATTGCCAGCATAGCAAAGGAGCAAGCAGGTCATGCCACAAGATCCACGACAACTGCGCAGTCAGCGCCTGCGTTCTGTAAATCACCAGGGCGATGCATTGCGCCTGGGAATGAATTGGACGGAAGAAGACCTCGCCAAGCCGCAGGTGCTCGTCGATAGCGCCTATGGCATGGGCCATCCGGGTACCTTCCATTTTCGCCCCCTCATTGAGGAGGTAAGTAACGGCGTCTTCGAGGCAGGGGGAAAGCCAGGAGTCTTCACCGTCAGCGACATCTGCGATGGCATTGCCCAGGCGCACGCAGGAATGAGTTACTCGCTCGTTTCGCGCGACATCATGGCGGCGATGGTCGAGATTCACGCCCTTGGTCACCCACACGACGGTATGGTCCTGATCTCCGGCAATGATAAGTCGGTGCCCGCACACCTGCTCGCCATAGCCCGCTGTAACCTTCCGGCCATTCATCTGCCAGGAGGGACGCAACTTAACGCGCCCGACGCTCTGACCTCAGACAATCTGTGGGCCATGGGAATGTCTGTTGAGCGTGGAGAGCTGGCGAGAGAGGACCTAGAGCAGGCACAGCATGGGGGATGCCCGACCTGTGGAGCCTGCCAATTCATGGGTAGTGCCAGCACTGGCCAGGTTTTAGCGGAGGCGCTCGGACTGGCGCTACCGGGGTCTGCACTCGTCCCGGCCCCCCTGACTCGTCTCCTGCGCTACGCCCGCGCCACCGGCAAACAGATCCTCAAACTGATCGAGCAGGAGATTACTCCTCGTCATATCCTGACACGCCAGGCATTTGAGAATGCCATCATCATCCATGCTGCGGTGGGCGGCTCGACAAATGCGCTGCTTCACCTACCAGTCATCGCGCGCGAGGCTGGAGTCGAAATCACGATTGACGACTTCGATCGCATCCATCGCCAGGTACCTGTGCTGGCGAATGTCAAGACCACGGGACGCTATCCGGTCGAATATTTCTGGTATGCGGGCGGCGTGCCTGCTATCATGCTTGAGTTACGCGACCGGCTGCACCTGGATTGCCTCACCGTCACAGGCAAGACCCTGGGAGAGAATCTGGAGGAGATCGAGCACAGCAGGTTCTTCGCTGAGCGGATCGGCTACCTGAACAACGTCAAGGTAACGCGGCGCGAGATTATCCGTCCACGCTCGGACCCCTTTGGAGCGGATGGCGGCATCGCTGTGTTACGCGGCAACCTGGCGCCTGGAGGATCGGTGATCAAAGCCTTCTCCGTCCCCAAAGAAATGCATGTCCATGTGGGGCCGGCACGCGTATTCGACCATGAGGAGGAGACCACCGATGCGCTAATGAAGCGTCAGGTAGCACCAGGTGACGTGGTAGTGATTCGCTATGAGGGGCCACGCGCAAATGGCATGCCTGAGATGTACTTCCCCTCGGCGATCATCGCTGCCGATCCCACGCTCAATACAACCACCGCGCTGATTACCGATGGACGCTTCTCTGGGGCCATGAAAGGTCCATGCGTGGGGCATATCACACCCGAAGCCTTAGATGGTGGGCCCATCGCGTTGATTGAAGAGAATGATCTAATTGAGATTCATGTGCCCGAGCGACGATTAGCGTTGGTTGGCGTGCAGGGCCAGCGCCTCCCGGAAGACCAGATGGAACGTGTACTGGCGGAACGTCGCGCACGCTGGACATCACCGCCTCCGCGACACAACAGCGGCATCCTCTCGCTCTATGCCCGCGTCGCCCGTGGCGCGTCGGAGGGCGCCTCCATGACATAGACAGGCAGCAGATGGAGAGTCGATCTGACTCTCCATCTGAGAGAAAATGAAGGCAGTCACGTTTAAATGGATGAGGTAATGGTCTGTCAGACCATTACCTCATCCATTTAAACGTGCAAAAATAGAGGTAATCTAGCCTGTTCTTCTAGAAAACACCAACTCCTGTCGCATCTCGCACCTTCTCTTGACGGTACCCGCCCGCTTCAAAAATCGCTATGCTTTCATCAGAATACAGACCGATGTGCGGAAACCGAAAGGAGAAGACCATTCTATGACTCGTACACAGATGAACGATGTACTGATAGTCGGAGCGGGACCAACGGGTCTTGCGCTCGCCAGTGAGCTGGCACGTCGCGGTATTGCATGCCGCATTATTGATCAGGAACTCGCCTACCACAACGGCTCGCGAGCACGAGGGCTGCTCCCGCCCACCCTGGAAATCTTCGAGAATATGGGCATCCTCGAACGACTTTCCGCCCACGTTGAACCCTGGAGACCTGTACGTATCTACGACCGTCACAACCAGGTCGTGCGTGAAAACGATATGGCCACCAACATGGCAGCACTCTCAACCTCTGGCGTGCCGCGCCTTCCCATGAAGATCAGCCAGCAGAATACCGAGGCCACGCTCCGTGAGTACCTGGAATCCTACAGTATACCTGTGGAACTGAACTGCCAGCTTGTCGACTTCAGCCAGAGCGAAGAAGGGGTGATTGCTTCCGTGCTGTGTGCAGGCAAGCGTGAGGAGATCCAGGCACGCTATCTGATAGGCTGCGATGGCGGGCATAGCGCGGTTCGCAAAGGTGCCAATATTGAGTTTCGTGG
>Ga0070730_10002189_pt1 | contig 17985 bp, 16 predicted proteins | sample Coa_R1_3_FD_66447 | JGI IMG/M metagenome (GOLD analysis project Ga0070730, IMG submission 66447) | Surface soil microbial communities from Centralia Pennsylvania, which are recovering from an underground coalmine fire - Coalmine... | ecosystem: Environmental > Terrestrial > Soil > Unclassified ... | reverse complement strand
GCGGGACCAGGCCGTTCTCGACGGCGGCGATATGAGCCTTGTCGGCGGCGGTGAGCGGCGCCGCCGCGACGGGCGCCCCGATCGATGCGCATCCCGCCAGCCACGCGACGGCCATGGCCATCTTCCGGCGGAGCGTGGGCCCGACCGGACGCGATCGTTCGCGAGGGCGCGGTCGCTGCATCTGGCTGGGTCCTTGGTATGGTGCGGCTGACCACGACCTCGCACACGCCGGCCGGGCCTGTATTGGACGATCCGGTAGTGGCCGGGCGGCGACCGATTTGCGCCAGGCCCATGATTACGGAAATGAAACTTGGCCTGCGCGGCCGCTTCCGTAAGCTCCCGCCATGTCCGGCAAGCTCGGCAAGATCCACGACGTCGCCGAGGAGCTCGCGCGCAGCGAGGGAGCGATCGCCAGTCTGACGGTCCTGGCCGCGGAGCGCAGGGTGCCCGCGCACGTTCACGCCAACCCCTATCTGTCGCTGCACGTGCTCGGCGGCCACCGCGAAAGTGACGATGCCGGCGAGGCTTTGATCGGCGGCCCCGCGGCCATGTTCTATCCTGCGGGCTCCGAGCACGAAATGTCCGTAGGCGCGCAGGGCCTGGTCACGGTCATCATAGAGTTCGATTCCGACAGGCTGCGGGAGACGGTCGGCGCCGCTGCTGAATTGGAGGTTTCGCGCCGCTGGGTCGGCGGCGATATCGGCCGCCGCGCCAGCCGGCTGGCCAGAGCGTGGTTGTCCGGCGCCCCCGATGACCTGCGGTTCGCCATGACCGAGACCTTCCTGAGGTCCGCCGTCGGCGCGGCGCCCGATCGACAGGCGCCGCCGTGGCTCGAGGATATTGAAACGCTGATCTGCGCGGTCGGCGATGGCGTGCGCCCCGACAGCCTGGCCAAGCGGTGCGGCGTCAGCCGTCCGTGGCTCGCTCGCGCATACCGGCGTTGGCGCGGCGAGGGGCTGGGCGAAGCCCTGCGCCGGCGGCGCGTGGCGGCGGCGGCGGTCCTGCTCGACAGCTCCGACATGCCTCTGGCGCAGGTCGCCGCCGAGGCGGGATTCTGCGACCAGAGCCATATGAACCGCGTCTTCAGGCGCCTCGTCGGACGCACGCCCGCCGCGGTCAGGACCGCACGGCTCGGACTCGCCGGTCCGCGCCCGTCCAGGCCATAGGCCAGTCGTGCGGAGGTCGAGCCGAGCGGCTCCGGACGCGATCGCTAGGCCGGGACCCATGCTCTTGGCGCGCGGCCAATCGGCCCTATGGTGAGGCTGGACGTTCCACGGAACGGGAGGGGAGCCATCATGGCGGTGACGACGGCCCAATTCGAGGCGATGACGCCGCAGCCCTATTCGCAGGCGCGCGCGCAGCTGCAGACCGGGGACATCCTGCTGTTCTCGTCCCAGGGCGGCTTCTCGGCGATCATCGAGCATTTCACCAACAGCCTGTGGAGCCACGCCGGGCTGGTCTGGCGGGTCGGCGACGCCAATTTCGACCGCGTGCTGATCCTGGAGAGCATCGAGACCGTCGGCATCCGGGCCGTGTCGGCCAGCAACCGCCTCAACGGCACGGCGGCCGCGCCGACTCCCTATGACGGGGCCGTGCTGGTGGCCCGCCACCGCAAGCTCCCCCAGCCCCTGTCGCCCGCTCAGGTTCTCGAACTGACGCGCTACGGCATCGACCACCTGGGCTTCCCATACAATCCCGAGGAACTGGCGAAGATCGCCCTGCGCATCGCGGCGGGGCTGGCGAACGTCATCCTGCCCGGCCACCTGGAGCCGACCAGTTCCTTCATCTGCTCGGAGTTCGTCGCCAAATGCTACGACGCGGTCGGCGTGGACCTCGCGCCCGACAAGGAAGGCTATATGGCGCCGGCGGATATCGCCGCCGACCCCGACGTCTTCGCCATCGCGAGGCTCTGTCCCGATCCCCCGCCGGCGGCGCCCTGAGGTCGATCAACGGCCGACTGGCCCGATGACGGGATCCTTGGCGATGCTGGGGGCGCTGGCCCGCGTGGCCGCTTTCGCCTTGGCCGGGCTGGCGCTGGCCGGCGCGCTGCTGGCGCAGGGGGGCCGGTTCAGCCCCTGGCTCGACCTGGCCAGCCATTTCGCGCCGCTCTGGCTGCTGGGCTCGCTGCTGGCCGGCGCCTGGGCCCTGGCCGGAGAAGGGGGCGGCGCGCGCGCCATCCTGCTGGGTCTGTCGGGGGTGGGAATCCTCGCGGCGGGCGCCCTGATCGCGCCGGAACTGGTCCGCCCGCTCTCGCCGCCGGCCCCGGCCGGGTCACCCTTCCGGCTGCGCCTGATCCAGTTCAATACCTGGGACCAGCTCGCCGACCCCACGGCCCTGGCCGACTGGATCGCCGGCGAGCATCCGGACGTGGTCACCATCGAGGAAGTGACCGGGCCGCTGCGCGAGGCCCTGATCCGTCGGGGGTTCCAGCAGACCCGTGGCGTGGAGAGCGTGGCCATCTTCAGCCGCCAGCGGCGGATCCACGCGCCTGTTCAGATCCCGGGACCGGAGTGGGCCATTCTGCCGGAGTTCGCGCGCGCCACCTTCGCCGGCCCCGATGGCGGGGCGCCGTTCAGCGTCGTCGCGACGCACCTCTCCTGGCCGAACCGCCCGCAACGATGGCTCCAGAGGGTGACGCTGCCGAACCTGATCGACCGCTATCCCCGCGACCGCCTGATCCTCGCCGGCGACTTCAACCTGACGCCCTGGTCGTTCGCCCTGCGGCGCCTTGACCGGCGCATGGGTCTCGAGCGCCGGGACCGGGCCATCCCCACGTGGCCGGCGCGGCGGCGCATGGGCGGCGTCCTCATCGACGTGCCGGCGCTGCTGCCGATCGATCACGTCTACGCCGGGCGGGCGTGGCGCACGGTGAGCATCCGCCGCGGGCCACGTCTGGGCTCCGACCACTATCCGCTGGTCGTGGACTTGGCGCTGGCCGGTGGGGCGCAAGTCCTCCCCGCCGGCTCGCCGACGGGGAAGACGGGCGCCATGGCGAGGGAGCCCCGCGACGATCAGCGGTGATCGTGCTCGCGGCCGCCATGCCAGCCGCCTTCGTGTTCGCGCCCCCGGCCGTCGTGTTCATGCCAATCGCGGTGGCCGTAATAGTGGCCGCCGCGCCAGCCCCAGCGCGCGCCGCCGTACCAGCCGTGCCAGCCGTAGGGGCCGCCCCAGCCGTATCCGTAGCGCCAGGGGTAGCCGCACCAGTACCAGCCCGGCCCGCGCCAGCCGCCGTCGTACCAGCAGTAGTTGCGCCCGGCCCAGACGAACTGGACGGGTTCGAGGGCGGGGCGGTCGGCGGCGCGGTCGACGCCGAAGATGAGCCCGGCCGCGGGCAGGGGTTGCGCTTGGGCGACCGCGGCGGAGGAGCCGACGAGGGAGGTCGCGAGGGCGAGGGCGGCAAGAGGTTTAGACATGTTACGCTCTCTCAACAGAGGTTAGACCGGCGCCAGGGCAAGCTGATTTCTTCACGGCGGGCTTCCCCCCGCGGCAACACCGCGCGCGGTGGATCGCTCGACTGGCGGGCTGACACTAGAGTTGTTCGCCTGAACCGTCGCTGAACGGGGCGTTCAGGCCTTGCACCTGGGGCGAAGCCGGCGCCGGGTCGCTCGCCTTCGTCAAGGTGCTCGCGGACCGGCGGGCGGAGGGTGAGATGGCCGGCCTCGAGATTCGGTGCGACTAGGACGCGCGCCCGTTTGTGTGCGCCCCCCCGGGCGCTATAAGCTGGCCATGGCCATGTCGCTTTTCCATGTCGATAACGCGGGGACCCTCAATCCCCTTCGCGAAACGCCCTACGGCTCGGACGAGGAACTGCAGTCGCTGATCGCCGCCCACCCGGCCCTGCTCGGCGGCGAACAGGATGCGTCCGGGGGCTGGTTCGCGCTCGCCCGACGAGGCCCGCTGCCCGACGGCGCCACCCGCTCGCCGCGCTGGTCGGTGGAACACCTGTTCCTGGCCCAGGACGCCGCGCCGACGGTGGTCGAGGCCCTGCGCGCGGGCGATCCCCGCACGCACGGCGACCTGTTCGGCCAGATCCTCTACTACGCCGCCAACGCGGCGCTCTGGTGGCCGGGAGAGGCGCTGAAAGCGGCCTTCGCGGCCGACCATGCCTCGGCCGGCGCCCAGGACGACAAGGCGCTCGCCCGCATCGTCGGGCCGGACATCGCCCCCGAGGCGTTCTGGGACCAGGTGGAGGCCAATCTGGCCGCCGGCCGGATCCGGATGGTGCTGGTGGTGGACGAGGTCCAGGCGGATTTGGCGCGAATGGTGGACTTCCTGAACGCACAGCTGCGCGATGCGGAGGTCTGGATCCTCGAGGTCAGGCAGCTTGCGGGCCCCTCCGGCCGGCTGCTGCAGACCGCCATCGTCGGCCGCCGCGGCGATGTCCCGGCGGCGAAGGCCGCCAAGCGGGCGCCGAGCGTCCGCGGCGAGGCGCGCGCGGCGTCGCCGGCGGCGTCCACCGCGCGCGCCGACCCCGCCTCCCGCGAGGCCTGGGTCTCCTCGCTACGCGCCCGCTGCGATGAGCAGGAGGCCGCCGTGCTGGACGATCTCCTGCGCTGGATGAGCGAGCAGTACGGCGCCACCTCCGTCAGCAGCGAGCCGCCAGCGACCTTCAGGCTCTCGGTCAAGGAAGGCGGCAAGGACCGCTTTCCGTTCGGCGTCACCGAGGGCAAGGCGGCCGCGATCAATCTGGGATCGTTGTCGGCCACGCGCGCCTACGAGGGCGAGGATGCGCGCAGGAGCCTGATCCACGAGATCGCCGCCGCCGGCCTCCCCGTTTCGGACGCGGACCTGAAGGGCGACCTTCGTATTCCGCTGAAGGATCTCGCCGCCTCGACCGTGCGCACCCAGGTGCTGGCGGTCCTCGACGGCGTGATCGAGACCCTGCGGTTGAAGGAAGCGCCGAGCGCCTTCCTGTCGTGAGGCGCGAAATGACGCAGGAAGGCTTCGAAACCGGCCTCGGGCCGACCTCGCACAGCTACATGTCCCAGCGGCTGCGGCTGCACTACGTGGACTGGGGCAACGCCTCGGCGCCGCCGCTGATCCTCCTCCACGGCGGGCGCGACCATTGCCGCAACTGGGACTGGGTGGCGCGCGCGCTGCGCCGCGACTGGCACGTCATCGCCCCCGACCTGCGCGGCCACGGGGATTCCGCCTACTCGCCGAGCGGCGACTATTCGATGTCGGCCTTCGTCTACGACCTGGCGCAGCTGATCCACGGCCAGGCGCTGGCGCCGGTTCGGATCGTCGCCCACTCCCTCGGCGGCAACATCGCCCTGCGCTACGCCGGCCTCTATCCCGAGGCGGTCACGCGTCTGGTGGCCATCGAGGGCATGGGCGGCTCGGTTCCGCGGGGCCGGCGCGCCGAGACGCCGGCCGCCGACCGCCTCACCCGCTGGATCGAGGCAGAGCGGGCCATGGCCGGGCGCCTTCCCCGCCGCTACGCCTCGATCGAGGAGGCGCTCGCCCGCATGCAGGCCGAGAACGCCCACCTCACTCCCGAGCAGGCGCGCTATCTGACCGTCCACGGCGTCAGCCAGAACGAGGACGGAACCTACAGCTGGAAGTTCGACAACTACGTGCGCGGCTTCTCGCCGGTGGACCTCAGCGACGACGAGTTGCACAGCCTGTGGGCGCGCATCGCCTGCCCCACGCTGCTCGTCTACGGCAAGGAGAGCTGGGCTTCCAATCCCGAGGAGGACGGCCGCCTCAGGCATTTCGCCAACGCGCGCGTGGTCAGCTTCGAGCGCGCAGGGCACTGGGTGCACCACGACCGCCTGGACGCTTTTCTGGACGCCTTGAACGGCTTCCTCTGAGCGGGCCTCCCGGCCGATGGAACGCCTTGCCTCGCCGCCCGGTTGTGTCTCCTGTCGAGATTGTTGATTGGAGATCATAGCGTCGATGAAGGCGACCGTCGTGGCGGCTCCGTCCCCGCACGCGGCGCGCGCGGAAGCGGCGCGCCGCCGGGACCTGGCCCGCATGCGACGCCTCGCCACGGGCCTGCTGTTGCTGATGACGGCGATCTTCGTCGCCACCCGTCTGGCGCCGGCCGCCTGGACCTGGACCGCCTATGTGCAGGCCTTCGCCGAGGCCGGCATGGTCGGGGCCTGCGCCGACTGGTTCGCGGTCACCGCCCTGTTTCGCCGCCCGCTGGGTCTCCCCATCCCGCACACCGGCATCATTCCGCGCAACAAGGACCGCATCGGCGAAGCGCTCGGCGACTTCATCGCCAACAACTTCCTGACCCCCGCCGTGCTCGACGCCCGCCTTCGCCGGCTCGAGCCGGCGCGCCGCCTGGCCGCCTGGCTCACCGCCGACGACCACGCCGAGGTCCTGGCCGCGCGGGCGGCCGCCCTCCTGCCCGACATGATCGGCGCGGGGGCCGAAATGCGCGGGCTGGCCGCCGAGCTCATCCGCCGCGCCGCCCGCTCGCGGCCGGTCGCGCCCCTGGCCGCGCGCGTCCTGGGCTGGCTGTGGCGCGAGCCCGCCGTCCAGAGACTGGTGAGCCGGGCCATCGATCGCGTGGCGGACTTCGGCCTGGAGAACGAAGCCTTCATCCAGTCCCGCATCTCCGGCGAGACCTGGAAGTGGCTGCCCAAATGGGTCGACCGGATCCTGGCCGAGAAATTCACCCGTGACCTTCTGCGCGCCGCCAACGAGCTGCGCGACCCCGACCATCCCTGGCGCCGCGACCTCGACGCCGCGGTGGAAGACTTCATCCGCCGCCTGGCCGAGGACCCGGTCTTCCTGGAGCGGGGCGAGGCCATGCGCGACCAGATGCTCGCCGATCCCGCTCTGGGTCGCCGCCTGGAAGGGCTGTGGACCGAGTTGGCCGAGCGCCTGGCCGCCGACCCGGGCGCGCGGGGCGCGCTCATCGCGGAGGCCCTGTCCCGGGGCCTGCACAGCCTGGGCGCGTGGCTCGCGGAGGATCACGCCGCCTGCGACCGGCTCGATCGCTGGATCAGGGTGGCGGCCCGCCGCACCCTTTCGTCGCAGCGCCAGGCGATCGGCGGGTTCGTCGCCCAGGTCGTGGCGGGTTGGGACGCCGGCGAGATCACCGACCGCCTGGAGCTCCACGTCGGCCGGGATCTTCAATACATCCGCATCAACGGCACCCTGGTGGGCGGCCTGGTGGGGCTGGCGATCTTCGTGATCTCGCGCTGGCTGTCGTGAGGGGTCAGGTCTGGACGGCGAGGCGCGGGCCCGCCAACAGCATCGGATCGCCGCCGCGCGCCGGGGCCGGCTCGGTTTCGACGCTCTCCTCGCTCGCGCACAGCGGCAGGGTCACGGTGAACACCGTCCCCTGGTCCTCCTGGCTCCGCCAGTCGATCAGACCGTCGTGGCGCTGGACCACCGTCTGAACCATCGCCAGGCCCATGCCCAGGCGGACGCCGCTGCCCGGGTCCGGCATGGCGTCCTCGTTGTCGCCCAGCAGCGGGGTCCTCGCGAAGGGGTCGAACAGGCCCCGCTGCTGCTCGGCGGTCATGCCGTCGGACTGATCGGTGATGGAGCAGCAGACCGCGGGCCGATCGCGCAGCCGCGTCTCGCTCAGGGAGCAGACCACGTGGCTGGAGGGGGGGCTGAACTTGACGGCGTTGTCCAGCAGGTTGATCAGCGCCCGCGCCATCAGGCCGCGATCGGCGTCGACCACGAACTCGCGACCCGGGTCGGCGACCTCGATCTCGACGGAGGCGGCCCGCGCTATCGACCACAGGGCGTCCGCCGCGTCGCCGAGCAGGTGGAAGAAGTCGATCGGCGCGAAGGTGTAGTACTCGGCGGTCTCGGCCTGGGCCAGCCGCACGAAGCCCTCGGCGAGGGCCACCGTCCGCATGGCGTTGCGGGCGATCCGGTCGCGCATCTCCTGGGGGACGGAGCGGAAGTCCTCATGTTCGAGCGCCGCCAGGATGGCTGACTGCGGGGCGCGCATGTCGTGGGTGAAGAGCTGGAGGGCTTCCTCGCGCTGACGCATCGCCGACACCTGGGCGGTGACGTCCGCCAGGTGCACCGTCCATCCCTTGACCTCGCCGCCCTCCTCCTGGCCGGTGGCCGCGTAGCGGGCTTCGAGGATGCGGCCGCCCGGCGCGACGCCCCTGGGCGCGATGACGCCCCGCCCGGTGTTCGGCGGCCACAGGCTGTTCCGGTTTCCGGCGGCGTCCGCGAGATCCTGCAGGATGGGCTGGACGTAGGCGCCCGGCTCGGTCGACCGGCCCAGCTTCTGCGCCAGGTCGACGGCGGCCTGATTGTACATGAGGACCCGGCCGCGGGACGTGACCACCATCACCGGGTCCGGAAAGTTGGCCAGGACGTCGGTGACGAAGCGCCGGAGCTCGCGGATGCGGCGCTTGGTTTCGTCGATGAGGATCATCTGGCGGGTCACGCTGTCGCCCATGGGAAGGCCGCGCCCGCCGGAGGGCGGCAGGATCGCGCCGCCCGAGCGGGTCTGCAGCTCGGCCAGCTCGCGGGTGAAGTAGTCGCTGGCGGCCTGCAGCCGCCGGGAAGACCAGACGATCTGCACGACGGTGCGGACGATCACGATCGACATCGGCGGGAACCACACGCCGGTGAGGACGAGCGCCCCGGCGGCGCCCAGCAGGACCGCGAGGCTGCCGATCGGCTGCAGGGCGAACTGCGTCGGCTTGAGCCATAGCAGCTCGAAGAAGGTCACCCACAGCAGGATCAGCGAAATGACCACCGTTGCGGTGGGAGGCAGGGCGCGGATCAGATGATGGTGGAGGGCGGCGTCGAGGATGTTGGCCTCGATCTCGACGCTCGACATGCCGTCGGCGCCCGAGACAGGCGTCGGAAAGTTGTCGAGTCCGGGGGCCGTCGGTCCGATCAGGACATACCTGCCCTTGAATTTCGCCGGCGGGACCAGTCCATGGAGGACGTCGACTGCCGACACTTGGTCGAAGTGGCCCGGCGGTCCGGCGAACGGAATGAGCACTTCGCCTCGCCTCGCCACGCTGTCGTGGGCGGCCGAGGGCCCCGATGGAGCGGCGTCGCCGCGCGGCTGGGCCGAGGCCTGGCCGGAGGCGAGGACCGCCACGTCGGGCAGGTCTCGACCGTCGAAGGGAGCGTAGAGGACGGCCCGCCGTATGATGCCGTCGAGGTCGGGCGTGAGGTTGCTGAGGCCGACGCCGGCGGCGACCGACGCGATCTCGGGGATTGGCTTGATGAGGCGGGCCCTGAGGCCGCGGCCGGGATCATCCAGCGCTTCGGGGAGAAAGACGGGCGCCTTGGCGATGGCGGCGCGCAGGGCGGCGTCGCCCGCCGGGGAGGATCTGGAGGCGATCAGAAACTGCAGGACGACCGACTTGGGGCCGCCGCGGGCGACGGTGTCGATCATGTCGGCCACTGTCTGGCGCGGCCAGGGCCCCGGCCCAAGCTTGGTCACGCTCGGAAAATCGATGCCGACGATGACGATGTCCGGCGGCGCGGGCCGGTGCCGGAGCTTCAGAGCGAAGTCATAGATCGCGTTGTCCAGTCGCGTGGTCGCGCCCGAGAACACGAGCCCGCCAACCAGCAGAGTCGCGGCGGCGAGCAGCGCCGACCACTCCACCAGGAGCCACCCCCGGGCCCTGAAGATCGGCGCTTCCGGCGTTTGATCGTCGCGCCGCGGGTCCGACATCCCCCTGCCTGCGCCTACCGGGTCACCATCTCCGGGGCGCCCGCCCCGATCTTCTCCAGGCGATAGCCGAACCCGTACACCGGTCCGAAACTGTAGCCGTTGGCCGGAGTCAGCCCGAGCTTGGTCTTCAGGCGGCAGACATGCGTGTCCAGGGTGCGCGAGGACACGTCGGCCGTCGCGCCCCACACCTCTTCCATCAGGTATCGGCGGGCCAGCGGCCGGTGCATGTTGCGGAACAGCAGCAGGGCGAGGTTGAATTCCTTGGTGGTGAGGACGCACTCCCTGCCCTGAGCGACCACCACGTCGCGGGAACGATCGAACACGTATTCGCCAAAACGCTCCGTCGTGTCGACGGCGGCCGGCGCCAGGCGGCGCAGGAGCGTCTCGACCCGGGCGAGCAGCACAGGCTTGCGAACCGGCTTGGTCACATAGTCGTCGGCGCCGGACACCAGGCCGGCCACCACATCCTCGTCCGCGCTGCGGGCGGTGATCATGATGATCGGCATGTTGGGCGCCTGGGCCCCGCTGCGGATGCGCTTGACCAGTTCCACCCCGGTCATGCCAGGCAGGTTCCAGTCGATGCACGCCAGGTCGAACGTGTCGCGATGGAGAGCCATCAGAAAGGACTGCCCCTCGCTGAACGGCACGCACGGACCATGATCGCTCAGAACGGCGGTCAGGCGCGCCAGTTCGTCCGGGTCATCTTCGACGATAGCGATCTTTCTCATTCGATCCCCATGACCCGGCAAATGCCCGGTTGACCGCGTGAAATGACCCTCGGGCGACTCCGATGGTGAGCGGGCTCTCCTCGGCGTGCAAGAACGATCGTGCGATCCGATTCCAGGGCGCCGACTCTCAGCGGTGACAATCCACCTTCTTTAGTCGGATGAATAACAGGACGCCACAAAGATTGCCTCCAATGCAAAACATGTGTTCCGCCCGGCGATGCGACCTTGCGGGTCGGCGGCCTGTTACCATATTGCGGTGCAGCATGCTGCGATGCAAAAGGAGCATTCACCATGGCCGACCGCATAACTCGCTGGATTGAAGCGTTTTTCGCCCCGACCTTTCTTATGCTGCGCGGTGTTCCGACGCGCGCGATCATGCATTTGCTCACGCCCCTGTAGCCTCCGCGTCTAGGCCAGGACGCGGCTGAGGGCGGTCGCCAGACCGCCCCTTTCCATCACTTCGACCCCCTTTAGGTCCAACCATCGGGCCATTTGTCGCAACCCCACCGCCAGGGCGCCCGACGCCCGGACGGGGTCGGCGGCGGGTTCCATGTGCGCCGCCTGCACGCGCAGGACCCCGGCAGCGCGCTCCGCCTTGAGGTCGACGCGGGCCGCCAGCGCGTCGTCCAGCAGGAACGGCAGGACATAGTAGCCGTGCTCGCGCCGATGCGCGGGCGTGTAGATCTCCAGGCGAATGCGAGCGCCGAACAGTCTTTCGGTCCGGTCCCGGTCCCAGATCAGATTGTCGAAGGGGGAGAGCAGGGCCCCGGCCGACCCGCGCCTCGGCGCGGGCGCCGCGGCCGCGAGGTAGGCGCCCTGGCGCCAGCCCTCCACAGTCACGCGTCTGACCTCGCCGGCCTCGACGAGCTCCGCCAGACGATCGGCGAAGCCTTGCACGGGCATGCGGAAGTAGTCCCGCAGGTCGCCCGCAGTCGCCACGCCGAGAGCCCGCGCGGCAATGCCGAGCAGGGCGCGCTGGGCGTCCGGCTCGCTCGGCGTCGGCGTGTTCAGGATAGCACGCGGGATCACGCGGTCGGTCAGGTCATACACGCGCTCGAACCCGCGCCGGGTGCGCGTGGTGATCAGTCCGCCCCAGAACAGCCACTCCAGGGCGCGCTTGCCGTCGCTCCAGTTCCACCAGCCCGCCACCCTGGGCCCATCGGCGAAGTCGCCCCCGGTGAGCGGGCCCTCACGCTCGATCCGTTTCAGCACCGTCCCGATCAGGTCCGCGCGCTCGCGGCCGAACCGGGCGAGGCCGCTCCAGAGGTCGCCATTGCGGGCGCGGGCCATCCGCCAGCGGAACAGTGGCTGGAGTTCCACGGGCATGAGGGACGCCATGTGACCCCAATATTCGAACAGGGTCGGCCTTGGCCCCCAGGCCGCGGCGTCCAGCAGCCCGGTGTCGTAGACGCCCAGCCGCGAGAAGGCGGGTAGGTAGTGGCTGCGGACGAGCACGTTGACGGAATCAATCTGCAGGACACCGAGCCCGTCGATCATTCGCCTGAGGCGTGGCGCGCCGGGTTCGCCTTGCCGGGGGCTGCCGGCCAGTCCCTGGGCGGCGATGGCGATCCGGCGGGCCGCGCGCGCCGACAGCGTCTCCTCAGGCAAGCTGCATGCCGATGCTTTGGCCGGCGTTCTGGCTGGCGCTCTGGTCGGGATGGGTGGCGAACCACTTCATCCTGTCCAGCATCACGCGCCAGGACGCGTCGACGGCGGGGGTCCAGTCCGCGCCCAGGATCTCCTGCAACGTGTCCGCCACGCTGCCGAAGAACACGCCGAACACTTCGGGCGGCACGCCGTAGCCCTCATGCGTCACCACCTCGCACTGGATCATCTGGGCGGCGTAGGCGCGGCGGTCGATGAAATCGAGAATCATCTCGAACACCCGGGCGAGCATCTCGCCGCGCACCGCGCCGTTGGTGTCGCGGATGAAGAGGGCCTCCATGTCCGGATGGGCGGCGAACAGCCGCGCATAGACCCGCGGCGTGAGGTCGCCCTCCCGTTCGGCGGCGATCTCCAGGGTCCGCTCGATCAGGCTGGCGTCCACCTTGTCTCCCTCCCCGGGCGGCATGGTCAAAGGTGGTCCAGGACCGGCTTGGGCTGGTAGGGCGCCTCCAGGGCCTTCACCTCGTCGTCCGTGAGCGTGATCTTCAGGCCCGCCAGGGCGTCGTCCAGGTGATGCGACTTGGAGGTTCCGATGATCGGCGAGGTCACGGCCGGGTTCTTCAGCACCCAGGCCAGGGCGATCTGCATGTTCGGAACGCCCCTGCCCCGGGCCACGGTCTCCAGGGCTTCCAGCACTTTGTAGTCGGCGTCGCGGTAGTAGAGCCGCGGGGCGAACTCGTCCGTACGCGCCCGCTCGGTGTTGCCTTCGCCCGGACTGCCCCGCCCGCCGGCCAGGAAGCCGCGCGCCAGGGGCGACCAGGGAATGACGCCGACACCCTGGTCGGCGCACAGGCGCAGCATCTCCCGCTCCTCCTCGCGGTAGACCAGGTTGTACTGCGGCTGCATGGAGACGAACGGGGTCCAGCCCCGGGAGTCCGAGACGCTGAGCATCTTCATGAACTGCCACGCGTACATCGAGGAGGCGCCGATGTAGCGGGCCTTGCCGGCGCGCACGACGTCGTTCAGCGCCTCCAGCGTCTCCTCCAGCGGGGTGTCGTAGTCGAAGCGGTGGATCTGGTAGAGGTCCACATAGTCGACGCCCAGGCGCGTCAGGCTGCGGTCGATGCCGTCCATGATGTGCTTGCGAGAGAGGCCGCGGTTGTTCGGGTCGGACCCCATCGGACCGTTGACCTTGGTGGCGATGACCACCTCATGGCGTTTGGCGAACGCCTTCAGCGCCTTTCCCGTGACCCGCTCGCTCTCGCCCTGGGAGTAGACGTCGGCGGTGTCGAAGAAATTGATCCCCGCCTCGATCGCCCGCTGGAAGAACGGCAGGCTCGCTTCCTCGTCCAGCACCCAGGGGCGCCACTTCGAGCTGCCGTAGGTCATGCATCCGAGGCAAAGCCGGGACACTTTGAGGCCGGTGCGGCCCAGTCGAACGAAGTCCATGGCGAAGTTCTCCTATTTGGCCAGGCGCCCGTCCACCAGCGCCGCGTCCTCGAACGGGAACAGAAAATCAGGGTCGGAAGGCGCGAAGTCTGCCCGCACGTCCGGCGGCGCCAGGACCTGAATCAGGTGACGGATGACATTCAGTCGCGCCTTCTTCTTGTCGTCGGCGCGCACGCAGACCCACGGGGCGATCGGCGTGTGGGTGCGCAGGAGCATCTGGTCGCGGGCGGCCGAATACTCCTTCCACTTCTTCTGAGCCGCCACGTCGAGATCGCTGATCTTGAGCTGCTTCAGGGGATCTTTGCGGCGCGCGTGCAGCCGCCTGGCCTGTTCCTCCTTGGAAATGTCCAACCAGATCTTGATCAGCGGCAGCTCCGCCTCCTGGAGCATGCGTTCGAACGCCGGGACGTCGCGCAGGAAGTCCTCATGCTCGCGCGGGGTGCAGAACCCCATCACCGGCTCCACGCCGGCCCGGTTGTACCAGGAGCGGTTGAAGATCACGAACTCCCCCGCGGCCGGCAGCCGCCTCACATAGCGCTGGAAGTACCATTCCGACCGCTCCCGATCCGAAGGCTTGGGCAGGGAGACGGCGCGGGTGTTGCGCGAGGCCAGGTGCTGGGTGATCCGGGCGATCGTCCCATCCTTGCCTGCGCCGTCGCGACCTTCGAGAATGACCAGCGCCTTGGCTCCCGCCTTGATGGCCCGGGCCTGGTAGCGGACCAGTCCGATCTGGAGTTCGCGCAGCTGCGTCGGGTAGCTCGGCTCTTTCGACATGCGCGCAGCATAGCCGCGGGCGGGGGGGCGTTGACACCCCGCGCCCGGGCCGCCTTATGATTTTTCGGAACTCCGCGAGAGAGTTCGAGGAGGCGCCATGGCCGGCTGGAACTATGCGGATCTGTGGGAGGCCATCGCCGAGGCGGTGCCGGAACGGCCGGCGCAAGTCCACGGGCCGCGAACGCTGAGCTGGCGGGACTTCGACCGGCGCGCCGACGCGCTGGCGCGTCACCTGCTGGAAGCCGGCCTGCAGCATCAGTCCAAGGTCGCCGCCTACCTCTACAACGGCCCGGAATATCTTGAGACCTACTACGCGGCCTTCAAAGCGGGCCTGGCGCCCGCGAACACCAACTATCGCTATGTGGCCGACGAGCTCATCTACCTGTTCGACAACGCCGACGCGGAAGCGGTGGTCTTTCACAGCGCCTTCTCCGAGACCGTCGAGCTCATCCGCGGGCGCCTTCCCAAGGTCAGGACATGGGTGGCGGTCGGCGAGACCGGCCACCCCGTCCCGTCGTTCGCCGCCGACTACGACGCCCTGGTATCGCGCGACACGGGCCGAACCCAGGCGCCCTGGGGGCGCTCGGGCGACGACGTCCTGATCCTCTACACCGGCGGCACGACGGGCATGCCCAAGGGGGTGATGTGGCGTCAGGACGACCTGTTCAACGTCCTGGGCGGTGGCGGCAACTTGCTGATGGATATCCCTCCCCTGTCCACCATCGGCGAGGCGGGCGAGCGCGCCCGCGCCTCCGACCCCGGGACGATGATCGCCGCGGCGCCGCTGATGCACGGCACGGCGCAGTTCACCGGCGTCATGACCCTGACCACCGGCGGCACCGTCGCCTGCCTGCCCTCCAGGCATTTCGACGCCCACGAGTTCTGGAACGAAGCCGAACGGCTGAGGGCCACGGGGGCCGCGATCGTCGGCATGGCGTTCGCCGCGCCCCTGCTCGAGGCGCTGGAGCGCAACCCCGGCCGATGGGACCTGTCGGGCCTGCGCCGTCTCGGCTCCTCGGGCGTGATGTGGAGCATGGAGAACAAGCAGGGTCTCCTGCAGCACCTCCCCGATTGCGTGATCTTCGACAGCTTCGGATCGTCGGAGGCCGTGGGGATGGGCGCTTCCAGCTCCTCGGCCGGGGCCATGACCGACACCGCCAAGTTCATGGTGGGGCCCAACGGCGCCGTGTTCACCGAGGACGGCCGGCGGGTCGAACCCGGCTCAGGCGAACGGGGGCTGGTGGCGGTCTCCGGCTTCCTGCCGGTCGGCTACTACAAGGATCCGGAAAAGACCGCGCGCACGTTCCGGGAATTCGAGGGCCGGCGGTGGTCGGTGCCGGGGGACTTCGCCACGGTCGAGGCGGACGGGAGTCTGAAGCTGCTCGGTCGCGGCTCCCAGGTGGTGAACACCGGCGGCGAGAAGGTGTTTCCGGAGGAGGTGGAGGAGGCCCTGAAGCGCTATCCCGGCGTTCGCGACGCGGCCGTCGTCGGCGTGCCGGATCAACGGTTCGGCGAGCGCATCTGCGCCGTCGTCGACTTCGCCGGCGAGGCAGCGCCGACCCTCGCCGATCTCTCGGCCCATGTCCGCGAGCATCTCGCCGGCTACAAGGCGCCGCGCGAGCTGGTGCTGGCCCCCATCACCCGTGCGCCCAATGGCAAGCTCGACTACAGGGCGATGCGCGCGCTGGCCCTCGACCGGCTTGGCGTCAGAGGGTGAAACCGTGAGCATGCGCAGCAAAGAAAAGCCCGCCGCGACGTACCGCGACGGGCTGGTCTATGTGCGTTTCCTCTCAGGCAGGTGAGAGGCTGCGGGCCTTGTCCTGACGGCCTTTGAACCTCTCGATAGACAGTGGGGGTCAGCTCTGCCCCGGTGTCAAGTGATCGGCCCCGCCAGAAGGTGAATTATTTTTTGACGCAGGTGTATGGCGGTCAAATCGACCCCGCTGCAGCTTGGCCCTGCAGCGCCAGCGCGAGGCGGTCGGCCTCCGGACAGGTCGGCTGGAAGACGTAGGCGGGTTGCTCGACGCTCACCGGCCCGACGCCGGCCTCGCCGAGCGCCGCCGCGGCTGCGAACAGTCGCACCCGCTCGACGAGGGCGCCATGGGCCCGGGTGGGCGCGCCCTCGTCGATGAACGGGGCCACGGCGGCGCGCGCCGCCGCCTCCTGCGCGGCGGGCCAGGTGAGCCCGGCCACGCGCTTGGCCCGCGCCCTGGCGCCGAAGATGGCCAGCAGGCGCCGGCAGGTCGCCTGGTTGGCGTCGGTCCAGTCCGCGGCCACCCCGGCGGCAAGATGCGCCTGGCTCTTCAGGATCAGGCCGCCGGCGAGAACCTTCAGTCCGTTGGCCGCGAGGGTGGCGCCGGTCGTCGTGATGTCGACCACCAGTTCGGCGGCGCCGGCCGCGGGCGCGCCCTCGGTGGCGCCGCCCGACTCGACCAGGCGATAGTCGGCGATGCCGTGGCGCGCGAAGAAGGTCCGCGTCTGGGCCAGGTATTTCGTCGCCACCCTCAGGCGCCGTCCCGTTCGCGCCAGGTAGAGGTGGGCCACGTCGTCGACGTCGGCCATGGTCTCCACGTCGACCCAGCTCCTGGGCGCCGCCACCACCAGGTCGGCGCGGCCGAAGCCGAGCGGGGTCAGCAGCAGGACGGCGGCCGCGCCCCCGTTTGCGGTCTCGCGCAGAAGGTCCTCGCCGGTCACCCCCAGGTGAACCTCTCCGGCGTGGAGCTGGCTGGCGATGTCGGACGCCGAGGCCAGCCGGACCTGGACATCGTCGAAGCCGTCCAGCGAAGCCGAATAGCCGCGCGCGCCGCCGGCCGCGCGCAAGGCCAGACCGCAGTCCGCCAGCCAGTCCTCCACCTGTTCCTTCAGGCGTCCTTTCGAGGGGATGGCGATGATCAGCGGGGCCGTGGTCATCTCGTGGCGCCGGTCCATGCCCGGCCGGGCCGCACCATGCAGCCGACGGCGCCTGTCGGCAGGCTCGCCCCGAGCCTGGCCGGAAGGCCGTCGTAGCGCCCCCCGGCCGCCACCGCCTGGTCCTCGCCCAGGGCGGCGCTGCGGATCTCGAACAGCACGCCGTCGTAGTAGCCGAAAGCCCTCCCGAGCGCCGCCGAGAAGCGGATGCGATCGCTCGGAACTCTGGCGGCCGTCAGGGCCGAGAGCCGGCGCTCCCAGTCCCCACGCGCCGCGTCCAGCAGGGGCGTGGTCCCGCCGACCAGCCTCGCCACCGCGGCCAGCGCCTCGCGGGGGTCGCCGGCGAGGGCGAGGAAGCGGCGCGCCAGTTCAGCCTGGGCGGGCGTCAGCCGGGGTGCGGCCGCCAGCGCGGCGCGCTCGGCCAGGCGATGCACGATCTCGGCGGGCGAGCGTCCCCCCACCGGTTCAATGCCGGCCATGGCCCAGATTTCCTCGAGCACCCCGGCCGCGGCCTCCTCGGAGAGGCCGGAGAGCAGGGCGGCGAGCCGGCCGCCGCCGGAGTCCCCGGCGGGTGACCCGGACGCCTCCCGCTCCAGCTCCAGCCACAGGCGCCTCGGGGTGGAGAAGGCCCGCTTGAGCCGCGCGGCCAGCGGGGGCGCCAGGTCCAGCGCGTCGACGAAGGCGCCGAAGAGGCCGATGTCGCCCATCAGCAGGGTGAGGTCGTCGCGCCCTCCCGCAGCCGCGGCCCGCCAGGCCAGGGCCGCCATTTCGGCGTCCGCCGCCGCCGGGTCGCCAGGCTCGAATGCTTCGACGCCCATCTGCGGGAATTCCTCGGCCCGCGTCGACCCGCGCGGCGCCACGCGAAAGGCGTGTCCGCTATAGAAGTAGCGTCCGCTC
>Ga0070730_10002188_pt1 | contig 17985 bp, 14 predicted proteins | sample Coa_R1_3_FD_66447 | JGI IMG/M metagenome (GOLD analysis project Ga0070730, IMG submission 66447) | Surface soil microbial communities from Centralia Pennsylvania, which are recovering from an underground coalmine fire - Coalmine... | ecosystem: Environmental > Terrestrial > Soil > Unclassified ... | reverse complement strand
TAAGGCCTGATTCTGCCGAAAAAGAGAATGGCCTTTTCTTCGTCGCGAAGGCCCAGTTTTTGCTTAGCTTCAGAGGGAGTCAAAACCGTGTCCGGGAAAGCATTGTTGATAGGATGCCGGATGATCGTCACGGCCTCCTCGGGAACACCAAAATCCTGGCAAAGCTCATCCCTCATTTTCCGAGTGTGGACGAAAATGTGATCGCAAAGGCGATACTGAATCCGAAGTGTAAGGCGATTGAGGAGCGAGTCCTTGCCGTCGCGTCTGGCTTGATTGACGTTATGAGCAGTAAGAGCAACCTTCTTGCGCATCATTTTGTAGTAGGCCATGAGGATGGTGCGATCGAAGTACTCGAACTTGTTGTTCCATAAAATATGCAATATTTTGGGTTTGGAGCGCGCGGCGTATCGGATCAGCCTCAGGTAGTAAACAAGCAACTTCGACAACTTATCCGCGAAGTTCGCATTATTTCTCTGGCTGCCGCGAAGGTTAAGAAAACGCAAATTAGCGGTAGCATGCAACTCAGGGCTGTCAATATCATCGCCCCCGATTATATCGACGCCTACGCCCTTCGAGACTAGCGCCATCGCCAAACCGAATGCATAAGGCCTGTCTTGGCAGCCAGTCAGTAAACCAATCTCGACTCCCAACAGTGAATCGAGTATTGCCTGCTTCTGAGCCTCAACTTCTTTAGCAGGAGACTTCTCAGCAACGCTACTCATTTGCATGTTCACTCACACCAAGCTTTCGTTCTGGGCCGGGTTCTTCGAAGTGCACACTCGCGGGGCTTGAGTGTTTTTGATACCTGAATTGGTTGACTTCGCCGTTTCGATAACAGTCTTGCCATTAGCAACAGTTTTTTGCCACGCCGTTTCAAGAGTCCAAATGGCTACCTTTGGTTTTACACCACTTTTCAAGACGAAGCCCTTACGCGCAGGCCAAAGCCCACGCATCCTGGAAAATACGGTCTACCTGGACACCGGGCTCCCGGCTTGTGACGTGGCTCTTTGTTGGGAGGAGCCAATACCGGCAGCTAGCGCCTTTGGTGGCGGAAGATCTGGCTTCGGACCTTGCCGCACGGCCCAATCCAGAACTCGAGTGGTGTCCTGCGCCTTGGCATCCCAAGTCAAGCGTTCGCGTGCGTAGGACATCCCTTTCTGTCGCAAGCGATTAAGAAGGTCCCGATTGTGGGCCAGTTCCGTCAGAATCTTTTCCATCTGTGCCACGAACTCGCTCTCATTCGTAAGAGGCACCTTGAACCCCACCTCTGGATAAACGATATCTCCGGGCCCGCCGAAGTCCGCGACCACCGGAACGGCACCAGTCGCGAGAGCTTCAAAGACCACGCCTGCACCAAAGTCGCGAACCGATGGAAACACCATCACGTCAGCGGATCGTAACCTCTTAAGGACCTCCACATGGTTAACCCAACCACAGAAGGAAACCGCTTTCTCGATCCCAAGGGATCTCGCGAGCTGCTCAAGGCGGTTCCGCTCCGGGCCTTCGCCGACAATTGTAAAGCGGGCCAAATCGCTTCGCAAAAGGGGGGCGGCCGCGCGCAGCGCGAGATCACAAGCTTTGCAGGGGATCAGCCCACCGACGAAGATCAACTTAAGCTTGGAGCCGGGCTCCGGACTGCGCGAGTCATCGGAACACATGGATCGACTAATGCCGGGCTCGGGGACAAAAAATAGCTTGTCGCGATACGCCGCAAACTCGGCATACGTTTGGGAAGAAGCAGCTATGATCGCAGCCGCGTTGCGATAGGTGGATCGAGCATAAGGCAGGAATCGGTACAGATTCCTCAAGCTGGAGATCCATTGCTTCTGATTATCGGCCTGGCTGAAACCCTGCACAAAGGGGAGTCCGCCATTAAGCGGCCCGATCACGAAGGGTATAGGTCCCCTCCGCAGAAAGAAGGCGAAAGGACTCGGAAACACTGCATTCATCGGGTAGACGCGCAGAACAACATCGAACTCGCCCGCAAGGATCCGGTGCCGCAACTGCCGCCAGGCGCGCCTTTCGAAAGCAAGATAAAGGGGATAAAGAGAAGCTGTCAACGCCTGGTTGTTAAAGTTATATCTGAAGATCCATCGCAAACTCCAGGCATAGATGCGATCGAGCCAAGGCAGCCGGATCACCTCGATGGTGCGAAACGGCGCCTTTGCGCGACGCACAGGGTCTTCACTCGGCGACCGAACAACCAACGTGACATCATGGAGTTGGGCTAGAGCTGCCGCATGAGAAAAGGTGACATAAGGCATGCTGATCTGCTCCGGATTACAGTCCGGTCCTAACAACAGGATACGTAACCGACTCATGAATCCTCCATGCGAAAAAAAAACTCTCTTACAAACCTAGATTGGACGGCGGACTAATCGTCAGGCAATCTTCCTAAGGGGTGAATTTTTTCGAGTAAGCGTCTTGACTCGCTACTGGTTCCGAAGCTCGCCCACAAGCTTTACGATTTGGATTCGGTATCGCCCGAGAAATCCGCTTGCGACTTGGAGAACGTGGCGTATCGAATGAGTTGGGCATAGTAGCGCGATAATCGCAACAATTTCCTTCGCAAATTGGCCTTTTCTGGCCGTGCCCCTCCCAGGTCGAGAAAACCTGAGATTGCAAATTGTGTGAAACTCGGGGCAATCTTCATTGTCGCGACCGATGACCTAAAGGCAGATGCCGCTTGAGACCAGCGCCATTGCCAGCCCGAAAGCATAAGGCCTGTCCTGACAACCGGTGAGCAAACCAACCTTGGTATTCTTCGGCGGCTTCAGAAGATTTTCCTCCGCCGGACCGGTCCCTCTCGCGAGTTCCTCTGTGGAAGCATCTGCGATTATAATTTTTATAATACATAGTCAGTAATAAACATTGATACTGCCTACTGCTCCGACGGTTCCCCTGACGCAACTCAAGCGTCTGCGCTGGCTGGCCGGTCCTTCACTATTTTCCCAGCATCCAATCCGGCTGACAATCTCCCGAGTCGTTGAGTTTCTAGTAGGGACGAATAGTTATATAGCATATAAACACATAGCATGACTCCATGGACGTTAAGAATTTCTTATGCTTCAGCGTGGTTACTACGGAGAATAAGATACGCAAAACCCAGAGTCCACGCGGCGTGGAACGCGTAAGCGATCAGTCGGGAAGATGCTAGACCGATGGAACCCCGCGGCGCCAATAGCACGGTAAAAGCGATAAAAACGGCAGCCCAACCAGAATTCATGACGAAACCAATCCACATCTTGCCTGAAGCTGCGATCACACCACCGACGGGTGCGATCAGTGCCATAATTGCGGCGGTCCATAGGACGACAATCAGTGTAGGCCATGCATCGCGATAACCGGCGCCATACAGACGCATGATCAGGGGACTCCCAAGAGACATCACAAGTGCGCAAGGGACTACGATGGCGGCGTTCAGCCCAATCATAAACTTGATGATTTTGCCGGAAGACTTGCCATCACGGTCGCCCATTCGGTCGGACAGGATCGGAAGTAAACTGCTACCCAATACCGAGGGCAGGAAAATTAGCATGTTGTACCATTGGCTCGCCGCATTATACGCTCCCATTTCGGCATAACCGTGAGGCTTGTTAACCAAGATTGCGGAACATACCCAGTTCACCGGGAAGGCCATTGCGCCCGAAAGTGCCGCCGGGACGCTGAAGTGCCAAAGGACAGCCAGTTCCTGCCTCCAGTGAGTTAATACGATCGTTATCTCGTGGCGAGCCGCCTCGGCCGTTAAAGCGTGTTGCATCAGGATACATGTCATAATCCGTGAAGCAGCCATGCCTATCAGTACGCCGTTTAGTCCTCCTAGAAAGTACCCTCCTAACATGAAGGGCAAATCCAGCACTCCCACGATCGCTTGTAACTTGGCTACCAGGTGAAAGGCCTCAAAGCCAAAGAGGACTCCACTCTGCGCTCCATTGATCGAGGAAAAAAAGAGCGCCAAGGAGCCAATGCGGAGTGGAACGGTAAGCTGAGGAGCTGCCAGCGTGTGCGCGGCCAGCCATGGTGCAGATACGAAGAGCGCAATCGCAAATGCGCCACCTCCAACAGTCGCCACGACCGTTGAAATGGCAATTATTGCCCCTGCACGGGTGGGATCTTTTACTCGCAGTTCTGCAACGTATTTCGTCGCCGTCATCCCCAGGCCAAGCCCCGCGAGTATACCGAAGAGATCGATGCTCGCGCTGGCGATGCCCAGCTCGCCGTACTTCGTCGGACCCATGAAACGTGCAAGGAAAACCGATATCGGGATTCGAAGTATACGTGCCGCCGCTGCACCCACAAGGGTCCAAAAGGCCCCCCGCGCAAGCCGGCGTGCCAACGGTGAATTATTTATTCGATGAGTGACAGAACGCGGGAGCGCGCGAGTGAGGAACTCACCGACACTCATACGGAAATTTTTCTATATATAGTTGCGATCATTTTGTTGGGACTGTCCAAGGAGACTCCCTGCGTCAGATAATGCCAGGAGTCTTCGAAAAACCATGTTTTTCAACTGTAAGCCTCAGCCGGAGCCTTAGGACGGATGGAGGCGGTACATCACCGGTGACAATTAACTCGCTACCACGCGATCGAGGACTTGTTTCCACCGTTCATCCCATTGCCTGGCGCTAAAGCACTCAATTGCCGTGCGGTACCCATTACTGGCTAACCTTTGTCGCAATGATTTATCGTCTGCTAATCGCAAAATCGCTTCGACGAATTCCTCAGCGACGGGGTTTACAAGCAGGCCGTTATAACCGTCGAGGATCATATTTGTAATGCCGCCGACTGCGCTTGCGACGACGGCACAACCTGCTCCCATGGCTTCCGCAACAGAAAGAGATGTCCCTTCCGACCCCAAGGAAGGCACCACGGCAATATCGTGTTTTAGGTGGAATTCGACCGACTGATCAGACATGTAGCGGGTAAACTCAACCTTGGGACGTCCCTCGAAGCGCTCTGCAAGATAGGAAAACTCGGGACCTTCTCCTGCGAAAGTAAATGTAATATCTGTTTTCTTGCTAAGAACTTTAGCGATCGCGTCGGCGATGACCCGCGTACCTCGGTAGATTTCAAACCGGCGGGCAAAGAGTACACGAGTAGTTTCACTGTTTCGACGGCTTAATTGGTCCTCGGGTGCAGGACAGCAGTAATTTGGTATGACCCAGACGTTCCCAGAGACCTCCGCACCATGAGTGGCACGATACCAGTTGAAGAAATTGTAGTCGACGCATACGCGGTTATCGCAATTATCGAACAAGCGCTGCGCTCTTTTCACCAGTAAAGCCTGGGAGCGTCGGGCACGGAGCTGCGGCGCAAACCAGGCCCATCGGCTCGGTGGACCCTGCGGGAAATCCCAATAGATGCCGTGCTGGATACTAATCACCCGCTTCCGATCAGTGGGTATGCTGCACAGTTCCGTGCAGAAAACGATCACATCATCGTCGTCGACTCTACGAATTGCTTCTTCGTAAAGCAGATGGTTCTGCTCTTCGAGTGTTTGGTTTTGAATGGGAATCCCATAAATCACGGCCTTTCCCAGATTGCGTTCGAAGGGAACCCTTGCAGACTGAAACAGAATGGGCTGGAAGCCAATTCTGGCCACAAGCACGAACAACCTCTGCACGTAGGTCTCGATCCCGCCGATGACAATTTGGTTGCCATCCCCATCATAAAACCGGTGGTATATAAATGCGATTCGTCTCACCGGTTCCTTCCCTTTTTCGATATAGTGAGAGGACATTTTCGGCGTTGAGAGCTATTCATTCTAGAACGATCCCGTACGGTCGTCTCTCGAGGTTTCCTTTAACGGTCAATCCGCTCATCTGTTTGCCCAAAAAACATCTCGTGGCTGGGTGGATACAGACTCTGAAATATGTAGTCTGATGCTGTCGTTTACTGGGCAGAACGTTCTGTCTGGCAGAACTCCGAAGAATGCATTCAATTAGTCACTCAACGATGCCACATTCACTCGATTTCGTCCCGCATTTTATCCTAGTTCTGAGCAATTCCGAAGTAGTTGCTAATCGCCGTGAGAATTCTTCCCGTGGCGTGGCCGTCCCCATATGGGTAGCGAACCTGTGCCATCACTCCGTAGCAACGTTGATCGGTAAGCAACTTCGAGGTTTCGCTGACGATCTTTTCAGTGTCCGAACCAACTAGCTTCACATTCCCAAGCGCGACGGCTTCGGGCCGCTCCGTCACTTCGCGAGTCACTAGGACGGGCTTACCTAAACTGGGCGCCTCCTCCTGAATACCCCCAGAGTCTGTCAAAATCAGTTTTGCACGGTCCATAAGCGCAACGAATCCCAAGTAAGGAACAGGTTGGATAAGATGAACGTTTTTGTAGCGATTCTCACCATTCTCTGTCGATCCCAGTGCCTCTGCCACGGTGGAGCTCACCTGTGGATTTAAATGCACTGGGTAAACGAATTGAGTCGAGGGGAAGGTGTGGGCCAGCCGAGCAATCGCTTCGCAGATGGACTGCAGTCTCTTTCCAAAACTCTCCCGCCGGTGACCTGTAATCAGTACCAAAGGTACGTCTCGCCCCCCGTTCATGAGGTATGGGTCTAAACCCAAAATCTCGGGCGAGCTGCGACGAACCTTTTCTACTGCGAGAAGAAGGGCGTCAACAACGGTATTACCCGTTACAAAGATCTGGCCTGAAGGTATACCCTCAGCGAGAAGATTAGACTTCGCACCGTCGGTGGGTGAAAAGTGTAGCGTGGCCAAGTGGGAAGTCAAAATTCTGTTTGCTTCTTCGGGCCAAGGTGATTTCAGGTTTCCCGTTCGCAGTCCGGCCTCTACATGGCCTATTGCGATGTTTTGGTAAAACGCCGCCAAAGATGTCGCAAGCACGGTCGTTGTATCACCCTGAACCAGGACCAGGTCTGGCCGTTGTACCTTCAAATATTCGCTCACGGTGGTCAGTGCACTGCAAGTCAGACCCTCCAAGGATTGCCCTTGGCGCATCAGGTCAAGGTCTGCATCAGGAACAATTTCGAACGCATGCAAGACCTGATCAAGCATATAACGATGCTGAGCGGTCACACAGACGTGGGTTGAGAATCTCGGATCCTTACGAAGTGCGAGGATGACCGGTGCAAGTTTAATACCCTCGGGGCGAGTTCCGAAGACTACGGAGATTTTCATGAGCAGCGCAATGCCTTCCCTTACTAGATCTTGGTGGACTGCACAATTTGAAACCGCGATGCCAGAACTACACTAGACTTGCGTGGAATGTACTTTGGAGGATCAACTTGGACAGGGAGCTCGCTATCCCGCAAGACGCCACTCGCACTGACTACAGCAAGTAGCAGAAAGATCCACGACGGAGTCAGCACCCGGAAGCCCGCCTCGGTTATACTATAAAAGATACCTGTGGCTACATAAGCTAGAATCAGGCTACCAAACTCGGGATCGCGCTGAAATGCCTTGGCAGCACGCTTATATCCACTTATTAGAATAAGCGCGATCAGGCACAAGCCCACCCAGCCAAGATTCAAGTAAACCTCTATATAGCCATTGTGCGCCGAGACGAGATCCTGAATCCCCCAATAGCCGGGGAGGCCGCGCGTAACTGCGTCATGGTTAGTGTTCCAGAAACTTTCGAAGCCCGAGCCAATTACCGGGTTCCCGGCCGCAGCAATCGCGGCTGCCCAAATGTCTGTGCGTCCCAGATTCTCGTGCCTGCCCAGCGCATTCGTGACCATTGACTCGCCCCCGAAGAGCATGGTGAGGCCCCCACCAAGAACGATTACCAAACAGAGCGCGTGCACTCTGACGGGCCGGTTTCTGATAGCACCAAGACTGGTTGCAAGGATGAGCCCGCCGCCGAGAATGAAGCAGGCGACAGCGGTGGCACAGTGGGCCATTTGCAGAAGCACAATGCCAAAGGTAAGTAGGGTACCCTGGGCCACCAAGCGCCGCCTACGATTGGGAGCTTCCTTATCCATGAGCAGCGCGCGCACGTTCCATAGCGCACCAAGCGAAACAAGGAACACGATGAGGCCGAGGTTATTTTTGTTGGTCGTTACGCCAGTGTTCATGGGCCCACCGTCGGGATCATATCCACGGCCCAGATCGGTGTAGCGGATCAAGAGGATGGATGCCGGAAACAATATAAAGCCTATTCTGGAAAAAAGGCGCCGGAGGGCCGCCATCGGCTGACCATCAGTTACAAGGATGAGCACCATCACCACATCGCCGACGTCTTTGGTCCAACGCTTAAAAGAGGGCTCAGGGAAAGCCGACCACGTTACGCTAATCAAGCAATATAGGAGGTATATAAGTATCGGACCGCTCGATTTGAGTAGGGGAATTGTCCTGTCTCTCCGGAGGAACACGACTATGATACCGGCAACCATAAGAGCCGCAAAAATAGCCGCGTCCATGGGACTCCCGTCGAGTGTTGAAGCCAGACCGTACGTTCCCATCCCAAACCATGCGGAGACAGGTCTCGACCCTGCTATCCAAAGCCACATGACGGGCAGCCACAGGGCTTTGGAATTGCGAGTGGACGCATCGCGATCCAGGAAGAATAGTCCCGCGATTCCCGTGCTGCAGATCAGGAAAGCGAGCCAAAATATCATTCGATCTTCCTCTGCAAGCGCTCTGGCCCCGACCTGGTCCAAATCGTCCCGGTGTAGTGGAAACGGCCATTCAGCGCGTCAAATTCGAGGCCAGCATACTTTCTGCAGGCTCCGCCCATATTAAGCAAAGACTATCTTATACAATCGGTCTATGCTCGCCGTTCTTGCTCTCGCGCGATCCACCAGTTCCACACTTACTATAGTGAGTGCGAAGGCTGCAAAGAAAGATATGACCGGCACTGCGACTCCGAGATTGAGGTGGCGGAAGCCCGCGCTGAGGATCTGAAGGATCGCAATTTGGGATATATAGCCAAACAATGAGTATTTCCCAAGCAGACTAACCTCACTTCTGATTGTGCCAGTCTCCTTACCATTAGCCCCTACCAGATAAATGACCATAAGGCTTAACAAAACCCCAACGATTAGGAGTGGAAATGGGACATTCCATATCGTTATCACAATTGTGTAGCAAGCGTAGACAAACGCAAGCTTATACGGGTGCCGCACGAAATCGTTAATCGCCGCAATAGGCATGAATCCAGCCACAACGCCCAGCATTCCAATTGTGATAAATTCTAGGTTTTGGCTCTGCATACCGATCAGTTCTAAGATCAAGATAGTTAACAAGAGGAGCGCACACACGGCATGAAACGTGTACCTGTAAATTCTGTATGGGAGCATCAAAGCTCCCGAGAACATCAGCAAATAACTGATGGGCACCAGAATTGAGAAGGACACGAGCTTACCGCTCACGACCGAGAGATTCCCAGATACAAAAACGGTGAAAATGTTCCTGACGTCGAGCGGGTTCTCCACGAGGACGCCAGTGTGTAATACGGGGACAATGAAGACTCGCGCCAGGTTGAGGACGATAAAAATCGCCATCAACTTTAATCCTCGCACAAACAATCTTTTCGGCAGGCGCGGATCGGCAGCCTCATACTTGGCAAGATAGACGTGCGAAATCATGAACCCGGTAATGAAGATGAAGGATGGGGTCAAAAACCGCAGGTAAAAATAATAAGGCCACTGAGGTCCGATGAAGTAATTTATCCAATGATAGAGCACCATGATCAGGACGAGTGCCCCTTTTGTAAAATCAAGGGCAGCAATTCGTTGAATAGCGCCCGGTTTTGCATTTGCTTGGATCTCGGCGCTCGCCCTGTCGACATTCATCTGCCGGGCTGCTGTTCGAATTGACATATTCCCCCTCAAAAAAGGTCGGATATATCACACAGGTTCAATTTCATGGATCGATGAAAAGCTTGTGAAGGAGCTCCAGAGATAGAAGCCGATGAATTTCGGTGGTGTAGTTCCGGTTGCCTTTGATATGGCCCTTAACGATCGTTTCGACCCTTTTTTTCTCCAGATAGGGGCGAGCGAGTGCCCGGGGATCAAGCAGCATCTCCTGGACATACTTTGCTAAGATCGTTCGGTACCACCACCGAAAATGAAAAAGCTTGTGGCGGCCCATCCATATCCGCTCCAAATGGAATGGAGCGAAAGCGTGATCCACTCGGGCCACCCACTGCGGCATCCCGTAGTCGTAAGCGTATTCGGCCTTGAACGTAAACTCCAAATAGGCTCGTTTGATTACTCCAGCGATGGGATTGATATCGCCGAGGCCACGATCGGTCCGCAAACGAGCCAGCTCGGGGCTGCCTTCCCGAATGAGCCGCATCCGTACGTCTTCGCCCTGTTCAATCCTCGGAGCTCGAAACACCGAACGGACAATTTCATTATCCAGGTAAGGCGAACGCAGTGTCAGTTGCGACTGTTCCAGCATTACCACACCGAAGTGATAGGCCGCTGGCTGGCGGAAAGCCACCACGCTTGTGCGATTTCCACGCAATTGCTCGCGGTAAGTTTCAGCCGCGCGTGACACTTCCGCAGTAATCTCGGGACGAAAAATGCCAGCCGTGGGCATTACCGCCTTGAACATCACCGCTCCGCGAATGATCTCGCTGCCAAATGTCCCGACCATGCGCACTGGCGCAATCTGCCGAGCTATTTGGTTGTTGTACAAATCCGCAGAACGGCTGATATCCACGCACCCGTCCGTCAGGTAAAGAGTTCGCTCGGCATAGTGAGGGAAGCGCGCCAGAACCTTTTCATCGACAATAACAACTTGGTATGGCTGGCCGCAGATCCCCGCGACGCGGCGCGCCAGATACACGTCCTGATTCTCTTTGTACATACTGCCAAAGGTGTAGCATGGCAACGAACCCACCGGAGCCTTGCGCCAAGCCATGATGATGCGCGTATCAAGCCCGCCGGTCAGCGAAACACCAATGTTTTCAGGACCTTTGAAATAGCGCGGAAGCCGGGTCACGAAAGCGTCTCGCAAATGTTGGTAGTAGTCGTCTGCGCCAAGCGGTTCTTGTTCCTCCCATTCACGCGGCTCGAAATAGCTGGTTTTCCTCTCGAGCCCACCCTTGCGGAAACTCCATGCCGAGCTGGGCGGCAATGCGTAGATGCCTCGAAACAGCGTTCGGTTCTCTAATACACATCCACAAGCGATGTACTCACCCATACTTTGTCGATCAATATTGCGTAATTCAGGTCGCACCGCTAAGATCGCTTTGGCTTCTGCCGAAAAGTAAAATGCGTCCTGAGCCTCATGGTAATAAATTCGGTGCAAACCGAATCGGTCATTGAAGAGCATCGCCGTGCCGCGGGCGCGATCGGCGACTAATCCCTGGAAACGGCCATTCAGATTCTTTGGAAAACTCGAGTCCTCTTCGTACACATGAACTAAATACGAAGCTCCCTCTGCAGCGCAATCATGATCACGCTGTCGAAGATTCGCAGCGGAGTTAGGCTCCGGGTATTCTTCGCCAGAAAAGATCAGAATCACGTCATCGCGTTCGTTGCAGACCGGCATGCCGTCGGCAAAAGAATCCTTACGCGCGACCCAGCCTACATACACCCCCAGAGACTCATCGATCCACGTCCCTGCGACGTAGAAGGACTCGTGGCGAAGAGTCTCCACCATGCGCCTGAGTTGCGGTTCAGCCCACGCACGCGGTTTTTTGGTTACTAATCCGACGATTCCCGGCATGTCAGTTGTTGTTGACCTTCTTAACGTTCGGAGACCGACTGAGCGGAGTTGGAGCCGGCGGGAGGAGTCGAACGCTCCATCTGCCGAATACGATTCGGCCGCTCTGACGTTGAGCTACACCGGCTCGGTGCAAAAACATTGTATACTCTGGCGCGCGCATCGACCAAAGCAGTGATTACGCTGTGAGGAAGAAGTCCAATCAGACCTCGATGCAACTTCAATTTCTGGCTTATCTTCCCCTTTGCCGTCAGCGGCACATAATAGCGAGGAACCAGGGTTTCGTTAAATCCATTGCGAATCTTGAATTCGCGCAATGGAGTGTGCTTTTTATTCCCATAATTGAACATTCCGTACGTTAAATAACCTATTTTTTTTTCGTTACACAGTTCTACTGCTTTCGCAATCAAGGCATTGGCCGGCCTCTTGTCGCTGTGACTCGTCTTGGGAACGAACGTGAGAATGGACGCTATATCTCCACGGTAGACCAACTTCAGAACTCCTATCAGTTCCTTTTCAAAATAGGCGCAAACATAGTCGCTTCTGTCGAGATAATCAACTTGATCTCTGGCAACCTGCTCGAGAGTTTTTCCGTAGTGCGTGAAAACCTTCCCTTGGCGGACAGCGGACTCATTGTTCAAGGTATATAGGTCTTGAATTAGCCCGTCATCGAGCTTTTTCGCCTCAACAATGACTCCTCTCTTCTGAGATCTCCGAACGTTCTTCCGAGTCTCCTGAGGCAAGCTTTCCCACCAGTCCTTGAAGCTGGCGACGTTCGCTGCTGCCACGCTATCCCATTCCATCGGGTAAGAGTACTTTGGGCTCGTTGCTGGCAATTTCTGAGCGAAGGTGAATATGTCGGCATGAATTCCTCCCGCCCCCTGCCCTTTCAGCATGTCCACGCATCGGTCTGGATCCTGAACTTCTGATTCCAGCCACTGCTCATTGTTAACGTAGGCAACTTTGAGCCAGTGTCCCCTGACGACGAGATATTTGCCGTCCACATTCAGGGCAGGGACCTTAAACCATGTGCCCTTAACGGCTATCTCGATGATCTCAGTCGCCATTCCTTGCCTCACGCGAACTTATTTCGGTTCTCAATTGGGAAGCTAGCTAATTCTTCAAATAACTGACACATTCCGATGCAACCGGCGCTGCATGAGAGCCTTCAAACGCTTCAGTTGATCACTTCGACGAAGGGCCATGAGTTCAGGAGGAATCGTTTTCTCGACCCCGCGAAGTGAGTTCCACATGTAGGAAGCGAGAACCAGAAATCCACCGATGAAATAGGGATTGTGGGCCATCTGATACATGCTGCGAAAAATTTCCCACACGGGATGGTTTCCCAGGAGGTAGTCTTTCCGGCCCATATACCACCTGGCGCGCAGACCGGAATGCAGGGCACCACCTTGGGTTCGGTGATGAATGAAGCTTTTTTCAAGGAAGGTTCTGGTCTCCCAACCTTTGGCCCGCGCGCTCAAAACGGCGATCAGATCAATGCCGCCGGATTTTATGGCAGTGTAGCCGCCGATAGCCTCAAAACACTCTCTCCTAAACATCTGGCACATTCCGGAGACATGCTCAATGCCAACCAGTTCATAGTTGTAACTCAAATTGCCTTCGCGGAAAGACGTTCCTGCTACTCCCAATTTTGGATTCTCATTGAATCTGGTCAGCAAGAACTCGAAATAGTCAGTCTCAAAAGAAACGTCCGAATCCAAATTGCCGAGAACATCGAACTGTAATTCAGAAACTCTCTTGTGGCCCGAATTCACAGCTTCAGCCTTTCCTCCAAAATGCCGCTCTGTACGTTTTGGCATTTCGACTAAATCTATCCAGGGGTAGATTGCGGCATATCGTGACACAATTTCGCCGGTGTTATCTGTCGAACCGTCATTGACGATAATCCACTTAAGAGGTTTTACGGTCTGGGCTACAACCGATTTCAGTGTCAACTCGATATAATCTGCCTCGTTGCGGGCGGGGGTTATCAAAATATATTTCATGGTGTCTTCGAGTCCTCACTCCAGTCGAAATGACACGAGGAGAGTACTCTCACCAAAAATGGTCAATCAAAAAAATGTGAACGGGATAGGCTATCGCCCTTGAACTCACGGTGGGATGAGTCTAGGTTCTCGTTCTAACTTCATCTAATATACTACTTTTCAATGGCTTACGAGAATATGTCTTAAGTGAGTGCGAATCCATACAGGGGCAATCAGATAACCAGAAATCGACATACGAATACTCCATAATCAGAATGCGATTGTCCAGTAAATCTATTGCTCTGAATGAATTATATGGCAGTTGAGGATTATGCCGGCAATAGGTTCGGCAGCAAAGGGCCACTCGGAAGAACCAAGTGGAAAAAGTTTGCCACCATTTGACCTTGGACTTCCAAGCCTCCTGCTGGGTCGTAGCAGTCTTAGCGGCCAGAACTTGGATTATGATCCACTCTCGCGGCTTCCCGCTTGGTCAAATGACCTCCCAGCTATCAAGGCGACGTTGTGGTGAGCAAATTTGTAGAACCATTGCGGCCAATGAAGCCAGTCGTATCCCCCTTCGACTTTCGCCCGAAGCAATTCTGCGTCATCCCAGGAGTTGACGGACAATCGTGGAAGAAAGAAGCGCTTATTCTTCGGCATAGCCCTTCCGATAGCGGAGCAAACACCACTGGAATAGCCCATGTTTTCCAAAGTGTCGGCGAGGTACCGGATAAAGTCACCGTCCTCTTCTGGCAATGCGAAAGGATAAGAAAAGGATTCGACCGGTGCTCCTATTTTCTGTTCGATTGTCTCTTTGGAATACCCGAGTTCGTACTCGATATGCTCCGGCTCGAGCGAGCGGAAGTCCGCATGCGTCACCGAATGTGACCCGAATATGATCCCTTCGGCATTCAGTTCCCGCACTTCATTCCAGGTGAGGTAGTCCGCACCTTCCATGCGCACGGACATGTCTCGAATCCTGTCCGTTGCCAAAAAGACAGTGGCTCTAAATCCGCACTGTCTAAGCAGCGGAAACGCGTCGGTGTAGAAATCCTGGTAGCCATCATCAAACGTGAGGGCGACGGTCTTGGCCAGATCCTCTGTGGCTTCGAATCCGCTGAGCAATTCGGAAAGACTGATTGTGCGGTACCCTTCCCGGCGCAGCCATTTCATTTGCATCGCAAAGACCGAGACTGGTGTATTGATCTGGTGGTAGGGGTGCACCTTTCCGAACAGATTTTCCGAAATACTGTGATAAGTCAAAATCGGCACACAGTATTTCGCACTCCATCCCGTCAGCTTGGCAACCGGATGGCAAAGATAGACCGTGGCAAACCGGTCGATTCGAGGCAGTTGGAACGCGCGTAGAAGCATGAATCTTTTTTGTGCTTACTAAAAGTTGGCTAGGGTTAATGCTTGAGGTTGGAAATGAATTTGTGCGTGCTGTCAGATTCGATTTGAGGTAGCCAGGAAAGAGGGATCGGGACTAAGTTCGCCGGCATCGAAATCGAGAGAGCAGTTTCGGCGATGCCGGCCTAAGAAATGTGGCTCGGAACAGCTCGGAAACGACTAGCGTGTGGCTGCAACCTTTGACCCAACAAACTCTTTCACCGCTGCGGCCACCTCATCCTGTTGGGGATGGGAGAGTTGAGGGAACATTGGCAAGGAAACGATTTCTCGGGCAACACGCTCCGTTACCGGAAAATCCCCCGTCTTGTAACCAAGGTGCTGATAGGCTTTTTGCTGATGGAGTGGGATTGGATAGTGAATGCCAGTACCAATCCCTGCCTCTGCCAAACGGGCTTGCAACGCTTCTCGGTCCTGCACCCGTACGACATAGAGGTGATAAACACCCTGTGTCCAAGAAGCTTCCAGCGGGAGAAGCACTAAGTCTTTCACGTCTGCAAACAGTCCCTGATAACGGTGAGCAAGATTGCGACGTGATTCATTCCAGGTGGCAAGGTGTCGGAGTTTCACCGAGAGCCATCCTGCCTGGATGGAATCCAGCCGCCCGTTATACCCTTCGATGTCGTGGTAATACTTCTTCGCCTGGCCGTGGTCGCGAATCATTTTCATTCGAGCCGCCATCGCCGGGTCGCTGGTGGTGATGGCTCCGCCCTCTCCGCATGCGCCCAGATTTTTGCCCGGATAGAAGCTGAACGCCGCGGCTTTGCCCATTGACCCCGCGAGCTTCCACGTGTTGTCCTTTTTGGAAAAGTATTGCGCTCCGTGGGCCTGGCACGCGTCTTCAATTACAAAGAGATTGTACTTTTCGGCCAGCTCGAGGATCGGGTCCAGGTCCGCGGTCTGCCCATAGAGATGTACCGGGACGATTCCCACGACGCGCCGCTTCGATGCGCATTCAATCAGTTCGCCGCTCTTGGGGTTAATTTCGCAACGAGTCTCAAGATATGCGCGCAACTTCTCCGGATCCATCGTGTAGGTCTGTTCGTGAATATCCACGAATGCGATTTGCGCGCCTGCCTGGGAAATGGCTTCTGTCGTCGCGATAAACGTGTGCGGCACAGTGACGATAACGTCTCCGGCCTGTGTGCCTGCGGCCATAAATGCAAAGCGCAAAGCGTCCGTGCCGCTGTTCACGCCGACACAATATTTAGTCCCGCAAAATGCGGCGAACTCCCGCTCGAAATCCTCCACCATCGGCCCGCCAATGAATCCCGCGTTGCTGAAGGCCTTCTTCACCACCGCCAGAAGCTCTTCCTGGAGTTCCTGATGCGGTGTCACAAGATCAAGAAACGGTATTTTCGTCGGATTTGCCATGGTTTTACTTCTTCTCCTCATTCACAAATCTCAAAAACTTTGCCGGATTCCCCGCTACGATCGCGTTCGCGGGCACGTCTTTCGTCACAACGCTTCCCGCGCCAACAATGGCGTTTTCACCGACCGTCACATTGCACAAAATCGTGGATCCCGAGCCGACCGAGGCTCCTTTGCAAATTTTGGTCTTCTCAACCTTCCAATCGGCTTCCGTCTGCAAACCGCGGCCGGCTGCAGTCGCACGTGGATACGTATCATTGATAAATGTCACGCCGTGGCCAATAAACACATCGTCTTCAATCTCCACGCCTTCACAGATGAAAGTGTGGCTGGAGATCTTGCAGCAGCGGCCGACGCTTGCGTTTTTCTGAATTTCGACGAACGCCCCGATCTTGGTGTTGTCGCCAATCTCGCATCCATAAAGATTGATGAATTTTGAGAGCTTGACGTCTTTCCCCAACTTTACACTGGGCGCGATACAAACGTAGTCGCTCACAGAGATATGGCCTCCCCGCGGCTTCGGATGGATCGGTCGGCGGCTTCCAGGATTCGAACCACGCGAAGACCGGCTTCCCCGTCGTTGAATGGATTGGAGTTTTCTTCAATACATTTGATGAAATAGGCCGTCTCGACGCGCAACGCTTCCACTTGCTCCACTTGCGGCGCCCACATGTCTCCCGAGCGATAGCTGACCAGCAACTGATGCAGGTTGCTCGGATTAGTGGACATGCTGACTCCCTTGTCGTAAATCCTGAGCTTTTCGTCAACTTCCAGATCGTTCCAGACCAGCATTTTCTTTTCGCCACCGATAAGCGTCGTCCGCACCTTCACTGGAGAGAGCCAGTTCACGTTCACATGCGCAATAATCCGCTTGGGGAAGTACACCGTAATGAACGCGACGTCTTCGACGCCATTCAGGTGTTTCTCGCCCGTAGCCACGACAGCTTCTGGTTTCTCACCAATCACATAATCCATGATTGAAAGATCGTGCGGAGCCAGGTCCCAGATCACATTCACATCGTGCTGGAACAAGCCAAGGTTTACACGCAGTGCGTCGTAGTAGTAGAGGTCGCCAAGTTCTTTTTTGTCGACAAGCTCTTTGATTTTTCGCACCGCGCCTGTGAACAGGAAGGTGTGGTCCACCATGATCTTCAGGTTTTTCCGCGCCGCAAGTTCCACCAGTTCTGCGCCTTGCGCCACGCTGTAAGTGAATGGCTTTTCCACAAACACGTGCTTACCATTCTCAAGCGCCTTTTTTGCCAGTTCGAAATGCGTCCAGACCGGAGTCACCACGGCGACAACGTCGATCTCCGGCGATGTCAGAATCTGATTTTCATCGGTAGTAAAGCCCACCCCAGGAAACGTCTTTTTCAGTCGTGATTCGCACTTTGGATTGCGGTCCGCCACCAGAACCACTTGGCAATTGTCCTGGGAATGGAAATTTCGGACGATGTTGGGACCCCAATAACCGTAACCAATCACACCGATACGCATCGTGAAACTCCTTGGAACTTCCTTGCACTTAGGCTGTGCCGGGGGCAGTGGCACTTTGTGGAGCGATCACAGAGGAACTGCT
>Ga0070730_10002187_pt1 | contig 17986 bp, 12 predicted proteins | sample Coa_R1_3_FD_66447 | JGI IMG/M metagenome (GOLD analysis project Ga0070730, IMG submission 66447) | Surface soil microbial communities from Centralia Pennsylvania, which are recovering from an underground coalmine fire - Coalmine... | ecosystem: Environmental > Terrestrial > Soil > Unclassified ... | reverse complement strand
CCCGGCGAGCAGCTATATTACGGCGACCCAGAGCTTCCTGCGCATCCTGGATAAGGAGGTCGCCGGCGAGCCGGCGCTGACCTTTACGCCGGCCGATTACCACACGGCCGGCACTCAGGCCCTCGCGGCCAACTTCGCCCTCTGGGACCAGGCCATCGACGCTCTCGACGGGGTCTTGCAACACCGCATCGACGGCTATGTCCACCAGGAATACCTCGTCGGCGTGGTGACGGTGTTGATCTTCTTACTGGTCGCCTATCTGCTGGTTGGCTTCTACCTGGCCGTGATGCGCACCGTGATCAGCCTCGACGAGGCTGCGAAGCATATGGTGAGCGGTCAGATGACTGGGGTGGTCGATCTCGACAACCGCGACGAGCTCGGCCAGGTCGCGCTGGCCTTTAATAAAGTCGCGACCGCCCTCGTCTCCGCCAGCACCTACCGCCGAGCGGTCGTCGACAATGCCGCCGACGGGATCATCACCACCGATGGGGCCAGTCTGATCAGCTCCTTCAACCCGGCGGCCGCGCGTATTTTTGGCTACCAGGCGGAGGAGGTCGTCGGGCGCAAGTTTTCTCTGCTCCTGGCGCCCGAAGATCGGGAAGGCAGCGATCAGCTCACGATGTACCTGGCCGGGGCGGAAACGGGCGCGGCCACCGCCCGGCGCGAGCTCCAGGGCCAGCGCCAGGACGGCACGCCCTTTCCCATGGATCTATCGGTCAGCGAGATGCGGGTCGGCGCGCAAACGGGCTATATCGCGGTCCTGCGCGACATTACCCGGCGCAAGCAGGCGGACGCCGAGCTGCAGCGGGCCAAAGACGTGGCTGAGGCGGCCTCGCGCGCCAAATCGGAATTCCTGGCCAATATGAGTCACGAGATCCGCACGCCGATGAACGCCGTCATCGGTATGACCGGGCTGCTGCTTGACACCGATCTGACCCCCGAGCAGGAGGAGTTTGCCGAAACGATCCGCAACAGTAGTGACGCCCTGCTCGGCATTATCAACGACATCCTGGACTTCTCCAAGATCGAGGCCGGCCGGCTGGAGCTGGAGAATCATCCCTTCGACCTGCGGGATTGCCTGGAGTCTTCGCTCGACCTGCTGGCCACCCGGGCGGCCGAAAAGGGACTCGACCTGGCCTACCTGATCGACACGCAGACCCCCGGCACCCTCGTCGGCGACGTCACCCGCGTCCGCCAGATCCTGGTCAACCTGGTCAGCAACGCCGTCAAATTTACCGACCACGGCGAGGTCGTCGTCGCGGTTACCGCCGAGCCGATCGGCGAGCCGGCAATGCCCCTCGATCCGTCCAGCCCCCAACCCCCAACCCCCAACCCCCCGGAATACCGGCTCCATATCGCGGTACGCGACACAGGGATCGGTATCCCGGCGGATCGCATGGACCGGCTGTTCCGCTCCTTCAGCCAGGTGGATGCCTCGACCACCCGGCGCTACGGCGGCACCGGCCTCGGGCTGGCGATCAGCAAGCGCCTCGCCGAACTGATGGGCGGCACCATGTGGGTCGAGAGCACGGTGGGGAAGGGTACCGTCTTCCATGTGACCCTCCGGGCGGAAGCGGCGGCGAATCCGATCCGCGTCTATTTGCAGGGCAGTCAACCGCAGCTCGCGGGGAAGCGCCTGCTGATCGTCGACGACAACGCCACCAACCGCCAGATCCTGACGCTACAGGCCCAGTCGTGGGGCATGCTGCCGATAGATACCGAATCGCCGCGCGAGGCGCTGGAGTGGGTGCGCCGCGGCGACCCCTTTGACCTGGCCGTGCTCGACATGCAGATGCCCGAGATGGACGGGCTGGCCCTGGCGGCCGAGATCCGGCATTATCGCGACGCCAAGGCGCTGCCTCTGGTGATGCTGACCTCGGTCGGCCGGCGCGAGGCCGAGGCCAAGGCCCTGGAGTTTGCCGCCTACCTGACGAAGCCGATTAAATCCTCCCAGCTCTACAATACCCTGCTCGGTATCTTCATCGGCCAGCCGCAGCGAGTGCGCGAGGCCGCCGCCGAGTCGGTCCTGGATCACGGCATGGCGCACCGCCTGCCGTTGCGGATCTTGCTGGCGGAGGACAACGCGGTGAATCAGAAGTTGGCGTTGCGGCTGCTGGAACGCCTGGGCTACCGCGCCGATGTCGCCGGCAACGGGATCGAGGTGCTGGACGCTCTGGTGCGCCAGCGCTACGACATCGTCCTGATGGACGTCCAGATGCCGGAGATGGACGGTTTAGAGGCCACCCGCCAGATCTGCACGCGCTGGCCGGTCGCCGAGCGGCCCCGGGTGATCGCGATGACGGCCAACGCCATGCAAGGCGATCGCGAGATGTGCCTGGATGCCGGGATGGACGATTACATCAGCAAGCCCGTCCAGGTGAAGGAGCTCGTCGGCGCCCTGGATCGCTGGGGCCAGGAAGTGACCGGCCGGGCCGAGCACGCGGCCGCGCCCGTCCCGGCGCCCGCCGCCCCCGCCGCGGCCGCGCCGATCGACGAGGATGTGCTCGCGAATCTGCGCCGCGACCTGCAAGTTGAAGGAGAAGCGGATATTGTCCAGGAGTTGATCGGCCTGTTCGTGGAAGGGACCCCCCCGTTGCTGGTCGCCATGCGTGACGCCCTGGCGGCGGGCAATGCCGAGCAACTGCAGCGGGCGGCCCATAACTTGAAAGGCAGCAGCAGTAACCTGGGCGCCCGGCCCCTGGCCGACTATTGTGCCCGTCTGGAGAAATCCGGCCGTAGCGGGGCCCTGGACGGCGCGGATGCGATACTGGCCGAGCTGGAAGAGGAATTTGCCCGCGTTTGCCGCGCCCTCGCCGTCGATCAACTCACGCGGCCGTAACCCCAGGAGAACAGTTGATGCCCACTGGAGAGTCCCCAAGTCTTGCGCCCGCCCCCGGTACACCGGATCCGCCGGCCATCCTGGTCGTGGACGACAACAGCGTCAATCGCCTGATGTTGTCGCGCCACGTCGAGCGCCTGGGTTACGTGGCCAGCAGTGCCGCAGATGGCGGGCAAGCCCTGGCGCTGCTCGCCGGGCGCCCGTTTGCCCTGGTCCTGCTCGATCTCCTCATGCCTGAGATGGATGGGTATGAGGTCCTGCAACGGATGAAGGCGGACGCCACGCTGCGGGATATTCCGGTGATTATCATCTCCGGTATGGAGGATCAGGAAAGTGTGACGCGCTGCCTGGAGCTAGGCGCGGTGGATTATTTGCCGAAGCCCTTTAATCCGGTGGAGCTCCGGGCGAAGATCGGGGCCACGCTGGAAAATACGCGCCCTTAGCCGTCGCGCCCTCACCCGCAGAACGCCCGCGCGGTGGCGACCAGCACATCGGCACAGGTTTGGACGCTGGCCAGGTCGACCCATTCGACGTCGGCATGGAGCCCGGCGCCGCGCGGGCCAAAGGCCACGCTGGGGATGCCGGCGGCGCCCAGCAGCGCGGCATCCATCCAGAAGGTGGCCCCGCTGAGCGCCGGCGGCTGGCCCGTGATCGTCGCCGCCGCCGCCTGGAGCGTGTGCACGATCGGCGCCGCGGCGTCCGTTTCGAGGGGTGGGCGGTAGAGCGTTAGCGCGTAGCTGGCGTGAAACTGGGGATCGGCGGCGCCCAGGCGGTCCAGGAGCCGGGCGATCTCGTCCGTTACCGACTCGGCCGTTTCGCCCGGGAGCGTGCGGCGTTCGAGGTCCAGCCGGCAGGCCGCTGGGTACGTCGACCACTCGCCGCCGCCCAGGATGCGCGAGGCGTGCAGCGACGCATGGCCGAGCCGGGGATGGGCCGGGCGCTCCTGCAACGCCTGGTCCAGGGCGTGTAGTCCCTGGAGCACGCGCCCCATATGCAGGATCGCGTCGACGCCCTCGGCCCGCCGGCTCCCGTGCGCGGCGCGGCCCTGCGTGGCGATTTCGAGCCAGGCGAATCCCTTGTGGGCGATGGCGATCTGCAGGTCGGTCGGCTCGGCGACGATCGCCCCGGCGGCGGCCGGCGGGGCGGTGTCCAGGTAGGCCAGCACGGCGGTGGTGCCGGCGCTGCTATGCTCCTCATCGGCCACGGCCGTCACGATCAGATCGCCGGGCAGCGGGCGCTCGCGCGCCAGGGTTAGCGCCGCGGCGAGAATCGCCGCCAGCCCGCCCTTCATATCGTAGGCGCCCCGGCCGTAGAGGCGGCCGTCGGCCACCCGGGGCAGCAAGGGCGCATCCATGCCGCCGAAGCCGACGGTATCCAGGTGGCCATTGAGCAGCAGGGTGCGGCCGCCGCCCGTGCCCCGCCGCCGCCCGATCACGCTGGGGCGGCCCGCCCCGCTCGCGATCAGTGTGACTTCCAGCCCCGCTGCGCCTAGAATCCCGGCGACCAGCTGGGCCAGCGCCCCCTCCCCGGCCGCCTCGGGCACCAGGCCGGGGTTCCGCGAGTCGCAGGCCACCAATTGCGCCAGGAGGGTCTCAGGACTCATCCCGTCGCGGCCCCCGCCCCCACCCGGATCCCCGTCTCAGGCTGCATCGGCGGGCGGGGGCGGGGCGCCGAGCTCGGGATCGGCATTGCGGACCGGCTCGGCCAGGAGGGCCGCGTCCAAGACCTCGCTCATATCGTCGACGAGGGCAAACTTCAGCTGCCGGCGCACCCGGGCGGGGATCTCCACCAGGTCCTTCTCATTCTTGCGGGGCACCACCATGGTCGTGATGCCGGCGCGGTGGGCGGCCAGCACTTTCTCCTTCAGGCCGCCGATGGCCAGCACTTTGCCGCGCAGCGTGATCTCGCCGGTCATCGCCACATCGCGGCGCACCGGCCGGCGGGTCAAGGCCGAAATCAGTGCGGTGGCCATCGTCACGCCGGCCGAGGGGCCATCTTTGGGGATCGCCCCGGCCGGGACATGGACATGGATGTCGAGCTTTTCGAAGCGTTTCGGGTCGATCCCATAGCGCGGCGCCCAGGAGCGGGCATAGGACAGCCCGGCCTGGGCCGACTCTTTCATGACCTCGCCCAGCTGCCCGGTCAGCAGCAGGGTGCCCCGCCCTTCCATCAGCGTGACCTCGACCCCCATGGTGTCGCCGCCGACGGGCGTCCAGGAGACTCCGGTAGCCAGGCCCACTTCATCTTCGCGCTCGGCAATGCCCCAGGTGTAGCGGGGCGGCCCGAGGAAGGCTTCCAGGTTGCGATCCCGGATGCTGAAGCGCTGCCGCGTTTTCTTCGCCTTACGGGGCGGCGGCGGCGGGGCGCCATCGGCCAGGCGGGCCGCGCCGGCGACGGTTTCTGGGAGCGCGGGCAGCGGTGCCTCGCCGCTGGCGGCCCCGTCCAGCAGGTCGGCCGGGGGCGGGGCGTCGGGCGGCAGCCCCTCGACCACTTCCCGGGCGAGCTTGCGGCACACGGTGCTGATCTCCCGCTCCAGGTTGCGCACCCCGGCTTCGTGGGTGTACTCGCGGATCATGTGGTACAGGGCGCGGTCGGCGAACTGGACCTGGGGCAACAGCAGGCCGTGCTCGGCGATCTGCCGGGGGACCAGGAAGTTGCGGGCAATATGGAACTTCTCTTCTTCGATATAGCCCGGGAGCTCGATCACCTCCATGCGGTCGAGCAGCGCGTCGGGCACCGGGTCCAGCACGTTCGCAGTCATGATGAACATCACGCGCGAGAGATTATAGGGCACGTCCAGGTAGTGGTCGCTGAAGGCATAGTTCTGTTCGGGATCGAGGACTTCCAGCAGGGCGGCCGCCGGGTCGCCGCGGAAGTCGGCCCCGAGCTTGTCGATCTCGTCCAGCATAAACACCGGGTTGATCGTGCCGGCGGTGCGCATCGTCTGCAGGATGCGGCCGGGCAGGGCGCCGATATAGGTGCGCCGGTGGCCCCGGATCTCGGCCTCGTCGCGGATGCCGCCCAGCGAAACGCGCACGAACTTGCGGCCCAGGGCCTGCGCGATCGATCGCCCCAGGCTCGTCTTGCCGACCCCCGGCGGGCCGACAAAGCAGAGGATCGGGGAGCGCATCTTGCCCTGCGCCAGCCGGCGGACGGCCATATACTCCAGGATGCGCTCTTTGACCTTCGGCAGGCCATAATGGTTGGCCTCCAGCGTGCGCGCCGCGTCGGCGATGTTCAAATGGTCGGTCGTTTGCTGGATCCAGGGCAGCGTGATCAACCAGTCCAGGTAGGTGCGGATGATGCCGACCTCCGGGGCCATCGGCGGCATCAGCTGCAGCCGCTCCAGCTCGTCGAGCGCCTTCTTATGCACCTCTTCCGGCATGCCCGCGGCCTCGATCTTGGTGCGCAGATCGTTGGTTTCCCGCGTTTGCGGGTCGTCCTCGCCGAGCTCGTGCTGGATCGCTTTGAGCTGCTCGCGCAAGTAATACTCGCGCTGCGATTTGTCGACTTCCTTTTGCACCTCGGTTTGGATGCGGCTCTCCAGGTCGAGCACGTCCACTTCCTTAGCCAGCATAATCGAGAGTTTTTGCAGGCGCTCGGCCGGGTCGCGCGTGCCGAGGATCTCTTGCCGCTTTTCCAGGTCGATCTGCACGGACGAGGCGATCAGGTCGCTCAACCACCCGGGCTCCTCGACGTTGAGCGCGGCGACGTAGGCATCTTCCGGCAGGGTGCGGCTCATCTTGACGACTTTTTCGAAGAGGGCCAGCACGGCCCGCATCATGGCCTCCGTCGCGAGCGTGCGCGTGGTCGGCTCCCGGATCACGCGGGCTTCGGCGCGCAGGAAGGGCTGGCTCTGGTTATAGCGCACGATCTCCATGCGGCGCTGCCCCTGGACCAGCAAGGCCGTCGTGCCGTCGGGCATCTTCAGCACGCGCCCGATCGCCAGCTCCACGCCGATGGGGTAGAGGTCGTCCGGCGTCACGTCTTCGACCTCCGCCTCGCGTTGCGCGATGGCCAGGATGCGGTGGTCGCTCGCGACCGCCGCGGCCACGGCCTGTAAGGAAATCTCCCGCCCGACGAAGAACTGGGTGACCATGTGCGGAAAGATGACCATGTCGCGCAGCGGGATGACGGGCAGGGTGACCACTTCGTCGCCGCCCCGCCCCCGCTCAGGCTTCCCGGCCGCGGGCTCGAAGCTCAGCTCCAGGGTCGCGCCGGGGTTCGACTCGATCGGCACCTCGGGCCGCAGGTGCCGGGGCGGCCGGCCTCGCTTCCGGCGCCCGGCCGGCACGCGGGCGCCGGGCTCCGGCTCCTCCGGGGCGGGCACGTCGTCGACGACCGGCGGATCGTTTGGGCTTTCTTTCTTAACTCGGGGCATCCATCAACCTCAGTGCGGCGTTCGTGGGACTCTGTGCCCCAGTATATGCCAGGAGCGGGGGGGCGTCAAGCCGCGGCCCCCGGGCTTGTGGTCTCTTATTTGCTGTAGCTTGTCGCGGGCAGGAGATTCATTGTACAATAGAGCATAAGAGGGGCTGCCCGCTAGAGGAGGAACCGCCATGATTGAAGCCAAAGTCGACAGCATCCGGGTTAGCCTGGTGACGCAGCAGCGCGTGGTCATCCTCAAAGATCTGACAATGGATCGTTATCTGCCGATCTGGATTGGTCCTTTCGAGGCTGATGCTATTGCTTTTGCCATACAAGAAGTACCCATTTCCCGCCCCTTAACCCATGATCTCCTGCGGACGGTGATCCAGCAGCTGGGTGCGCGGGTCACCCATGTGCTGATTAACGACCTGCGCGACGATACCTATTACGCCCGCATCGTGTTGGATGTGCAAGGCCGACATGAAGAGATCGATTGCCGCTCCAGCGATGCCATTGCCCTGGCGGTGCGGGTGCATACCAAGATTTACGTGGACGACGCGGTGATGGAGCGCGCCGGGGTGACTCTCGACGGCGAATCGACCAGCAGCCCCGAGACGCGGGCCAGCCACCTGGAGGAAGTCGGCACCGAAGGCCCCAAGCCCGACGACGAGCGCCTCTCCGTTTTCCGCGACTTCATCAACAGCCTCGATATTGACGACATCGATCGTCCGCGCGAAGAAGGGCGGGGCTCGTAGCCGCGCGACTTCATCAACAGCCTCGATATTGACGACATCGATCGTCCGCGCGAAGAAGGGCGGGGCTCGTAGCCGCGCTACTTCACCCGGGGGCGGGGCCCGTGCCGCGGCACTTAATGCTCCGTTGGGGGCAGGGGGTCCAGCAAGATGCGGCTTTGCCCCGTGGCGACATTAGCCATGAGCAGGCGCTCCCCGGCTTTGCCGGCTTGCCGGTACACCAGGTACCGCCCATTGCCGCTCCAGCCGAGGCTGCCCAGCACGGCGTTGCCGGGCGGCAAGGCCATCAGATGGGGCGCCGCGGCGCCGGTCGGCCGCAGATAGACGGCGGTCGTTCCCGCCCGGGCGGCCAGCAGGGCGATCTGGCCATCCGGTGCCACCACCAGGTCGTTGAGGTCCGTATTCTGTGGACTGGTCAGCTGATTGAGCACGGCCGGTCCGCTTTCCGCGCTCCCCAGCGTGATCTGGTGGAGTTGTCCATCGGCCACCATCACCAGATGCGCCGCCGGATCCCCGGTGGCGGGGGGCAGCCACGCATATTGGGTGACGGTGGGGTGGCGGTCGGCGGCGGGGAGGATAGCATGGAGGTCTGACCCATCCGGGCGGACGCTGTACACGTCGGGGCCGCTGCTCCCGGCGGCCAGGAAGCTGATCAGGGCGCGGTCGGGGGCCACGCGCAAATTGCTGGCCGAGGCGCCGCCATCGGGCAGGGGGCCCAGATCGCGCAGGGGCACGGGGGCGCCGTTAATGGCCGCCGGCAAGCGATACAGGCTCATGGCCCCCCCCGCCGGCACGCCGATCGCCAGCAGCTCATGGTCGCCGTACCAGGCGACCGCGTGGATCTCGGCCGCGTGCCAGATCGGCCGTCCGGCGGGGCCCGCCAGATTACGGACTTCGACCACCTGGGCCCAGCGGGCCGTGGCCGTATCGGCCAGGAGGAGCGCGACCTGATCGAGATCGGGTGCCACGGCGAAGCCGCGGACCCGGCCATCGTGCGTGAGCTGGCGGGGCGGCGTCGCTTCATCATCCACCTGCCAGAGGTTGCCATCGTGGACGAAGAGCAGCGGTGCATAGCCATTGTGCTGCGTGGCGGCGTCGCGCGCCGGTTGGAAGCTTTGCAGGATGGCCGCGGCGCTGTCCGACTCGGTTTCGCCCGTGCTGGCCGGCGGCCGGCCGATCGCACTCGCCGGCAGCACCGTCTCGACGCTCAGGCGGTAGACGATCGATCCGTCGAACAAATAGATGGCCCGCCGCCGCTTCCCGCCCCCCTCGCTGACCGTCGTAAACCCGCCGAGCCCGGCCATGGCCCCGGCGAGCACCGTGATGCTCGCTTCCGGTCCGGCCCAGCGCGCGACCGCCGTCTCGGGGGCGACCGTGCCCGGGTTGGCCAGGACGTCGATCGTGACCTCGTCGACCGCGGGGGCGGCCGGGATTTTCCAGGGCTGCAGGATGCGGTGGGCCAGGAGCCCGGCGGCCGGCACGGCGCAGGACGTCCACCAGCCGGCCGGATACTGCAGGCTATAGCCATAGTTCTCGTCGCGGACGCTGTGGACCGCCTGGCTGGCCTCGGCGGTCTGCCACCAGCCGGCCGGCGCGGTGGCCGGCTGGTGGCCCCCGGTGGCCGTCACCCGGGCCGGATAGGTGGGTTGCGCCCCCGGTAGACCGGAATTAGCGATTGCCGGGATGTCGGTGGGCACTGGGTTGATGGCGAGGGTGCTGGTCGGCGAGGCGAGCGCCGTGCCGGCCCCCGGGCCCCCAATCTGCCAGATCAGGCCCATCGCCATGATCACCAGTGCCAAGGCGAAGCTGCTGGCCAGATTGCCGAACAGGCGCGGCCGGCCGAAGATCGCCCGCGGCGGGCGCACCGGGCGCACAACCCCCCGCCCGCCCGCGGTGATCGGGACGTCCTGCGCGTGCGGGGTATCCACGGCGTCCAGGGCGGCGAACAGGCGCGGGCGGAGCCGCGGATCGGGTTGGTAGTGCGGCAGGGCCGTTACCTGGGTGCGCAGCACCTGGTATTGAGACAGCAGGCGGCTACACTCCGGGCAGCCGCCGATATGCGCGTCCACCTGCGCCCGCTCGGCGGGTAGGGCCTCGCCATCCACATATTTCGATAATAACGGCCGGTAAAGGGCACACTTCATCGGTCGCGATCTCCCACTAGTGCGGTATAGGCTTTGATAAAACGCTCCCGCCCCCGAAACACCCGCACGGCCACTAAATTGGGGGCAATCCCTAATAAGGCCCCGATCTCTTTATAGGATAGACCCTGATGCAAATGTAGTACCAACGCGATGCGGTGATCTGTCGGCACCTCCTGCAAAGCGCGGTGGACCGCATCCTGGTTGGGCACGATCGTGCCCGGGTCCCCCCCCGGGGCCGGCGGATCAAACTCTTCCAGGAACGGGACCCAGGTGATCCGCTTGCGGCGCCGGAGGGCGTCCAGCCCTGTATTGGTGGCGATGCGGTAGAGCCAGGGGCCGATCTGCAAATCGGGCTCGGTCCGCCCCAGGGCCTGATAGGCTTTCAAGAACGAGTCCTGCGCCAGGTCATGCGCGGTTTCCCAATCGCCGACGATCCGGTAGAGGTAATTCACGATGGGGGTCTGGTACCGGTCGAACAGGGCGGCAAATGCTTCGCGGTCCCCCGCTTGCGCCCGGCTGACCAGTAGCGTATCCTCGGCGCCGGTGGGCGCCAGGCCGGGATCGGGCGCCAGCGCCGGCGCGGCGATCGGCCGGCGGATGGGATCCGCGTCGGCCGGCTGCGCCTTGCCCAGGCCCGATAAGCGGCTACGACCTAACATAGCGTGAGTCTGGATCATCCTCAGTAAGCCCCCGCCGTCTCCTGGACCATCGGGTCCCCCAACCGGGCGGCGGCGCCATTGCCGCCATCCGGTTGGCGATAGCCCCGCCAATGCGCGGCCACCATCTAATAAGACGCCAGGGGGCGGGCCATTATTACAAAATTAGCGATCATGCGTGCAAGCCCCCGCCCGGGCTCGGCCGGGCGCTCATGGCGCGAGATGGCTTTTCACGCCATCCGCCTCCGGATGGGCCGGGCGGCGCATGCGGCGCAACCACAGGGCGGCGCCCACCACCCCGGCCAGAATCGCCGCCAAGCCCCAGGATGCCCACTCCGGCGCGGCGATGAGCGGGCGCACCAGGGGGTCCTTGGCCAGCAGATCGCCCGCGACGATCAGCAGGATCGCGGCGCCGACGTAGACCAGCCACGGCAGCTTTTCCAGCAGCAGCGCCACCAGGGTACCCCCAATCAGGATAATACCCATGCTCAGGGTGAGGCCGATCAGCAACAAGATGATGTTGCCCCGCGCCGCCGCGCCGACGGCCAGCATATTATCGAGGCTCATCGTCAAGTCGGCGATCATAATCGTGCGTAAGGCCGCCCCGAAGGTCAGCTCCCGCGGCCCATCGTCGCGGCTCGACTCGGTCCCCGGGAGCAACAAGCGGTAGGTGATCCAGGCCAGTACCAGGCCGCCGCTAGCTTGCAACAGCGGGATCTGCAGCAAGAGACTGGTCAGCGCCGTGAGGATCACCCGCAAGATCAACGCGCCGGCCCCGCCCAGTAGCAGCGCCTGTCGTTTCTGATGCTCCGCCAGGCCGCGCGCGGCCATGCCGATGACGACGGCATTATCCCCGCTCAACAGCAGATCGATGACGATGATACTGAATAGCGCCGCGCCGAAATCTTGCACGGGTGCATCCTCTGTGGGCGCCGCGGGGCCGGGCCGTTATTCGGTCGGCACCGGGCGCGCCGGGCCGCTCCCCGGCACCGCTGGGCGGGGGGCGGGGCGGGCTTGGCGCTGCCGCATGCTCCAAGCGGTGCCGGTCACCGCCAGCAGGCTCACCAGCGCCCCGGCCGCAATGCTCACCGGCGTGCTGGTGGCATGGGCCAGGCTGCCGGCCAGCAAGGCGCCGATCGGCGTCGTGCCGGCGAAGACCATCATATAGATGGCCATCACGCGGCCCCGCAGCTCATCCGGCACGGTCATCTGCACCGTCGTGTTGGCGGTGGCGCTGAAGGCAACCATCGCCGCCCCCACCCCGGCCAACAGCAGCAGCGAGAGCGGGAACCAGGACGACGCGGCAAAGATCAGCAAGGCCACGCTGAAGGCCGCCGCGGCGATCACGACCAGGTACCGCCGGGCCGGCGCGGCGCTGTAGGCCAGGACCAGGCCGGCGGCCAGCGAGCCCACGCCCATCCCCGACATCATCAAGCCGTAGCCGCCGGCTCCCACCTGTAAGACGTCCCGGGCCATCACCGGCATCCAGACTCCAAAGTTCATCCCGAACGTCCCGACCGCGCCGACCATCACGATCAGCGAGAGCAGGGCGGGGGTCGCCCGCAGATAGCGAAAGCCGCCGCCCAGGTTGGCCAGGAACCCGCCCTCACTGCCCCAGCCGGGCGGCCGCACGCGGCCGGGCGCGGAGGTAAAGAACGGCGAGCGCATCAGCAGCAACCCGGCAATCACGGCCAGGAAGCTCAGCCCGTTCAGGTAAAAGCAGCCCGTGACCCCGACCAGGGTGATGAGCAGCCCGGCCACGGCCGGTCCAACGATCCGCGCCGCGTTGAAGACGGACGAGTTGAGGGCAATCGAGTTCATCAGATCCTCTTTGCCCACCATCTCGACCACGAACGCCTGGCGCGTCGGCATATCGATGGCATTCGTGGCGCCCAGCAACGCCGCCAGGACCAGCACATGCCAGACCTGCACGACGCCCGTCTGGTTGAGCACCCCCAACACCAAGGCCAACACCATCATTATACTCTGGGTGACAACCAGCATATTCCGCTTGGGCAGCCGATCGGCCAGCGTCCCCCCCAACACCGACAGCAACAAGACCGGGGCAAACTGCAACGCACTGGTCAAGCCGAGCACCAGGTCGGCATTCTTGCCCGCCAGCTGCAAGACCAGCCACCCCTGGGCCACGCTTTGCATCCAGGTGCCGATCAGCGAAACCAGTTGGCCAAAGAAAAACAGGCGATAATTGCGGTGGCGCAAGGCCCGGAATCCCGACCCGAGCTTGCGCCCCATCGTCAGCGTATTACTCGACATAGATTAACCCTCGTAAGCACTAAATATCCCCAACCCATAATCACCTTAACGTTAACGTTAAGATCTCCGCAGCGGTTCTACCTCATCTCTCTTCCCCCCACCTTACTGTCTAATGCCTACTAGCTTTGCCCCTTGCGCTGCGCGACGATCATGTGCAGACATAAATATTAGCAAAAATAGCAAAGAACTGGTCATTCTGAACGCAGCGAAGAATCCGTTGCCTGGCGGATCAGGGCGGGGCTGGCGGGCAGTGGGCCCCGCGACCGCGACCGCCCGGGCCAGCCCCCCTAGATCGCCCCATTGGGGACGCGGGGGGCGCGCCCCAGCGGATTCTTCGCTGCGCTCAGAATGACAGATCTTATGTTTTCTGCTAATAAAATGTATCACCGCCTCATTAAAGAGCGATCCTAAAGGAGCGATCCTATTATGAATGTTATCTACTGCCCATTGTCTAATCGTCACTGACGACTGACGACTGACGACTGACGACTGACGACTCGCCTGTGCATGCGCGGTGGACAAGGCCCCGCGCCGGGTGTGTATAAAGATGTGGAAAAAGTCGTGGACAGGATGGGGGGCCGCGGCTTTGGACTCCCGGCACATTTGTGCTATAATGACCTCTGTTCAGCGGTGACCAGACCCGATGCACACCTCCGGTGGTGGGCTGCGCGGCTGTCGAGCAAGCGTAGGTCCCGCGAACACGTGGACGCTCACTATATGCTAAAGGAGTTATGGCTTTCATGAAAATTATTCTGACCGAGAACGTGGAAAAGCTCGGCCAAGCCGGCGAGGTGAAGGAAGTCGCGAACGGGTATGCCCGCAACTTCCTCTTTCCCCGCGACCTGGCCATTCCGGCGACCAAAGGCGCCTTGCTGGAGGCGGAAAATCGCCGCACCAGCGCGGCCAAGCGGGCCGCATCCCAGGTGAATGCGGCCCAGGCGGCCGCCGATAAGCTGCGGGGGCTGACGGTGTTGCTCTATGCCCGCACCGGCGAGCAGAATCGGCTTTATGGCGCGATTACCCCCGCCGATATCGCCACGGCGTTGCGAGTGCAACACGGCCAGACCGTCGACCGCCGGCGAATCAAGATCGATTCTTCGATTCACCGCACCGGCAACTACACGGCCACCGTGACCCTGGGGAACAACCTGACGGCGCAACTGAACCTGGCCGTCGAGCCGGAAAGCAACCGCACCGGCGCCTTGACCAGTGTGGCCACGCGCGCCCCCGCGCCCCCGGCGGCCCCGGCCGCCGCCGCGCCCGCGCCCCCCGAGGGGGAAACCGCCGCGGCGCCGGTTGAAGCGGCCGCCGCCTCCGTCGAGGCCGCGGCGCCGGTCGAAGCGGCCGCCGCCTCCGTCGAGGCCGCGGCGCCGGTCGAAGCGGCAGCGGCCCCCGTCGAGGCGACGGGGCCGGGGCCGGAAACCGTGACCTTGAGCCCCGTCACGACGGCGACTGCGCCCGAGACCTCGGTGGCCGACGCGGCCGGCGCGGCCGCCGGCACCGCCGCCACCGACCCGGTGGAGTCGCCCGAGTAACGACCCCCACCGGGGGCCTGGTACACCGGGATACCGGTGTTTGTCAGCGGTTAGTGGCCTGTGTTGAGCGCCGGCTGCTAACCCTTCACCCGCGCCACTAACAGCTGACTATGGAAATTACCCGCGCTACAAACGGCAGCCTCTACCCCGGCGGCGGACAGTCGCTGGAACGGCCGGTGCCCTATGATCTGCAGGCCGAAGAAGCCGTCCTGGGCGCCCTGCTGCTCGACCGCGACGCGATCATCAAAGTCGCGACCTTTCTCGCCCCCCACGATTTCTACCGGGAGGCGAATGGCTGGATCTACGAGTGTATCCTCGATCTCTACCATCGCCGTGAGCCCCCGGACCTGGTGACCCTCTCCAGTGAGCTGGACCGCCGGGGGCGCCTGGAGCCGGTAGGGGGCCTGGCCTACCTGGCCGGCCTCATGCATCGCGTCCCCACCGCCGTCCATGTCGAATACTATGCCCGCATCGTCGAGCGCAATGCCGTGCTGCGCCGGCTGATCACCGTCGGCGGCCAGATCGCCGGGCTCGGCTATGAAGAGGTCCCCGACCTGCCGGTCGTGCTCGACAAAGCCGAATCGTTGCTCTTTGGCGTGACCCAGCGCCAGGGGCCGCAGGACTTTGTCTCGATCAAGCGGGTGCTCGAAGAATATTTCGACCGGCTCGACGTGGTGCAGCATCAGAAGGGCCACATCATCGGCGTGCCGACCGGCTTCCACGCCCTCGACGAGCTCACCGGCGGCCTACAACAGTCGGATCTGGTGATCGTGGCCGCCCGGCCGTCGGTCGGCAAGAGCAGCTTCGGCCTGAGTATCGCCTATAATGCCGCCGTGATGCATGGCAAGAGTGTCGGCATCTTCAGCCTGGAAATGTCGGCCGAGCAACTGGTCCAGCGCCTGCTTTCGATCGCCAGCGGGATCGAAACGCAGCGCTTGCGCCTCGGCTATCTCAACGAGGGCGAGTGGCAGAAGCTGAGCGATGCGTTCGGCGCCCTGGCCGCCGTGCCGCTGTATTTCGACGACTCCGCCGGCCTCTCGATCAACGAGGTCCGCAGCCGCGCCCGCCGCCTGCAAGCCGAGGCCGGCTGTGATCTGCTGGTCGTCGACTATTTACAGCTGATGAGTGGCCGGCGCGGCGGGGGCGGTGACAATCGCGTGCAGGAGGTCTCCGAGATCTCCCGCGGCCTCAAAACCCTGGCCCGTGAACTGAACGTGCCGGTGATCGCCATGTCCCAGCTCTCCCGCGCCGTCGAAAGCCGCACGTCCCATGTGCCGATGCTCAGCGACCTGCGCGAGTCGGGATCGATCGAGCAGGATGCGGACATCGTGATGTTTATCTATCGGGAGGAGTTGTACAACCCAGAAACAGAGCGGAAGAATATCGCCGAGATCCATGTCGCCAAGCACCGGAATGGCCCGATCGGGGTCGTTCCGCTCTTCTTCCAGAACGCGACCACCCATTTCCGCGATCTGGATCTCTACCGGCAACCGAATTAGTCGTGGCCCGGAGTGACGCCGGCCCCCACACGCGATCTGGCAGCACTGGTCGGGGGGCCCTCCATGTTTAACGGATTCGGGAGTGACGAGCAGCGCGTTCAAATCCCAGAAAGTTTTTTCACCACCGTCGTGCCCCAGATCACGAATCTGGGGGAGCTCAAAGTCACGCTCCATATGTTCTGGCGGCTTGCGGCCCAGGTCGGCCAGCCCCGCCTGGTCAGCTATCCCGAGCTGGCCGCGGACCCGACCCTGGCGGCCAGCCTGACGGCCGGCCGCAACCCGCGGCCGGCCGAGGAATGGCTGCGCGAAGGGCTGGAGCTGGCCGTGGCCCGCGGCACGTTGTTGCGCCTGGCGGTCCAGGCGGCGGACGGGCCGGCCGAGTCGTGGTATCTGGCCAATACGCCGTTCAACCAGCGCTGGCTGGCCCGGCTGGCGGACGGCGAGCCCGCGGCGGCGCCCGCGGGGCTGGCCTCCGCGGAGTGGCTGACGCTGCTGCGGGCGGAGCGGGCGGCCGCGCTGGCCCGGCTCACCGGCAGCGATCCGGCCGCCGAGAGTGGCGGCCCATCTGGGCCGCTGCGGGTGCTGCGCCACCGGCCGGGCATCTTCGAGATCTATGAGCAAAATATCGGAGTGATCACACCCCTGCTGGCCGAGCAGCTCGCCGAGGCCGAGCGACTCTATCCCCCGCGGTGGATCGAAGAGGCCTTCACCGAGGCCGTCACCTATAATAAGCGCAACTGGAAATACGTCCGCCGCATTCTCGAAAACTGGGCGGCGAAGGGAAGAGACGATGGAACGCGTGGACAAGATTCTGGCCGGCCTCTCGATCCCGGTAAATATCTCACCGGAAAATACGCCCACCTCTTCGGCCACAAGTGAGGTTTGCCCGACCTGTCACGGCGCCGGCTATCTGCGCATGGACGTGCCCGTGGGCCATCCGAACTTTGGCCGGATTTTCCCGTGCCAGTGCAAGCTGCGCGAGCTGTCCGAGCGCACCCATGCCGGGCTGGAGCGCCTGAGCAACCTCGACGCCTTTGTCGATAAGACTTTCGCCAGCTTCGACGCCGGCTTGTCCGGGGTGCGGGATGCGTTTTTACGCTGCCTGGAATATTCCCGCAATCCGACCGGCTGGCTCCTGCTGATGGGCAATTATGGCTGCGGCAAGACGCACCTGGCGGCGGCCATCGCCAACGAAGCGATCGGGCGCGGGCTGCAGACCTATTTCGCCATCGCCCCGGACCTGCTGGATCATCTGCGCGCCGCCTACGCGCCGACCAGCGACAGCTCGTACGACGATCGGTTCGAGTCGGTGCGCACGGTGCCGCTGTTGGTTGTCGACGACCTGGGCACGGAAAACACAACGCCGTGGGCGCGGGAAAAGCTCTACCAGATCTTCAACCACCGCTACAACTACCGCCTGCCGACCGTCGTCACCTCCAACGTCGACCTCGACACGATCGAGCCGCGGATCCGTTCCCGGCTCAGCGATCAGCAATTGTGTCATTACATCTTCATCGCGGCCGACGATTTCCGCCAACGGGGCGCCCCCGGCCGCCGCAGCGGCCCGCCGGCCCCCGGCGCGCCCCGCCCCGCCCCCGGCCGCCGCCCCCTGCGCGGCTAGCGCGCTACCGAATTTTGGATTTTGGATTTTGGATTTTGGATTGAGGACGACGGGCGTGGCGCTGCGGGCATCGTTCTCTGATCCCTGACCCCTAACCCCCGCTCCCTCGTCTCGCCCCCAACCCCCAACCCCCAACCCCCTCGTCCCGCCCTGCTACCCGCGCACGGGCGTCTTATGGTATACTAGGCGTACCGGACGTGCGATGGGCGCCCGGCGTCGCGATTTGTCTCATCCCCCAGGCAGAGGAGGCGCACAGTGGCGGGCAATAAAGCGGCATTTGATGCGGCGATGAAGCGGG
>Ga0070730_10002185_pt1 | contig 17990 bp, 12 predicted proteins | sample Coa_R1_3_FD_66447 | JGI IMG/M metagenome (GOLD analysis project Ga0070730, IMG submission 66447) | Surface soil microbial communities from Centralia Pennsylvania, which are recovering from an underground coalmine fire - Coalmine... | ecosystem: Environmental > Terrestrial > Soil > Unclassified ... | reverse complement strand
GGGGCCGGCTTGCGCCCGTCCGGCCGGCGAGGTGATCCTCGGGAAATGACCACAGGCCGGCGTGGGGACCGAGGAGGCGTGCTGAAGCAACTGCCGCACGGCGCCTCGGCCAGGGTCCGCGAGGCGGTCGCACCGGGGTGGCTGGTCGAGATCGTGCGGCCGCGCCGGGCGGCGCCGCCCTGGCCGCTGATGATCCGTGCCGCCCTGGCCATCTGCGTGCCGCTGGCCATCGGGCTTGGCGTGCACCGGGTGGCGCTGGGGCTGTTGCCGGCCATCGGCGGGCTGATCGCCGTGGTGGTGGACGTCGGCGGCCCGTACCGGGCGCGGGTCAAACGGGTGGGGTCGGCCACGGTGTTCGGCGGGGCGGTGGGGCTGACCATCGGGACCGCCATCCACGGGCGCGGCTGGGTCGCCGTTGCCGTGCTCGTGCTGATCGCCGGCCTCTCGGTGGTGATCAGCGAGCTGGGCAGCACGGGCTCGGTGACCGGGCTGCAGATGCTGACGTACGCGTCGTTCGGCTTCGGCCCGCTGGGCGGGCTGCGGCCCTGGTGGAGCGGGCCGCTGGAATTCCTGATCGGCGTCGCCTGGGCGATGATCCTGATCATCCCCGGCTGGATCCTGTATCCGCGCTCCGCTGAGCAGCACGCGGTCGCCGATGTGTACCGGGCGCAGGCGGCCAGGCTGCGCGTGGTTGGCAGCGGCGATTACGCGGCCGCCAGAAGGGCCGTGACCGCCGCGGTGAGCACGGCCTACGACCAGTTGCTGACCACGCGATCGGCGATCGGCGGGGTCGACCCCCGGCTGAGGCGGCTGGCCGCGCTGCTCAACCAGTCCCAGTTGCTGAGTGAGGCGGCGGCGGCGCTCCAGCTGGAGGACGCCACGGTGCCCGGCCAGATCGCCGATGCGGCCGAGCAGATGGCCGACTCGGTGCAGTACGGGACGCCGCCCCCGTCCGTCCCGCCGGCCTGGAGTGGCAGCCCGGGCGCCAGGGCGCTGTGCAACGCGCTGACTGGTGCGGCCCGGCTGCTGTCGGGCAAGCGGATACCCTCCGGCCCTGAGGCCGCGCCGCCCAGTTTGGGTGAGCGCCTGCGCGGGATAGCGGACAGGATCCGGGCGGGCAGGCTGGTCCGGCTGTTCGCGCTGCGGCTGATGGCGAGCATCGGAGTCGCCGCCGTGATGAGCGAGGTGCTGCCGCTACAGCGCTCGTACTGGGTCGTGCTGACCGTGGCAATCGTGCTGAAGCCGGACTTCGGCTCGGTGTTCGCCAGGGCGCTGCAACGTGGCATCGGGACGATCGTGGGAGCCGTGCTCGGCGCGGTCATCCTGGCGATCGTTCCGTACGGGCCGTGGCTGCTGATCCCGTTCGCCATGCTGGCGGCATTGCTTCCGTACGGACGCAGCCTGAACTACGGGCTGCTGTCAACGTTCCTGACGCCGCTGGTCGTCGTGCTGATCGACCTGCTCGACCGGACCGGGTGGCGGCTGGCCGAGGCCCGGCTGACCGACACGCTGCTCGGCTGCGGCATCGCGCTGGTGATCGGGTACGCGCCCTGGCCGTCGAGCTGGCGGGCGCACCTGCCGGGCCAGTTCGCCGAGACGCTCGGCCACGTCGCCAGGTACACCGAGGGGGCGCTGACCGGCAGCTCGCCGGACCGGGCGAAGCTGCGCAGGCAGACCTACCGGGAGCTGTCGGACCTGCAGGCGGAGTTCCAGCGGACCATGGCCCAGCCGCGTTCCATCAACCACTGGTCCGCTGCCTGGTGGCCCGCGGTGGTCGGGCTGGAGCGGGTGATGGACACCGTGACGGCGACCGCGGTCGGCATGGACCACGGTGAGCCCGCGCCGACGGCGCAGGGCGTGCACCAGCTGGCCGGGGCGCTGGACCGGATCGCCGGGGCGGTGCAGGACGGGTTCGGTGCATCGCTGTCGACGGCGGCCGGGGCCAGCCTGCCCGATGAGGAGGCGCTGGCGCCGGTCGCCGACGCGGTGCGCGGGGTACAGGCCGTGCTGGCGTGACCTGTCGATGCCGTCCTGGTCCGGTCGCTGTTCACGGCGCTGGGCTACGCCGAATGAGGCTGTTACGCCGGAGGTGCGCCCGCGATGATTAACCCCGGAAGGGGGAGGCCGTGGACAGCCCATGGGTTCATCGCACCGCTGACGTGGATGAGAGCGCCGGGCTCGGGCCCCGCACGACGGTGTGGCATCTGGCCCAGATCCGGGAGAATGCCCGGCTCGGGGCGGACTGCATCGTCGGCCGGGGAGCGTACGTCGGGCCGGGGGTGGTCATCGGCAGCCAGGTCAAGCTGCAGAACTACGCCTTGGTCTATGAACCGGCCCGGCTGGAGGACCAGGTGTTCATCGGGCCCGCGGCCATACTCACCAACGATGTTTTCCCGCGCTCCACAGACCTGGCCGGAAATCTGAAGCGGCCAGCGGACTGGGAGGCGCTCGGCGTGGTCGTGCGGCAGGGGGCCTCGGTCGGGGCCCGCGCGGTGATCGTGGCCGGCGTCGTGATCGGGCGCTGGGCCCTCGTCGCGGCGGGTGCCGTCGTCACCCGGGACGTGCCCGGCTTCGCGCTGGTCGCCGGGGTCCCCGCCCGCAGGATCGGCTGGGTCGGCCGGGCCGGGGCCAGGCTGGCCGCCGACGGCGTGGACCGGTGGTGCTGCCCGCAGACCGGCGAGCAGTACCAGGAGACGGACACCGGCCTGGTCAGAACCGAGGACGCAGCCAGGGCCGCTGGCTGAGCCAGTACTGGGTACGCAGGATGTAGTTCTCGCCGCCGGGGCCACGGACTGGTCCGTCATGCCAGTCGCCCGAGTACCAGGCACCGACACAACCCCACAGGTCACCGGCGTGATAGACGCCTCGGGACCGGTTCCGGTGATCGCGCAGCCACCACACCCAGCCCTCATAGCAGCCGCGGAGCCAGCCGCCGAGCACGTCCACGGCCGCGGCGGTGGAGTCCCGGTTCCACGGGTACAGGCCGGGCCAGCTGGTGGATTTCGCGCCAATAATCCCGAAGGTGACCGGGCACGGCAGGTGCCCGTAACCGGGCAGGCATTCGCCGCGATCGCGGACATAATCTCCGTGGTTGTCCTGACGCCAGCCCGATTCCATGTACGCGATCGCCCGGAGCAGGTTGTCGGGCATGCCCCATTTCACCGCGGCCCATTGAAAAATCTCGTCGGTGGTGCCGGTGAAATGGCCGGTAATACGGCCGAGGATGTACTGGTTCCAGCGCGGGTCGTAGGCGTGGTCGGCATCGTTTGCGGGCCGGAGCCGCAGGTGGGCGGGAACTGTGCCGTTGTACCGGGTATTGCCGCGGCGTGGTTCCCAGGTCGACAGGTGCACCCTGGCGGCCGCCGCGGCGTCGCCCGGCAATGACGCGTACCGGCCCACCGGCAGCAACGAAAAGAACCCGTCCGGCGGAGGCGGAATGTTCTCAGGCAACTGCCCACCGGCGGGCCTGGCCACGTGCAAGGCAACCAGCACGCTGGCACCCAGCAGCACGACGGCGCCGACCGGCGGGAACACAAGCCGCCACAAGCCAGAAACCCAGGTCATCTCGGGCCGCCCGCTCCCACCTCGCGGCCGGCTCCCGCGCTCGCCCCGGAGCCGGGCCGGGCCTCGCCGTTGGCGGGGCCGAGCACCCCGTTTCGTGGCGGGTAACTGCGGCGCAGTTCGGCGGCGATCTCCGGGGGAGTGAACCAGGCCGGCAGGTCGCGGCCCGCATAGAGCCGCTGGCGGAGTTCGGTGCCCGAAATCGACAGCGCGCCGGTGGGGGCCTCATCCTCGGGCAGATAGGCATCGCGGGAGGGCACATAGACCAGCCGCGGAAACGTCAGCACACCGATCCCGAGTTCGCCAGCATGCTGCCGCGCCAGTTCCTGCGCGGCATAGGGCGGATAGAACGGCCGTCCGGCAGAATTCGTCCCGGGCCCGGCGTGATCGCGGCCCACGATGAAATGCGTCGCACCGTAGTTCTTACGGATGATCGCGTGCCACAGGGCCTCACGCGGCCCAGCCATTCGCATGGCGAGAGGCAGCAGAGAAAGCAGCACCCGGTCCCGTGGGTAATGCCGCAAAATGGCCTGGTAACAGCGCACACGGGTGGCCGGGTCGATGTCGCCCGGCTTGGTCACGCCCACCACCGGGTGCAGCAGCAGGTGCGCATCGGCCTGCCGGGCGGCCCGGAGCGTCAGTTCCTGATGCACCCGGTGCAGCGGGTTCCGGGTCTGGAAGGCCACCACGCGTGGCCAGCCGCGCCGCCCGAACGCGGCCCGGACCTGTGCGGGCGTATGCCGGAACTGCGGGAACTCCGGGCGCGACGGCAGCCGCAGCACCTTCAGTTCGCCCGTCAGGTACACCGGATGCGTGTCCCGCAGCAGATAGCCGGCCCCGGGGTGAGCCGGATCCTGGGTCCCGAACACCGTGGCGGCCTCGGCTGCGCGATCAGGGCGCCAGGACTCTGCTACCCGCAATACGCCCAGGAGGCTCCCATCCGCATCCCGCAGGGCCAGGCTCCGCCCGGGACGGGCGGCGGCGGCCACCTCATCGGGCACGTCCAGCATGACCGGGATGGGCCACAGGGTGCCATCTGCCAGGCGGACCGATTCGCAGACCCGCGAGTAATCCGCCTCGCCCAGGAAGCTGCGCAGCGGTGAGAATCCGCCGCAGGCGAGTAGTTCCAGGTCGCAGCGCTGCCGCCGGGTAAGCCGCCAGCCCGGCAAACCGGCTGCGTGCCGGGCCAGCTCCGCAGCCTCGTTGCCGGTCACCAGCAGGTCGACAAGCGCTCCACCGTGCGGTAGCCGGAAGGTTGTGACGGCCAACGCTCCTCCTCTTTGACGCATCCTGGCAGGGACTCCGGGCAGCCGGCCGACGGGGGCGACCGGTTACCGGCTACCCGGAGTCCGGCTATTCGGGCCCCCGGAACATCTCGTAAACCCACCGGGCCCGCTCCCGGAGCGGGGCCAGCGCTGGATGGGCCCACTGCTCGCGCAGCGCGGCCTTGGCCCGGTCGCGTCCGGCCGACGGGATCCACTCATCGGCCGCCGGGCCGGCCCGGCGAGACAGCGCGGCGACCTCCGGCAGCAGTTCCCCGGCTGTCACGGTGCCCGACTCGAAGCCGAGCAGCACCGGTGACAGCGTCCCGCGCAGCTTGATCAGCTCGAAGCACCGGTGCACGTTCTGCCCGGTCGGCTCGAACTCGGCGAACGTTGTTCCGAACCGCTCGTTGATCCGCCGGGTCACCGCGCCGAAGTCCTTGGTGATCTCCTCGAAGTCGGCGACCACGAAGCAGTTCCGCCAGCGGAACAGGCACTCGTAGAACCGCACGTAGCCAACCAGGGCATCGCGCATCACCACGCCGGGTTCCCTGATGAGCTGGGACGTAATCGCCCCCTGCGGCTCCCGGATGACCGCCAGCGCCGGGACCCCGGCCCGCGCCGCGGCCACGAGCTGCGCCGGAGCGTGCAGGTGATGAGCCAGCCGGACCGGCACGGGCTGGGCGAGCTGCAGCGCGTAGACGGCAAATGTCGACGCCGACCTGGTGTAACCGTCGATCACGAACTCGGTCACCGAGCTGATCACTTCCGGGCTCGGCCCGGGGTATTTGTGCCGGGCGAACGGCAGGTAGAGCCGGGGGTACTCGGACACCCGCGTCCGCAGCCGGTGCCTCGCCCGCCGGGCGAGGGTGGGCCGCCCTGAAGTCGCCATCGCGTCACCGTTCCCTGCTCGTGGGGTGGCGCCGGTCCCGGCGGCGCCGGCGGGCCAGGAGCTGGTCGTATACGCCCAGGTAGGCCTGCTCCTGGCGATCCCAGGCCAGGTGCTTCTCGATCAGCCGGCGGCCGGCCAGGCCCAGCTCCATGCGCCGCTGCGGGTCGCCCAGCAGCTCGTCGATCAGCGTGGCGAAGCGGGGCACGTCACCGGCCGGCGCATACACGGCAGCGCCGCCGGCCAGCACCCGGGTCTCGGCCAGGTCGAAGGCCACGAACGGCAACCCGAAGGCCATGTACTCCATGCCTTTGACCGGGGACACGATTTCCTCCAGGTTCGGCTCCAGGCCCAGATCCGCGGTGGACAGGTAGGCAAAGGCCTCATCCTGGTCGGCCCACCCGGGAAAGCTCACCCAGTCTTCGATTCCGAGTTGTGCCGCCAGCCGCTGCGCCGGCTCTCTCGATTCGCCGTCGCCGACAAAGGCGAAGTGACAATCCGCGCGACCGATGACGTGGATCAGGTGGGCTACGGCCCGCAGCGCGACATCCAGCCGGTCCTGTGGGCCCATCAGCCCAAGCCAGCAGCACAGGAACGGTTTCCCGCACTTCAGCCCCGGCCGGGGCGGCCGCCGGTGGGTGCTGGACAGGCGCGGCCCGTTTCCTACCACGGTCACCGTTCCCGGCGCCAGGCGGCCGCGTGCGTACGCCGCCTCGGCCAGCGTGGAGTTGACGGTGATCACCTGGTTCGCCGCGCGGTAACTGCGCCGCTCGAGCCAGCACAGGACCCGGTATGCGGCCCCTTCCCGCCGGTAGCGCAGCGCGTAAAGCTCAGGTGAAAGGTCGCGCTGATCGAACACGAACGGCCGTCCGAGCAGCCGGAACGGCGCCGCGAACGCGAAGTAGATATCGGGGGTGCCGCTGACCTGGAGGGCGTCGAACCGGTCGGTGACAAACACCTTGACGGTCAGCAAGGCCGCCATGGCGAACGAGTAACTGTATTCGCGGAGGAAGCCCAGTGCGCTGGTGCCATCGGCGGGCGGCCGGTAGGTGTGCAGCCCGATTCCGGGAAACCGGCGGTTGCCGGGGTCGCTGCGGCAGATCACCGTGACCCGGTGGCCGTGCGCGCGCAGCGACGACGCCTGTTTCTGCAGCCGGTGATCGCGGGCAAGCGCGACGTTCTCCACCACCAGCAGGACGTGGCTCATGCCTGGATGCCCGCCTGCCCGTTCAGTGGCTGATCCGCCACTCCGCCGGCCGGCGGAGCGGTCAGGCCGATCGCTCCCTGCCCGCTGACGTCGAAGGCGGTCAGTGACCCGCGCCCCACCGGGACACGCCAGCTCTCGCCGTACACGCAGCCCAGGGCTACCAGGATGAGCCGGATCATCACGGCATGGGTCACCGCCACCACCGTCTCACCGAGATGGCGGGAGCCGATGAGCTGCAGCGCGTCCACCATACGCTGCTGGGCGTCGGCCAGCCGCTCGCCAAGCGGGCAGACCGCCCGGCCGGGAGACGTCCGGTAAAGGGTGAACGCCTCCGGGTCGAACATGGCGGCTTCCTCGCAGGTCATGCCCTCCCACGCGCCGTAGTCCACGTTGTTGAGGCCGTGCAGGATGCGGATGTCGGGCACCCGGGCCTCGTCGGCGATGATCTGCGCGGTGGCGATCGTCCGGCGCAGCGGGCCGGTGTACACGGCGGCCAGGCCCGCGCCGGACAGGCAGCGGGCCGCGTCCACCGCGTCCTGGTAACCCTGCGCGTCGAGCGGAATGTCCCGGCGCCCCCGGTAGCGGTTCTCAATGTTCAGCGTGGTCGTGCCGTGCCGCACCAGGTACAGGCGGCACGCATCCACACCGGGCCCGTCCAGCGGCCGGGCGGGGGTCAGAACTTGGTCTGTCATCACTTGTCCTTCGTTCGGGAGGGTCGCGGGGCCACTGTCATGACGGGTCAGATGCCACGGTGATGTTGTTGGCGGGCCGGAACACGGGCAGGCCGTCGTGGGCATCGATCTCGTCCCGCAGCGGCCACACGTCCCGCTCCGGCGGGCCGACGATGACCGGGCCGGCCGGCCTGCTGCGCAGCCACCGATAGCGGCCGACGTTGTAGAGTACGGTGCCGATCAGCTTGCTGGTCCCCTCGTGCAGCTCGCCCATGGCCGCCTGCAGGTGGCTGCGGGTGGACTTCCGCGCGTCGCCCACCAGCATGATCATCTCTGCGAGGTGCGTGAGCGGCGCCGTGTCCGAGGTGGCCAGTACCGGCGGTGCGTCGATGACGACGAAGTCGGCGTGGCTGCGCAGCTCGCCAAGTATCGTGCGCAACGCGGGCCGCTGCAGGAACGCCGCCGGGTCGGCGGGAAGCGGTCCCGGCGGGACCACCCGCAGGTTGGGGATTCCGGCCGGCCGCTGCACGGTCAGCAGGTCGATCTGATGATCGAGTACCGTGGTGAGCCCGTCGTCGTCCACCACGCCGAGCAGGCCGTGTGCGGTGCCCCAGCGCAGGTCGGCACAGACCAGGATGGTGCGCCGGCCCGATTGGGCGAGCGCGACCGCGAGGTTGGCCGCGACCATGCTCTTCTTCTCCCAGGACGGGCTCGTCACGAGCAGCGTCCTGGCGCCTCGCGCCGCCGCGGTGGCGATCACCCGGGTGCGCAGATTGCGGTAGGCTTCCGCGACGACCGAGCCGTCATTCCAGACGATCGTGAGCTGGCTGGCCGGATCCGGCCAGAGCGGGCGGAACGCGGGGATCAGCGCCAGAGCCGGGACACCGGTCCGCTCCTCGGCGTCGAAGGGGCCACGAATCCGGTCGTCGAGGTGGTCGCGGATCGCGGCGGTTCCGATGCCCACGCCCAGGCCGGCGATGAGCCCGGCAATGATATCGACCAGATAGTTGGGACTCGACGGGGACGTGGGCAGTGTCGCCGGGGTGATCAGCGTCGCGTGCAGCGTGGTCACCGCGGTGCTCGCCGGGGCCGCCGGCTGTGAGTGGGCCGGAGGGGGGACGGGTTTCGGCGACCGGTACGCGATGTATGCCTCGGAGATGACCTGCGCCCGTTCACGGGCAACCCACGGCATCGGGTCGGAGTAGCCGATCTCCATGATGGACGAGCTGGCGGGCACGTTCACCGACAGCCCCTTCTGCAACACCGCGACGGGCACACCGAGGGAGTGGGAGGCGATCGAGAGGACCGCACCGGACATCACGATGCCCTTCTCCGTCACCATGTTGGGTCCCTGCAACGCCGCCGGGTCCGGAGAGGAGAACCAGACATTCACCTGGGTCTGCGACTTGTACGTCGGCGTCTGGTGATGTGCATATGCTGCTGCCGCGCCCACGACTGCCACGGTGATGATCAGAATCCAGCGCAGGTGTGCCAGCAGGAACCGGTTCCAGCCACCTGGTGCGTCCGGGGTGCGGCAGTACTGGCGAGTGGTCATCCCGGCCAGCTGGGTTCCCCGGCCGACCGGGGAATCCCTGGTGCCCAGGTGGCGGTCCAGCATTCCGCCGGGCGGGGACCGGCGGGGCCGAGCCGGCCGCCCGTTCATCCCTGCTGCCTGCTTGTCCGGCATGACCGTCAAACCTCCCTTGTCAACACGGGCTGTGCTGTCCGTTGCCTGATCCATTGACCGGCCGGCCGCCGGCCGGGACCAGCACCGGCGCTCTGGGGCTTGGTCCAGGGCGGTCCGGCAGCGGCGCCCACCCCACCGGCGCCAGCCGGGGTGCCTGCGCCTGCCGTGCCTGCGACGCCCGCCGCGGCGGCCCGGCGCGCGGCACGGCCAGTGCCAGCAGCATGAAGAACTCGTCTCCGGAGCCCCGGTAGGTCAGGTGCATGTCGAAAGTCATCAGCAGGGTGATCACGATGATCGCGGTGAAGACCGCGATACCCGCCACGCTGCTGCCGTCCCGGCCGCCGCGGGCCGCCTGCCAGCCCCGGTGGGCCGCCGCGTAAACCAGGAAGACGAAGCTGATCAGCAGGGGGATACCGCCGCCCCAGAGCAGCCATGTATAGCCGCTCTCGATCCACACGTAACCCGTGGCCTGGGTCGCCACCACGACGCGGGCCGAGGGCTCAACCCCCATCACGAAATTCCAGTGCGAGAACAGCTTGGGCCAGAAGTAGGTTTGCAGGTTGTCGAGCCGTCCAACCCAGCTCACCGGCAGGCCCGACGCCGACTGGAAGCCGCTGAGCCGTCGGGAGATCACCGGGCGCAGGGCGATCCCGGCGGCCAGGGCGGCGGGCAGGAATCCCCACAGCAACCTCGGCTTGCTGAGCAGAATGGCAATGCAGATCACGCCCGCGAACAGCCCGATCGCGCTGGAAAACTCCCCCGCCGACAGCGCTCCCATGATCAGCAGCGCGGCGGCGGCGGCCAGCGCCGGCCGGTACCGCTGGTAGCGCGTCCACAGACCGCTGATCACGGCCAGGTTGATGATCGCAAGGTCGGCGACGGCCGCCGGCAGGCCGAGTGTGGAACTTCCCCGCGAGGCGAACGCACCGGTGTTCCCGAACGGGGCGTAGTAATGGGTGAGCACCGGCCCCACGCCCCCCACCCCGAGCGACTGCAAGATCGCCAGCATGGCCACGATGCACGCCGTGGCCACCGACAGCCACATACACCACTTGATCTGGCGTTCGGTGCTGACGCTGGTCCGGATGATCGCGTACAGGCCGAGGAACTTCCACAGGACCAGCGCGTATTCGATGTCGTCCTTGCTGATCGGCTTCTGCCGGACGGCCATCCACAGCAGCGGCACGACGGAACTGGCCACCGCCATGAGCACCAGGGCCCACTCCAGCCGGTCCAGCCGGATCTTCGGCAGCCCTCCCGTGCGCAGCCGCACCAGACCACGCGCGGCGAGCGCGAGCCCCAGCAAGAGCGCGATGGCTTCGTTCGGCCGCAGTATGGGCACGGCCGAGCCACGGTTGATGCCCGCGGTCAGCGGATCCAGAAAGATGATCAGGTATGCGGCCACCGCCGGCCGGACCCACACCCAGACCACCAGCGCCAGCCCCACCGCGACGGCGAGCGTCAGCTTCGGCCGGATGGCGCACGCCATGCCCAGCGCGACCGCCCCGGCCAGGGCGGGCCCGAACACCCAGCGACTGCCAGGAAACCGCAGTCCTCGTCCCCGCCACGGGAGGGCCGGCGATGGGACAACTGCCTGGTTCACGTATCCCGCGGCCCACCCTGGTGCGACGCTGCCCGCCGGCTGGCCCGCTACGTTCCTGGCTTTGTTACGAAGGTGGCCGATGCCGCCGGCCAGCCAGGCCAGCTCGGGGGTACGCCAGGCGGCCTGAACGGCCAGGAACACCACCAGCCCGGCCAGCGCGGCGGCGGTGATGCTGACCCGCGGGCCGAACGGCTTGCCCAGCCAGTGCGGGATCGCGGCGGCGACGAGCCACGCGGGGCCGGCCATGAGCACCGCGCCCACCAGAAACTTGCCCAGCGAGGGCGCGAGCTGCTGCGACCCGCGTTCGCTGAGGCTCCGCCACACGTGGAACATCAGGTGGCAGGCGCCGGCGGTCACGGCCACCGACAGGGCCAGCCCGAGCACCAGGAGCACGGCCCAGCCGTGGGCGGCCAGGGCCGCGGGCACCAGGACCAGGCAGACGGCGGCCTGCAGCATCATGGAGATCAGCGGGGTCCGGGTGTCCTTCCTGGCATAGGACGCATAGGTGGCGATCAGGAACGCGGTCTGGCCGACCACCGCCAGTGACAGCGCCGCCAGCGAGGCGGCGACCATGGTGACCCCGGCGGCCCCATCCATCCGGCCGAAGGAGATGGCGCGGGCCAGCGGGAGGGCCAGCACCAGGTACCCCACGGCGGCCGGGATCGTGATGAAGAAGCCGAGCGACAGACCGCGCACGAGGGTGTCGCGGAACCCGGCCTGGTCGCCGCCGGCGTGCATCCGCGCCAGGCGCGGCAGCAGGGACAGCGCCACAGGTGTCGCCCCGACGGCGATCGCCAGGTAGTAGAAATTCAGCGCGATCTGGAAGGCGACGACCCCGCCGGGCAGCCGGTTCGCCACCACCAGCAGGGTGAGCACCTGAAACGCCACGAGTCCCGCCTGGGCCAGGGACGGCAGCGCCCGCCGGACGACCACCCGGACCTCCGGGTCGCGCCAGCCCGGTCGCGGGATGAGCCACGCCCCGGCCCGGCTCGCTCCCCACCATTGCGTGGCCGCGTGCAGGGCGACGGCGCCGGTCGAGCCGAGCCCGAGCAACAGCAACTCCCCTGCCGGGACGTTCCCGAGCCTGGAGCCCGTGCCATAGATCACCGCGGTCGCCGCGAGCACCGCGATCGTGCCCAGGTTCTCCACGGCGGGCGCGCCAGCCGCCAGGGCGAAGCGCTGGCGTGAGTTCATCACCGCCGTGGCGGTGCCCACCACGCCGTAGAAGAAGATCTGCGGGATGAACATGATGATCAGCAGCCGCCCCACCTGAGCCTGCTCCGCCCCCACCTGGTGAGCCGCGCCACCGAGCGTGGCGAACCGCAGCACAACAGGACCGAGCAGGATCGCCACCGGGGCGATCACGACCAGCGCCACCAGGGTCATGCCGAGAAACCCGCCGGCCACACGCTGCGACGCACGGCGGTCGCCGGCGTCGATGTGCCGCACGAGCGCGGGAACCAGCAGCGAGGAGAACAGCGACCCGGCGAGGAAGCCGTAGTAGACCAGGTTCGGCAGGGAGTTGGTGAACTGGTAGGTGTTGCCGAAGAAGGTGGGCCCCAGAACGGCGCCGATACACGCGAACTTCGCGACGCCGGTGACGCGGCTGATTATCGTCCAGGCAGCCACCGTGATGGAGTCACCAGCGGCCGCGGCCGCCTGCTGGTCACCGGCCGCAGGCACCACCCGCCCGCGGCTGGTGTGCCCGCTCTGTCTGCCTGTGCTCATAGGGCGCCGCGGGTGGAGAGCACGACCGGGATGGTCTTGACGAGGATCCACACATCGAGGGCGAGGCTCTGGGTGCGCACGTATTCGAGGTCGAGTTCCAGGCCCTGCTTCATGGTGACCGCGTTCCGGCCGCTGACCTGCCACAGCCCGGTAAGCCCCGGTGGGACGGTGAAGCGGTCGAAGTAGGCGGCGTCGAACAGCCGCGCCTCCCAGGCAAGCGCGGGGCGCGGCCCGACCAGCGACATGTCGCCCCGGATGACGTTGATCAGCTGGGGAAGCTCGTCGATGCTGGTGCGCCGCAGCAACTGTCCCACCCGTGTGATCCGGTCGTCCTGCTCCAGCTTGAACATCCCGGCCCGGCCACCGTCCGGCGGCTGCTTCTCGGTGAGCAGCTTCGTGACGTACTGCCGGTGGACGTCATCGGGGCAGCCGGTGTACATGGTCCGGAACTTGCAGAGCACAAAGGGGCGCCGGTCCTTGCCCAGCCGGGTCTGCCGGAACAGAGCCGGCCCGGGGGTGTCCAGCCGGATCGCCACCGCCACCGCCAGCAGCAGGGGAGACACCACCAGCAGGCATATCGCCGCCACGATGAGGTCGAGCAGGCGCTTGGCCAGTTGCGCGGCGAGCGAGCGGGCACCACCGGTGACGCCGTGGCGCACCGCCTGGGGGCGCGCAAGGGATTCACGCAACGTCGTGCTCCTCCCCCGGCAGCGCCGCATGGACCGCGTCACAGACCCCGGCGACCTGGCCGTCGGTCAGGTGCGGGAACATCGGCAGGGACAGCACCTCGTCAGCGCTGCGCTCGGCGGCCGGCAGCGGGCCGTCGGCGAAGCACTGGTAGGGCTCCTGGCGGTGACACGGGATGGGGTAGTGGATCTGGGTCTGCACGCCCATCGCGGCCAGCTGGCGCTGGACCCGGGCGCGGTCCGGCACCCGCACCACGGCCAGGTGGTAGACCCCGCGCGCCCCGCGGACCTCCGCGACCGGGCGGGCCCGGGACAACGCCAGGGCGGCGTGGTAACGCATGGCAACCGACCGGCGGGCCTCGTTCCACGCATCGAGCCGGGCGAGCTTGACGGTCAGGACCGCTGCCTGCAGCGCATCGAGCCGGCTGTTGGTCCCCACCAGTTCGTGCCGGTAGTGGGAGCCCGCGGCCCGGCCATGATCGCGCAGCACCTTGATCCGGCGCGCCAGGCCGGCGTCGGCGGTTACCACGGCGCCCGCGTCACCGAAGGCGCCGAGATTCTTGCCCGGGTAGAAGCTGAAGCAGCCGGCCACGCCGATGGACCCGGCAGGCCTGTCCTGCCAGGCCGCCCCGTGAGCCTGCGCGGCGTCCTCGATCACCGCGAGCCCGGCCTTGCCCGCGACCCGGCACAGCGCGTCCATGTCGGGCATCTGACCGTAGAGGTGGACGACGATGACCGCCCTGGTCCGGGCCGTAATCGCCGCTTCCAGGCTGCCGGGGGTCAGCAGCAGGGTGTCCGGGCAGACGTCGGCGAACCGCGGCACGGCCCCGGCCAGAACGACCGCTTCCGCGGTGGCGACGAACGTGTTCGCGGGAACGATCACCTCCTCACCCGGCCCGATGCCCAGCGCGACCAGGGTGAGTTGCAGCGCATCGGTCCCGTTGGCCACCCCGATGGCGTGCGGCACCTGGCAGTAGCCGGCCCACGCCGCCTCGAACTGCTCGACCGCCTCGCCACCGATGAACCTGCTGGACGCCAGCACCCGCCGCCAGGCCAGTTCGACGTTGCCACGGACCTCGCGCGTCATCGCGGCCAGGTCCAGGAACGGAATCTGCCCGCTCATGACGCGCCCAGGCGGCCCGCCCCAGGGGCCATCGCTGCGGGCACCCCCCTGGGGCGGGAACTCCATGCCTGCCCGGTAGCGGTGCCGTTCACCGCGAACCTGCGCGCGGAACTGAGTTCCTCCAGCAGCACCGGGCGGCCGAGGCGCCGGGACAGCTCCGCCGCCTCCAGCGCCTCCACCACGGCGAGGCCGTTCTCCCCGTCGGTCAGCGGCCGGCTGCCGCTGGCGATGCAGTCGATGAAGTGCCGGTCCTGCACCGCGAGCGGTTCATCCGGCGAGATGAACGGAACCACGATGTCGCCGTACCGGTAGGACATCGGCGGCTGGGTGAGGTTGTCGCCGTCCGGCTGGAGGCAGACCCCCTTGTCCAGGACGCGGATCCGGTCGTCCACGGCCAGGTCGTCGTAGACGGCCATCTTCTCGCTGCCGACCGCGGTGACCCGCCGGACCTTGCATGGGTCAAGCCAGCTCACGTGGATGTTCGCGGACAGCCCACGGTCGTCGAAGAAGTCATCGTAGAACAGGCGCAAGTAGGCGACGTCCTCGAACCGGCGGTGCGCGTGCCGGGACGCCCACGCCTGGGCCGCGACCGGCTTGCGGCCCAGCACGTGGTTGATGATGGAGATGTCGTGCGGGGCGAGGTCGAGGACGACGTTGACGTCGTTCTGGTACAGGCCCAGGTTGAGCCGGGCGCTGTCGATGTAGTACACCTCGCCCAGTTCCCCCTGTTGGACAAGCTCGCGGAGCTTCCGCACGGCCGGGCTGTATTCGAAGGTGTGCCCGACCATGAGGGTCACGCCCGCCGCCGACGCCGCGTGGCCCAGCCGGTGCGCACCCGCGGCGGTCGGCGCGAGCGGCTTCTCCACCAGGACGTGCTTTCCGGCCTCGATCGCCTGCAGCGCCACCGGCACATGCGTGCTGGGCGGGGTGGCTACGACAACCGCGTCCACTTCGGCAAGGGCCGGGCCGAGCGCGGTGTAATGACGGGCCGACTTGTAGCTGCGGGCCAGGTTCCGCAGCCGGTCTTCGCGTGAATCGACGACGATTACTTCTTCGACACCTTCAGTCGCGTGCAGGACGCGGACATGTTTTGACCCCCAGTAACCGCAGCCAACGACTGCGACACGAAAACTTTTGGCCAGCGAAGATGGTGTCATTTAGTCAGCGCCCCCACTGGGCCGGCCCGGCCGCCGGACCCATAGACCATTCTCAGTATTTGTCAGGAATTCATCTGGCGGTCACTAACCTAAGGGCCACCCGGCAGGTCCGCATCCCCCAACTGTCGTAGCTTTTTCAGCATCGTTGGGGTACGCACAGCAAGACTGTTAAAAAGTAATCCGTACTGGCCGGTTCACACACTAAATTTATTGCCAGTGGCCACTGGTGCGGTCGGCGCGGGAATCGTTCTTACCGGTGGGAGGGCACCCTTCAAGATGCGGGCGGCTTGGCGTGGCAGGTGCCCGTTCCGGAGTCGGTGAAACTGCTCTCACCGTCGTTGACGAACTGCCAATCGTAGCTTCCATTGTGCAGTGTCAGCTTCATAATTCCGTGCGTGGTGTTGTTCAGCACCTGGCTGTTCGGAGCTTCTGCTCCTGGCTGTTCCAGGCCCTCACCGCCGGTGCCGACGATGAACTCCCTGACGCCATATGTGTTGTCTGCCTGGCCCGAAGCGTTCAGCGGCGCGAACCGCTCGTACCAGTGGTCGTTGCCTGCCATGACGACGTCGGCACCGCCCTGGTAAATGTCCTGCCAGAGCTGCTGATAGGTGCTGTCGCCGCCATCTCCGGACGGGTTCGAGGCCCACCGCGGGTCCTGCATGTACACCAGCGTGCACGAAGCCGTGTTGCTGGCCAGGTCGTTGCGCAGCCATTGGTCCATCGGCGAGCCCGCCGCACAGAACGTCACCGGCACCTGGTTATCCTGCTGCAGTTCGCACATCCCCGTGTTCAGGGCGATGATGTGCCAGGTGCCGAGGTTGAAGCTGTAGTAGCTGACGTTCGGGTCGGCGTTCACCACCGAGGGCAGCGGCGAGCCGTACCAGCCGCCGCTGGTGCTGAAGTACTGCTGGTAGTAGGCGCCCGGGGTGCTCGGGCAGCCGGTACCGCCGCTGGTGTGCAGGTCCTGGTCGCCGGGCACCGGGTACATGATCGACCGCTTCACCCCCCAGCTCGGGCCGAAGGACTGCTGGAAGGCGGTCAGCCCGCCACAGTAGTACTGGTCGTCTCCCAGTGGCAGCACCGCGTCAACGCCGGTCAGCAAGCTGGCGGTCGACGCCTCCCGGCAGTCGGTGGCCGTGCCCGCGCCGCCGTTGAACCCGGCCGCACCGGGATCACAGGCGATGTCGCCGGCCGCGCCGACGACCGGATCCGGGTTGGGCTGGACCTGGACCGTCTGGGTGTTCACGGCTTCGACGTTGCCCGCGTTGTCCACCGAGAAGAACTTGAAGGTGGTCGTCTGGTTGATGGTGAACGGCTGGATGTAGACAGGGCTCGACGTGGTCGGCGTGGAACCGTCGGTGGTGTAGTAGGCCGCCGCGACGCCGGAACCGCCCGGGTCGGTGGGAACCAGCGACACCGTGGTGGAGCCGCCGTAGGCCGAAGACTGGCACGGCGATCCGTCGCAGTCGAGCGTGGTGACCGGCGGCTGGGTGTCCGGGCCGTTGATGACCTGCGACACCGTCTTCACCACGGTGCCCGTGGGCGCACCGCCGGGCTGCCCGGCGTTCTGCAGCCAGGTCAGCAGGGAGTTGAGCGTGTCCAGCTCCACCGGTCCCCAGGACCCGGTACACGTGCTGTAGTTGGCCGGATCGAGGGCTTGCGAGCAGATCTGGTGGAAGGCGAACTGGATCCAGCCGCCGCCGTTCTGGCTCGCGGCGGTGATCGCGCCCTCCATGCCGGAAAGCGTCAGCATGGGCGCGACCAGTGGGTTTCCCGTCGGGGCGTTGTAGACCGTCCGCGTGGCCAGCGGGTCCTTGGGCGGCACGGACTCGGCGTATACCGGCCCCGCGCCGGGACCATTCACGTCGATGCCGCCGGCCGCCCGGCCGGAGGTGTACCCGCAGCCCGACACGATGCTTTCCGCGGTCGCGTTGTAGGCGCCGAACGGGTAGGCGAAGCTGGTCGGGTAGAACCCGTGACTGAGCAGGTTCTGCCGGTCCTGGCACACCTCTTGGGTCGCTGTCTGGGTACTGTCGGTGGTGAGGTTGGACTCGCTCAGCGTGTGGCCGCCGATCTCATTTCCGGCATTGTTCAGGGCGGTGAGCTGCTGCCAGGTCATCGCGCCGGCGGCAAGGCCCTGGCTTATGCCGGTGGTATTGACAAAGAACGTGCCGTTCATATTGTGCGGCTGCAACGCGTCCTGGAACGCCAGCGTGTACTGGTTGTCAATGCCGTCGTCGAAGGTCAGCGACACGACGATGGTGAAGTTTATGGTTTGCGAGTTCACCTGCTCGGTGTTGCCGGCCAGGTCGGTGGAGAAGAACTGCACGGTGGTGTTCTGCTTGACGGTGAACGGGCCGGTGTAGACGGTGCTGGATGTGGTCGGCGTGGATCCGTCGGTGGTGTAGTAGGTGTT
>Ga0070730_10002184_pt1 | contig 17997 bp, 22 predicted proteins | sample Coa_R1_3_FD_66447 | JGI IMG/M metagenome (GOLD analysis project Ga0070730, IMG submission 66447) | Surface soil microbial communities from Centralia Pennsylvania, which are recovering from an underground coalmine fire - Coalmine... | ecosystem: Environmental > Terrestrial > Soil > Unclassified ... | reverse complement strand
GCTCGCATGTGCCAGCGTCCTGACGTCTGAGGCATCGCATCGTGTCGCGGCCTGGACAGGATTCGTCCGACCAGGCTCGTAGCTTTCTCTCGTGAAAGTCGTGGGCATCGATCCGGGGACTGCTGCTTGCGGGTACGGAGTCGTCCAAGAAAGCGGAGACCGCCTCAGGGAGGTGGCTCACGGCTGCTGGTCGACGCCCGCCGGGCAGGACACGGTCATCCGTTTGAAGACGATTCACGACGCGGTCGCGGCGCTCATTGCCGAGCACGCGCCGGATGCGTTGGCGCTCGAGGAGTCGTACGTCGGCGCCGACGCCCGCATCGCGCTCTCCGTCGGGCAGGCACGCGGCGTCGTGCTCGTCGCAGCCGCCAACGCGGGTGTCGCGTGCCGTGAGTACGCCCCCGCACGCGTGAAGCAGGCGATCTGCGGCTACGGGCGGGCCGAGAAGGCGCAGATGCAGCGAATGGTGAAGATGATCCTCGGGCTCGCCGACCTCCCGACCCCGAATCACGCGGCCGACGCGCTCGCCGTCGCGATCTGCCACGCGCTGTCGCCTCCGCTCCTCGCGGCAGCCGGCTAGAACGGGAACGTCCGTTCCCGTGCGTACGCTCCTTGGGATGAGCTCTTCGGCCGCACCCTCCGGCCTCTCGCCCGCGATCACGCATCGCGCTGCGGCGTCCTCAGTCGCGTCCGAAGCTACGGCTACGAACACTCCCTGCGTCATTGCATCGCTCGGTGCTCGCGACCGAGAGACTCGGAAATGCGACCGGAGGGCTCATCAATGATCGCGCGCCTCCGCGGCAAGCCCGTCGCCTCGACGCCGGAAGGGCTGGTGCTCGACGTCGGGGGCGTCGGCTACCTGGTTCACGCGACGCCCAGCGCGGTTCGGAAGGGCGACGCGGCGGACGAGATCACGGTCGAGACGTACACCCACGTCCGCGAGGATGCGCTCCAGCTCTACGGCTTCGCCGACCGCAGCGAGCGGGAGCTCTTCATCCAGCTGCTCGCGGTGAGCGGCGTGGGGCCGAAGGTCGCGCTCGCGGTCGTATCCGGCTCGCCGGTCGCCGAGCTGCGCCGCGCGATCGTCCGCGAAGACGCGGCGCGCTTCCAGGCGATCCCCGGCATCGGCAAGAAGACGGCGGAGCGGATCGTGCTCGAGCTGAAGGAGAAGCTCGGCGATCCGGCGCTCGTTCCGGTTTCCGACGGCTCCGGCGAGGCTCACACCGTGGCGCGCGACGCACTCGTCGAGCTCGGCTGGACGATCGTCGACGCCGAGCGCGCGCTCGCCGAGGTCGACGACGACCTGCCGCCGGAGGAACGCGTCCGGCTCGCGTTGAAGAAGGCCGCATGAGCGTAGGCTCGACGGAGCTCATCGAGGAGCGGGGGTACCGGCTTTGCCGGTGCCGGAGCGGAGAATGAACGCGACGCAGTTTCTCGCGCCTGCCCTGCGCGACGACGACGAGGAGGTCGAGCAGAGCCTCCGGCCACGCAGGCTCGACGAGTTCGTCGGCCAGGCGCGCATCAAGGAACAGCTCGCGATCGCGCTCGACGCCGCAAAGGGGAGAGGCGACGCGCTCGACCACGTCCTCCTCGTCGGGCCGCCAGGCCTCGGCAAGACGAGTCTCGCGCACATCATCCGCGAGGAGCTCGGCGTCGGCATCCGCTCGGTCGCCGGCCCGGCGCTCGAGCGGAAGGACGTCGCCGCGATCCTGACGGCGGTCGAGGCCCGCGACGTCGTCTTCGTCGACGAGATCCACCGGCTCAGCCGCGCCGCCGAGGAGATCCTCTATCCGGCGCTCGAAGACTTCCGGCTCGACATCGTGATGGGGCAGGGCGCGGCCGCGCGGACGCTGACGCTCGACCTGCCGCCGTTCACGCTCGTCGGCGCGACGACGCGCACCGGTCTCCTCACGTCGCCGCTCCGCGACCGCTTCGGGATGACGTTCCGGCTCGACTACTACGACGACGGCGAGCTCGCGGCGATTGTCCGGCGCTCGGCCGGGATCCTCGGCGTCGAGATCGCCGCCGACGCCGCCGACGAGATCGCCGGTCGTGCGCGCGGCACGCCGCGCGTCGGCAACCGGATTCTCCGGCGCGTCAGAGACGTCGCCGAGGTGCGGCATCAGGGCTCGATCACGACGGCGATCGCCCGCGAGGCCCTCGAGCTGCTCGAGGTCGACGAGGCGGGGCTCGAGCGACTCGATCGCGAGCTTCTGCGCTCGATCGTGGAGAAGTACGACGGCGGCCCGGTCGGCCTGAACACGCTCGCCGCGGCGCTCGGCGAGGAGCCCGACACGATCGAGTACGTCTACGAGCCGTACCTGCTCCAGCTCGGCTTCATCCAGCGGACTCCGCGCGGCCGCACCATCACCACGCTCGGCCGCGTCCACCTCGGCGCCGCCCCCGAGCCGCAAACAGACGCGCGTCTCTTCTGAGACAAGACGTCCGCGCTAGGGTCCGACCGTGCCGGAGTTCTGGACGCCCAACGCCGAGCTACCGCACGAGGCGTTCGTCGAGCGGTTGCACAGGGCAATCGCGTCGTTCGCCGAGGCCGTCGGGGTCGAGACGCCCGTCGTGGAGGTCGAGCTCGCGGACAGCTCGCGCTTCTTCCTCGACCGGATCGATCCCGAGCCCGGATTCGGAATGGTGACGCTCTACGTGACCGCTCCGCGCGAGGACGATGCGCCCGATGCGCTCATCGTTCCCATCGGCTCCCTGCGGCGCATCGAGCTGAGCAAGGCGTCCGAAGAACGAGTCCAGCGCTTCGGCTTCAGCCTGCCTGCGGCGTAGACGAGCCACGGCGCGACGAGCAGCGCCATCACGTCGAACCAGACGTAGCCGCTCGCGACTCCGCTCGGCGGGTTGCCGTCCGGGATTCGGAGCCCGGGCAGGTCGTGCGCCCAGCGCCACGTTCCGATCGACGTCCCGTACAGCTCGAGCGCGGCGACGACGAGGAAGACGCCGGCATACGTCGCCCGTGAGCGCGAGCGCCAGAGGAAGACGAGCAGCAGCGGAATCCCGAGGGCGCCGGCGACGTCGAGCCGCGGCAGCACAGTGAGACCGGCGAGCCCCCAGCCGGCGGCGCCGACCGCGGCGGCCCACACGACGACACGCCATCGCACGCTCCGGCTCAGCGCGACTCCGCTCAGGTAAACGAGACCGTGCGCGGGCGGGATGAAGAGCGGGAGGTTGTGCAGCCGGTAGTGGTAGACGCCCCAGACGAGCGAGCCGGTCACTTCCCCGACCGTCGCGAAGAGAACGACACCGATCGCCTGCGCGCGCACGAGCGGCGGTAGCGGGCGAAGCGCGACCGCCAGCACGACGAACGTGAGCACGCCGAGCGCGAGCTGGCCGGGCAGTCCGACCTGCGTGTCGAGCGCGAGCAGCCCCGCCAGGTACGCCGGGAGGACAACGGCGTAGCGGCGTGGAACCATCAGCGCCGGTACTGGAGCTCGTGCCAGCTCGGCGTGGGGAGGAGCTCGAGGAGAGCGCGTCCGCCGTTCGTGTCGGCGAAGGTGAAGTCCTGCCGCTCCTCGTCCCAGCCCACCTCGAGGAGTCCCTCCTTGACGCGGTGATCGAGCCACGCGCCGCGGAACACGAGCTTTTTCAGCCAGTAGACGAGCGACTCGCCGCGAACGAGCGCGAGTGCGTCCCAGTGCCGCACGAGGTATTCGCCGAGCGCGCTGCGGGGCTCTCCGATCGCGTCGCGCTCGACGAGCTCGACGAGGTCGGCGGTCTCGTCCTCGTCGAGCTCGGGTCCGGCGACGAGCCCGAGCCGGACCGCCGCGGCCGTGACGCGCTCCTCGAAGTCGAGGTTGTTGAACGAGAAGCGGTAGCCGAGGAACTCGACGACGTAGTCGTCGCCGGAGTGGTAGTTCCCGGCCGCTTCCACGGGCGCAGCGTACCCTGGTCCTATGCGGGTACTCCGCTATCCAGCGGCACTCATGGGTGTCTTGGGGCTCGTCGCCCTGACGGCGTGGGTGTTGTCGTGGCCGTTGGAGAAGGCGATCTATCTCGCCCCGGTGATCGTCGTGGGTGGGGCTGCGGCGGTCGGTCTCGTGATCCTCTGGGGGAAGGTTGCGCTCAACTCGCTCCGGGAGTCGCGGCATCCGCGGCGCGTGCTGGCGTACTGGGCGCTCGGGCTCGGCCTACTCGTCCTGCTGACCGTGCTCGGCGTCAAGCTCCCGAACGAGGGCGGCTAGGAGCCGGTCGATGTCCGCGCGTGTCGTGTAGCCGGCGACGGAGAGCCGGAGCAGATCGTTCCGCTGAACCGGGATCTCCACTCGGTGGTGGGCGAAGAGTCGCTCGGACAGGTCGCCGGCAGGGTGCGGGAGCCGAACGGTGGCCATCTGCGCGAGCATCGTCTCGGGAGCAAGCGGCTCCGTCCCGACCAACTCGCAGAGGTCCTCGCGCGCCTGACGGGTCAGTCGACGGCTGCGATCGCGCACGGCGTCCCAGTCTCGCTCCGCCTGGAAGCGGATCGCCTCGGGCACCGAAAGCCACGCCGCCGGATCGCGCGTCCCTTGCCTTTCGATCCGCCCGGAGAACGTGGTTCCCTCGCCGTAACCCCAGCTGACGATGGCTGCGTCGACGCGTTCCTGGCGTTCCGGAGCCACATGGAGGAACCCGGCGCCCTTCGGAGCTCCGAGCCATTTGTGCGCATTGCCGGCGTAGAAGTCGGCGCCGAGCGCCGTGAGGTCCACGGGCACATGCGCGGGTGCGTGCGCGCCGTCGACGACCACGACGAGTCCGAGCGCACGTGCGCGCGCGACGAGCTCTTCGATCGGCAGGACGAGCCCGGTCGAAGAGGTGACGTGGCTGGCGTAGAGGATGCGCGTTTGCTCGTTTGCCGACGCGAAGAGGCTGTCCGCGAGCGCACCCGGCTCGCCGAGCGGGAGCGGGATCGGCGCGCGCACGTAACGCGCTCCCGTGCGTCGGCAGACCCACTCCCAGGCGAGATCGCAGGCGCCGTACTCGAGATCGGTGGCGAGCACCTCGTCGCCCGGCCGCAGCTCGACCGAACGAGCGGCGAGATTGACGCCGGTCGTCGCGTTCTCGACGAAGGCAAGGTCCACCGAGGAGCAGGTGAGGTATTCGGCAAGCGTGGCTCGCGCCTCATCGAGCAGACCCGGCAGGCGTCGATCGAGGAAGTCGACCGGCTCCCGCTCGAGCTCGCGCTGCCACAGCTGGTAGCGCTCGAAGACCGGTCGCGGGCAGGCGCCGAACGAGCCGTGATTGAGGAACGCGATCCTCGGATCGAGGAGGTATTCGCGACTGAGGTCTTCGGCGGAAGGGGCTGCCATGGGGCTTTTCTACTCCATCCCAAACCCCCACCCACCCGGGGAACCCGCGAAGCGTGCCGCGTCGAGCGTCGCGAATGTGTGTCAGCTGCGTTCCGAATCGCTCGCAGCTCGAGTCCCGATGTCGCTTTCGGCCAGGCCGCTCGATCCGGTTCCGTCCGCCCGTGCCCGTAGCTTGGCTGCACATGAACGACGGCACGTGGACACTCGCCGAATGCCCGCCCGAAGCCCGGTCGGAGCTCGTTCGCGAGCTCGGAGTTTCGGAGCCCACGGCCGCCGTTCTCGTCCGGCGCGGCTACTCCGACCCAGCTGCCGCGCGCCGTTTCCTCGACGGCGAGCAGCCTCCGCACGACCCGTTCCTCCTGGGCGACATGGAGGCTGCGTGCGCGCACATTCGCGCCGCGGTCGAGCAGAGCCGGCGCATCTGCGTCCACGGCGACTACGACGTCGACGGCATCGCGGCGACGACGCTCGCGGTTCTGCTCCTGCGCGAGCTCGGCGCGGACGTGGCTTGGCACCTGCCGAGCCGCTTCGACGAGGGTTACGGCGTCCACAGCGACACGATGGCGCGGCTCGCCGAAGACGGATGCGGGCTCCTCCTCACGGTCGACTGCGGGATCACCGCCGTCGACGAAGTTGCAGACGCGAAGGGACGGGGTCTCGACGTCGTCGTCACCGACCATCACCGACCCGGAGAGGCGCTCCCGGACTGTCCCATCGTCGCGACGCGTCCGTCGGCGTATCCGTTTCCGGAGCTGTGCGGCACCGGGGTCGTCTACAAGCTCGGTCAGGCGCTGTTCGGCGTCGATTCCGACGTCCCGCGGCGACACCTCGATCTCGTCGCCCTTGCGACGATCGCCGACGTCGTTCCGCTCGTCGACGAGAACCGCTCGCTTGCGATCGCCGGGCTGCGCGCACTGGCGCGTACGTCGAAACCGGGCCTGCAGGCGCTCATGCAGAGCGCCGGAGTCGATGCCGCCGTCGTCGACGCAGGCGCCGTCGGCTTCCGGCTCGCCCCCCGCCTGAACGCCGCCGGCCGTCTCGGGCACCCACGCGAGGCGCTCGAGCTCCTACTCACCGAAGACGAGGCCGAAGCGCGCCGCCTGGCCGAATCTCTCGAGGAGCTGAACCGCGAACGCCAGGCGATCGAGGGGCGGATTCTCCGCGAGGCGGTGGCGCAGGTCGAGGCTTGGCCGCCGGAGCACCGCGCAAGACGCGGCTATGCCGTGGCCGGGGCCGATTGGCATGAGGGAGTGATCGGGATCGTCGCGTCGCGGCTCGTCGAGCGTTACCACCGTCCGGTCGTGCTCATCGCCGGCACCGAGGGTGACTGGAAGGGCTCCGGACGCTCGATCCCCACCTTCGACCTACACGGCGCACTCGGTGCGTGTTCCGAGCTGCTCGGACGGTGGGGCGGGCACCGGGCAGCCGCCGGCCTCTCGATCCCGGAGGGGAACGTCGAAGCGTTCGCCGAAGCGTTCGCCCGGCACGCCGCGACGGCGCTCGAGGAGGAAGACCTCGAGCCTGTGACGGCGATCGATGCCGTCGTCGCGCGCGGCTCCGACCTCTCGCTCGATCTGTGCACCGAGCTGGGACGGCTCGCGCCTTTCGGCCTCGGAAACCCGGCGCCGACGCTGCTCGCTCCGGCGTGCGGGCTCGCCGAACTCGCGACCGTCGGCGACGGCAAGCACCTGCGCTTCCGCATCCGGCGGAACGGGCGCGACGGCGGCAGCGCGATCGCGTTCGGCCAGGGATCGCGCATCGATGTCCTGCGCCCGGAGGCTCTCCACGACGTCGCCTTCCGGCTCGAGGAGAACCGCTGGAACGGGACGGTCGCTCCGCAACTCGTCGTCCGCCGCGTGTTCCCGACGGCTGCGCGGTATCTCGAGCTGCGCGACTGGCTCGCGAGCGAATGGCGCAAGCCGGCAGCGTCCCGCGACCCCGAGGCAACCGAGATCTTCGGCGAGCTCCAACTCGAGGACGGCATGCGCCGCGACCTGCTCGAATCCGCTCGCTTCAGGGCGCTGCTCGCGGCGGAGCCGCTCGCGCGCGCCGCCTAGCGTCCGTTTAGCGAAACGGCGAGCACGCGCGCGAGCTTGAGGACGGCGCGACGCCTTCTGAGCAAACGAAAACGAAGCATGGGACGCGTCACTTCGCTCATCCATCGACTGCTCCTCCCGCAAGAGTTGATCCCAAAACGCGGGAGTACACTGAGAAAATGACGATCCTCGAAGCAGGCGAGCGACACGAAGAGCTCCTCGAGGGGCTCCTGGCCGAGCTCGCCGCGCAGCGGGCCGACGTCGACGTCGAGCTCGTCACGCGTGCCTTCCGGTTCGCGGCTGCAGCGCACGAAGGGCAGCAGCGCCGCTCGGGCGAGCCGTTCATCACGCACCCCGTCGGCGTCGCCTCGATCTGCGCCGGCCTGCGGCTCGACGAGCAGACGATCGCCGCCGCGCTCCTGCACGACGTCGTCGAGGACACGGACGTCGAGCTCGACACCGTGAAGGAGGAGTTCGGCGAGGAGGTCGCGGCGCTCGTCGACGGCGTGACGAAGCTGACTCGCGTCCAGTTTCAGACCCGCGAGCAGGCCGAGGCGGAGAACTACCGCAAGATGGTCGTGGCGATGGCCGAGGACGTGCGCGTCATCCTCGTCAAGCTGGCCGACCGCCTCCACAACCTCCGCACGATCGAGTACCTCGGCAAGCAGAAGCAGATCCAGAAGTCGCGGGAAGCGCTCGAGGTCTACGCGCCGCTCGCGCACCGGCTCGGCATCCACGCACTCAAGTGGGAGGTCGAGGACCTCGCGTTCCAGACCCTCCATCCGCGCAAGTACGCGGAGATCAAGACGATGGTCGCGGAGCGTCGCGCCGACCGCGAGGGTCACGTCGCGGAAGCGGCCGACGTGCTGCGCCGCGAGCTCGAGAAGGTCGACATCCCCGTCGACCTCTCGGGCCGCGCGAAGCACTTCTACTCGATCTACGACAAGATGGCCCGCAAGGGCCGCGAGTTCAACGAGATCTACGACCTCACCGCGATGCGCGTGATCGTGGAGCGAGGCGGCGAAGAGGGAACGCGCGACTGCTACGGCGCGCTCGGTCTCATCCACTCGCTCTGGAAGCCGATGCCCGGCCGCTTCAAGGACTACATCGCGATGCCGAAGTTCAACCGCTACCGGTCGCTGCACACGACGGTGATCGGGCCGGAGGGCCGGCCCCTCGAGATCCAGGTGCGCACGCGCGACATGCACGAGACCGCCGAGCTCGGCGTCGCGGCGCACTGGGCCTACAAGCGCGACGGCGACCGCTTCAAGGGCGCCGACGAGGAGTGGAACGACTGGGTTCGCCAGCTCATGGACATCAACGCCGACGAGGCCGACGCCCGTGAGTTCGTCAAGAGTTTCCGCACCGACCTCTTCGACGAGGAGGTGTTCGTCTTCACTCCGAAGGGCGAGGTGAAGACGCTGGTCGCCGGCGCGACGCCGATCGACTTCGCCTACGCGGTGCACACGGACGTCGGCCACCGCACCGTCGGCGCGAAGGTGAACGGGCGGATCGTCCCGCTTCACTACCGCCTGCGCAGCGGCGACCGCGTCGAGATCCTCACGGGGAAGTCCGCGCAGCGCGGCCCCTCGCGCGACTGGCTCTCGCTCGTCGCCTCGTCGCGCGCGCGCAACAAGATCCGCCAGTTCTTCTCCCGTGAGCAGAAGGAGGATCTCGAGGCGAAGGGCCGCGAGTCGCTCGAGAACGCGCTCAAGGGCCAGAAACTCCCGTACAAGAAGCTCGCCGGCTCCGCCGTCCTCGCAGGCGTGATCCGCGAGTCGGGCTTCAAGAAGGCCGAGGACTTCTACCTTGCGCTCGGCTCCGGGAAGCTGACGGCCTCGAAGATCGTCGACAAGGTGCTCCAGCAGCTCAAGGTGACGGAGGTCGCCGAGGAGCAGGTTCCGGTCAAGAAGCCGCGCGCCCGCGAGGCGGCCGGCAGCGACAGCTACGGGATCAATGTGATCGGCGTCGAGGACGTGCTCGTTCGCCTCGCCAAATGCTGCACTCCGGTGCCCGGCGACGACATCGTCGGCTACATCTCGCTCGGCAAGGGCATCACGATCCACCGCGGCGACTGCCCGAATGTGAAGGCGCTCCGCCGCAACCCCGAGCGGTTCACGCCGGTCGAGTGGGAGGGAGGCGGGAGCCAGAGCTTCCGGGTCCAGATCGCCGTCGACTCCTGGGACCGCCCGCGCCTGCTCGAGGACGTCGCGCGGACGTTCGCCGAGCACGGCTCGAACATCGTCTCCTACGGCGGGACGGTCGAGGATCAGATGGCGCGGAACTGGTACGTCGCCGAGGTCGGCGACGTCAAGGCGCTCCGCGGCCTCCTCACCTCGCTCCGCAACGTCGACGGCGTGTTCGACGCCCGCCGCGTCACGCCCTCCTAGCGCGTTCCCTCGGTCGAGGGATCAAGCGTCCCAGCCCAGGGTTACCCCGTTCGGGGGACAGCCCTTTGTCCGTGCGGCGTCTCTCCCTCGCGCGAGGGACGGCGCGTCAGCTTTGCCACACCTCTCCGCCGGTGTCCCAGCCGACGAGGCAGAGGTCGGCGATCGCGGCTGCGACCGTCTCGAGGTCCGTCCGGGCGACCGTGCCGTCCGCGGCGAGCTCGGCGACGCGCGTGTCGCGCCACAGCACCGGAACGGTCGTGCGCCGCCCGGGATCCGGGATTCCAGCCTCGGGCCCGAGGACGAGGCTGTCCTCCTCGACGAGATAGACGCCCGCCCAGGAGCAGTCGTTCCGGGCGGCGAGGTCCGCGACGGCTCGTCGCAACAGGTCGTCGGCATCAGGAGTCGACATCGTCCCCCTCGAAGGCGATCACCGGCTCGCGAAACGCGTCGGGGACCGGGCGCGCCTTCCGTTCGGCGAGATCGACGAAGACCAGCGTCTGGTGCGCCGTGACCATGAGCACGTCGTCGGGGACGCGGTAGGCGGCGAACTCGAACGTGACGCTCGTCCGTCCGAGCCGCGAGACACGGACGTCGACCTCGATCTCGTCGTCGAACACCGCGGGGGCGAAGTACTCGACGTCGTTCGCACGCATGACGAAGTCGCCGACCTCGCCGCGCTTTCGGAGAAGCCCGAGCTCGCGGAGGTATTCGACGCGCGCGAGGTCGAAGTAGGGGTTGTAGCGGCCGTAGTAGACGATCCCCTGCGCGTCGGTGTCTGAGAAGCCGACGCGCGTTCGGGCGCTGAACTTGAACGGCGGCCTCACGAGCGGATCAGCTCGAGCAGCTCGTCGCGCTTCTGCTCCATCAGCTTCTCCGAGGTCGCCTCGAGGTTGAGGCGCAGCAGCGGCTCGGTGTTCGACGGGCGCACGTTGAAGTGCCAGTCGTCGAAGTCGACCGAGATGCCGTCGCGGTGCGAGATGCGCCCTTCGGCGTATCGCTCCTTCAGCTCCTGCAGCTTGAGCGCGACATCGGCAACCGGAGTGTTGATCTCGCCGGTGATGAAGTAGAGCGACCGCAGCGGCTCGAGGACGCGCGACAGCCGCTCGCTCTTCTTGGAGATCAGCTCGAGCATGAGCAGGAAGGGGACGACACCCGTGTCGGCCTGGCTGAAGTCACGGAAGTAGTAGTGGCCCGAGACCTCGCCGGCGAAGGCCGCGTCGTCCTTGCGCATCCGCGCCTTGATGAAGGCGTGGCCGACGCGTTCCACGAGCGGCACGCCGCCGGCGCGCTCGATCGTGTCCGGCACGGCCCGGCTCGCGCGCACGTCGTAGATGATCTTCGCGCCGGGCTCCTTCCCGAGGACGTTCTCGGCGAACAGGGCGGTGACGAAGTCTCCGGGGACGAATTCGCCCGTGTCGTCGACGAAGAAGCAGCGATCCGCGTCGCCGTCGAACGCGACTCCGAGATCGGCTTTCTCTTCGAGCGTCTTGCGGACGATGAACTCGCGGTTCTCGGGCAGGAGCGGGTTCGGCTCGTGGTTCGGAAACGAGCCGTCCGGCTCGAAGTAGCAGCGAACGGTCTCCACCGGAAGCCGTTCGAGCACCCGCGGGAGCATCGTGCCGGCCATCCCGTTTGCGGCGTCGATCACGACCTTCAGCGGCTTGATCGCAGTGACGTCCACGAACGACAAGACGCGCTCGATGTAGGCGGGCCAGATGTCGTGCTGCTCGATCGTCCCCTCCGGACACGTCCGGAACCTGGTTCCGGACGTGTCCGCTTCGGACAGCGCGCGGTCGCGGACGTCGAGAAGTCCTGACTCGCCGCCGACCGGCAGTGCGCCGCGGCGGACGAGTTTCATCCCCGTGTACTGCTTCGGGTTGTGTGAGGCGGTGACCATCGCGCCGCCTTCGAGCCCGAGTGAACCGACGGCGAAGTAGACCATCTCGGTGCCGACGAGCCCGAGGTCGAGCACGTCCGCGCCGGCCGCCGCCGCACCGCGCATGAACGCGCTCTGCATGTCCGGCGAGGAGAGCCGCATGTCGCGGCCGACCGTGATCCGGCGTGGCTCGAACTGCTCGACGTAGGCGCGCCCGATCGCCTCGGCGCCCGCCTCGTCCAGCTCGGCCGGATAGAGGCCGCGCACGTCGTACGCCTTGAAGACCTTCGGATCGAGCACCGAAGTCGATGCTACGTGTCTCAGCTCAGGCTGATCGTGGCAGGACCGCCAAGACGCGTAACCGCGCGCGGGACGTGCCTGACCATCGTGTAGCCCGTCCCGCCCCGCGCGTCCGGCGACCACGCAACGAGAGCGAGGTCCCCGTGCGACGACGGCAGCTTCGCTCCGGGCGGCGACGGGCCGTTCCACTGAAAGTGTCCGTGCAGGACGATCAGGTACCAACGCCCGGAGACCTGCGTCATCGCACCGGCGGCGCCGCCTTCCCAGGCCCTGTCGATCACGGCGTACGAAGCCGGGCCGTACACATCGGCCGTTTTCGCGGACGCCGCGCCGCCGATGACAGACGGCTTCTGGATCTCCGCTTTGATCTGCTTCAGCAGCGGAGCCGGCAAGACCCGGCTTCCGGCGGACTGTTTCGCGCCAGCACCGCAAGCCGCGCAGGCGAACGCGACCAAGCCGAGGAGACCGATGGCGCGAATCCGCCTCACGGGCCGAGTTGTACGTCGGCGGCAGCGGAGGCACCCTAACCCAAAGGCTAGGCCGGGTCCAGGAGTACGTGACGGATCAAGCGGGTCGAAGCGGCGTCCGGCGCCTCGCTGATCACGGTCGCGGGCCGTTCGAACCGCTCGAGCGCCTCGCGTAGCGGCTCGGCCCGCAGCGTTCCTTCGCCGTACGGCAGGTGCTTCGTCTCGTTTCGATTGGCGTACTGGATGTCGCTGAAGTGGATGTGGAACGGCGCTCCCGGCTCGAGCACGGCGTCCACACCGGCGAGTGCGTCCGCGAAGGCGTCGACGGCGAGAAAGGCGCCGTCGCTCGTCGCGTGCATGTGGGCGAAGTCGAGCACCGGTTGCACGAAATCGACCCGGGCCGCGATCGCCGTCACGTCGTCGATCGTCCCGAAGTCGCGCACGCGGCCCATCACCTCGACGCCGAACGGCATCAGGCGGTCCTTCGTCTCGAGGCGGTCTCGGAGATCGCCGAGCTGGTCGACGACATCGGCGATCGTCCGCTCGCGCTCGCGACCGAGCAGGAAGCCGGGGTGGAAGACGATGATCGTCGCGCCGCACGCCTTGGCGAGCCCAGCCGTGTGGTCGAGCATTCCGAGCGCCATCTTGAACTTCTTGCCGCGGTCGGCATGGCCCAGGAAGGCCGCGAGCGGCGCGTGCACCGAGATCGCGACATCCGCGGCGGCAGCCGCTTCGGCGAACGCCGGAGCCGTCTCGTAGTCGAGCCAGAAACCGCCGACGAATCCGATCTCGCACGCCCGGTACCCATCGGCCCCCAATGCCGCGAACGACTCCTCGAATGTCGCGGCTTCGGGCAGCCCACTTGGGCCAAAACGGACCTCACCCATCCGAGGGAGCCTATGTCGTCCGACCCTGTTTCTACGTTTTTTCCATGCCCAAGCGACCCTCCAGGATCGACCTCCTAGAGCTCGACATCGACCTCCGCCTCGCCGATCTCTGGCGGGAGACTCTCGACGTGACCGACTGGAATCTCGACGTGGTGGCCGCGTTCCTGCGGGCCGCGTACGGCAAGGGCTACTGCGACGCGCTCACCGAGGATGCGCCGGGGTCGCTCTGCCACGAGCACGGCTATCGCATCCCGGCGCGGAAGCCGGCCAACACGCCGAAGAGCTAGGAAAGTCCCGAGCGGAGAGAACCTGCGCTCGCGTGCGGCGAGCGGGGCTACGATGCCCGCGTGGGATCCAGTCCTGCGCGGCTTGTAATAGCCCTTTCCGTGGCGGCCGCCCTCGCGGTCTTCGTCGTGTACACGGCGCTCGCGGGGAACGGCGTCGCGCAGCTCACGCCGAGCACGGTCGCGGGCCATTCCGGAACGGTCACGCTGGTCGGCGCCGTGGTCGGTCCGTTGAAGGGCAACTCCTACGAGCGCGGCGGGCTTCGCTTCCATCTCGCGGACATCGGCTCGGCCACTCCCGCCCGCGTCCTCGTCGACTATCACGGCAGCGTCCCGGACCTGTTCAAGGTCGGCCGGCACATCGTCGTGAACGGGACGATGCGAAACGGTGTCTTCGTCGCGCAGCGCGGCTCGCTCGTGACGAAGTGCCCGTCGAAGTACGCGCCGGCGAAGTCCTCGAAGACGTAATGGCGCCGCTCGGGCGCGCCGCGCTTCTCCTCGCCTTCGGCCTCGTCGCCTACGCGCTCCTCGCCGGCTCGTACGCCGCGTGGAAGCGCCGGCGCCGGCTGGCGCTCTCCGCCCAGAACGCGCTCCTCGCGGCGTTTCCCGCGACGCTCGTCGCGGCTGTGATCCTGCTCGTGGCCCTCGGTCGCCGCGACATGACGTTCGTCTACGTCTGGCAGCACACGAGCCACAAGCTGCCGCTCGGCTACGCGCTCTCGGCGTTCTGGGGCGGCCAGGAGGGGTCGCTCCTGCTCTGGCTGCTCGTCCTCACCGGTTACGCCGGGCTCGCGGTCTGGCTCAACCGCCGCTCGCGCGAGCTGATCGCGTGGACCGTGCCCGTCTTCGGCCTCGTCGCCGGCTTCTTCGCGTTCATGCTCAGCTTCGTCTCGAGCCCGTTCAACGTGCAGCCGGCGCCGACGGACGGCCAGGGGATGGTGCCGAGCCTGCAGAACCCGTACATGCTCGCGCACCCGCCGATGCTCTACCTCGGCTACGTCGGCCTGACCGTGCCGTTCGCGTTTGCGATGGGCGCGCTCCTCTCCGGCCGTACCGACGAGCGCTGGATCGTCGCGACGCGCCGCTGGACGCTCGCGGCGTGGACGTTCCTCGGCGTCGGGCAGCTGATCGGCGCGCACTGGGCCTACGTGGAGATCGGCTGGGGCGGCTACTACGCGTGGGATCCGGTCGAGAACGCCGCGCTCATGCCGTGGCTCGCGGCGACCGCGTTCCTGCACTCGGTGATGATCCAGGAGAAGCGCGGGATGCTGAAGGTCTGGAACATGATCCTCGTCGCGCTCGCCTTCAACCTCTCGCTCTTCGGCACGTTCCTCACGCGTTCCGGCGTGATCGACTCGATCCACTCGTTCGCGAAGAGCTCGATCGGCGGCTGGTTCCTCGGCTTCCTCGCCCTGATGGTCGTGCTCTCGGTCGTGCTGATCCGTTGGCGTCTGCCGCTCTTGCGGACGAAGACGCGGCTCGAGTCGCTCGTCTCCCGCGAGGCGACGTTCCTCTACAACAACCTGCTGCTCGTCGCGCTCTGCCTCACGATCCTCTGGGGCGTCCTGTACCCGATCCTCTCGCAGGCGGTGCGCGGCGAGACCCGCTCGGTCTCGAAGCCGTATTACGACTTCTTCCTGCACACGTTCGGGCTGCCGCTGCTGCTCCTGATGGGGCTCGGGCCGCTCGTGGCATGGCGGAAGGCGTCGCTGCGCTCGCTCGGAAAGACGTTCGTGGCGCCATTCGCGGCAGCGGTCGTCACCGGCGTCTCGCTGCTCGCGCTCGGCTTCGGCAGCTCGTGGCCGGGTCTTCTCGCGTACACGTTCTCGGCCTTCGTCGCCGCCTCGATCCTGCTCGAGTTCGTGCGCGGCTGCGCGGCCGCCGGAGGGATGCTGCGACTGATCGGGCGCAACCGGCGCCGCTACGGCGGCTACGTCGTGCACGCCGCCGTCGTCCTGCTCGCGATCGGGATCGCGGGATCGAGCGCCTACCAGACCCAGCGCGAGCGGATACTCAAGCCCGGCCAGTCGCTCGAGGCGGCCGGCTACACGCTCACGTACACGGGGCTGAAGGCCGTGAACGGTCCCAACTACACCGGCTTCCGCGCGCTCCTCGACGTCCGGCGAGGCGGATCGCATGTCGCCTCGCTCGATCCGGGCGAGAACAACTACGCGATCGAGGGGCCGGCGAACGAGGCGTCGATCTACCACGACCCGCGCTCGATCGGCGACGTCTTCACGACCGCCCAGCTCGTCCCGAAGACCAACGGCTCGATCGACCTGAAGGTGTTCGTCAAGCCGCTCGTCAACCTCATCTGGATCGCAGGCTTCGTCTTCGTCGCGGGCGCGCTGATTGCGATGTGGCCGGACGCCGTCGAGCAACGCCGGCTCGCGGCGCGGTACGCGGCCGGCGCCGCTCCAGCAGGAATCTGACGTGGAGTGGGCTCTCGCGCTCGCGGCGATGCTCGCGGTCGTCGCCGTCGTCTTCGTCGCGCGTCCGTTCCTGCGCGACCCGGCCCCCGCGAGCGACCGCCTCGACGAGCTCGCACCCGAGGCGCGCGAACGGCTGGCGCTGGCCGAGGAGCGCGATCGTGCGCTCGCGGCGTTGAAGGAGCTCGAGTTCGACCATCGGACGGGGAAGATCTCGGACGAGGACTACCGCGCTCAGGTGGGGCCGCTCCGTCGGCGGGCCGCCGAGGTGTTACGAGCCCTGGAACCCGGGGAAGGAGCGCGTCATGAGCGCGTCCCCGATCAGCGACAACGCGTGCCCTAGGTGCGGCGAGGAGCTCGCGCCGAACGCGCGCTTCTGCTGGAGCTGCGGCGCTCCGGTCGGCGAGCCGCCGCCGCCGCTCGGGACCGTCCCGGGCCCGGTGGTGCACGCTGCCGCGGAGCGGCGCTTGCCGGGCGTCCCAGCGCGGTTCGTCCTTCTCTGCCTCGGCTTCGCGTCGTTCGGTGCGGCGATCGGGCTGTTCGCCACGGGCAGCTGGGCGTGGGGCATCGTGATGGTGCTCCTCGCGGCGATCGTTCTCTTCGCGCTCGTGGCTGCGGTGCGCGGAGGCGACGATCTCTGGCTGGAGCAGTCTTCTCGTTTCGCCGCGGAGAGACGCGCGCACGCGGCAACGACTGCGGAGGTGTGGCGGACGCGGCTCGAGACGACGGTTACGCGCTGGCGCTCACGCTCGCGGCTCGACGCGCTCGACGTCGACCGTCGTCCGGCGCTGCAGGCGCTCGGCGAGGCGGTCTTGCGCGGCGATCCGACCGCCGAGCACGAGGCGCGACGACAACTCGCCGCGCTCGAAGACGAGCGGAAGCGCGTCGAAGATGAGCTCGTCGTCCAGTTGTCCGAAGCGGACGAGAGGATTCGTCTCGCGCGTCTCCCTGTACAGGACACGGTGATCGTGCCGCCGGCAGAGGCCGGAAGCGCCGGCGGCGGAGCCGCCGACGCCCGGCCAGAAGACCGTGGGCCCGACGGCCCGCCCGGGCCAAGCGCGCCGTACCCGCCGCCGGACGAAGGCGAGCCGCCGCAGCCCGCGCGGGTGCCCGAGCCATATCCGCCGCCCGACGAGGGAACGCCGCCGACACCGTCGCCCGATCCGGGGCAGTCCGACAGCGACTAGCGACGGCGAACGCCGCCGCTAGGCTCCGGCGGCGATGCTCGACGTCCACCATGTTGTTGCCTTTGCGGTCATCGCCGCGACGTTCGGCGCCGCAGCAGCCGGCGCGTGGACGTACTACCGCCACCGCGAGCCGCGCGGGCTCGTCACGCACCTGCTCGCGCTCGCGCAGACGCTGCTCGTGGCACAGGTCGGCCTGGGGCTCCTGCTCCTCTCGAGCCACCACCGCGCACCCGACAAGCTCCATTACCTGTACGGCACGCTCTCGCTGCTCGCGGTGCTCGTGCCGTGGATGTACGCGCCCGCCGACCGGCGCGGCCGGCTCGCGTGGTTCGCGGGCGCTACCGTGGTTGCAGGAGCGCTCGCGGTGCGGGCGTACATGACCGGCACATGAGCAGGTTCTTCTCGCGCCTGAACCCGACCCTCCGAGGGCTCGCGATCCTCGCGGTGATCGCCGGGCTGATCGTCGTCTTCCAGCTCGAGCAGACGCTGGTGGCGCTGAGCATCCTCGCGCGTGTCGCCTTCCTGCTCGCGATCGCCTACTTCGTGTTCCTCATCTGGCGCGATCGCCGCGAGGGGATCTCGATGTGGTCACAGCGGGCTCAGACCGTCTTCTACGGAGCGGCGATCGTGGCCGTCGCCGACGTCGGTGTGTACTGGTACGGCGGCGCTCGTGGCTATCAGCTCCTCGCCTTCGTCGCGGTGCTCGTCCTCTGTGGCATTGCCATGTGGCGAACCTGGCGCGACCAGCACACCTACGTCTGACGGCGACCGCACCGGGCCCTCGGGCCGAAGCTCTAGGTGACGACGCGGGCCGACGCGCCGTCGAGCGCCGCGAGGG
>Ga0070730_10002183_pt1 | contig 17997 bp, 14 predicted proteins | sample Coa_R1_3_FD_66447 | JGI IMG/M metagenome (GOLD analysis project Ga0070730, IMG submission 66447) | Surface soil microbial communities from Centralia Pennsylvania, which are recovering from an underground coalmine fire - Coalmine... | ecosystem: Environmental > Terrestrial > Soil > Unclassified ... | reverse complement strand
CTGAATCCCGGTCGTGAGATACCGCGTCTTCGGCGTCGTCACCTGAGCTCCGCCTTCCGAGTCCAGCTTCAGATGCTCGCCCTTCGCCACTGCGACGCCTTCAAGACTGGTCTGCACTTTTTCCGCGATCCCGTTCGGGGGAGCCACTTCGTGAAACAGAATTCGCAACTGCCCGTTGCGCGCCAATCGCCGCGCCGGCTGCGCCTGCATCACCGACCCGCGAATCACGCTTCCTTCCGGCAACACCAAATGCTCCGACGCCACCAGCGGCTCGGTAATGACCGCTTCGACCACCTCGCCTTTTTCGAAGTCGCCGAACTCAGCGGCGTGATCAGCCGCGCATGCACCACGCTGCCCGTCGGAGGCGGCGTTCCAACGGATACCAGATCCTCAGCCTTCACCGACTCCGTCCCAAAATCGAGGGGCTGTACCAGGTCCGCGTTGAAACTCGTGCCCTCGTCGATGTATTGCGGATGCACGGGAAGCTGCGCGATCGCCAGCCGCTTCAGCCTGTGTACTTTTCCCGGCTCGTGAATCTGCTTCTGCAGGTCGCTCCACTGCTGCCGGATCTGCTGCCGCGTTGCGCTCACTTTTTTCGACGCCGCATCCTCTACCTTATTTTTCTTTTCCGCTTTTGCATTGGCCGGAACAAATCGCAACACCCCATTTGGCGCCGGTGAAGCTACCGTTTGAATCGGCACATGCCGCCCATCGCTCATCACCAGTTCATCGAACTGCACGTGCACCGCCCGCAAGGGAGAAAAATTCCCGTCCATCGCGTCCAGTGTCCTTGCCTTCTTCGACACCGCATCGATCGCCGAAACTTTCCCGATCACTGGCGTGCCGACGGGAATGAGCAGCTTGTCGAACGCGTATACCGGCTCCGTGGTCTTGCCTTGAATGGTCTGTCCAACGTTCTTGATCCGCACCTCAGAGTCCAGCGCCACCTTGATCGGAGTGCCCGCTGGCACGCTCATCGCCACCGTCACCGGTTCTGGAATCACCTGGATCGCCGGCGTCTCCTCTTTCACCTGTCCCTCAGGCGGCCGCACCTTCAGCGTCTGCCCCAAACATGCCCCACTCCCCAGGATCAGCAAACCCGCCGTCACCGTGAGCCTTCCATAATTCCGAGCCATAAGCGTATTCCTCAGCACAAAGAATTCTCCCAACGTGCCAGACCAAAAGAAAAGTGCAGGGCTACTAGCCGACAAGCGAACAGAGATTAAAACTAAGAAGTGGAGGAACCAGCTTTCAACTATGAATGCGGAGAATAAATAATGGTTGTAACCGCCATTCGATTAGATCACAGCCTGAAACTCTCCGCATGGCGGAATGGTCGACATGCTTTGCACTCCTTCGTGTCCCTTCGTGGCCTTCGTGGTTCCACAATTTGACTTGAATTCCGGCTCCCAATTTCTGCGACAATGCCCGCATGCGTTCGTTCTTACTTCTACTCCTCGCCACCGCCGCCGCAGCCCAATCCGGCCCCCGACTCGAAGTCTCTCACACCACTGAAAGCCTCCGCGGAGCCAGCGCCGTCTCGCGCCAGATCGCCTGGGCAAGCGGCACGCACGGCACCTATCTCCGCACCACCGACGCCGGACGCACCTGGATCCCGGCCCAAGTACCCGATGCCGCCGCACTCGACTTCCGCGCCGTGGTCGCCTTCTCCGCCGACGAAGCTTTCCTCATGTCCGCCGGACCCGGCGACCTGTCCCGCATCTATCACACCTCCGACGCCGGCCAGCATTGGCAGCTCCAATTCACCAATACCAATCCCAAAGGATTCTTCGACTCCATGGTCTTCTGGGATCCCAAACATGGCGTCGTCCTCGGCGATCCCATTGCCGACGACGCCGGCAAACTGAAATTTGAACTCCTCGAAACCGACGACGGTCAAACCTGGAGCCAGATCCCGCCCGCGCAGCTTCCCGAAGCAAGCACCGGCGAAGGCGCATTTGCGGCCTCCAACACCTGCCTCGCGATCGTCCCCAACGTAGGACCGTCCGATCAAAACCTCTGGTTCGCCACCGGAGGCGCGGCCGCGCGCGTCTTCCACTCCCCCGATCGCGGAAAGACCTGGCAAGTCTTCGACACTCCCATCCTCCAAGGCCCCGACTCCGCCGGAATCTTCTCCATCGCCTTCCGCGACCCGCTGCACGGCGTCATCGCTGGAGGTAATTACAAGCGCCCCAAAGACGACGGCCCCGACCTCGCCTTCACCGAAGACGGCGGGAAAACGTGGACCCTCGCCCCCATCAAGCCGCAAGCCTACTTCTCCGCTGTTGCCTACGACCGCGGGATCATGCAAGCCGCCGCCCGCCAGGCCGCGGACGAAAAAGCCGCCGAGCAAGGTGGCAAGAAAATTCGCGTCAAGCCCATCACTCCCGAGCGCCTCTTCATCGTGGGTCCCGACTTCGTCTTCGACTATCACCTGCCCAACAACCCTCACCGCATCGGAGGCAAAAAGAAGCAGGGCGTCGCTTTCAATGCCGTCAGCCCTTTCCCGGAAGGGGGCGCGCTAGTAGTCGGCCCCAAAGGCACCATCGCCTTCATCCCCTGATGTGGGGGAGAGCCCTATGTGGGACAGCCGCCCCCGGCTGTCCGTCGAGCGCAAGCTCGACTGGCTTTTCCTGCACCTGCAACACGATCCCGGCCGATTACCAAAGTCCCATCCCTTCCTGTCCTTTGCATTCCCGACCACATGCCCGAAGATTATCTAGAAGATTAGCCAGCTCTCATCTCCCCCAGACTGAGAACTATGAAAAAACTGTCTCTTGCCCTCGTCTATTTGGCGTCTGCCGCGGCCCTGATGTCCGCGCAAACGCAAACCGCTGCCCCGTCTGCTGCTGCGAACGCAGCAGCATTCCCGACTGCCACGCCCACCGTCGTGCGCACTACCAAGGCCATGCACTATCGCCTGCAGGGCGGAAACGTCAAGGTCGACTTCCAGGGAAGCGACCTCTCGCAGCGCGCCTCGGGTGAAGCCAAGGTCGAAGGCAAGAAAGTGAACTTCGAAATCGACGCCAAATTCACCGGCTTCGAAGACGCCACCAAGTTCGGCCTCGAATATCTGACCTACGTCCTGTGGGCGGTTTCGCCGCAAGGACGTCCCGTGAACCTCGGCGAGCTCACGCTCGATCACCATGGCAACGCCCAGGTCAAGGCCCACACAGACATGCAGACCTTCGGCATGATCGTTACTGCCGAGCCTTATTTTGCTGTGAGTCAGCCCGGCAACATGGTCGTAGCTGAAAGCGCTTCGATCACCGGCGCCGCCACGGAAAACATCGAGGCCAAGTACGAACTGGTCACCCGTGGCACCTACTCTTCCACCAACACGCACATCAACGACGCCATCTTCGGCATCGACAGCAAGACTCCGCTGGAACTTTTCGAAGCCCGCAACGCGATGCGCATCGCGCACATCGCCTCCGCCGACAAGTACGCGGCCTCGATCATGTCGAAGGCCAGCCAGCAATTGCTGAACGCGGAAACGCTCTATCGTCAGAAGCAGAAAAGAGAGACTGTCGAAGCCGCCGCCAAAGAAGCCACCGAGACCGCTGAAGAAGCGCGCCTGATGGCCGTCAAGCAGAAGGCGGAAGAGGAAGCCCAGGCCGCCGCCGCAGCCCGCGAAGCCAAAGCCCGAGCCGATGCGGACGCCGAAGCCAAGCGCCGCGCCGACGCCGAAGCCGCCCGGGCGCAAGCCGACCAGGCTCGCATTCAGGCCGAAAAAGATCGCGCCGCCGCTGAACAAGCCAAGGCGGAAGCCGAGCGCATGAAGCAGGAAGCGCAAGCCGCCGCGCAAGAGGCCGCGCGCCAGAGGGAAGAAGCCGAAAAAGCCAAGGCCGACGCCATCGCCCAGCAGCAAGCTCTCGCCGTTGAGACTGACAAGGCGAAAGCTGCCGCCGCGCAATCCGAAAATCTTCGCCAGCAGGCGGAACAGGAAAAAACCGAACTCCGCGCCCGGCTCCTGCAGCAGCTCAACTCGATTCTGGCCACGCGCGACTCCGCCCGCGGCCTGATCGCCAACATGTCCGACGTTCTGTTCCGCAGCGGCAGCTTCGAGCTTCTGCCCGCCGCGCGCGAGCGTCTGGCCAAAGTTTCCGGCATCATCCTCGCCTATCCCAGCCTGCATCTCGCTGTCGAAGGACACACTGACAGCGTGGGCGGCGACGAGTACAACCAGACGCTGTCCGAACGCCGCGCCCAATCCGTACGCGACTATTTCGTGCAGCAGGGAATTCCGTCCGCCTCGGTTGAAGCGCATGGCTTCGGCAAGACCGAACCGATCGCCACCAACGACACGCCCGAAGGCCGCCAGCAAAACCGCCGCGTGGAGCTAGTCCTCTCTGGTGACGCTATCGGCAACACAACGGGAGCCGTAGCCCCAATGCCCGCTACCTACACAGTCCGCCAACAATAAAGCTCACGTAGGGACGGACGCATTCGTCCGTCCCGCTTTCAAGTAGCGCCGGCGTCCCGCCGGCTGTCCGGAGGGCGTCCTCGCCCTCCGCCGCACGCGCTACACTAAAGCCATCCGCTTCTTCGGAGGCCCCCATGCCCGACACCCGCGACCAGCACCTGCGCCAGAATCTTCTCTACCTCGTCCGCGGCGGCGGAGCTCACGCCAAATTCGACGACGCTGTCCGCAGTCTTCCTCCTAACCTGCGCGGCAAGAAGCCCTCAAACTTTCCGCATTCTCCCTGGATGCTGCTCGAGCACCTCCGCATCGCCCAATGGGACATCGTCGAATTCAGCCGCAACGCCAAGCACGTCTCTCCCAAATGGCCCGAAGGCTACTGGCCCAAAAATCCCGCGCCGCCCAGCGCCACAGCCTGGACGAAAAGCATCCAGAAATTCCGCGCCGATCAGAAAGCGCTGCTCGACTTGGTCGCCAATCCCCAGACCGATCTGTTCGCCAAAATCCCCTGGGGCGACGGCCAGACAATTCTTCGCGAAGCCTTGCTGGTGGCCGACCACAACGCCTACCACATCGCACAACTCATCGACGTCCGCCGCCTCCTCGGCGCCTGGAACGATTAAGCCGCCTGGCTGTCGGGCCGTCGTCCCCGCATGTTTTTTCCGGCGGCCCACCCTTTAGTAGTGGAATCGATAGCGAAACTCTACAAAGATCTCTCTGGGATTATTCCAATGGAAGCCGCCGAAGGTGACGCTGTTATCAATTTCGTAGCGGCGATTGGCAACGTTGAGCGCGTTCAGCGACGCCGAGAAGCGCTCGCCGAAATCTTTCCCCACAGTGAGATCTAAGGTCGTGTGCTGCGGGAGATAATTTCCGGGATAGGGCTGTCCCGGAAAAGCATTGCTGAATCCTGATCCGTAATAGACGTTGGCGGATGCGTAGGCGCGGTGCGGTAACGTGAAATCTCCGCCGACGGTGAGCGTGTTGCGCTGGTCGTGATCGAGCGGTCCCCAGGGAAGGAAAGAAAAGTCGGTGAGGCCACCGTTGATGAATCCGCCGGCCCAGGCCACCTGGTTCGAGTAGGAAAGGTGAACCTGGGCGCGATGCGCAATGCGGGGCGAGCGCAGTGTGAGTTCCCAGCCGCGGATGTGCGCGCCCTGAATGGTCAGCGGGAAAAACAGGTTCGACTCTCCAATATTGTTGTGATCGAAAAAATTCGTGGCATTGGTGCGGAAGAAGTCGGCATCGAGGATCCATCCGCGCCAGGGAATGTTCACGCCGAACTGCTCTTCTTCGTCGCGCTCCCCGTGCAGCGCAATAAATCCGAGATTGTTGTTGTTGGCAAACTGGAGCAACGGTCCTGACGCGGTGACCAGCGATGGAGCCTGATAGTAGTGGCCGTAGGAGGCGCGGAAGGTCCAGTTCAGCTTGGGGACATTCAGCGCGAGGCCGAAGCGCGGGCTGATGGAATTTTCAGTCACGCCCCCGGAGAAATGCGTCGGGCGCAGACCGGCGGAAAGCGTCAGCCAGGAAAGCGGCTTGAACTTCTCATCCAGGAAAAACGCGGCCAGGCTGCCGGTCGGTGATTGGGACTCGGTAAACGGAGCATTACTGCCGTCGTTGAAGACTGCGCCCAGCAGTTCGTTGTTTTGCTGATAGAACGTGTACAGGCCCACCTGCAAATCATTCTTCCTCTGGTTGGCGTTGAAACTCACCTGGCCGCCGCCATAGGTCGAGCCGCGATGTTGGGTCGTGACCACGGGATCGCTCAACGCGCTGTCGTAGTTGGCGCGGTTGTAGTGGTAAAAGGGCGAAACCGTGAGCAGCATCTGCGAGTTGAACGTGTGCACCCATGAGAAATTTACGACCGCATCACTTTCGCGGTCGGTGTCGCGGAGGTTGAGGCTGGGGTATTGGCCGGTGAGCTGGCCATTCATCAACCCGTTTTCGATGTCGTAAGGAAAGGGATCGTAAGGGATCTGATAAAAGTCGCGGCGCAGCGAGGTGACCAGGCGAAGCTGGTCGGAGGGATCGGCATTGAAGATGAACGAACCGAATCCTCCGTATCCGTTGGCGGCATCGTGCACGACTTGCGGAACTGGCGTTTCGATTCCCAAGTTGCTGCGATTGCCGTTGACGCTGGCGTAGTAGGCGAAGCGCTCGGTGTGACTGCCCAGGCTGAACTGGTCGTTGGTCTGATAAAAATTTCCGGCGCTGAGAACCAGTTCGGCCTGCCGGTTGCGCTCGAACCCGGTGCGGGGCACAACATTAAATACTCCGTAAGTCCGGTCGCCGAACTCCGCGCCGTAGCCGCCACGGCTCATTTCGAGGTAGTCGATGTCTTTGGGATCCAATTGCGGGCCCAGATTTGAGGCGATGTTGGTATTTGGCACGGGTACGCCGTCGATCAGCCAGCTGGTCTGGTGTCCGCCGCGAATGTGGAGCTGGTCGTGGGTGATGTAGGCTCCGGGAACGTAATTCGTAACCATGGCGAGGCTGTTGGTGCGATCAGCGCCCGGCGTTTTGGCAATTTCAAGGCGATCCACCACGGTGGTCGGAGTTGACGAGTCGGTGGGGGCGGCCTCTGAGGTGGCGGATACGTTGATGGTTTCTTTCGCTCCCGCAACATTGAGCGCGAGATGCAGCACGGGCTCGGAGCCGGAGGTGACCATGACATTCTGCTGTGCCTGATCGAATCCAACAGCGGCGACCGTGACGACGTATTCTCCCAGCGGAACCGCCGTGAAAATGAAATTTCCATTGGCGTCGGAGTTGGCGGTGGCCGACCAGTCGGAGGCCTTTGCCTTCATCATCACCATGGCATTGGAGACGGGACGGTGCTGCGGATCGTGAATGACTCCGCGCACCGAGCCGACCACCGCGGCCGAAGCGGCGACGGCCAGCGTTAGTACTGCCGTAAACAGAGGAATGCGAATCGAGCGCATAAGTTTGCGATGCCGAAGCAAGAACGGCTGATCGACGGGAAAGTCCGACCTCAGCGGCTGAAGCCCGCGCCTAAGGGGCACCAGTAGCGGCTAAAGGGAGCGCCCTTCCAGTCATGCTGATTTTTCTGTCGACGATTGACTCAGGCGATTGCCGGGCGCGGAGGAGCGCGCGTCGACTTCGTGGAGAAGATCTGTGAAGCGGGAACGCCAGGTTGGGATTTCGCTAGATAATTCTGGCGGACTGGCTCGAATGCCGATGTGACCGAGGGCTCCGGATGCGCGCTCTGGGATGTCTTCACCGCTCGCAAGCAATTGTGATGGCAGCATCCGGGCGCGGCAGCAACGGGTTCATGCCGGTCCGCAGCCTCGGCTTGGTGACAGCGGTGCACCGCTTTCCGCAGGCAGCAGGCATGGGGTGGCGCAACGGACGCCTGCAGCGCCAGCGGAACGGAAGTTCCAGCCAGCGAAAAGAGCAACAGCAGTCGGGCGATCAGGCGCTGCATGCTTTCCTTGTAATCAGAACCCCAAGTGAAGCCAGCATAGAACATGGTGGCGAAACCGCGCAACCAAACGCAGTCCTGCCAGAGCTCTAACCACGGAGGCACTGAGCCACGGAGACAATCCTTATTTCCCGCTTCTTCTCTGTGACTCCGTGCCTCTGTGGTGAATTAACGCGAGCACCAGCATCACTTCATCAGCACGTAGTTTCCCCCATCGCTGAAGGCGATCACCAGGTTCATCAGGATGAATATCAGGTCGTAGTGCCAGCCGGACGACTTCTCACCCCAAAAGCCAGTGTGCCAGACGAAGATTTTTTTCTGGATGGCGCCCAGCATGATCAGGATCAGCCCAAAGGCGGCGAGCTGCGTCAGGACTCCAGCCGCTACCCCTAGCCCGCCGGCGAGTTCCGCAATCCCGAGAAAGACGGTGAAGCCCTTCGACATCCCGATGCTCTTGGCCCGCTCAGTGGAATCTTTGACGTGGCTGTAACCGCTCGTGACGAAGACCAGGCCGACCATGAGCCGCAGCAACAGTAGGCCCAGATCGATAAAGCGCGAGAGTTGGGGGAACATGACGAGACTCCCTCAGACCTAGATTTGGCGCTGCAGGGAACTTACCGCAGAAGTTCGATGCCGGCCACCACTGAATGGATGGAGTATTTACGTTACCGGGAATCGCGGCTTACTGAGTTCAATTCGGACTCGGCTGAGGCTTTGCCGTTGATCTTGGCCCACCACCAGCGGACGCCGACAAAGAGGAATCGCCAGTCGTGGAAGAATTCAGGGGGCTTGCCTTCAAAAGCGTGTCCTACGAATTGCAGTACCCAGCCGATCACAAAAAGGACTAGCGCGAGAATCCAGAGGCGGTGGTAGAGGAAAGCGGCAAGGAAGACGACCAGCGAAACCAGAATCGTGGGAATGCCGTAGGTATGGCAAAGCCGATTGACAGGGTGCTGATGGCTGCGCTCGTAACGCGCAACCCACTCCTCACTGCTGTACGGGCCCAACATGGCGCTTAAAAATGATACACCAAAAGCCGGGCTGGGGTAGGCTTTGGCAGGGATGACTGGCGGCTCTGTGTGCTTTAGTTTCCACATTCTTGTGCAACCGCTTTTCTGACCGCAGAGGCCGCGGAGAAATCCCGCCGCGGACGCAGAGCAGCAAACGATGCGAGTTCCTGGTGCGCTCCGGTTGAGGCCTCCGCTGCCCGCGTGTTAGCATCCTAGGTTTTGGCAGGCTGGTTGACGGAATCCGTCGGGCCGGCCCCGAGTTACTGTCCTCATCCTCTTCATGGGCCGTTTCTTTTCCCGCCTGCCTGAAGGAGCCCAACTTGAAAGTCTATTCCGGAGAAAACATCAGGAATGTCGCGATGGTCGGTCACGGGCACGCGGGCAAGACCTCGCTCGTGTCGGCCATGCTGTACACCGCAGGAGCCACGCAGCGGCTGGGCCACGTGGACGACGGCACGGCTACGACCGACTATGACGAAGAAGAAATTGCCCGCAAGATGTCGATCTCGACTGGCTTAGCGGTGGTGGAATGGGGCAAGACGAAAATCAACGTGCTCGACACGCCTGGTTTCAACATGTTCGTGCACGAGGCCAAGATGGTGCTGCCGGTGGTGGACGCGGCGATCGTGGTGGTCGACGGCGTGGCCGGGGTGGAAGTTGTGACGCAGCGCGTATGGAATTACTGCGAGGAATTCAAGACGCCGCGCCTGATCGTGGTCAACCGCATGGACCGCGACCGGGCCAATGCCGAGCGCGTGCTGGAGTCCTTAACGGCGGCCTTTGGGCGCGATGTGATCCCGATCGAGCTGCCGATCGGCGCGGAGAAGAGTCTTTCTGGCGTCATCGACCTGGTGCGGATGAAGGCTTACACCTACGAACTGGGCGGCGACGGCAAGGGAAAAGAAACCGACATTCCTGCGAATCTGAAAGACCGGGCGCAAGAAGCGCACGAGCGGTTGGTGGAACTGGTGGCCGAGGGCGACGACAAGTTGATGGAGAAATTTTTCGAGGCGGGCACGCTCGGGGAAGAAGACCTGGTTCCCGCGCTGCACAATGCCATCCGCGAAGACAAGATTTTCCCCGTGATCTTCAGTTCGGGGCTGGGCAACATTGGCGCCGACCGCGTGATGGATTTCATCGTCGACTACACTCCTGCGCCGTCGGAGCATGAATGGGTGCAGGGCGAAATCTCGGCGGGCGGAAACGGCGATGCTCCCAAGCGCCATGAGACGGATGCAGAGCCGGTTTCGTTGTACGTTTTCAAGACCGTGTCGGACGCTTTTGCGGGAAGAATCTCGTACTTCAAAGTGTTCTCCGGCGTGCTGAAGAATGACGCGACGCTGCAGAACTTCAGCCGCGGCGCTACGGAAAAGCTCGCGCACATCTCGACCATGCAGGGCAAGACGGCGATCCCACTGAATGAACTGCACGCGGGCGACATTGGCGCGGTCGCGAAATTGAAAGACACGCTGACTGGCGACACGCTCGGCGACAAGTCTGCGCCCATTCAATATCCGCGCGTCAAGTTGCCCGAGCCTGCTATCACGTTTGCCATCGAGCCCAAGAGCCGCGCCGATGAAGACAAGCTGGGCCCTGGATTGCACAAGCTCATGGAAGAAGACGCCATGCTCCGCTTCTTCCGCGATCCGCAAACTAAAGAGTTCCTGATCGCGGGCACCGGCCAGCAGCATATCGAGGTCACGGTTGCGAAGCTGAAGAAGCGCTACAACACGCAGGTGAATTTAAAAGCGCCCAAGGTGCCGTACCGCGAAACCATTCGCGGTCGCGCCGATGTGCAGGGCCGCCACAAGAAGCAGACCGGCGGCCACGGGCAGTTCGGCGACTGCAAGATCAAGATGGAACCCCTGCCGCGCGGCGGGGAGTTCGAATTCGTCAACGACATTTTCGGCGGCGCGATTCCGAAGAACTTTATTCCGGCGGTAGAAAAAGGAATCAGAGACGCCGCTGGACGCGGGTATCTTGCCGGATTTCCGGTGGTCGATTTCAAAGTCGTGCTCTACGACGGTTCTTATCACGACGTTGATTCGAATGACCTGTCGTTCCAGATGGCGGGCCGCATCGCATTCAAGAAAGCGATGGAGATCGCCAAGCCCACGCTGCTGGAGCCGATCATGACGGTCGAGATCACCGTCCCCGACGACTTCGCCGGATCGATCATGGGCGATTTGAACAGCCGGCGCGGGCGCATCCAGGGCATGGACAATAAGGGCGGCAACACCATCGTGAAAGCCGAGGTGCCCATGTCGGAAATGCTGACCTACGGCGTCGAGTTGACCTCGATGACCCAGGGCCGCGGCAGCTTCAACATGGAAATGCATCACTACGACGTGGTGCCCGGTCAGTTGCAGGAGAAGATCATCGAAAAGGCGAAAGCGGAGCGCGGGGAAGTGAAGGAAGAAGAGGAGTAGAAAGTAAATGCAACGACCATCGATACAGGATAGTTACTTTGCGAGGGTCAGATGAAGGCCTTTCTGGTCATTTGCTGCGTCTCTGTTGTTCTTTTCCCGCTTGCGCCTTCTATGCATGCCGCTGCCGAGCCCCAAACCTTCCCCACTTCCGCTGGCCCAGTCAAAATCATTCCCCTGAACCACGCCAGCACGCTGATCGAGGCGGGAGGCAAGACGATCTATCTCGATCCCGCCAAGCCCGTGAAGTTCGACGGCCTTCCCAAAGCCGACCTCATCCTGATCACCGATATCCACGGTGATCATATGGATCCTGATTCGATCAAAGAGATCAGCAAAAGCGATACCGAAATCATTTCATCGCCGGCTGTGGCCCAGACCGTTACCACTGCCAAGCCCATTGCCAACGGCGAAACGAAAACCTGGCAAGGCTGGACCATCGAGGCGGTCCCGGCCTACAACATCAAGCGCGGTCCCGCGCCCGGCAAACTGTTTCACGACAAGGGACGCGGCAACGGGTACGTCCTAACTTACGGCGGCAAGCGCTTCTACTTCTCCGGCGACACCGAAAGTGTCCCGGAAATGCGTGCCCTCAAGAACATCGACGTAGCCTTCGTGTGCATGAATCTGCCCTACACCATGCCGCCGGAGGAAGCCGCCGACGCGGTCAAGGCTTTTCATCCCAAGGTTGTGATTCCATATCACTATCGCGGCTCCGACCTCACGGTCTTTCAGAAAGCACTGGAAGGAACCGGCATCGAAGTCCGGCTGCTGGATTGGTATCCAAAGTAAGTCCGGTCCGGCGAGAATCAAGTACCGACGCAGAGATGTGACCGCTCCCTAGCAGTGTGCAAATTCTTGCGCGTTGACCAGCCGCCCCCACGGGACTATAGTTCGCGCACCCGCGCTTGGGTTCCTGACCCTGACGAAACCCACGCCAGTCGGAGCATTGGGGTGCTTTTTATACCGGCTGGGGTTTTCGAATCGAACGACTTGAATTTGCAACTCACATCACGGAGGACTTCCTTGCCCAGCGTAATGACCATGAATCTTCGCGTTGCATCGCAATGCCTCGCAATCCTCGGGCTGGCACTATTGTTGACTGCCGTCCCGGCCACCGCCCAGGTTCCTCTTACCCAGATCAGCAACGACACGTTCACGAACACGAGCAGCCAGCACCAGACCGAAGTCGAGCCCGCCAGCTTTGCTGCCGGCAAGACCGTCGTCTCGGTATTCCAGACGGGGCGCTTCACCGACGGCGGATCGTCGGATATCGGATTCGCCACCTCGACCGATGGCGGAACGACATGGACCCACGGGAACATGCCGGGGATCACAAACATCGAGGGCACAGGCACCTATGACCGCGCCAGCGACACCTCCGTCACCTTCAACGCGAAATTCAAATTGTGGCTGGTCGAGACGCTCGCCCTTTCGAACTCAGGAGGAGCACACGGCGCCGCGGTCCTGGTGAGCAGTTCGACCGATGGAATCACCTGGAACAATCCGTCGACCGTCTCCATCGTCGAAGCCGGCGGCTTCTACGACAAGCCTTGGATCGGTTGTGACAACACGCCAACCAGTCCGTTCTACGGCAACTGCTATATCGAGTGGGACGATTTTAGCCTGGGTGATCTGATCGAGATGAGCACGTCCACAGATGGCGGCAAGACCTGGAGCGCGAAGAAAACTACGGCAAACAGGGCAGCGGGTAACGGCGGACTTCCTATGGTGCAGCCCAATGGAACCGTGATCGTCCCGATCGACGATCCGTTTCTCTCAAGTGTTCTGGCGTTCCAGTCCACGGATGGAGGCTCAACCTGGAGCGGTGCGGTCACGGTGGCAACGATTAATGAGCATAGCGTGAGCGGCGGAATGCGCGCCTTACCGCTCATCGCGGCCCAGATGGATGCTTCCGGCAAAGTCTATGTGGTTTGGGCGGATTGCCGGTTCCGAACAGGTTGCGCCGAGAACGATATCGTGATGAGCACGTCGACCAACGGCACGACCTGGACGACTCCTGCGCGAATCCCGATTGATGCGGTGACCAGCACGATAGATCACTTCACTCCGGGCTTCGCGATCCTGCGGGGGACTTCCGGCAGCACGGCGCGCCTTGCGCTCACGTACAACTTCTTTCCCAAGTCGAACTGCGGGAGTTCGTGCAGCCTCGGCGTCGGTTTCATCGAGTCGACGAACGGCGGCACAACCTGGACGGCAGCTCACACGCTGGCCAAGGGCATCAACCCGAACTGGCTGCCTTCCACTACATCGGGCCAGATGGTGGGAGACTACATGACAGTTTCGTTCCCGGCACTGAAAGCCCATGGCGTATTTGCGACAGCAACCGCGCCGGTAGGCAGTGCTCTCAATGAACCCATGGACACGAACCAGTTGGGGATTGGGGACGCTTCTCCCGACCAGCCACAGTTCAGCTCGGCGAACGACCAACCGGTCCCGGGCGCGCACTCCCAAGTACACCGCACGACACCTCATCGCGATGACGAGAGGTAAAGACGCACTCGTTTGCCGCAAAGAAAAGGGCCGCCCGCGTCGGGCGGCCTTTTTCATTCTGAATTACTTATGAATTAATGCTTGCCGTGCTCTTCTTTCGCGGCAAACAAATCCGTCATGGCCAGTGTGCTCGCATCGCAAGCGTGATTCAGGCAAGGCAGCTTCAGGCCGGCCTCGAGGGAGCGGAGCAGCGAGAAGTGGGTATAGAACTGGTTGCTGCTGACACCGTGAACGCCGTAATTCGTGTCCACGATCGCGACAACCTGGTTGGTGATGGGCTGCACAGAATAATCGTTCTCGTCCCAGACCACGACAATGGCCGACTTTCCAGCGTGCCAGGCCTGAGAACCATGAATGGCAGTGACGATCTTCTGCACCGCCTGATCACCCAGAGTGATGAGTGCCGGATTCAGATTTGCCTGAGTGCCGTCGTCCTGCGGGTCATAATTGCAGAACGCCGTTCCGTTCCCTCGCCCATGCTGATCGTTGCATTGGTTGGGAACGATGTACGAGAACGCCGGCATTTTGCCGCTGGCAAGATCGGCCCACAAACCGCCGGCGCCGTCGAAGGCTGCCATCTGCGCGTAGCTGACCTTCGGGTTGGAGCCCTCTTGCACGTTGTGGAAATAGACGAACGGGTTGTGCTTTGAGGCGTACAGTTGCACGATGTCGCTGGTGCTCAGGGCTGGATTGCAAAGAGGGCATGGCGGGAACGTAGAGTTATTGGTAAAGTTCCCATCGCTGTAATTCACCAAATCGGGGCCAACCATGGTGGGCAGATTTTCCTGATAGGTCTTCCACGTCTTGTTCGCGGCCGCCAGTTGATCGGCGATGGTGATGCCCAGCGTTGTCGATACCGCCGCATACTGATGCACGTTATCAATCTCGATCTCGCATGGCGGGCCGGTCACTTCATTCGTGCAATCCAGCAGCGGAGTCGCCGCGTCCGTTCCTGATCCCGCGATCGGGCAGATGGGTGGGCTGGAGGGATTGTCCGTATTCGGAATCCCGGTGGACAGATTCGTCGCGCAGTTCAAATTGTGCCAATCGGGAGCATTGTCGCTGAGAACGCCGAAATTCGATCCGCCCACGGTTTCCAGATAGTTCGTCAGGCTGGGATGCGCCACGGCGAAGTAGTTGTTAGCGAGGTTCGCCGATGTCGCGTAAGAATTAATGAACGGGGCGTTGGGGTTATTTATGATCTGGGCGTAACCGTGGTTCTCCATCATGATCACAAACACGTGGTCGAGCCGAGGGATGTCTGCAGGAACGCTGCCTTCCTGCGAGAAAGCTGCACTTGCGAGTGCGATGAACAGGCTTAAAGCCAGAGTAGTTTTCTTCATGGTGATCTCCTGAAAGGTTTCGCAGATTAGAAATTGGTTTGGAGCCGGAATCCGAGACTCCCGATCCAGTCAAAATTCCTGATTATCTCTGTGTCTTTGCAGACGCTAGTCGGGATTTGTTACGCGGCGGTAACTGCGCGATTAAGATTTGGTGAATTCGAGAATGGCGATCTGTGGAAATCGCAGACGGGGCGCGGCACCTCGCGAGTTTGATTGCGCTGTTTCGCATTTCGTTCTACTATCCGGAGCAGTGGCTACTGCCAGGAACAATCTGAATCCGGACGATCGCGAGCGGCTGGTATCGGGAGCTCCGGTCGGCGACGATTCGACCTTTGAACTGAAGCTGCGGCCGCAGCGGCTGGCCGAGTTCATCGGACAGAAGAAGGTCAAAGAAAATCTCGCGGTGGCGATTGAAGCGGCGCGCTCCCGCGGCGAAGCCATGGACCACGTGCTGCTTTATGGACCTCCTGGGCTGGGCAAGACGACGCTGGCCAATATCATCGCCAACGAGCTCGGCGTGCATTTTCAGCCGACGGCTGCCCCGCTGCTGCAGATCAAGGGTGATCTGACTGCGATCATCACCAATCTCCAGGACAAGCAGGTTCTCTTCATTGACGAGATTCATCGATTGCAGCCCGTTTTGGAGGAACTTCTCTATTCCGCGCTGGAGGATTACAAGCTCGACATCATCATCGGGCAAGGGCCGTCGGCGCGGACGCACACGTTAGAGGTGAAGCCGTTCACGTTTGTGGGTGCGACCACTCGGGCGGGACTCATTTCCGCGCCGCTGCGCTCGCGCTTTGGAATTGTCCTGCGGCTGGAGTTCTACACGCCGGCTGATTTGCAGATCATTGTGGAACGCTCCGCCGAGATTCTGGGTATTTCAATTGACGATCCTGGCGCCAAAGAAATTGCCCGCCGTTCCCGCGGCACACCTCGCATCGCGAACCGCCTGCTGCGGCGGGTGCGCGATTATGCTCAGGTCCGCGGAGCCGGCAAAATCGATGAGCCCACCGCCAAGGCCGCGCTCGAGATGCTCGAGGTGGATCACTACGGCTTCGACGAAGTCGACCGCCGCTTGCTGATGACGATCATCGAAAAATACCAGGGCGGTCCCGTCGGCCTGAACACGCTCGCCGCCGTGTTGGCCGAAGAACCAGATGCCATCGAAGAGATCTACGAGCCATTTCTCATGCAGATCGGTTTCCTGGACCGTACGCAACGAGGCCGCGTAGCCACACAGCTAGCCTACGAGCATTTCGGAATCACCCCGCAACGCCGCCAGAGCACGCTGTTCTGATCAGGGCTTAAACCCCGCAATATGGCAGGGGCCGGATTCCTTTCCAAATCCAATCGCGCCGTTGCAGTTAATTCTGCGGGTGCGTGTGCAGACAAGCCGAAATTTTTTCCAGCAGAGTTGAGGTTGCCTGTCCCGCTTCCTGCGTCGAAAACTCGCTCTCCAGCTCAATCACCGGCAACGCGGCGCAAGTGTCTCGAAAGGATTTCTCTGTAGCCGGCGAGGCGTTCATTTCGGCTCCCACCAGAACGAGATCGAACTTCGTCACCCGCATCAGGATTAACCCGTCGCGCAAATTATTGCTGGTATGTACGTCGTAGCCCGCGCGCCGCAGAAGTTCGCGAATGTAGGTGACGACGTCGGCATTGCGGTCAATACACAGGACGCTCTTACCAGTCGCCACCGGCTTTTCGGCTTGCATCGGCGCCCGGTAAAAAGCTGCGACCGCATTGTCTTCCGACTCGTGCGCTTCAAACAATTTGGCGAGTTGGGAAAGCCGCAGAACTTTCTGAACATGCTCGGGTACGTCGCAGAGCTTCAGGTCGCCACGGGCCCGGCGTGTGCTGGTCAGCGTGCCCACCATTGTCCCCAGTCCGCTGCTGTCAATGAACACGACTTCCCCGAGATGGAGCACAATGGCGCGGCGGTCGCGTAACAGCCACGCAATATGTTCGCGCAGGGCTTCGACCTCGCCGCCCGCGACGATCCTGCCCTTGCAGCGCACGATCGTCACCCGCCCCACATCCCGCGTTTCGAGAGTCAGTCGCACCTGCCCTCCGGGCAGCTAATCTACCACCGAACGATCCAAATTGTGAATGAAAGCTACCGGTGGTGCATTAAGTCCCGAACCTCTGCACCGAACGTGCCTTGGCTTTCGCAGCCTCTTCTTCTCGATTCTTAGGTGGTGCCGTCGTTTCGAGTGAGAGGAGAAGACGCCTTGAGACCATCGTCACTTCCTCAACTGCAGCGAGAAACGAGGCTTCATTGGCCTTGGACGGTTTGCTGAACCCGCTGATCTTTCGAACGAACTGGAGGGCCGCAGCACGGACTTCATCTTCGCTGGCGGGCGGTTGGAAGTTAAACAGGATTTTAATATTTCGGCACATGATCAGGCTCTCCACTCTTTTCGCGGCGCAATGATAGTCTCCACTCTATTTTCGCCTACTGCCGCCGATTGACGAAACCGCCCGATCCCCATGTTATAATTCTTTATTCTCAGTCGCTTAGAGCGCGGAGGACAGTATCGACAAACGTTTTATCCGCATCAACGATCGCATTCGGGCACGCGAAATTCGCGTGATTGATGATGAAGGCGCGCAGCTTGGCATCATGCCGCCTTACGAAGCGATCAAAAAAGCCCGCGAAAAAAATCTAGACCTGGTTGAGATTTCGCCCACCGCGCAGCCTCCCGTGTGCCGCATCATGGATTACGGGAAGTATCTCTACCAGCAGGAAAAGAAAGAGCGCGAAGCCAAGAAGCACCAGAAGACGATCACCGTAAAAGAGGTCAAGTTCCGCATCAATGTGGACGACCACGAT
>Ga0070730_10002182_pt1 | contig 18005 bp, 20 predicted proteins | sample Coa_R1_3_FD_66447 | JGI IMG/M metagenome (GOLD analysis project Ga0070730, IMG submission 66447) | Surface soil microbial communities from Centralia Pennsylvania, which are recovering from an underground coalmine fire - Coalmine... | ecosystem: Environmental > Terrestrial > Soil > Unclassified ... | reverse complement strand
TGGCGGAGAGGGTGGGATTTGAACCCACGGTAGGGTTCCCCCTACACTCGCTTTCGAGGCGAGCTCTTTCAACCGCTCAGACACCTCTCCGCGGCGGTTCTTGTAATCGTAACAGACGCTTTGCATACGCAGCAATGTAGGTTGTGCGGACGTAAGCGGCCAACCTATCGTCTGGCCGCGAAGAATGACTGCAAGATCGCGGCGCATTCGTCCGCCAGAATCCCCGCCGTCACTTTCACCTGATGATTCAGCCGCGGATCCGTCAGGACCTGAAAACAGGATCGGACCGCGCCCCCTTTCGGATCATCGCAACCGTAAACCAGTCGCGGTACCCGCGCCTGAATCATCGCGCCAGCGCACATGCAGCAGGGCTCCACCGTTACATACAAAGTGGTGTCGGCCAGTCGATAGTTGCCGAGCGCCTGCGCGCCCCCACGCAAAGCGATGATTTCCGCGTGCGCGGTGGGATCGCAGTCGCGAATCGTTCGATTCCCAGAACGCGCGATAATCTGGCCCTCGCGCACTAAGATCGAGCCAATCGGTACTTCGCCGGCCGCCGCCGATGCGCGCGCTTCGGCCAAAGCCTGCTGCATGAACTCGACATCCTTCTCCATATCGCGCGAGCATATCACGCGCTCGCTTGACAATTCCCCCATCGCCAAAGAAACTACTCCCGCGCAGCCTGCAAAGAAAAGGTGCGGCAGAACGATTTTCTAGCGGCTATCGCGCACGCCGTGTCGTATTTGCTGAAGACTCTGAATGGAAATTCGACGAGATCCCATCACCCAAAGCTGGGTAGTGTTAGGGCAGCGCGAATCGTTAACCGATTCCTCGCAGTCTTGTCCCTTTGATCGCGGCACCGTCGAGAAGCGGCCCTCCATCCTGACTTGGCCAGCCGAAGGGCCGTGGCAAGTGCGGGTGCTCCCCCACCCGGACCCGTTGTATCGCATAGAAGGAGATCCCGGCCGTGTGGCGGAGGGCATGTATGACAAGATGGGCGCCATCGGTGCCCACGAAGTGGTGGTCGAGACCCCGCACCACGACAAAAACTTGTCCCAGCTCGCCGACGAAGAAATCGAACGTGTCCTATGGGTCTGGGCCTCGCGCGTCGCCGACCTGAAAAAGGATCCGCGCTTCAAGTACGTTGCGGTGTTCAAGAATCAGGGGATTCTGGCGGGCGACGAGTGGTCCCACGCCCACTCCCAAATCACCGCCACCATCTTTGTCCCCCGCCGCGTCAAGTACGAGCTCAACTCCGCCAGCGAGTGGTTCCGCGAACGCGAGCGCTGCATCTTCTGCGACGTGGTGCGCCAGGACGAAAAGCAAGGCAAGCGTATCGTCGATGTGCAAGGCGACTATTACGCGCTGTGCCCCTATTCCTCGCGCGTCCCCTACGAAGTCTGGGTACTACACCGTCGCCACAATCACCTCTTCGAGCAGCCCCGGCCCGGCTCCAATCGGCGCCAACTCGCCGCGCTGCTCGGCCGCGTCCTGCGCCGCATCGAAAAAGTTACCCCGGCCTATCATCTGGTGGTGCACACCGCGCCCAACACCCTAAGCAAAAAAGGCGAATTGGCCGGTTACTGGAAAACGCTTTCCGACGATTTCCATTGGCATATCGAAATCCTGCCCATCCTTGAAAAGCGCAGCAAGTCGTACAGCATCAAAGAAGTCTACTTCAATTCGCTGTTGCCGGAGCAAGCTGCGGAGCAACTCCGTGCTCTGGACCCCCATTCATGAACGGGGCCAGACGACGGCCCCTCTACACTTCGCAAAGCGGCGGCGTCATCTCTTCGCTGATTTCTCTGGCAGTCGTGCTGTTTCTCCTCGGGGTTCTGTATTTCGCGCGCCATCCAATCTTTCGCTTGATCGGTGAAGCCTGGGTGGTCGAAGACACGCTCGAGCCCTCCGACGCAATTTTGGTTCTCAGCGACGACAATTTCTACGCCGACCGCGCCACTCGCGCCGCGCAAGTTTATCGTCAAGGACTCGCGCCCATCGTCGTGGCCAGCGGCCGGCGCCTCCGTCCTTACGCGGGGATCGCGGAATTGATCGAACACGATTTGATTGAGCGTGGTGTGCCGAAAGACAAAATTCTTAGAGTTGCCCACGATGCCGAAAACACCCGGGAGGAAGCCAAGGCCTTGCTCCAGGTTGCGAAACAGAAGCGATGGCGCAGCGTGATTGTCGTGACTTCCAACTATCATGCCCGCCGCTCGCGCTACATTTTCACGCACATTTTCCCGGCCGATATCAGGATTCGCGTTACCGGCGCCAACGATGGCGATTTCGATCCGGAGCGGTGGTGGGAGAAGCGCATCTCGATAAAACAGCTGGCCCGCGAAATGGCCGGCATGGTGGTAGCCATCTGGGAGCAGCAGGCCGCCGCCGACGTAACCGATAAAGCACAAGTAATTGTGGCATCCCTCCGGCCGAATCCACTACGCATGGTATAGCACGTAACGTCACACCCCACATTTGCTACTAGGTATTTCCCTTTACACTCACCTAAGTCCTGTACTATCTTCACCGTCTCAAGTCGCGACTCCCAACCCAGGCCGACGAAGAGCGACTGACTGGAGTAAAAATCCTTCGTCGAGGTGTCTTGTGTGGAAGAAAGAAGACGTTAAATCTCAAGCGGTTCCGGAAAATCCATCCGCGATCTCCACTAGCCCGGCCCTGCCTGCCATCGGCGGCAGCCCAACCCGCGAACCTAGTTCCGCTCCGGTTTCCTCTAAGGCCTCCGCCTGCATCAGTCAGGGAATTCGCATCAAGGGCGAGGTCACCGGCAGCGAAGATCTCTTCGTCGATGGCCACGTGGAAGGCAAACTGAATCTGAGCAATGGCAGCTTGACGGTGGGTCCCAATGGGGAAGTAAAGGCCGACATCTTTGCGCGTGAGGTAATTGTGCGGGGTCGCGTCGATGGCAAGATCGTCGGTCGCGAAAAAATTCAGCTGTGGAGCACCGGCAATGTCGCCGGCGATTTGCAGACCGAGCGCCTTTCCATTGAAGACGGCGCTGTGCTGCGTGGTCGGGTTGAAATTGAGACCGGAAAGCCGCTCGATAAGTTCTCCGAGGCGCGCGGCGCAGCTGCGGGGGCTTCCAGAAGCGGACCGGTTCCGGTTAGTTCTGGATCGGCGGCGGACTAATGAGTTTTCTCAACAAACTGGGAATCGGTCTCGGCGCAGCCGCCGGCACTGGTCGCGAAACCCCACGCACCATTGCCGCCGTGGGCAGGCCCCGCCCCAATGGGCCTTCGCCCATTGCCGCCGTGGGCGCCACCCGCGCGCCGGAGCCCCGCGAATCCAACCGGGTTTCCAACGGTCTGAAAGAGTTCTTGTGGAATCTCGAGGGGCTCGGCCGCGGCACCCTGTTGGACCTTGGTCCGGCTTGGCAGACGACCCTGAGCTTCTTCATCGAGCGGGGATTCCGCGTTTCGTCCGAAGACATTCTTCGCGCCTGGAAGGAGTTTCTGCAGGAGGAGGAAGGGAAGCTACGCGAAGCGACCGGCCGCGCGGCTCAACATAACCTCGATGTCACGCCCGCCGCACGCGCCGCCCGCTTCCTGGAGGCCAACCTGCAGTATCCCAGTTCCTCCTTCGACGCCATCCTGCTTTGGGACTTACTCGATTACCTCGAGCCTCTGGTAGCCCGGCAAATGGTCGCCAATCTTACCGAGCTGTTGCGCCCCGGCGGCGTCGTTTTCGCCATGTTTCACAGTAAGAAAGCCGAAGGTTTTCAGCGGTATCGGGTGGCCGATTCGTCGACCCTTCAAGTTATTTCTTCGCCGGTCCTCTGTCCCGCGCAACGCGTCTATCAAAACCGTGAGATTCAGGATCTGTTTAGTCGCTATCGTACCGTGAAATCTTTTGTCGGCCGCGATCAGCTTCGCGAATCGCTCTTTATCAAGTAACCCGGTATCGTGCCCCATTTCCTGGCTTTCTGTGCCTTTCCCTATCTCTTCGCCTTGCGCGCCAGCCTGCGCAAGCGTAAATCTCAGTCGTGAGCTCATTGAGTTCTGGAGGGAGCATGACTCCACCGGGCTTAGAGCTGAACCAAAGCTAAACACACCGCTTTTGCGGTGCGCGTCGCCCGAAAGCTGACGCCTGGTTCGGCGTGCTTCCGTGGCGACACAGCCAATGGAAAGAAATGGGGAGCCGCCATGCTCCCCATTTCATTTAAGGATCCGATGTTGTTATGGGATGTTGCGACTAGGTAGGGAACATGGAGGCTGCCCTCTTGCGCGCTTGTCACTACGCGAGAGCATTCCTTCGATGAAGCATTCGCAGGAAAGAGTGGCGGTGGCTCTTCGGAATCTCAACCGCCGAACTTGGCACCTTGCAGCCAATGAATCGCTTCTCTTTGGCTGGCGATAATTTCCGCTTGCCACACAAGGCCCACTGCCATCGCACTCATCACCACAATGCAGATGGCAATTACGAGAGTTTTTTGGGTCTCGGAGGCGGCGCTGCGAAAGAATTGAGCGGGCGAAGCCATAGTAAGGGATCTCCTAGTACTCTACCGTACAATGAGGGTCGAGGGGGATTCGCCCACAGACGCGCTGCCGCGTCCCCCTTTGCACCGCAACTTGATGGCCAGTTCATCCCTGAAAGCCGCTGGTCTACTGCCTTCGCAAATCAATAGGTTGCAAGGCCCGTCCCCTCGCACTTTGTTCTGCCGCGAACTCATCCTGTGCAAAAACGGCGGTTGACCGATAAATTTTTTCCACTGTTCATTTACGTTTTGCTGCCCAGACTTTCAACGATTTGCTCCCATACCGTGGGTTCATCCAGCGCAACCTCGCGAAAGCGATGCGGCAGCTTCGTTTCTCTCGGCTCGCCCCCAACTTCCAGATCCGTGCTGTCCATCAGCACAAAGCCTCGGTCGCAAGCCTCCAGAAGTTCGCGCGAATCCGACCCCCGGCCGATTCCCAAGATTTTCGGCTGCGAACGCAGCGCACGCGCATACAGCTTTGACAGCTCGCGCACGCACTGTTTCAAGTTGGCCCCGATCGCCAGCGACCATAACACCCCCCGCCGCCTTAACTGGCACTTCCGTGCCGCTACCTCTGCCGCGAAGCGTTGCACGTCGCTTTCTCTCGCTCCGGCGAAGAAAAAAAGTTCGTCGAAGTCCATGTGACGCATCAATTCGGCCTGTTGCGCCGGCAGACCCGCATTCTGTGCCAGTTCCCGCGGCGATAGGGATCGCAGCGCCACTCCGCTGACACGCGTTTTCTGGCAGAGTTCCTCCAGTGCCTCCGCCGCCGCTGGCTGCGGTTCTGCCACTGGGATGCACGTGAACCTCCCCAGCCGCAAGGTCTTTGGGGGCCGCAAATGGAAGTAACCCTCGGGAAGGTAAACCCCGCAGCCGCCTTCCGCAATGTACGGATGGCTGTGGCCCAGTTTTCTTCGCGGATCGTCAATTTGCAGGCGGCTACGCGTCGTTATCCACACCACTGGAATGGCCGCGTGGTCCATTGCCGCGGTGAACTCGTCGAATCCAACCGCCATTTTCCCTCGCACGGGAATTAAGCCATCGACATCGCAAAATACGATCGCGGGTGTTTGAAGCAATTGGGCTCCTGCAGCCCAGTCATTGTAGCGGACTTTCGCTGTCTGCTTGCCGCCAGCAAAAAAAGGCGGGCAGCCAAAGCCGCCCGCCCTTCCGTCCGGTCTCGTGAGACCGGGCTCTCTCCGCTCTTATCTGCCGGTCGTGGAAGCTGCCGCCGCCGACTGTTGCGTGTTCGCCTTCGGAATGCTCACGTACCCGCTGACCTGGTCCTTGCCGACCTTGTTGATCACCAACTCTTCGGGTAGCCGCGTGCCAGAGGTGTAGAAGAAGACCGGTTCATTCAGCGCCCGGTTCTTTTTTTCAAAACGCTTGTCTTCCACCGTCATCACCACGCTGTACTGATTACGCTTCTGGTTGACTCCCTTGAGCTCTACCGTGACGTTCCCCACCTTTTGGGGCTTGTTCTTGCCGGCCACGGTGAATTCTACATATTCCCGCTCGCCCAGCCGTCGCAGCTGGTCGATTTCATCATGGTTGCGCGCGATCAGGGTTCCCATCTCGCTACGCGCCATCTTCAAGTCTTCCCGGGTCGTATCCAGGTCCGTGCGAACCCCGCCCACTTTGGTGTCCACGTTTTTCAGCTCATCGGAAGACGCCTTGGTCGCCAGCTCTCCCTTAACTGAGGTGTCCAGCGCCGTCAGCTTCTGTGTGGTTTCGTCGTTTAGCTTGGTGGCTTCCGCGCGGGCGGTTTTCAACTGCCCTTGCGTAATCTTGAGCTTCTTGGTTACCACGTTGAGGTCGCCTTGCAGATCCGTGTTGGCCTTTTCGTCCTGCGCCAACCGGTCCTTCAGCGACGATACATCCTGCTGTACTGCTTGCTGTGTGGTTTTCAACTGCGCTGCTACTGTTTGCTGGGTCGCGTCAAGCTTAGCGGAGGCATTCCAGCCAAACCACAAGCCGCCTACGGCGATCAGTCCCAGCACTACGATCGCGGGAAGCTGCCACGCTGGTGTTTCCCTGGTCTCGATAATGTGTTCGTCGGACATATCCAATCTTTTCTCCTTCACCCCGTTGGGGCGAAACTTCAATCTGATTACCGGCCCTTGGCCCTTCTATGTGCATGCTTCTCGCCAAAGCCTGCCGCCTCTTCGTGAACCGCCGTCAGCACGCGTAAGTGAATGAAGGTATGGGTGTTGATAGGGGGTGCTACAGCTTTATTGCCAGCTTGTGAAGCGTACTAGTCCTGGGAAAGATTACCCACTTAAGCCACCAGCCTGTGGAAAAACCCACACGGGCCTCTCAAATCTCCAATCCCAACTCCTGAAACGCCACCCGCAGTTGCTCCGGCGACCGATATTGGATTCCTGCCAGCCCCAGCCGTCGGGCCGCCTCGGCGTACTCCGCTATATCGTCCACGTAAACCGCCTCTTCCGCCCGGACCCGACAGGCCTGCAATGCTTTCCCGAAGATGATCGCGTTCGGCTTACTCGCGCCCACCGCGCAGGAGTACACTCGCTCCCGAAAATGCTCAAAAAAGTCGTAGCTTCGCTCCATGTGTGCTACGTGTATGGGGTCGGTGTTGGAAAGCAGCGCCAACCGATACTTCTTTGCCACCTTGCCCAGCCACTCATTGTCCTGAATCGGCTCCGGGGCTAGCACTCGGTTCCACGCTTCGCTGAACTCTTCAAACCTAGCCGGGCCTCCGAATCGCTGCCGCATGTGCGCGTGCCAGTCCCTTGGCTGAATTCGCCCTTCCTGCCAGTCTTTCCAGCGTGGATCTTTCTCGATCGCGGACCATAGCTCTTCCGGCGTCCATGCCCGATCGGACGTTAGGCTTTTCACCGCTCTGACGACATCGATGCGAATCAGCACTCGCCCGATATCGAAAATGACCGCACGAAACTTCCCGGCCGCCACGTTTACCGAGCCTTCCCGCGAGCTATCGTACGCCGCGCGCGGACAATGCTGATCACTGCCGGGAGCAGCGACGCCACCACCACCACCGCAATCACGTAATGAATGCGCTGCCCGATGTTGGGCACCGAGCGTCCCAGAAAAAAACCGCCCAATATCATCGCACCCACCCACAAAACTCCTCCCAAAACATCGAACAGCAAATATCGCATGTACGGCATCGCTGCAGCTCCCGCCACCGGTGCGCAGAACGTCCGGATAATCGGCACGAAGCGCGCAAAAATCACCGCCCGCCCGCCGTATTTTTCGTAGAACCCGTGCGCCCGCTGCAAATGGCTGCGCCGGAAAAAGAATGAGTCTTCTCGCCGGTACAGCGCCGGCCCGGCCTTGCGCCCGATCCAGTATCCGACTTGATCCCCGGCGATCGCGCAAGCCATCACCGGCGCCAGCAGCCACCGCAGCGGAACTACGCCCGCGGCCGAGAAAATACCCGCGGTCACCAGCAGGGAATCGCCCGGAAGGAAAAACCCCACAAAAAATCCCGTCTCGATGAACACAATGGTGCAAACCAGCGGCGTGCCACCGCTCCGGATGAGTTCTTTTAGTCCTTCAGGGTCGTAGAGGGAACGTAAGAAGTGAAGGATCGATTCGAGCACGCCGCGTTGGTCCTTGAAAGGTTCCTTGTGGCCCTCTGCGGCACCAGCACCATTACTCGCTCGCGCGCTGCGCAAAATGCGCCACAACCAATACGGTAACAGAAAACCCCCAAATCATATCCGCATTCATGCCAAACCAACATCATGGCCGCAATCATGACGTACCAACCGTTCAGGCGCGTCATCGTACCGCCTCCTCCAGCATGGGCTGCCTTTCCGCCGGTGTATGTATATGGAGCGCCGCTCGCGCCAAGAACTTCTGTATGCGTGGTATCGCGCTGCGCGCTGCCGCGGCGCCCGCTTCAATCGCCTCGTCCGCACGCTCGAAATCGTCCCAAGCCACCGAATGTACGTCCGGCCGCAACGCCAGGTCTGCGTCTCGCTCCCATACTTCCTGTTGATGCTTCTGCGCCGCCGCCACCGCCCGGCTCACTACTTGAAAAATGTTGCTGGGCATTCCGTGGTATCCGTCTTGCATCCCTACGGACACTCCCAATACATACTCCGCGCCCAGATCCCGCGCAGCTCGCGTCGGTACCGGCGCCACCAGTCCGCCGTCCGCCAGGCACCGCGTTCCGATTTCCACCGGCTCGAATAATCCGGGGAAGGCGCAGCTCGCCCGTATCGCATCAATCAGATTGCCGTGCGTTATCGTTACCGGCTCGCCGCTGTTCAGATCCGTAGCCACCACCGCCATCGGGACCCGCAAGTCCTCGAACTGCCTGGCCTCGAAGACCCTTTCAATGAGGTCGCCCAGCCGGTGGTTACTTGCAAAGCCCAGCCGCGAAACCCGCCACCGTGCAATGTCCCGCAAACGTAGTGTCCGGCAGGTGGCTATGATGCGTGCCAGCGGCGCGCCGCTCGCGTATGCCGCACCTAATATGCTTCCCACGCTGGTTCCCGCTATGCAGGAAATCGGTATGTGGTGCTGTTCCAGCACCTGCAGCACACCCAGGTGCGCAAATCCACGCGCGAAGCCACCGCCCAGGGCCAGTCCAATTCCTGGCTGCATGACCGGCTTGGCCCGCTCGAACGGTCCGCTTTGTTGGCTGTTCGTCACGCCTCCACAATGCCAGCCCCTTGCGTCCCGCCCAATGGGTCGCACGTCCCGGAAAAACAGTACGGATGTACTTGCCTCCCTGACCTGGCAAAAAATTCTCCGAATTTCTAAGACAGTACTTCCTTACTAGCCCGCTGCCCTCTCTGTACCATTGGCCCCGGCAGTACGCTGCGGCAATCTGTATCGCGTCAGGGCAACCACACCTCACGGAGGGGGCATGCACAGCGCATTCGCAACCTGGATCGGGCAGCCTGTAGTCCTGCAGGTCGCTTTGGGGGACATCAAAGTTCCCTTGCGCGGCAAGCTTCTCAAAGAGGGTGGCGATACCCTCCGCGTTCGCATCGGTGATGGCTGGGACGTAGATATCTACAAAACGATGGTGCTGGCGGTGGAAGAAGACGCCATGGCCACCGTAGCCGCCTAAGGGGGATTGCGCATGAACAGCCCAGTTCCTAAATATGTCACGCAAGGCCGCGCCGCCATGTTGCTCGGAATTGCGCAGAATGAACTATCCCGCATCTCCAGCGAGTCCGGTCTCGGTCATGTAGAGCGTGCCGGCGATCAGGAAGAGACCTTCTATACCTATGAAGAGCTTCGCAAGATTTGCCTGATGACCGTGGACCACGTGCACTAAGGCTTACGACTTTCCTCCGGCCCTCTGTTATATCCCCGGCCCCGGGTCCTCCTACCCCCCGAAGACCCGGGGTTTTTCTTTCTCGTAAACCTGCGACACAATCTCAACTTTGTTGTACGATGCGCGCCGCAGTAGATGTGGTGCCGCCAACAGGGTGCCGCCCGGCCGCAGGGGCTCGGCACAGCCGTGCCCACCGCAGCGCTGGGCAACGCTGTCCGGCCCCGGGAGAAGCCGTTGAATCGCATCAAACATCCGATTTGCTGGACCGCCGTTTCGCTCGCTCTCTTCTTGGCGGCCATTGCCTTCAAGTCTCCCGTAGCCGCCGACGAGTCTTATGACCTCGCCATTGTCAATGGCCACGTGATGGATCCGGAGTCCGGCCTGGACGCCGTCCGCAATGTGGGCATTCGTGGCGCCAAAATCGCGGCTATTTCCTCCGCGCCTCTGAACGCCAAATCTACCGTCGATGCCAAAAATCTCGTGGTTGCCCCCGGCTTTATCGATCTGCACGAACACGGCCAGGAAGCCCGCAATTACGAATTTCAGGCCCGCGACGGCGTCACCACTTCGCTCGAACTCGAGGCAGGCACCGATGATGTTGATCGCTGGTACGCCCTGCGCGAAGGGAAGTCGCTGATCAATTTCGGCGTAAGCATCGGCCACATTCCTGCCCGTATGCGAGTGCTTGGCGATCCGCAAGGCGGCATGCTCCCCACCGGCGACGCTGCACATCGCGAGGCCACTTCGCAGGAACTGGCGCAAATTATTGCTGTCATGGAAAAGGGCTTTCGCCAGGGCGCGCTCGCCGAAGGCATGGGGATCAACTACACGCCCGGCGCCACGCATTGGGAAATTGTCGAAATGTTTCGCGTCGCCGCCAAGTACAACGCCTCCGTTCATGTCCATCTGCGCTATGGTGGATTGAAAGAGCCGAATACCGGTCTCGCTGCGCTCGAGGAAGTACTCGCCGCCGCCGCTGCCACTGGCGCTCCGCTGCACGTTGTGCACATCACCAGCATGGGCATGAAGTACACGCCGCAGCTCATCGCCATGGTCCGGGGCGCGCAGGAGCACCATCTCGATGTCACCACCGAATGCTATCCCTATACCGCGGGAAGCACCGCGCTGCAATCCGCCATTTTCGATCCCGGCTGGCAGGAAAATATGGGCATCACCTTCAAAGACATTCAGTGGGCGGCTACCGGCGAGCGCCTGACCGCTGAAACTTTCGACAAATACCGCAAAGAAGGCGGCATCGTGGTCATCCATTCCATCCCCGAAGAAGCGGCGCGCACCGCCGTTGCCGATCCCATCGTGATGATCGCCAGCGACGGCATGCCCATCACCGGCGCCAAAGTGCATCCCCGCGGGCAGGCCACGTTTGCACGCGTACTCGGCCATTATGTCCGCGAGGAAAAAGCTCTCGACTTGATGACTGCGCTGCGCAAAATGACATTGATGCCGGCGCAGCGCCTCGAAAAGCGCGCCCCTGCATTCAAGGATAAAGGGCGCATCCGGGTGGGCGCCGACGCCGATATCGCCATTTTCGATCCCGCCCGCGTGATCGATCGAGCCACCTTCGATGATCCCCTGCAGCCGTCCGCAGGCATTCCCTTCGTCCTGGTCAACGGGGTCCTCGTCGTGCGAGACGCTCAGCTCGTCGATGGCGTACATCCCGGTCGAGCCGCACGCGCCCCGGTTTCCAACTGAAATGGCCGAACGCATCGGGAACATCACGGAGCCGTCATTGATTGAGCCCATAAGTCCCCGCAAAAATGCTGCGCGCCACGCCGTGCTGGCCGGCTTCCTTGGCTGGACCCTGGACGCTTTCGATTTCTTCGTGGTGGTTTTTCTGTACGACACGCTGGCCCACCAGTTCGGCGTGCCGAAAAAGAGCATCGTCTTTACCGTCACCGCCACCCTGGCCATGCGCCCACTGGGCGCCCTTCTGTTCGGCCTACTCTCGGACCGCTACGGGCGCCGCGTGCCGCTCATGCTCAACGTGCTGTATTTCTCCGTCATCGAAGTGCTGTGCGGTTTTTCTCCCAACTACACATTTTTTCTGGTGATGCGCGCTCTCTTTGGCATCGGCATGGGCGGAGAATGGGGCGTCGGCGCCTCGCTGGCCATGGAAGCGGCCCCGGTGCGCTGGCGCGGAATATTGAGCGGCATCCTGCAAGCGGGCTACTCCATCGGTTATTTGTTGGCCGCCGTCGCCGCGCGATTCCTGCTGCCGGCTCTCGGTTGGCGCGCCATGTTCTGGGCCGGCGCCGTTCCCGCGCTACTCGCGCTGTACATTCGCACCAAGGTCCCCGAATCGGAGGCCTGGAAACAGCATCGCGCGGCCAGCACCGGCGAAGTGCTGCGCGTGGTCGCTCGCGAATGGAAGCGCTTTGTCTATCTGGTCGCGCTGATGACCTTCATGATGTTCCTCTCCCACGGCACACAGGATCTGTATCCGGACTTCCTGCAGGAAGTGCACAAATTCTCTGCCGCGCTGCGCGCCAATACCGCCATCATTTACAACTGTGGCGCGGTGGTCGGCGCCATTATTTTCGGTCACCTGTCTCAGAAGGCCGGACGCCGCAAAGGCATGCTGGCCGCACTTGGCCTGGTGCTGCTGGTGATTCCTCTCTGGGCCTTTGGAGCCACCGTGCCGCTCATCGTCGTTTCCGCCTTCTTGATGCAGGCCGGAGTGCAAGGCGCCTGGGGCGTGATTCCAGTGCATCTCAATGAGCTCTCTGCGGACGCCGCGCGCGGCTTGATGCCCGGTCTCGCCTATCAGCTGGGCATTCTCCTGGCTTCGCCGACAAATTCCGTTCAGTACGCCCTGCGCGACCGGGTGGGCTACCAGTGGGCCATCGCCGGATTCGAGCTGGTGACCATAGCGGTGTTGGCGCTTTTGCTTTGGCGCGGCAAGGAAGATCACAGCCGCAGTTTCGTCCGCGCCGATCTGCCGGGCAGATTCGCCACGGAAAGAGAAGCGGGGACCACATGACCCTCCATTGGAAACCAACCCGGCGTTCCTTCGTCTCCGCGGTGGCCGCCTTTGCTGCCGCTATCTGGAGCCCCAGAAAATTGCTCGCTTCCGGGGACAGCGGCTCGGCACCGCCTGCGGACGACAAGCTCACCGGCTTTGGCGCGTCCGGCAACGTCTACGCAGAACTGGGCGTGACCACGGTGATCAACGGACAGGGCACCATGACCATCCTCGGCGGCTCGCTGATGCGCCCGGAAGTGGAAGCGGCCATGACATTGGCCAGCCAGCATTTTTGCAGTATTCCGGAACTTGAAGTGGCCGCCGGCAAACGCATCGCGGAGATGCTCAAGCTGCCCGCCGGATATTCCGCGCTGGTCACTTCCGGCGCCGCGGCTGCCATGCAATCCGGCCTGGCCGGAATCCTCACCGGAGACAATCAGCAGTTTATTCAGCAGTTGCCCGACCTCACCGGAATGAAATCGGAAGTGATCATCCAGAAGTCGCACCGCAATGGCTTCGATCATCAGTTGCGCTCCACAGGCGTTAAACTGATCGAAATCGAAACCCGCGAGGATCTCCGTAAGGCCGTCAATCCCGCCACCGCCATGATGCACTTCAGCAATTTCCTCAACGCCGCCGGCCAGATCAAGGTCGATGAGTGGATCAAACTCGGCAAGGAATACAAGATCCCCTGTTTCAACGACGCCGCTGCCGATACCCCGCCGATGTCCCACCTATGGGATTACGCGCACATGGGCTATGACCTGATTGCCTTTAGCGGTGGCAAAGCCATTCGTGGCCCGCAATGCGCCGGTTTGTTGATCGGCCGAAAAGATTTGGTGGCCTACGCCTTGCTGAACAACAGTCCTTATGAAGACACTCTGGGCCGCAGCCAGAAAGTAGGCAAAGAAGAAATCGTCGGGATGATCAAGGCCCTCGAAAGCTATCTGAAAGAAGATCATGACGCGCTCACTAAAGAATGGTGGCGGCGGCTAGACAGCATCTCCGCGGAAATCCTGCGCGTGCCCGGCGTCAGCACCTCCTTCTCCGTCCCAGACATAGCCAACCACGTCCCCCACCTCGAAATCCACTGGGACCCGCGCCACATCACGCTAGACCCCGCAGCCGCCGTCCGCGAGCTGCGCAGCGGCAAGCCCTCCATCGTGCTGGTCAACAATGAGAGCGGCCTGCTAATGAATTCCTTCATGCTGCAACCCGGCGAAGAAAAAATCATAGCCGAGCACCTGACGCAACTCTTCCGCGCCCACCCAGCGTAACGGCTTCCGTCTTGGCCTTTGTAGCGGCCGCATTCGCGCGACCAACCCCAGGCCCAAGCCCTGGCCCTCAAGGCCAAGTGGCCGATACGCCGTTTCGCCTGCGGAGTTTTTGACGCTGTAACCCGTGTTCCGCACTCTTCACCTTAACAATGCTGTGGCTCTTCCAGGTTTCCGCCGTTATGCGGCCTAAAGAACAGGTATTCTTTTCTGTCCCTTCGACCAGTTTCGCCCGTCCTCGCGTTCCATTACGATGAGCCGTGATCGTTCAGCCAGAGCGCCGTTTGCGAGGGACCAAATTCCACAATTCCCCTCGCGCAATTTCTATCACGACTGCACCGTGGTCTCACGCATGCTGCTCGCCGCTCGATTTCTTCCAAATTTCAGGTTCTGAAGCCGCGTCGTCTGCCAACTCTTGTGTTTTCATAGGTTTGAACGCTCTTGAATTCTCTTGCGGCTTTTTTCGTAACTCCAACCCTTTGTTTTCAATAGCTTCCAGCCTCTTTTTGCAAAACACCCGGGGGTGGTGTACCCCAACGCAGCGCCCTCCCCCATGCACCCACTACCCGCAGCGCGGTACATCCTGGTCTTAGCCCAAAGGGCACTTCGATCCCGGCGAGGATGCGCTGGAGGCGGCGCGCAGGGAAATTTACGAAGAAAGCGGCCTGCTCGAGTTGGTCCACCGGCTTCAATCGCGTTTCGCTGGTCCGGAACAGAAACATGGTGATCGCTTTGAGCTCCCGGCGGTTGGTTCGCGAACTCGGCACTTTGGGTGAAGAAGGAAAAGGTGGCACAGTTGTTGACGCACAAGAAGGATAAGGACTTTTTTCGGGCGATGGAGAGAAGCCTGTCCGTGTGAGGTGACGCTGCACGCCGATGCCATGTGCGGTCGTCCTTTTCGAGCGAGAGGGGCGTGCATCGGGAATCAAACAATAAAGCGCAGCAAAGCAATGCGGCGATCACTAGGGTACCTAATGGGTCGAAGCACCCGAAAACTCTGCCGCGCGGAAAAGCTTAAATCGATCCCTGACCTTCGTCGGGCCCACCGGCGTCAACTAGACGGGGGTCTGAAGCTCCTCGATCGGGGCTGGCGCCAAAGTTTGGTGAATTTTGGCGGGAGGATGATGTGCTGCACTGCCGTTGGTTTGCGGGACGACCGCAGAGACAAACAGAGCCAAAACTAGGGCGGCCAGAATGGTGATGATGACTAAATTCCACCGTCGGAAACTAGCCTCGGCTCCGGGCTCGACCGGTATCAGGTACCAAGGCTGTGGATCAAACTTTCGATACTGCATGTCCTTTCCCCTTCACAACTGCAATCGTGCGCGGTTCGCCAAGCGCTCGCGAGCGCAACGGAAATTGTGGAAAGCTGCCGGCCGGTTTGGAGGTCGCCATTTCAAGCGACCCAGAACGACGGTTTTCGTGAGCCTCGCCAATAAGACGTATCGTAAGACGATATGGTGTCCGCGAAAACGAGGAGGCAACCACCACGCTGGATGTTATGACCTTGATCTGGTGCGATCCGTGCTCTGGTGTCTACTTTATCGCCATGCAAAATCCAAATTGCAATTTTTGCGCGAACGGAATTACAATTCCAGCCCCGTCCCCGAAAAACCGAGTGTCAGGAGCTTCAGTGACCCGAGCCAACGCCGTTCGCTGTTCGCCGTGGTTCCTCTCTTTTGTTTCCGTAATCGTGTCCGCGCCGCTCGCTCTTGCGAATGGCCCAGATGTGATTAAGGCTTCCCACAATGACGTTTCGGCGCCCTTTTCGCAGATGGCTGGCGGCGCCTCGTTCAAAAGTGGGGGGACCGATAGCCAGGCTCTCACAGCACGCGCCACCGGAGCGATGATCACCAACCCAAACACGGACCCCGTTGCGGCGCCATTGGCCGGCCCGCTGACCGGCGTCACTCTGCTCAGCAATTTCGACGGGCAGAGCGCTCAGGACAATCGCAACTTGTTCGGTTTCGCGTTCGTTCCCCCGGATACCAATGGCGCTGTCGGCGACACGCAGTTCGTGCAGATGGTGAACGTGACCATCGCCGTTTACGACAAATCGAGCGGCGAATTACGGCTCGGGCCGGCGGCAATCCACACGCTCTGGACCGGTTTCGGCGGTCTGTGTGAGTTTGGTGGAGGCACGGCGACGTTTGCAGATGGCGGAGATCCCGTCGTGCTGTATGACCAATTGGCTGGGCGCTGGCTGGTGACCCAGTTACAATACAACACCACGTTCACGCAGTCAGCGCAGTGCGTTGCCGTTTCCACAAGCTCCGATGCCACGGGTTCCTACAACCGCTACGAGTACGACTTCGGCGCGAACTTCCCGGACTATCCAAAATTCGGCGTGTGGCCCGACGCGTACTACAACACCATCAACGTTTTTCCCGGCAACAGCTTCGCGGGCGCGGAGGCATGTGCCTTTGACCGCAACGCCATGCTTTCCGGCGCGCCGGCCAGCGCGATCTGTTTCCAGCAAGCTTCCACGGTTTCGAGCCTGTTGCCAGCCGACCTCGACGGCAGCACCTTGCCGCCGGCAGGCGCGCCGAATTACCTGGTAAGCCTTGCTGATTCCACCCATCTGAACTTCTTCCGCTTCCACGTGGACTTTAGCAATCCGGTTAATTCAACCTTCACCGGCCCCACACTCATCCCCGTAGCGCCCTACAACGAGGTTTGTGCTCGCGCAATCACTCTGTCCTGCATCCCGCAGCCACAGCCGGGGGAAAAAGTGGATGGACTTTCCGACCGGGTAATGTTCCGGCTGGCCTACCGTAACTTCGGCGACCACGAGTCCCTGGTGGTCAATCACACCATTAAGGGTGGAGCGCTCGCCGGCGTGCGTTGGTACGAGATCCGCAATCCGGCGGCGCCGTTTGTTTACCAGCAGTCTACCCTGGTCGATCCGGAGGTGAACTATTGGCTGGGCAGCATCGCCATGGATAAAATCGGCAACCTCGCCCTGGGCTTCAGCGTTTCCAGTCATAACGTATTTCCCAGCGTGTATGTGGCTGGCCGCGCATCCACCGATCCGGCGGGTGCCCTGTTCGGACCGCTGGTGCTTGTGAATGGCAGCGGCGTGCAGTTCAACTCGTTCCATCGCTGGGGAGACTACAGCTCCATGGCCCTCGATCCCGCCGACGACTGCACCTTCTGGTATACGCAGGAGTACTACGCGACCACCGGCAGCTTCAACTGGGCGACCCGCATCGGCTCGTTCAAGTTCGACAGCTGCAAGGGACGAAACAAGTAATTCGCGTCGTAAGAAGATGCCCGGTGCTATTGACTTGTGCGAGTCACAGTGAACGAACGGGAAATAGCCATAAAGGTACACGCGCCGGGCGGCTTTAACGCGTTCAGAGCCGCCGCGCGTTCTTCGCGCGCAGCTTCACCACCAATTTCAAGGATTGCAAACTCCGCGTGAACGCTGTTATCCCACGCGCGAATTCCTTCTCCGGGCTACCGCAATTCCTTGGGCATGACCGAGGAACAGTGCCCCGTGACAGGGAAACTTCGCAAATTGCGGAGGTCGGTAACTAAATGAAGAAAGTGGTGCGCCCGGGGGGACTCGAACTCCCGACCTTCTGGTTCGTAGCCGTTCGACCTATTTTGCCAAATCTTGCCAGAGGAGTGGCTAATCGAACGGATTCAGCAAGTTGGGGCAACTCCGTGCAATCTGCTTTCTCCTTCTTTATCCCCGGTTTGGGTCGCTTTTGCCGCGGTTTTCCGCGATCTGCGTTACATTTTGGTGACAAGTACCCATGGCCTTCTCTTGGATTCACAGCCATTTTGGCAATTACCTCGGTAAGGCCGCAGCGCGTCAAGCCGTTTAAGAATGTAACCATAGGTTGTGTAGTCGGGACATTTGAAATGTAACCGTGGAATAGCCCTGTCACATCGTATCCCTCTGGCGAAGCTGAAGTGTTTGAGCGAGAAGAGACGGTTGGAGCTGGCCGCCCGGCTGGGGGGAGAGCC
>Ga0070730_10002180_pt1 | contig 18017 bp, 21 predicted proteins | sample Coa_R1_3_FD_66447 | JGI IMG/M metagenome (GOLD analysis project Ga0070730, IMG submission 66447) | Surface soil microbial communities from Centralia Pennsylvania, which are recovering from an underground coalmine fire - Coalmine... | ecosystem: Environmental > Terrestrial > Soil > Unclassified ... | reverse complement strand
GTTGTCGCCTCCTTATTGGGTATCTACCCAACCTCGTCGGCTCCGCCTTGCCTGAGGGGAAATCTGCCGCGGTCGCGGCCACGTAGAATACTCAGACAGGCTCCTAGGTATCCGGCGCGATGGAAACCTTGATTCCGCTCAGGGCTTCCGTGAAGTCGACCTGGCACGATAGCCGCGAGGTCGCGTCGCGATAGTCCGGCAACTCCTTGAGAAGCTCCAATTCGTCGCTTTGCGGCTTGGGCAGCCGACCGGCCCAACTCTCATCGACGTAGACATGGCAGGTCGCGCAGGAGCATAGGCCACCGCAGATCGCCGCGACGCCGTAGTCGAGCTCGCGCAGAATCTCCATCACCTTCAAGCCGGGTTTTGCCTCGATCTCATGCTCTTTCCCGTCCCGGTCCACTACGATCATCCGCGCCATTCTGCTCTCCGTTGAAGAAATTCTCGCGTGCGCCCCACGCGTAAAGTCGTCTAGTTTGCCGGAACTCGGGCGTCGCGACCACCGGAGCCGTCCCTCAAGCGCAGCGCCAAGATTTCGGCCCGGGCAGAAATCTCGGCGGCCGGGGCTGTCTGCGGCCGCTCCAGGTACCGTTCGCACCACAGCAGGCACACATAGTCATAGAGCCATGTGAGCAGCCGCAGGCGCCGCGCTTCGAGCTCGCAGGGGCGGCGCTCGAGGTAACCGGCCAGCACATCCGCGGCAAATGCTCCCGATCCATCGTTGTTCGCGATCCACGCCGCCAGATCCCAGTAGGGATCCGAAACGTGTGCGTACTCCCAGTCGAGCAGCACGAGATGCTCACCGGCCGCCAGGTTGAGGCGGTGCACGTCGCTATGGCAGAGCACCTGGGCGGCGGGAATCTCCGCCAGTTCCTCGAGGCGGGTATCGGCCGAACCGCGTAATACGGCCGATGCGGCGGGCCGCGGAACGGGCGATGCCGCCACGCTTCGGGTGGTCCCGCCGTAATGAGCGATCCACGCCGCGGGACTCATGATGCGCGGCTTCCGCGGAATCGGGAGCGCGTGAACCCGGCGCAGGAGTCCGGTCAGTGCCTGGATATTTTCGGGCAGCCGCAGCTCCCGGGGGGTCCAGGCATGGCCGCGGCTCCACTCGGCCACGAGGATCCCCTGCGCCGGCTCGCAAACGGCGATGACCGGAGCAAGCCCCGCACGCGCCGCGCACTCGAGAACCCGGCATTCCCATTCACGGTCGATGCCGAGGTTCAGCGCGCCGGTGGCCAGCCGCATCGAGTACACCCGCCCGCCGCGCTCCACCCGGTAGCTTTGATTGACCAGTCCGGCCGCCAGCGGCTTGAGCGTCACCGGCCCCTCGCCGGGCACCCACCGCAAGGCAAGATCCTCGGGCGTTCGGAGCGGCATGGGCCTTCAGGCAAGGAGCCTGTCGGGCTCCATGCTCCGGCGCCACTCGCGCATGCCCACGACGATCAGCACCAGGTACAGGCCGAACAACAGCATGGTGACGAACAGCCCGCGAACGTAGTAGAGCCACATGCTCAATGAGTCGATGACGAGCCACCAATGCCAGTTCTCATACACCTTGCGTGCCACCAGGAAGGTCGCAAATACGCTGCCCCACGCCTCCATGGAATCCGCGAACGGCCACGCGGCGTGAGTGAATCGGCCCAGGAAAAAACTGCTGACCATCGACATTCCGACGACCGCCAGCAGCCCTGCGCAATGGCGTGACAACGGCCAGCGCGACACTTCCAGGGGCAGGCCGCCACGGCCCGAAGTCCATTGCCGGTACCCGTAAACCGCCATGGCGGCGTAAAAGGCGTTGAGAATGGAATCCATGTACAGGCGCGCGCCGAACATCACCCACACATAGAGGCAGGAACTCAAGAAAGCCGCGGCCCAACAGCCGATGTGCTGCCGGATGGCAAGCAACAAATAGGCCACGGCCAGCGCGGCCGCGACGATTTCAATCCAACTCGTCGTGCGCCAGGCGCCGTCGAGCTGGACGATGAATTCTCGGGTCACGGCGGCGGTGCTGGAGTAGCGTCCAACCCCGGGAGCACCTTCAAGACGAATACGGGTTGCGGCCCCGCCGCAGCGGCGCGGCCCATCTCCGCGGCGAGAATGGCCATGACCCGGTCGAGATCACCCCAGATTTGGGTACTCAGCGCATTGGTGACCACGTGAAGTTCCGCATAAGTGTTCAGACGATCGATGAACGCCTGAATGAGCGGGCGGTAGTCGCCCGCAAGCGGGTACATGCTGATTTCGACGGCTGTGCGCATGGCACCTTTTCCCTACGCCGGCATTACCCGGGTCAGGTTCAATGGGTTCGCAGGTCAGTCGGATAGTCGACATCCCACGTCTCAGGTCTTAAGACCACCCCAGGGTAGTCGCAAGTGTAGCCTGGCGCCCCGATGCGTGCAAAACTCCGTCCTTGCGGAGGACTACTTGCGCATATTCCAAGTCGACGCGTTCACTCGCACTCGTTTCACGGGCAATCCGGCCGCCGTCGTGCTCGACGCCGACGGCCGGAGCGATGCCACCCTGCTGTCGATCGCGCGTGAGTTCACGCAGGCCGAGATCGCCTTCGTGTCCGCCGCCACCGCCGGCGACCACGACATCCGGCTGCGCTTCTTCAATTCCCGCAAGGAGACGCCGTTCGTCGGACACGCGACCGTGGCCGCCCACGCGGTTCTGCTGGCGCTCGGACGCCGGGGCGAAGGCATGATCCGGCAACACTCCGGGACCGGCATCATCGAGGTTCGGGTGCGCGGCGGGGAAGGATCCCGGGTCGAGTTTCGCCAGAACACCCCGGAGCTCGATGCGCCGTTGCCCTTCAAGACCACGCTGCGGGTCGCAGAGGCGCTGCGTCTGCCGGCCACTCAGCTGCATGAGGTCATGCCCGCCCGGGTCGCGCACCGGGGCAGCTCGAGATTGCTTTTGCCGGTCGCGGATGCGCGCGCGTTGGAGACCCTGGCGCCGAATTTCGATACCTTGCTGACTCTGGGAAAGGAGTTGAAGCTGGACGGCTTCTTCGTTTTTGCCGTCAGCCGGGGTCACGACGAATTCTCCACGGACTCGCGCATGTTCTGCCCGGCACTCGGATTTCCGGAAGATCCGGTCAGCGGCAACGCGCATGCCATGCTCGCGGCCTACCTGTGGGAACTCGGTCAATTCGGCAAGCACGCGACATCGTTCGTCGGCCGCCAGGGGCACCAGATGAATCGCCCCGGAGAGGTGAGTGTCCGGCTGGAAATCGAGCATGGCACCTTGATTGCCGCACACATCGGCGGCGAGGCCGTGATCGTGAGCGAAGGAACCCTGGCCCTCTAGGGAACCTCTAGGGAAGCAGAGCCGGTGTCCAACCTACAGTTCGCGGCGCGCGCGATCCAGCCATTCGGCCTGCGCCCTGCGGTAATGCGCGGGCGCCATTCTCGCGCCGTCCACGAGATCTTTGAGGATGAGCCGCGCTTCGTCAAGCTTGCCCAGGCGCTTGAGCAGCAGCGCATGCCGCAAGCGGGCTTCGGCTCCCGGATACCCCGGAGCCAACGCCGCGTATTCACGTAGAGCCTCCTCGAGCGCGTCCTGTGCCTCGAGGGTGCGCGCATACAAGAGATGCGCCTGCGCGGACTTGAACTCCGGGTTGTGCAGCTTGAGCTGCTCGAGCGACGCCCGCGCCGATGCAAAATCCCCCGACGCGAATCGCGACCGCGCCAAACCGAGCAGCAGCACCGGATCGTGTTCGAAGATGCCCTTGAGCCCGCCTTCATACACCGACGCGGCTTCCGCGTACTGGCCGCGCTCGTACAATTCCTCGCCGAGCCGCCGACGCGCATCGACATTGCCGGAAAATTCCACGGCGGCGGCCGCATGCCGCAAATCGCGATCGGGATCGATGATGCGTTGCATGCCCGCCTTGGTGCGCCGCGCGGTCCGCCCCCCGAAGATCTCGGGCAGGATTTCAACGCCGATGTAGGCGATGGAGCCCGCCGCCGGCAGGAGCGCGATGGCCCAAATCCATAACGTATTCCTTCCCGTCCTGATGACGTGAACGATGAGCGCGGCCTGCAGGGCGAGCGTGAGAATGAAGATCAGCGGCATGACGCGTATTGTAGAGCAGTCGGCGGCGCCTCCGGGTCCCAAGACGGGCCGCGAACCGGGCGGGCCCAAGCGCTTCGGATCACCGCTCCGCGACGTGAATCTTGCGCTGCACGTCCGGACACCGGGCCCAGCCGATGTTGGACAGGGAATAGCCGAGGACATGTTGAGTGCGGGTGTCGACCGTCACTTCCATCTCGCAGCCGTGAAAGCCCGCCGGCGCACCGGGCGGCGCCTGCTCCATGAACCAGACGTACACAAGCCTGGTCGGAGTGGCATCGATCTTGCGCGGCGGCCCGAAGGCCTCCTCGAGCCGGCTCACCGGCTGGCCGACATTGTCGGCCGCGATGCGCGGGACCGGACGGACCGCGAACCCCGGTTGACCGCACGCGGCGAGCAGAGCTGCCGCCGCGACGGTCGCAGCACACACACGCAACATATTCCGGTTCCCGATGTCGACTCCAGGACGCAGAGTGTTGCCGGGCGCGGGCTCCTTGCCGCCGACTCACTTCGCAGAATGAATAATCAGTTGGCGGGCGCGGACGTCTTCGCTGACTTGCTTCGCAGATTGAATAATCAGTTGCCGGGCGCGGGCGTCTTCGCTGACTTGCTTCGCAGATTGAATAATCAGTTGCCGGGCGCGGGCGTCTTCGCTGACTTGCTTCGCAGATTGAAAAGCCGCCGGATACGCGCGCCCCATATGTAAACGCAGCACATGCGTGATGCCGCGCGGCAGGTCCTCCGGATGATGCACGGCGACGATCAGCGTGAGACCCTCTCTCATCAAGCGCTCCAGCAGCCGCTTCATCCCGGCCCGCTGCCGCGGATCGAGCCCCGTCAATGGTTCGTCCAGCAGGAGAATGCGCGCATCGCCCGCGAGCGCGCGCGCGAACAGTGCGCGGCGCAGCTGACCGTACGACAACTCGCGCGGCCGGCGCTTCGCAACGGAGAGAAGGGCGAAGTACTCGAGCCAGCGACGCGCGCTTTTCCGGTCGGCGGGGGTTGGCGAATCGCATAGGCCGATACTCGCGTGACGGCCGCTCGCCACCAGGTCGGACACGGTGACGTCGACGGCGTAATCGGTCTGCAATTCGGGCGAGATGTAGCCCACCCGCCGTTTCCATGAGTCGATCGGCGTCCCGCGAGGAAATCCCGCGCGCTCCAGCCGTCCGCCCAGCGCCGGCGACAAGTCGCCGTAGAGCAATTTGAGAAAGCTGGTTTTACCCGAGCCATTCGCGCCGAACACGGCCCAGTGTTCGCCGGCGTGCAAGTCCCAGTTCACGTCGCGCAGTACGGCCCGGTAGTCTACATACAGATCGGCGCCGCGGATGCGCAGCAGCAAGGCTCCCTTTGCGGCGGTACCCGTGCCTCGCACCGTTCGCTCAGACCTTCCGCCGGCCACGGTGCGCGCCGCCCGCGCGTCGCGCATCGGAGGAACCTCGCCCGCACGCCGCGCCAAACGCGCAAGATCCACGCCGTTTAATGGCCGAACCGAGCGCAGCCGCCCGGCGCGCAGTTCGATCACGCCACGCGTACCGCTGGGCACGTCGACGGCCCGGTGACTGGAGGCGACCCATGACTGGCCCGCCGCACGAGCATGGCCGATGATCCAATCCATGCGGCGCCGGTAATCCGCATCCAGGCCGTTGTAGAACTCATCCAGCAGCAGCCAGTCCGGCTTCTGGACCAGAGCGCGGGCCAGCAACGCGAGGCGCTTCTGACCATAGGACAGCGACAGGAACCGCCGCTTCCCCAGGTGCGTGAGGCCGCACCGCTCGAGCGTCGCCGCGCTGCGCCGCCATTCCTCCCGCGTGACCGGGCGCAGCAACAGATCCGTCCGATGCAAGCCGCTCGCCACGAGATCCAGCACCGGCAGGTTCCAGCCGTAGAGGGCGTATTTGTCCTGCAGTTCGGCGCCGATGTAGGCGATGCGTTGCTTGGCCGCTATGAGATCGACCGGACGGTTCCCGAGCGAGTAGGTGCGGGTTCCGCGCCGCGTGGGCGTCGGCCACACGTCCGTGCCGAGCAGTTTGAGCAGCTGTGTCTTGCCCGCGCCGTTGCCGCCGATGAGCGCCCATCGCTCGCCGGCATTCAAGCGCAGCGAGATGTCTCTCAAGGCCCACGTGTCGCCCCGCCGCACGCTGACGGCGTGCAGCTCGATGTTCAGCCGATCGCTCATGAACGATTGAGTCGCCAGATGCCCTTGTCTTCGGTGACGCGGCCGTCGCGGACCAGCTTGATGAGGTGTGCCTCGAGAGTGAGCGCGGCCCAGGAGTGGCGTTCCACCGGCACGTCGTCGTAAACGGCGGGCGTCAGCCGATCGAGCGGCGCCGGACCCAGGTCCGCCATCTTCGAAAGAACCTTCTGCTCGCGACCGAGGCGATGCGCGCGCAGCAGCGCCAACATGGATTTTCCGCGCGGCAGGATTGCGCCATGTCCCGGCGCGATGCGCTCGAAATCGTAGGTTTCCAGTTTTTTCAGCGAAGCCATGTAATCCGCCATGTCGCCGTCGGGGGGAAGAATCACGGGGGAGACGCCTTCGAGTACGTGATCGCCGGTGAACAGCAGCCGCTCATTCGCCGCCAGGTAGCACATGCAGTTCGATGCGTGTCCGGGTGTATGAATGGCGGTCAACGCAACATCGCCCAATACCAGCGCTTCACCGTCCCCGGGACTATGGTCGGGGCGAAAGCTCTCGTCTTGCCGGCCATCGGCGGGCGGCGCCCGGCCGATGAGGGCCGCGCCCGTTTGCTTCGCCAGCACTTGGGCGAGCGGCGAGTGATCGCGGTGAGTGTGCGTGACGATGATCCATCGCACCAGGCCGCCGGCGGCGGCCGTGATGGCCTGTAAATGTGCATCATCGTGCGGACCGGGATCGAGAACGGCGATCTCCCGGGTTCCCAGCAGGTAGGTGTTGGTCCCCGGTCCCGTCATGAGACCCGCGTTGGGCGCAACGATGCGGCGCACGCCGCCGCCGAGCCGTACGATGGCGCCGGGAACGAGGTTTGAGCGGGGTTCGGGGAGTCGCATTCGAGCTTTGGGCGAGCCTGTGATGTGGATCGCATTTTGACATAGTTGCGGCGATCGCCGGAGCGGCTACACTGGGAGGCATGTCGAAGTCTCCGAACGCGAAGCGAGTGGGCGGACCTAAGTCTTGGGAAGAGTTGTCCCGCCCCGACGCGGATCAGAATCAACGATTCCTGGCCGAGTCGCTGTCCCTGCTGCTGGCGGATTTGTTGCGCTCGGTACTGTCCGATGCCAGTCCGGCGCTGCCTGCCGACGAGTTTTCGGTCGAGCGCTATCGAAACCTGGCGGATTCGCTGGCGGACGGAGAGTCGCGCCGCCGCACCAGCCTCGGGATCACCCGGGCCGGGCTGGCGAAGCGCTGCGTCACCTGGCTGAAGTTGCTCCTGACGCCGGCGCCCAACGTCACGGCGGCCGCGCCGATGCGGGAGTTCGTCGATGCCCTGGGTTTGTTTCCGGCGCTGTTCGACAGCGAGCCCTCCGCCAGGTCGCGCCGCGCGCGGCTGACCTGGCTGTTGACCCATGACCGGCGGTTGGACGCCAGTACGCGGGAAGCCGCAACGGCCTTGATCGAGGCCTGCGAGCATCTGGGGGCTCTCCTCTGGCCCGATGCGGAAACCGCCTGACACCGTTCCAGGCGCGCGCAATGCCCCGGAGGGGCGAGGCGCAGGAGCGCCGAGCACATAGTTCCGGTTCCCGCCGACGGTCAGCGTATAATATTGAGTTCACTTTCTTGCGTGACGGCTGGAGTTCTTGTAATGCAGACACCCTCACCTGACCTGCCGCCCGCCGGAAGGTGCAGATCGCAGGACCGTTCATCGGCCCCGCCTGAAACGGAATCTGAAGCGGCGCCCGTGGATAAATCGCGGTTCAAGTTCCAGAAGCTGCTCCAGCCGTTCGCCGTCGACCGTGCCAGCGCCGCCCCCATCATTTGGTTCTTCCTGGATTGGCTGGTGCTGGGCGCCGCCATCGCGAGCCTTCTGGTGGTAGACGCTTGGTCGGTCAAGGTGTTCGCCTCGCTGGTCGCGGCATTGTGGATCGCGCGATTGTTCGTGATCGGCCACGACGCCTGCCATGGCTCCTACACGCCCAATAAGACCCTCAACAAATGGATTGGCCGCATCGCGTTCCTGCCGTCCCTGACGCCGTATAGCCTCTGGGAAGTCGGACACAATCTCGCGCACCACGGCTTCACGAACTTGAAGGGCCGCGATTACGTATGGACCCCCTACTCTCCGCATGAATTCGCACAACTCTCCTGGATGCGCCGCCGGCTCGAGCACATCTATCGCAGCGGCGTGGGCCAGGGTGTCTATTACATGGTCGAAATGTGGTGGAAGAAGCTGTTCTTCCCCGGCCGCAAGCATGTGACGACACGCCGCACGAGCCATCTGGTCGATAGCTTTCTGGTCGCCGGATTCGCGGTTCTATGGATCGGCGGGCTGACCATGTGGGGCATCTACGCCGGCAAGTCCATCGGATCGCTCCTGACATTCGGTTTTGCGGTGCCGTTTTTCCTTTGGAATTGTCTGATGGGATTCGTGATCTACGTGCAGCACACCCATCCCCGCGTGGCCTGGTACGAGCGCCGCGACGAGTGGAGCGCCAATGCCGGGTATGCCACGACCACTGTCCATGTCAAGCTCATGCGCCCGCTCGACGGCATGATTCATTACATCCTCGAGCACGGGGCCCATCATGTGAACATGGGTATTCCACTGTACCGGCTGAAGGAAGCCCAGGCGCGCTTGAGCGCCACGCTGGATGAAAGGCTCAATTCGGAAGTCTTCACCTGGCGTTATTACTGGAACACCGTGCGGCGCTGCAAGTTGTACGACTTTGCGCAGCACGTTTGGATGGATTTCGACGGGCGCGTCACCTCCCAGCCACAAGTTCAGGGCCGCTGATCAGCCGCGAAACCGCCCGGCGGCGCAGGATCGCTGCGCCTCACTTCCAGCAAGTCAATCGCACTCAACGCGGGTCCGCCGTCAGGCCTTCAAAATCTTGGCGTGATGCCGCAGATGATCGGCCATGAACGTCTGAATGAAGTAGTACCCATGGTCGTAGCCCGGTTGCATGCGAAGCGTGAACTTCTGCCCCGCCTCCGTGGCGGCGGCGGCGAACTTCTCGGGCAGCAGCTGAAGGTCCGCGAGGAATTGATCGGCCGCGCCCTGATCGATCAGGATGGGCGCGGGAAAGGGCCTGCGTGCCACGAGCTGAGTTGCATCGTGCTCGCGCCAGATTTCCTGATCGGGACCGAAGTAATTGGTGAACGCCTTCTGTCCCCACGGGCATTGCATCGGTGCCGTAATGGGCGAGAACGCCGACACGGACCGGTATTGTGCCGGATTACGCAGCGCGAGCGTCAAGGCGCCGTGCCCTCCCATCGAGTGTCCGAAGATGCCGGCGGCACCGGCCAGCGCCGGCAGATTGGCCGCCACGAGTTCGGGAAGTTCGCGGGTGACATAGCTGTACATGCGGTAATTCGCCGACCACGGCGCCTGGGTCGCGTCCACATAGAATCCGGCGCCCTGCCCGAAATCCCACATCTGTGCATCGCCCGGGATGCGCGGCTCGCGCGGGCTGGTATCGGGTGCAACCAGCATCAAGCCCAATTCGGCGGCAACGGCCTGGGCATGCGCCTTGATGGGGAAGGTCTCCTCCGTACAGGTCAACCCCGCGAGGTAATACAGCACCGGAACCTTGCCCGCTTTCGCCTGCGGCGGCTGATAGACGGAAAACTTCATGGGTCCGCGCGTTTCGCGGGAGTCGTGCTTGTAGAATTGCTGCTTGCCGCCGAAGCAGGCATGCTCGGATACGAGTTGAATCGTGGTCATGTGTACACCGTCGCGCTGCGAAGTTGGTTAGGTCATCCTCGAGTTTCGGGTCGTTACCCTAAAGCAACCCGAGCCGAGTTGGAAGCCGCTTATGAACATCGAATTTTCCGCCATCGAGGCACGCATAGTCGGCTGCTTGATCGAAAAGGAGATCACCACTCCGGATCAATATCCGCTGTCGATCAACGCGCTCACCAATGCTTGCAATCAGAAATCCAACCGCGAACCGGTGCTCGAGCTGACCGAGTCCACCGTGCAACAGGCGGTCGACGCACTGATGAAAAAGCACCTGGTCAGCGACCGATCCGCCGGGTACGGCGGACGCGTCACCAAGTACAAACACCGCTTCTGTAATACCGAATTCGGCTCTCTCAAGTTTTCGAAGCAGGAACTCGGGATCCTCTGCGTCCTGCTGCTGCGCGGACCGCAAACCCCGGGCGAGCTTCGCGGCCGGACCGGCCGTTTGTGCGAGTTCGCGGATGCCGCCGAGGTGGAAGCGACGCTCAAGGGTTTGATGGAACGGGAAGACGGACCCTTCATCGCGCGCATGCCGCGTGCGCCCGGCGCCCGAGAATCGCGCTACGCGCACTTGTTCTGCGGTGCCGTCGAATCTGTGCCCGAGCTGCCGGATGCCGTGGACTTCGCCGCAGCGGGAAGCAGCATCACCCTGACTCAGCGCCTTGCGGTTCTCGAGGACAAGGTTGCCGCAATGCAGCGCGAGATCGACGCTCTCAAAGACGCGGCATCGGAGGGCGTTCCCGCCGATCTCGACGAATAGCGGCCGCCGGCGGTTGCAGCCGCGGGTTGATTGGAAATCCGGCGGTGGGCGTCAGCGAGGCAGCGAGGCCGTCTGCTTGGCGATGCCGTCCCGCTCCTGCAGCCATTTGTCGAAGGCCTCGACGTCCGCGACGCGCATCCCGTTGGCATCGGTCCGGCGCATCGTCAGCCAGTTCTGCATCGACACCATCAGCCGGTCGGCGAGCGGACGCGCATGATTGAACAGCTCCATGTACGCCGTCTTGGCATCTTCCAGCCGATCGACTGCGAGGTAGGCCTCGCCCCGATGAAGCGTGGCCTCGTACAGATCCGGCTTCAACGCCAGCGTATGGTTGTAATCGTCGATCGATTCCGCATAGGCGCCGAGACGCAGATGGATGTAGCCCACCTGGTTCCAGGCATCGTACATGTCGCCCTTGTTGCTCAAGGCTTCCGTAAATTGATCGAGCGCGCGGTTGTAGGCGTCCCCCATCTTCTCCAGTGCGTTCGACCGCTTGTCCGGATTTTGCGCCGCGGCGGCGGCGTTCTCGAAGTCCTTGGCCTTCGCCAGAGATTTCTTCCCGGCCGTATAGGCTTTCGTCGCGGCCGCGTCCGGCTTGTCCGCCGCCGGCGTGCTCTGGATCTCCTCGCTCGGCCCGCTCATGCCCGAAGGCCGGCCCATGCCGCCTTGCGCGCCCGGCATCTGCGCGAGGGCGGCGGCGCCCGGCCAGACGGCGACCGCGGCCAGGACGGCGACGCATTGAATGAAAATCGAGCGCATTCTGCCCTCCGGGCGGTTGTGATCCATGATGTGCAATGCTTGCATGATATTAGGTTCTCGCTCCCGTGCGCGGCAACTCAGCCTCCATGGCGGGATGCTTCGATGATTCCAATGCGCAGGGTCGCCGTCGCGATGCGTACTTCGATCAAGAACGCCAGGAGCGCCGCGGCCAGCGTCAACATCGACATGATGAACACGCCGGCAATGACCGCGGATAACTCATAGCGCAGAAACGCGTTGACGAACAGCATGACCACGACCAGCGCGATGAACAGCGCCGACAAGGTGATGAGAATGATCGCGACGTTGATCCAGCGCGAGCGCCGCGCCAGTACCTCGAGCTGGGCATGGAGGTCGCGGCCGTCCGGGACATAATCGGGGTTGAGCAGCCGCTCTTCCATGGCCCGGGCCCGATCGACGATGCGCGCCAGCCGGCTGGTCAGCACGTTGAGCGTCGCGCCGATGGCCGAAACGAGGAATATCGGCGTCAGTGCGACCTGGATCAAGTGCGCAATGTCGACCGGCTGAGTCGTCACGTGGAGCCCGTCATGACCATTTCACCGTACCTGAATACCAAGTCGCGAGTATGAGGAGGCCGAAACCGATTCGATACCAGGCGAATACCTTGAAATTGTGGCCGCTTACATAGCGGATCAGGGCGCGCACCGCAAATGCCGCACTCACGAACGAGGCAGCGGACCCGAGCCCGATCACCGTCAGGTCATCGAATGCCAAAGATTGGCGCGCCTTGAACAACTCCAACACCGTCGCCCCGCAAATGGTTGGAATCGCCAGAAAGAAGGAGAATTCCGTGGCCGCGGGACGCGACAGCCCCCGCAGCAATCCGCCCATGATGGTGGCGCCGGAGCGCGAGGTGCCTGGAATCATGGACAGAGCCTGCGCGAAGCCGATCCAGGTCGCGTCCGCCGGGCGAACATCATCCACGGTGAGTCTCCGCGGCGTGCGCTCGCGGCTTTCGATCCACAGAATCAAGAAACCGCCGATGATGAATGCCGTGGCGACCGGAATCGGCGCGAACAAGTATTGCTTGATTTTGGCGATCAGCAGTACGCCGAGCACCGCCGCCGGCAGAAACGCCAGCACCAGATTCAACGTGAATCGTTGCGATTTCGGATCGCGCCGCAGCGTGGCGGCCACCGCCCACAGACGCCTTCGGTATTGCCAGCAAACCGCGAGAATCGCCGCGAACTGGATCACGATCTCGAACAGCTTGCCCTTCTCGTCGTTCCAGTCGAGGAGGCTGCCGACGACGATCAGATGCCCCGTGCTCGACACCGGCAGGAACTCGGTGAGGCCCTCGACGATGCCGAGAATCAACGCCTTCAGTGCGACTATCGGATCCATCTGAACGCTGCCCCCGGAAATAGAAACGCCCCGGCCGCCATGCAGCAGCCGGGGCGCACACCCTAGGGTAGCTTACTTCGTGGTCGAAGGAGCGGAGGCGGCCTTCTTCTTCTTGTGGTGCTTCTTGGCGGGCTTCGGCGCATCGGCCGAGTTGGTGGCGGCAGGCGAATCCGCAGCCATCGGTGCGGCGTTCTTCGGCATGTCGGCGGCCATCGCGCCAGCGGCGAGGCCCAAAGTCAACAAGGCAGAAATCAGCAAGGTTCCGGACTTATTCATAGCGTCTCCAAACGGTGGGTATTAACAAACAGCTGAAAGAATACGACGGATCTGCAAAATTCAGCTCAGATGAAGATCATTTCACAAAGCGCTACGAGCGGCGCCCGCGCTCATCCGGGGCGCCCGGCCGCGCCGCGTCGGCGGCGGCTTCGGTGCCTGCAGCGGCCTCGTCACGGAAAGCGGTCTCGGCGCGGACGGCGGCACCCCGTCCTCTGCTGCGGACATGCCAGATCAAATAAGCGACGATCGCCGAATTGGCGATCACGACCGCGGCTTTGCCCAGATTGGGCCGGTACGCGAATTCCCATACTTCCAGAGGAATCAGCGACGCCGTGATGATGGTGGTCAGCCATTCCGCCCAGCGCTTCTGCATCCATAGACCGATGCCTTCGACGGCAAAAATCGCCGCGTAGGAGAATGTCACGAAGCGCAGCGCATGAATTTTCGCCTCGCTCAGTCCGCTGAACCACTGCAGCGCGCGCATCACCAGCTCGTGCTCGAGCCCCGATGGCCGGCCCTGCGCCCAGGTGACCAGCTTGGCGGACAGCGACGCGTCATGAAGCTGTAACTCGCCCCACGCCGCCAACAACAACAGTAGGACTTTCAAAAGCTTGTAAAGCGCGATGGTGCGCAACATGCCGAAGCGCGGCGGCGGCGCCGGGTCGTCGGCAGTGGGCATGGTCATGGGATGCTAGGCCTGGCTAGGCCTGACCCGCGGCCGGTTGGAACTCGAGAGTCGCATCGAGCAATGCCTGTATGTCGAACACGGCACGCTCGTTGTCGATGAGCAGCGGCGCAACGCCGGCCGCCGCCACCAGCGCCGCCGGGACCTGGATGCGATCCCGCTCCCGCGTCACGGTCCAGGTCGCGAGACGCTTGTCTTGAAAAGCAAGATTGAGTGCGCCCCAGCGCAGCAGTGCCGCTCGCGCCAGCGGCGTATCGCCGCCCCATTGGCGCTGCGCAAGCGTCAAGGCGGAACTCGCCGCGATTTCCCCATGCGGCAGCGTCATCAGATCCTGAATGTACTTGACCATCTCGTCCGGAGGGACGTGCAATTTGAGATAGGGAGAGGCCGAATCGCTCATATGCCTATTTTAAGTCGGATTTTCCAAGCTGAACATGGCATTCTCATCGTCGTAGGCAAAAACCTCCGCGTAACGGGCCCAGCGAATCACCGCGCGCAGCGTCTGCTCGGCCGCCTCCTCGCTCATGAAATCCTCGAGTTCGTCGATGAACCGGCTCTTTCGCGCCGAATGTGAGGCGCGTTCATCCAACACCCTACGCACGTGGGCAACCAGCGGCACGTAGGTCACGAGATGACGCATGAAAATGCGCTTGCGCTCGTCGACCGCAGCGTGCGCGAAGGCCAGGCCGTCCTCCGCCAGTTTGATGTCGCCCCCTTCGACTTCCGCAAAGCGCAGCATTTGCAGCGTTTCGGCGACCGGAAACAACTCGTCGATCTCCATTTGAAGATCCGAAGCGATCTTTGGCAGATCCGCCGTGCCGTTGAAGGGAGGGGCCGCCACCGCTTCCATGAGGCCGGCCAGCAAATTGGTCGACACTTTCGGCAAGACGCTGCCGATGCCCAATCCGGGGAACCGCTCGTGGCGTCCGCCCCCGGCCGAGCCCTGGGGCCGCGCGGTCATCTCGACGTAGATCCGCTCCACCAATTCACGAAACGAGGGGTCGAGGCGGTTTCGCGGCTGCGGTAGTGACACCTTGATTTCACTGAGGATTCTCCCCGGATTGCTGCCGAAAACCAGGATGCGGTCGCACATCAGGACCGCTTCCTCGATATTGTGCGTCACGAGAATGACCCCCTTGATGGGCATGCGTCCTTCGGACCACAAATCCAGGAAATCGGTGCGCAGGGTCTCGGCGGTGAGCACGTCCAGTGCCGAGAACGGTTCGTCCATCAGCAGAATGTTGGGATGAACCACCAACGCCCGGGCGAACCCGACGCGCTGCCGCATGCCGCCCGACAGCTCCCTCGGATACGCGGATTCGAACCCGTCCAAGCCGATGAGATCGATGGCGGCCAGCGATCGCTTGCGAATTTCCGGCCGCGGCATGCGCTGCGCCTCGAGCCCCAAAGCCACGTTTTCGAACACCGTGAGCCATGGGAACAGCGCAAAACTTTGAAACACCATCGCAATGCCGGGGGCCGGTCCGCTGATCGGATGACCCAAATAAGATACCTTTCCGGCGCTCGGTTCGGCGAGGCCCGCGATCAGTCGGAGCAGGGTCGACTTGCCCGAACCGGACCTCCCGAGCAGCCCCACGATCTGCCCCTCCCGAAGGTCGAGGTTCATGCCCTCGAGCACGAGCAGCTCGGACCCGTCCGGCTTGGGAAACGCCTTGCGGACGTCGGAGCATTGAAGCAGGGGAGATTCGTTCATGCGTTGGTCCGTCAGGTAAGACGATATTTGCGCTCTGCGTAATAGTACAGGGGCCGCCAGAAGAGCCGATTGATGACCACCACGAACAGGCTCATGGTGCCGATGCCGAGGACGATGCGGTGGAAATCCCCGGCGGTCGTGGCTTCGGCGATATACGCCCCCAGCCCACGCGCCCGCACCTGCGTGTCGCCCCAGGACGCAAGCTCCGCGACGATGGCGGCGTTCCAGGATCCGCCGGAGGCGGTGATCGCGCCCGTGACGTAGAAAGGAAGGACGGCGGGCAGCGCGACCTTTCGCCACCACAGCCAGCCGGCCACCTGGAAGTTGGCCGCGACGTAGCGCATTTCAGCCGGAATCGCGGATGCGCCGGCAATGACATTGAACAGAATGTACCACTGGGTTCCCAGAATCATCAGCGGACTCAGATAGATGTCCGGATCGAGCCGCCACCGCACGATGCCGAACACGGCGATCGGGAACAGCAGATTGGCGGGGAACGCAGCCATGAACTGGGCCGCCGGTTGCACGATCTGTGCCGCACGCGGCCGCATCCCCACCCAGACGCCGATCGGCACCCAGATGAGACTTGCGAGCGCAATCAACAGGAAAACCCGCAGCATCGTGAGGAATGCGAGTCCGGAGACCTGCAACGCTTCGCGCAGCGAGGTGTTCGCGATCAGCACGGCGACGATGTGCCATAGCGCGAGCACCACCACGGCGATCATCAGCGAAACCCAAAACAGATCCAGGCTGCGTTTCGGCCGCGTCTCGGCCACCGGCGTCGCCGCGTTCCTGCGCTTGACCGCGCGGCTGGTCCGCAGGACCGCGGCGTGAAATGCGAGCGTGGCGGCCTGGATCAGACGCGACCGGCGCATCATGTCGAGCGCCCAGGAGTCAGGCACGCGGACGCCCGGCTCCTGCTCCACGCGAAAGCGGTCCACCCAAGCCACCAAAGGACGGAACAGCAGCTGGTCATACAACAGGATGACGATCAGCATCGTGAAGATGGCCCAGCCGATCGCCGTCAGGTTTTTCTGCGCAATGGCGAGGGCGATGTACGAGCCGACGCCGGGCAGCGCGACGGAGGTTTGTCCAACGGTGATGGATTCCGAGGCAACCACGAAAAACCAGCCTCCCGACATGGACATCATCATGTTCCAGATCAGCGCCGGCATGCCGAACGGCACCTCCAACTGCCAGAATCGCATCCAGGGCGACAACCGGAACGACTCTGCCGCCTCGGTCAGTTCGGTCGGAATGGTTCGCAGCGATTGGTAGAAGCTGAACGCCATGTTCCAAGCCTGGCTGGTGAATATGGCAAAAATGGAGGCGAATTCAGCTCCGAGAACCCGGCCGGGCGCCAGCGACAGGAAAAACACCACGGTAATCGAAATGAAACCTAAAATCGGCACCGACTGCAGGATGTCGAGAATGGGTACCAGCAGCTTCCCGGCGCGTTCACTTTTGGCCGCCCACGTCGCATAGGTCAATGTAAAGATCAGCGAGAGCACGAGCCCCGCCAGCATGCGGAACGTGGTCCGAGCCGCATACTGCGGCAGGCGGGCCGGATCGAGCGACAGCGGAGTCGAGCTGAGCTGCGACAACGGCGCGAGCAGGCCGCGGGAAGATTCACCGAGGAAAACGATGAGACCGATGACCACGACGAAAGCCAGCACGTCCCAGCGAGTCGCGAACTCTCTCAGGAAGACGTAGGGTTCGAATCGTTTCATCGGCGCATTCTCGCAGGACGCGCGGCGAAGTAGTAGGGTAGCCGCTTTGAGAACGTGTCATGAGCAACAGCATCGGCGTCAACGTGGGATCCGCGGTCGAAACCGAAGCCACCCGCTTCAAGGTTCTGGGCGCGATCAGCTTTTCACACTTTCTCAACGACATGATCCAGTCGCTGATCATCGCGATCTACCCGTTGTTGAAAGGTGAATTCGCGCTGACTTTCATGCAGATCGGCTCGATCACGCTGACCTACCAGCTGTGCGCCTCGGTGCTGCAACCAGTCATCGGCATCTACACCGACAAACATCCGAAGCCCTATTCATTGAGCCTGGGGATGGGATTCACGCTGATCGGCCTCGCCGCCCTGGCGTGGGCGCCGAACTATGCGACCGTGCTTTGCGCCGCTGCATTGGTCGGAACGGGATCCTCGATCTTTCACCCGGAATCCTCGCGGATCGCCCGCCTGGCATCGGGCGGACGCCACGGCCTCGCGCAATCGATTTTCCAGGTGGGGGGCAACGCCGGCAGCGCCGTCGGACCGCTGCTCGCCGCATGGATCATCATTCCCCACGGCCGCTCGAGCGTGGCCTGGTTCGCACTCGCCGCCCTGCTGGCGATCGTCGTGCTGTTCGGCGTGGGCAGCTGGTACCGGCGCCAGCATGTAGAGCGGGCGGTTCGAGCCAGGCGCCCGCAGGTTCCCGGGGCCTCCGTCCCGCCGCGGCGCATCGCCTGGTCCGTTGCAATCCTGCTGACCCTGATCTTTTCGAAGTA
>Ga0070730_10002179_pt1 | contig 18023 bp, 11 predicted proteins | sample Coa_R1_3_FD_66447 | JGI IMG/M metagenome (GOLD analysis project Ga0070730, IMG submission 66447) | Surface soil microbial communities from Centralia Pennsylvania, which are recovering from an underground coalmine fire - Coalmine... | ecosystem: Environmental > Terrestrial > Soil > Unclassified ... | reverse complement strand
TGGAGCTGGGACCAGTTCCTCGATGGCATGATAACGAACTCCATCTTCTCCAACTTTTCCAAGAAGTTCGAGCGGTTGCCCGAGGACCGCAAGCAGGCGTTTCTCATGTCTTTGCCGAAGTCGGCCTATCCCCTGCTGTTGGGCTCGTCAGCCTACGTCGAAAGTAAGCAGTACGGGTTCGACACGACCTTTCAGGATTACAAGGACGTCAGTCTCGGCAAGATTCAAGATGTCATCAACAGCGTGAGCCGGTCAAGGATATTGGCCGACCTCATAGACAGAGGCCTGTTGGACTGGACCTATCCGTCGCGGTGGCGGAGAATCTCGCGGACCGACGCCGCCAGCGCGATCCGCGACCTGGACGAGGTGCAGATCGTCATTGACGACATCCTCAGCAGCGAATGGGAAAACCACGGGGAACAGGCCCGGTTCCTCAATCCCAAGGGGGGCCGCAAGCCCACCGAGTGCATGCGCCTGGAACCGCCTCTCGAGACGATCGCCCGCGAGCAGGGACTGGAGCGCTGGATCGATCCGGTGACCGCCCAGGCGAGCGAGTTCTGGGTGGTTCCTATGCCGGGGGCCAGCGATCCTATCCAGGGCGCCGCCACCACCGACCTTCCGCCCCTCGCGCTCACGCCAATCGGGCCCGCGGGTCCAACGCCGCCGCCGGCGCCGGACGCCGGGTCGGAGGGCGAGCCCGCGAAAGACCAGCCGCCGGCGGCGGCGGAATAGGCCGTGAACGACTTCGACGCGGTGGTGGTCGGCGCGGGGCCCGCCGGGTGCGCGGCGGCCTACGATCTCGCGGATGCGGGTCTCGCCGTGCTGCTGCTGGATCGAAAGTCGTTCCCGCGGGTGAAGCCCTGCGGCGGCGCGCTGACGATGAAGTCCCTGCGACGCCTGCGCTACTCGATCGCTCCGGTGGTGAGGTCGGTGGTGCGCGGGTTCGAGATCGGCCTGCGTGGCGAAGGCGACCACCGGATGGCCGGCCGTCATCCCGTCGCCGTCACCACGGTCCGTGAGGAGCTCGACGCGTTCTGCCTGGAGCACACACGAGGGCGCGGGGTCGAATTCCGCGTCATCCACGACGTCGCCGGCATCATCGAGCACGAGCATGGCGTGGTCCTGAAAGCCGACGACGGCCCGGCCATCCGCGCCGGCTTCGTCGTTGGGGCCGACGGCGCCAACAGCCGGGTGCGGCGGCTGATCGAGGATCGTCCGATCGCCCACGCCTGGGCGCTGGAGGGCCAGGCCGCCAACCCCGCGAACGGCGCGCCGGACGTGATGCGCTTCGACTTCGGCTGCATCGCCGACGGCTTCGGGTGGAGCTTCCCGAAGGGCGATCACGTCAACGTCGGACTCTACACCCGCCGCGCGCAGCCCCACTTCGGCAAGGCCGATCTCGCCGCCTATGCGGGTGGCATGCTCGGCCTGGAGACACCGCGCCACGTTGTGGGCTTTCCCCTCGGCGTCGGCGGCGAAGACCATTCGCCGGAGAAGCGACGCGTGCTTCTGGTTGGCGACGCCGCCGGCATGGTCGAACAGCTTCTGGGCGAGGGCATCCACAACGCCATCAAGTCGGGCCAGGCCGCCGCGAGGGCCATCGTCGCCCAGACCCGGCGCGGCGCGGACGCTCGCCAGCTCTATGGTCAATCCCTTCGCGATGTGAGGCGGGACCTCGAGCTTGCCGCCAGGCTTGCGGACTGGTTCTACGGCGCCGAGCGGCTGGGCTGCGAGCTGATGCGCTCAGCCCCGGCGAAGACCGCCCTGATGCGAGGGTGCGCCGCCGGCAAGACCCTGCACGAGATCGTAGGCACGGCGCCGCTGTCGCCGTTCTACGCCATCGGCGGTGATCGGAGCGTGATGGAATTCGAGCGGCCGGCAAGCGGGCGCGCCTGACGCCATCCTGCCCGGGCGTCGAAGGGTTCGGCGCATCCGAGGCCGTCGATGAGCCCGGCGCCGTAGGCGCCTGCTGGGGTCTGGAAGCCGGGCGGGTGTTCGCCCGCCAGGACCCGCGCCACGACCGCCGGCGCGGTGGCGTTCGTCACCGAGTAGCCGTCCAGGGTGCGCAGGCCGAACCGCGTCGCCCGCCGCCAGCGGTCGACCGCTTCCACGACGATGGCGTTGGAGGCCAAGCTCTGCGCCTCCGGCGACGGCTGGTCCGGCCACGCGGCCTCGAGCGGCGCCACCGCCGCGCGCAACGCCTGGTCGCCGAGGACGTCGCCGGCGACGCCGGCGGCCCGGGCGGCGAGCTGAAGGGAGAACGGCGCCTCCATGTAGGCTTCGATGTCGGGCACGCCGGTGGTGGTGTAGCCGGTGATCACGTCGGGCCAGCTCACCGCGATGCTCATGCGCTCGCCGGCGCCGAAGTTGAAGCTGCGACGGGCGCCGGCCCGTTCGGACCGCACGGCGCCGGCCCGGCGCACGATCACCGTACCGCCGAAAACCCGCAGGGCCGAGCGAAGGGTGCCGCGGGAGACCACCCCGGGCAGGCCGATCGCCACCCGCAGCAACACTGTTCCGGGCGCCTCGCGGACGGCGCGGGCGATCAGGCAGTCGGAGATCGCCACGGCGAAGCCCACGCCCGGCATGAGCATCACCCCGGCCGCCTGCGCCTCCGCTTCGCGCGCCTGGGCCAGGGCGAAGACCGGCCACTCGCCCGTCAGGTCGAGATAGTGCGTGCCGGTGCGCAGGCAGGCCTCGATCATCGGCGCGGCGGTGTCGGTGAACGGGCCCGCGGCGTTGAGCAGCACGCCGACCTCAGACAGCGCGCCGTCCATGGCGGACCGATCGGCCAGGCTGAACACCCGGAAGGGCGCGCCCAGCGACTGCGCGAGCGCCTGCACGCGGGGGCCGTTGCGACCGGCGAGCATCACCTCATGCCCCGTTTCACACAGACGCGCGGCGATCGCCCGGCCTGAGAAGCCCGTCGCCCCGTAGACCATCACCGGCCCCCTGATCGGCGAGCGTTTCCGGGGACGGGCCGTCATGACCGTTCGAGAACCCAGGGGATCAGGGCGGCGATGAACCGCTTGTCGCGTGACTCCGGCAGGTCCGCATAGAGGCGAGCGTATTCGAATTCCGCCGCCCCGACCAGCGCCTCGGCGACCTTCCTGGCGTAGTCGATCGATCCGTGCCGCTCGATCGCGGCGCGCAGCCACGCCACGTCTTCGGCGGTGCGTCGCTCGCGCGGCGCCGCCAGCAGGGCGTCGAAGATCGCGCGGTCGGCTGCGGAACAGGCGCCGCGCGCGTGAATCAGCATCAGGGTGCGCTTGCCCTCGTAGAGGTCGCCGTTGCGCTCCTTGCCGTAACTCTCGTCGCCGACGAGGTTGAGCAGGTCGTCCTGGATCTGGAACGCGGCGCCCAGGAAGAATCCGAAGTGCATGAAGACGCCGGGGTCGACCCTGCCGCGCGAGCCGATCAGGGCGCCGACCCGGGCCGGATAGATGGTCGAGAACCACGCCGTCTTTTTGAGCACCATCCTCAGGTAGTCGGCCTCGGTGACCGTCGTGTCGTTGAGGTCGCGCCAGCCCAGTTCCAGCGCCTGGCCCTCGGCGCTCTCGCGGGCCATGATCTCGGTCTCGCGCAGGACCTCGATGGCCAGCCAGCCGCCGACCTCGTCGACATTGTCCATCAGGGGCCGCAGGGCGAGCAACATCAGCATGTCGCCGGCATTGAGCGCCAGGGGAACGCCGTGCATCGCGTGAAGCGTCGGCCGGCCGCGCCGCTCCTGGCTGGCGTCCTGGATGTCGTCATGGATCAGGAGGCCGTTGTGCAGCATCTCGATGGCCGCCGCGGTGAGCACCGCCTTCTCCAGGCTTGCGCCGTAGGCGCGGGCCTGGGCGATGCACAGGCTGGAGCGCATCATCTTGCCGCCTCGACGGGGGTAGTCGACCACCAGGTCGTGCAGGTAGGGGCTGCGGTTGTCGGCGTCGAAGTAGCGCTCCACCGTGGCCCGGGCGGCCTGGCCGTATTCCTCCAGGACCTCGCCGACAAGACCGGAGGACGTCGGCCCGGCCGTCGCCGTCGCCAGGGTTTCGGCGAGGCTCATTCCAGGATCCGGACCGTCAGGGTTCCGATCGGCTGGCGGCTGTCGACATCCACCAGCGCGCCCCAGTAGGTGTCGGCCGGCTGGTCATCGGCGATCGTGATGGCCAGCTCCAGGCCGCCGTCCGGCCGCCGCGTGAGGGCGACCTGGTCAATGGGCGGCGAGGCGGGGCTCAGGGCGTGCAGCCCGGCGACCGCCGGCGCGACCGACCGCGCGAGGGCGGGGAGCGGTGAGAGCGTGACTTCGACGGGCTTGCGGCTGCTCACCCGCTGTGTGACGGACATCGCGGGCGAGGGCGCCAGGGCAACCGCCGAGCTCATGGACGCCACGGGCCCCCGGTCGTGCAAGGTGAGGCGGTCGATGACGGCGCGCACCTCCGGTTCCTTCAGAACGGCGAGGATCAGGTCGACCCAGGTCCCGCCCAGGTCCCGGGTCAGATGCATCAGACGACCGGCGATCGCCCTGGCCCCCGGAGACGCCTCCGCCGGAGCCGGGCCGGCTCCGCGCAGGCGTTCGGCGGCGCGCCGGCCCTCCTGGATATTGTCCTCGACCACCCGGTAGGCGGCATTCACCGCCCGGCTGGCGACATCGTCGCCGGCCGACCCTTGCCCCCCGGAGTCGACCGCCCGACCATTGACCCCCTCCGCCTCTGGAATGACCGCGCGCCGGGGCCCCGGGCGCTGCGGCGGGGGCCGGTGCAGGCGCTCGTCGTCCCGCGCCATGGGGCTATCTCCTCGCCGGGGAAGGGCCGCGGGCCCGGGGGTCACGGATGATCATAGCCGACGATATCCTCCAGAAGTGGCGCGCCGGACAGCGCATGCGCCGCCAGCAGACCGGACATCACCGCGGATTCGACACAGCCTACGTTCAATCCGGTTTCGGTCCAGTCGCCGGCGATGGTCAGGTTGTCATAGGTCATGTCCAAAGGGGAGACGCGATATTTCGTGCTGCCGGGCGTCGATAGAACATAGCGGTCCGTCGGATTGACGTTCGCGCGCCAGTATTGACTGGAAAAGCGCGCCTCGCCGGTCTTCGTGGAAGGCGTGTCTTCCGGGTCAGCGGGATCCCTCAGCATGTCCCATCGGAAGTCGCCGCGGGCGTCCATGGCCTTCGGCCACAAGTGCCGCGCCGTTTCGCGCAGGCGCATCACCGCATTCTGAAATACCTCGTCGTTGCGCCGTCGGGGGTAGTCGGCGTCCTCGTCGTCCACGGGCGGCAGCGGATCGGGAAGCGGTCCGCAGAAGTAGAGCACCGTCTTGGGGCTCTGGGTCCAGCCTTCTTCGGGGATGGTGTGAGCCATGTCCGCCCATCCCTCGAAGCCCATCCTGAAGCCGGAACCGATCAGATGCTCGCCGGTCCAGCCAAGGTCCTGCAGGTCGTGGTCGAGCCAGACCTGGAAGGCCTGGATCGCGTTCGTCTTCACTTCGCGCACCATGCGGTTCCACCGCGGATTGCGCGCGATGATCTCGCGGCAGACATGCGGCACCGCGCCCAGACCGACACCCAGGACCACGAAATCGAAGTCCTTCGCCACCTGCAGCGTCCGGGTCGCCGCCCGACGGTTGTCCCAGTGCGACTCGAAATCCCGGCCTTCCCGCGCCATCTCTTCGCCGTCTTCCAGTTGACGGAAGTCGGGCGCGGCGGGCCAGCAGGGGCGGCCCCTGACCTCGACGAGGGGCGCGTAGTCCGCGCCGTCCTTGACGGTCGCCTGGATGTCGAACTCCAGCGCCGAGACATAGGGCCGCTCGCCGGGACGAAGATCGGCCTCTTCCGCCAGGCGGACGTTCGTGAGCCGGTGGAAGAAGGCGAACTTCACGCCACGCCGGCGCAGCACCTCATAGTAGGGCGCGAACACGACATCGCCCATGCCCGCACGCATCCGCCAGTAGAGCGCGCCGCGGTAGCCGAAGAACATCCGCAGGGTTCCGCGCAGGCCGACGCCGGCCGCCAGGCGGGGGCGGGTTGGATCGCCGTCCTCGTAGCCGAACAGCAGGTCGTAGATCCCGCGGACGAAGGCGGACCGGGCGGCGCGTTCGGACGCCCCGCTCGCGATCAGCCACTCGCGCCAGTCGTAGTCGTCGATCGCATCGAAGCCGCGAGGATCGGTCAGCAGGTCAAAGCGAAGGATGCCCACCAGCGAGGCGACCACGATGTCCATCATTTCCCACACGTGCTGAACGTGCGGGGTCGCGATCACGCCCGTTTCCAGCCATCGGCGCAGCTGATGGGCGATCCAGACGGCGAGATCGGTCAGAGGGTTCGACAGAGGCGAGGGCAGCGTCTCCAGTCCCGCCTGGAGCAGGGCGAGCGCCTCGGCGATCACCGCTCCGCTCGCCGCGAACGCGCCACCGACCAGATCTGCGATGGCGGCCGCCATACGCTGGGGATCGCCCCTCGCCGTGGCGGCGCTGAACGGGCTCGGACCCGGGCGCGTCTCCCCGCCGCCGCGCTGCCGCGAGTCGACGCTCAGGATCAGGGTCCGCAGGAGGTCGATGGCCCGGCCGATGTAGCGGGGCAGGGACAGCAGCTCGCCGGGGGCCAGGGGGTCGCCCGGAAGGCCGGGGCGGGGCGGAAAGGTCGCCGACCAGTTGTGCCAGCCGTCCGCGCCCGACGGCGCCGATACGCCCATGGCGTTCTCGCCGGTGAAGGCCGTGGGCCAGTCAAACGCTTCGCGGGCGGCGGGGTCGGTCGCCAGCTCCGCGTAGCACTCCCGCATGAGCCGAAAGGCGTTGTCGTAGCAGCCGAGCCAGATGTGCAGCCCGTGTTCCTCGATTCGCCCCGACGCCCCCCGGCCCGACGCGCCCTTGCCGCCCAGGCGCCAGCCCATCTGGTAGACCGTAACGTCGTAACGTCCCGCCATCTCCGGCCGGGTGAGTTCGAACGCCGTCGTGATCGCCGCGCAGCCGCCGCCGATGATGGCGACCTTTGTGGCCCGTCTCGGAGCCATTCACAGAGTCCCCTTCAGCTCGGCCGGCGACATTGTGAGCTCGCCGTGCGTCGCACGCTCTTTCTGTGCCCCAGCCGCTCGGCGGTGACAAGCGGGGCCTGGCGCGACCCCCGTGGGGAGCGACCTCAGTGGGGAGCCTCGGCGAGCAGCGACCTGGCCTCGGCGGCGAACGCGGGCGCGCCCTGGGCCATAGCGATCGACTGGGCCTCCTCGAGCGCGCCCTCGACCGTCGCCCGGTCCGCGCCGGGCAGAAGGACGAGGATTTCCGCCCGCCGGCGATGCAGCGGCGAGAGGAAGAACCGGTCGCCGCTCTGGTGCGCGTGGGCGATCGCCCGATCGATTGTGGCCAGGGCTGCGGCCGGATCGCCGGAGAGCGCCTGAAGTCCGGCGAGCTCGCCCTCGAGGAAGGCGAGCATGTGCACGTTTCCGCCCTGGTTGTAGGCGGCGAGGCCCCGCGCAGCCATCTCGATCGCCTGGGCGTGCTCCCCGCGCCGTCCGATCGCCGAGGCCTTGAGGACGAGCGCGCCGGCCGCGTAGGTGTCGAAGCCGTTCTCTTCCGACAGGACGAGGACTTCCTCGGCGAACGCCAGGGCCCGCTGATACTGGCCTCTCATGAGGTCACGCACGGCGTGGTTGGACAGGGCGAAGGCGAGGGAGAATGGTTGACCCAGGGACCTCGCATGGGCGACGAGCTCCGCCGCCGTGCGCTCGGCGCCGTCCGCGTCTCCCAGGGCGTCGAGAACCATCGGCAGCACGGTCAGGCACACCACGCCCGGGTCCAGGGGGCTCGTGAGGGTGGAAAGATCGAGGTGGCCGGCGCGGTAGGTGGTGATCCCGCGCTCGAGATGGTCTCGCGCGGCCGGCAGATCGCCCTTCGCCCACTGGATGTAGCCGAGCAGCCGGTTCGCCTCGATACTGTGCGTCACCAGTCCCGTCTCTTCGGCGATCCTGATGCACCGCCAGGCCGTCTCCTCGGCGGCCGCGAGCTGTCCGCCGACGATGGAGAAATTGCAGATGTTGTTGAGGACGGCGAACAGCCCGGCGGCGTTGCCCAGGCTATCGCAGATGGCCCGCGCCTCGGCCAGGCGGGTCGCCACCTCCGGCACGGAGAAGCCGCGGCTCGCCGCCAGGCTGGCGGCGAGCCCGAGCAGCAAGGGGAGTTCACGGCCGGCGCGCTCGCCGTCGGCCGGCGTCTGGCGAAGGAGGTCGAGCGCCGTGCGCAGGTGGACGGCCGCTTCGGCGTGCGCCGCCCGCGCCGCGGCGCGTTGCCCGGCCTCCGCCCACATGGGGATCGCCTCGGCGATCGCGCCGCTCTGGGTGAGGTGATAGGCCAGCAGGGCCGGCTCCGCCTGCCCCGTTTCGGGGAACCTGTCCCGCACCACCGCGGCGATCCGGCCGTGCAGGGCCTCGCGCTCCCGCTTCAGCAGCGACTCGTAGGCCGCGTCACGGACCAGGGCGTGCCGGAACAGGTAGTGGCTGTTGGGCGGCGTTCCGCTGCGTTCGACCAAGCCGGACTTGGTGAGTTCGCGCAGCGCCTGCCGCAGCTCCGCCGGCGGCGACGTCGAGACGGCGGCGATCAGTTCGTAGCTGAAGCGCCGGCCGATGGCGGCCCCGAGACTGGCCACCGGCCTGGCCGCGCCCAGGCGGTCGAGCCGCGCCACCAGGGAGTCGTGCAGGGTGTTGGGAATGGCCATCCGCGCCCCGCCATCCTCGCTCGGGTCTGCCGCCATCGCCTCGAGCACAGCCTTGGTCATCTCTTCGACGAACAGCGGCACGCCGTCGCTGCGCGCGATGATGTGTCGAAGGATGTCCGGGGGCGCCATGGCCTCGGCGCCGAGGGACGCGCAGATGCGTTCGGCGTCGCGGCGATCGAGCCGGCCCAGCTGGATGTGGGTCACGTCCGCATGATCGGACCAGCGGGCCTCGAACTCCGGCCGGGCGGTCCCCAGGATCAGCCACGCGCGGTCCGCCGCACGGCGGGTCACCCGATCCAGCAGCTCGAGGGTGGTCGGGTCCGCCCAGTGCAGATCCTCGAAGATGAAAAGGGCCGGGCGTCCGGCGGCCAGCGGGTCGAGCATGGCCAGGAGCGTGTCCAGGGTGACCGCCTTGCGCCGCTCCGGGGCGCCGGCCGCCGGCGCCGCCGCCTCGTCCGGCGGCAGGCCGAGGACGTCCGCCAGCACGGCTTGGCTGCCCTGACCGGCGGCGCCATAGCGATCGAGCAGCCGCCCGAGCTTCTCGCGGCGGGTCGCGGCGCCGTCGGCGTGCTCGAATCCGGCGGCGCGGGCGAACCGCTCGGAGACCGGATGCAGGGCCGTGTCGCTGTAGTTCGGCGCGCAGTAGAAGGTGACCTGGGTGCTCGGCGTGGCGGCGACGTGCTGCTTGAACGCCTCGACGAGGCGCGATTTGCCGATGCCCGCCTCGCCCTGGACCAGAACGACTTGGCCGTCGCCCTCGCGGGCGAGATCCCAGGCTTCGACCATCTGCGCCAGTTCGGCGTCGCGGCCGAACATCGGGGTCGACTCGGCGTGGGCTCGGGCCTGCGAGCGGCTGCCGACGTCCGTGGCCTCGATGGCTTCGAACACCCTCTGGGCGGCCTCGTAGCCCGGCAGCGGCGCCGCCCCCAGGTCTCGGAACGTGAACAGCCCCTCGGTGAGGCGCCGGGTGGTGTCGGCCGTCACGACCGCGCCCGGCGCCGCGATCGAGGCGAGTTGCGAGGCCAGGCCGGGCGTCTGGCCGACGATGCCCGTCTCGCCCGCCGCGCCGCGGTCGATCAGTTCGCTGATGACCACCAGGCCGGTGGCGACGCCCACGCTCGGGCGCAGCGTGACGCCCGGCGGAAGGTCCAGGTCTCGCATCCGTTGGCCGAGGGCCAGGCCTGCGCGCACGGCGTTGGCCGCTTCGTCCTCGTCGCCGCGCGGATAGCCGAAGTAGGCGAGGACGCCGTGGCTCATGTATTTGGCGATCGAGCCGCCATGGTGGGTGATGACGTCGTCGCAGGCCGCCTGATAGGCGTCCAGCACCTGCATCATGTCTTCGGGATCCAGGCGCGCCGCCAGGGCCGCGGAATCGGCGAGGTCGCAATAGAGCGCCGTCACCTGCCGCCGCTCGCCGCGGCGATCGGCGCCGGCCGTTCCCGCGCCCGTCCGCGGCGCGGCCGACCTCGGCGCGGGCGGCGTGGCGCGGGTCTCGCCGGTGACGGCGCCGAGGCTGGCCAGCAGCGAGCGCCAGGGCTGAGCCTGGTAGTCGCCGGACCATGACGTGAGATCGATGCAGTGCATCTGGTCGTAGGGCATCGGCAGGGCGCACCGTTCGACCCGGACCTGCACCAGCTTGCCGGCCTTGCGCGCGCGGCTCGCCTCGGCGCGGACCCACTCCGAGCCGACGGCCGCCGATGACCACAGCACGATCGCCGCGTCCGCCGCCTCGAGCTGTTCCTCGATCGCGTCGGTGAACGAGCGGTGGGCCAGCAGCTGGTCGTCGATCCACACCTCGTGGCCGCCCGCCCGCAGGGTGTCGGCGATCAGCCGCGCCTGCGACTGAGTCGGCCTAGCGTAGGAGACAAAGATCCTGGCCATCGAAGCGCGAATTTCCCCTGTTCGCGGGGGCAATTAGCTATTGTTTCAAATCCAAGGCAAGCGACGCGCCTCTTGCCCTCCCAAAATCAGCCCATACCTGCTATCCGCCAACCCGTGCACGATCCCCCCAGTCCGGAGCCGCCCCGATAATGAGAGTAATCCTGGCTCAGCCGCGCGGCTTCTGCGCGGGCGTGGTGCGGGCGATCGAGATCGTCGAGCGGGCGCTGGATAAGTACCAAGCCCCCGTCTATGTGCGCCACGAGATCGTCCACAACCGGCATGTGGTCGACAGCCTCAAGGAGAAGGGCGCGATCTTCATCGAGGAGATCGACCAGGCCCCCGACGGCGCCCATCTCGTGTTCAGCGCCCACGGCGTGGCCAAGTCGGTGTTCAACGCCGCGGCCTCCCGCGGCCTGCCGGTTCTCGACGCCACCTGCCCCCTGGTTTCCAAGGTCCACACCCAGGCCAAGCGCTACGTCCGCTACGGCCGCACGATGATTCTCATCGGCCACGCCGGCCACCCCGAGGTGGAGGGCACCATCGGCCAGATCGATGCGCCGGTGCATCTGATCTCGACCGTGGCCGACGTTGCGGCGCTGGACATCCCCATCGGCCAGCCGCTGGCCTACGTGACCCAGACGACGCTCAGCGTCGACGACACCAAGGCGGTGATCGAGGCGCTCAAGGCCCGGTTCACCGACATCGTCGGGCCGGACACCACCGACATCTGCTACGCCACCCAGCATCGCCAGACCGCCGTGCGGGACATGTGCAAGATGGCCGATGTCATCCTGGTGGTGGGCGCCAAGAACAGCTCCAACTCCAACCGCCTGTGCGAGATCGGCCGCGAGGAAGGGCTTCCCAGCTATCTGATTGCCGACGCCAGCGCCCTGGATCCCGCATGGGTCGAGGGCAAGGAGAGGATCGGCCTCACGGCCGGCGCTTCGGCCCCCGAAGAGCTGATCCTCGAGGTGATCGAGGCCCTGCGGCAGCTGGGGCCCGTCTCGGTAGAGCCGATGGACGGCGTCAAGGAAGACATCGAGTTCCGCCTTCCCGCGGAACTCAGAGCCTAAGGCGCGCTCGCGCGCGAAAGTAAAGATCACCACAGAGGCACAGAGAACACAGAGGGGCGTTTTCCGGCGACGCGGACGGATTTGGAATTGCGCGCCCCGCCCGCGAGAACCTAATGGCGCTTCGCGCCGACTCTTCCTCTGTGTTCTCTGTGCCTCTGTGGTGAATTGAACTCTCGCCGATGGCTCCCCAGGTGGAAGCACGGCGGCGGTTGAATCGGTTTGTGACGAGGAGCGACGTGTGGCGATACCCATGACGGCGGTGGCGCGGATCGGCGCCTACATCGCCAAGAACCACTTCAGCGGCGTCAAGCGCTACCCGCTGGTGCTGATGCTCGAGCCGCTGTTTCGCTGCAACCTCGCCTGCGCCGGGTGCGGCAAGATCGACTATCCCGACGAGATCCTGAACCAGCGGCTCAGCTATGACCAGTGCATGGCGGCGATCGACGAGTGCGGCGCGCCGGTGGTCTCGATCGCCGGCGGCGAGCCGCTGCTGCACCGCGATCTTCCGAAGATCGTCCAGGGTTTCCTGGCCAAGAAGAAGTTCGTCATCCTGTGCACCAACGCCCTGCTGCTGACCAAGAAGATCGACCAGTACCAGGCCGATCCGATGTTCACCTGGTCGATCCACCTCGACGGCGACAAGGTGATGCACGACAAGTCGGTGTGCCTGGACGGCGTCTACGAGACTGCGGTGGAGGCGATCCGCCTCGCCAAGTCCAAGGGCTTCCAGGTCTCGATCAACTGCACCCTGTTCGAAGGCGCCGATCCGAAGCGGGTCGCGGACTTCCTCGACGAGATGAAGACCGTGGGCGTCAACGGCGTCACCATCTCGCCCGGCTACGCCTATGAGCGGGCGCCCGACCAGGACCACTTCCTCGGCCGCACCAAGACCAAGCAGCTGTTCCGCGACATCTTCGCGCGCGGCGACGGCGGCAAGGCCTGGAGCTTCACCCAGTCGACGATGTTCCTGGACTTCCTGGCCGGCAATCAGTCCTACGCCTGCACGCCGTGGGGCAATCCGACCCGCACCGTGTTCGGCTGGCAGCGCCCCTGCTATCTGCTCGGCGAAGGCTACGCCAAGACCTTCAAGGAGCTGATGGAGGACACCGCCTGGGACGACTACGGCGTCGGCAACTACGAGAAGTGCAAGGACTGCATGGTCCACTCCGGCTTCGAGGCCAGCGCGGTCACCGACATCATGAAGCGGCCGCTGACGGCCCTCGGCGTCTCCCTGCGCGGCGTGCGCACCACCGGCCCGATGGCCCCGGACATCTCCAGGGAGAACGAGCGGCCGGCCAAGTACGTCTTCTCCAGCCACGTCGAGAAGATGCTCGCGGAGATCAAGTCCTCGAACCCCCGCGCCCGCAAGGTCCGCCGCGAACCGGCCGAATAGCGGGAGGGTTACGCCGGGTGCGCCTGGGCGATGGATGAGCGCGCCGGCGACCGCCAGCGCGACGCCAGTACCGCATAGCCCGCGACCGATACCGCGCCGAGGGCCGCTTCGGTGAGCAGCATGCCGTTCACGCCGGTGCGGGCCTCCGCCTGGCCCAGCAGGAGCGTGGCGGCCAGCAGCGGAACGTTGGAAAGGCTGCTCAACCCGGCGCTGACGGTCGCGGGACTGGTTGGCCCAAGGGCGTCGTAGTTGACGCTGGTCAGGGCGCCGAACGACACCCCTAGGATCACGCCGTTGAGGATCATGAAGCTCCCGAACGCGAACGGCGTGTGCGGGGCCAGCGCCATGGCGGCCAGCCCGGCGGCGTAGATCAGCGCGGTCGTGAAATAGACGGTGCGGTGCCGGAAACGGCGGCACAGATAGCCGCCGAGCAGGCAGCCCGGGATCGTAGTGACGCCGCCCAGCGCCCCGCGCACCAGCGCCACCAGGTCAGACGAGGCGTGCCAGGCGCCGGCGGCGGCGGGCAGCAGGCCCGCCGCGGCGCCCAACGCCGCCGGCAGCGTCATCACCATGATCGCCAGCACGCCGGTGCGCGTCCGACTCAGCGTCCAGATTTCCCGCCCGATCGCGCCCACCCGCGCCACCGGCGCGGCGGCGGCCGTGCGGGCCGGGACCCGCAGGAACAGCATCGGCGTCGCGCTCGCCAGGGTGATCGCGGCCATGACCAGGCCCGGGGCCGATTCTCCCACATGTCCGGCGATCCACAGGCCCAGCCCGCCGCCGAGCCCCGCCCCGCCGAGGTTGGCGGCCTGCGTCCATCCGGCGATCGGCCCCCGCAGGGCCGGCGGCGTCGTCAGCGCCATGGCGGCTGTGACCGAAGCCCCGGCGCACACGGCCGCCACGCTGACGCACAGACACAGCAGGCCGAGCAGCGGAACACCGGCCGCCGACATCGGCGTAACGGCGAACCCCACGAAGCAAGCCGCCGCCGCCGCCACCATGATCGCGTACCATCGGCGCGGCGTCAGGCTGACGTCGACGATCGGACCCATCAGGAATGACCAGGTCGTGGGGAGCAGATACAGCCCCGCCAGCCCGGACACCGCCGCAATGCTCACGCCGTGATGGCCGAGCACGAATCCGAGCGTCACGCTGACGAAACCGGCCCCGAGGCCCCCGGGCAGGTGGAGCACAGCGTACAGCGGCGCCGGCAGGGGGCGGACGTCACCATCCAGGCGTGAATTGTCGGCGATCGGCGTGCCCCCATGCTGACGATCGGAAGTCGAAGCTAGAGCGGCGGCGGTGTCAACGCCCGGGCGGCAAACTCGAGGGATTTGAACGCTTTTTCGGCGTCCAGGGCCGTGCGGATCAGCGCCGGCAGTTCCCACGGTCGGCGCAGGAGCGCCGCGATCACAGCCGCCACGTCCGGCTCGCCGCCCGCCTTGAAGCCAGCCTGGGCGGCGCGGGGGAGGGCGAAGGCGGCGGTGTCGGAGACCGCCCTGACCACGGCGAAGGGCAGGCCGGCCGCGCGCGCCGCCTTCGCCACCGTGTGAGATTCCATATCGACGATCGCCGCGGCGCTTGCCCGGCGCAGGGCGGCCTTGGCCGCCACCGAGCCGGCGATCACATCGCCTCCCGCGACCAGACCCGCCCCGGCCTCGGGCAGGGCCGCGCGCAGGGCGGCCGTCCAGGCGGGGTCGGCCGCGAGGCGCCCGCCATCGCCTGCGATTGCGACGCCGTCGGCGACAATCAGGTCGCCCACCCGCAGCGCCGGGTCGAGGGCCCCGCAGATCCCGAAGCTGACCAGCCCCCGCGCGCCGGCGAGGGCGTCCGGGATCCCGGACGGCCCGATCGCCACCCGCCCGCATCCCGCGGCGATGCGGGCCTCGCGAACGAGCCCGACGACAATCACCAGCCCGGCGCCCATCGCGCGATAGTCTGCTAGGCTGGGATGACGCGCAATCGTTGGAGCGACTCGCCATGGCCAAGCATGATTTCCGCAAGTCGCGCGTAGGCGCACACAAGCTCGAGCCCGACACCCTGATGCTCGGCTTCGGCTTCGACCCCACCCTCTCGGAGGGGGCGGTGAAGACGCCGATCTTCCTTACCTCCACCTTCGCCTACGCCGACTGCGAAGAGGGCAAGCTGCTCTTCGACTACATGAGCGGCCGCCAGGTCTCGCCGGAGGGGGCCGACGCCGGCCTGATCTACACCCGCTTCAACAACCCCAACCTGCAGATCGTCGAGGAGCGGCTGGCGATCCTGGAGGGGGCCGACGCCGCCGCCGTCTTTTCCAGCGGCATGGCCGCCATCTTCACCTCCCTGCTGGCGCTGACCGAGCCGGGCGAGTCGGTCCTGCGTAGCCGGCCCCTCTACGGCGGCACCGAAACGCTGTTCGACGGCCTGCTCGCGCGGCTGGGCGTGCGCAACGCCAGCTTCATCGACGGCGTCGATCCGGCCGCGGTGCGGGCGGCGGCCGATGAGGCGATGACGCTCGGCCGCGTGGCGGCGATCTACGTCGAGACCCCCGCCAATCCCACCAACGCCGTCGTCGACCTCGACCTGATGGCCAAGGTCGCCGACGAGATCGCCGAGCGGCAGGACACCCGCCCGCCGGTCATCGTCGACAACACTCTGCTCGGCCCCCTCTACCAGGCGCCGCTGAAGCACGGCGCCGACCTGTCGGTCTATTCCCTGACCAAGTACGTCGGCGGCCACAGCGACCTGATCGCCGGCTCGGTGGCGGGCAAGGCGGGGCTGATGCGCAAGATCAGGTCCCTGCGCAATCTGATCGGCAACCAGCTGGACGTGCACAGCTGCTGGATGCTCACAAGGTCGCTGGAAACCCTGCGCTTGCGCATGGACAAGTCGTTCTCCAACGCCCGCGAGGTGGCGGACTGGCTGCGCGCCCAGCCGGCCGTGGAGCGGGTCCTCTATCTCGGTGATGTTCCGCCCGAGTCGCTCGCCGGCGACGCCATCGCCCGGCAATGCGGCGCCATGGGCTCCACCTTTTCGTTCGTGGTCAAGGGCGGGCGGGAAGCGGCGTTCCAGGTGCTGGACGCCCTGGAGGTGTTCAAGCTTGCGGTCAGCCTCGGCGGCACCGAGTCCCTCGCCTGCCACCCCGGCAGCACCACCCACTCCGGCGTCTCGGCCAACGAGCAGGCGATCCTCGGCCTGGAGGAGGGCCTGATCCGCCTCTCCATCGGCATAGAATCCCCCCGCGACCTCATCGCCGATCTGGCCCGCGGCCTGGCGAAGCTGGAGAGGTAGCGCCCCTCACATCCCCCACAGGGTCTGGCGGCTGTTGCCGCGGCGGAGGTTGCGGTAGCGGGCGAGGGCCCAGAGGGGGAAGATCTTCGCGTAGCCGTGGTAGCGGAGGTAGAAGACGCGCGGGAAGCCGCCGCCGGTATAGGCGTCCTCCGGCCACACCCCGTCCCTGGTCTGGTGCTCCATCAGCCAGGCGATCCCGCGCGTTACGGCCGGGTGGTCGGCGCGCCCGGCCGCCATCAGGCCGAGGAGGGCCCAGGCGGTCTGGGAGGAGGCGCTGGGGGCCGGCTCGTAGCCCTTGTAGTCCAGCTTGTAGCTGTCGCAGCCCTCGCCCCAGCCGCCGTCGGCGTTCTGGATGGCGATCAGCCACTCGGCCGCCTTGGTCACTACGGGTGAGTCCGTCCCAACGCCCGCGGCGCCCAGGGCGCACAGGGCCGACCAGGTCCCGTAGACGTAGTTGACCCCCCATCGGCCGAACCAGCTGCCGTCCGCCTCCTGTTCGCGCTCGAGGTAGGCGAGGGCGGCCTTCATGCGCGCGCTGTCCACCGGTTCGCCGAGCTGGGCCAGCATGCTGACGCAACGCGCCGCCACGTCCGCCGTCGGCGGATCGAGCAGGGCGCCGTGGTCGGCGAAGGGGATGTTGTTGAGGTAGTGGTAGACGTTGTCGGCGTCGAAGGCGCCCCAGCCGCCGTTCCGGCTCTGCAGGCCCTCGATCCACTCCCGCCCGCGGTCGATGGCGCCGTCGTAGGTGACCGCCCCTGACGTGCCGGCCTCCGAGGCGAGGCGCCGCGCCCGGTCCATGGCCATCACCACCACGGCGGTGTCGTCGGTGTCCGGGTAGTGGTCGTTGCGGTACTGGAAGGCCCAGCCGCCCGGCCGGGTGTCCGGCCGCCACTCGGCCCAGTCGCCCTTCACGTCCAGCACCTGAAGCGGCTTCAGCCACTGCAGGCCCTTGCGCGCGGCATGCTCGCCGTCCGGGTCGGCCGCCTCCAGCAGGGCGTGGGCGGCCAGGGCCGTGTCCCAAACCGGCGACAGGCACGGCTGGCAGTAGGCCTCGTCGCTCTTGACGATCAGTAGCTTCTCGACCGAGGCGCGGGCGGTGGCGCGGCCCGGATATTCCGGCGGATAGCCCAGGGCGTCGTACATCATCACCGCATTGGCCATGGCCGGGAAGATCGCCCCCAGGCCGTCCTCGCCGTTCAGGCGCTCGTCGACAAAGGCCTCGGCCTTGGCGATGGCGGCCTTGCGCGAGCCCTTGGGGAACCATGGGTCGACCACCCGCAGCAGCCCGTCGAGGGCGAAGAAGAAGCTCGCCCATGGCTCCTTCTGGTGCGCGCCGCGCGCGAGCCCGTGCAGCTCGGCCGGCGGCCGCACGAACAGCTCGTCGATGGTGACGCCGCGCGGGTTGCGGGCGCGGGGCCTCAGGGAGCGCAGCACCAGGAGCGGCACGATCACCGTCCGCGCCCAGTAGGAGACCTTGGCGAGGTGGATCGGGAACCACCGCGGCAGATGCATGATCTCCACCGGGATCTCCGGCGTCGCCCGCCAGTCGATGACCCCGAAGAGCGCCAGCAGGAGGCGGGTGAACACGTTGCAGGCGCCCGCGCCGCCATGGGCCAGCAGGGCCTCGCGGGCGCGGGTCATGTGCGGCGCGGCGGGATCATCGCCGATGGTCTTCAGCGCGAAATAGGCCTTCACCGTCGCGCTGACGTCGAAGGCGCCG
>Ga0070730_10002178_pt1 | contig 18024 bp, 14 predicted proteins | sample Coa_R1_3_FD_66447 | JGI IMG/M metagenome (GOLD analysis project Ga0070730, IMG submission 66447) | Surface soil microbial communities from Centralia Pennsylvania, which are recovering from an underground coalmine fire - Coalmine... | ecosystem: Environmental > Terrestrial > Soil > Unclassified ... | reverse complement strand
CATCAACGCCTTGATCTGCAAATAAACGATTTGCGGAGTAATAGTCTGACGAGCGATGCTTTGTTGGTCAGTCAGCGCCCGCCGTCCCCGAAGATGTGGCTCCAAATGGCCCTTACCTGTCTTATTCTGGTCGGCGCGATTGTTGGAATTGCATATCAGGACCATCCCACGGCTACTCCACCAGTGTTTGCGCGGCGGTGAAATCTATTTAGCCAGCCGCGAGTTTGCTGTAGCGGCGGCCATAGCTGAGATAGATAGCCAAGCCTATGGCGAGCCAGACAAGAAAGCGGATCCACGTAACCAGCGGCAGACTGGCCATCATGATCAGAGTAGCTGCCAATGCCGCCAACGGCAGCCACGGCGCCCAGGGAACTTTGAAGGTGCGCGGATGGTCCGGCTGGCTTTTTCGCAAGCGAATCACACAGATTGAAACCAGAGCGAATGCCACCAGGGCGCCGTTCGCTACCAGGTCGGAGGTTTCCCCAATATCGATCACACCTGCTGAGATGGCTACGACCGCTCCCCCCATCCAGACGCACCAATGAGGGGTCCTGGTTTTGGGATGCAGCGACGAAAATACTTCGGGCACCAGCCCGTCGCGAGACATGGCATACCAGAGGCGCGCCTGTCCAAACTGGAGTACAAACATCGCAGAAACCAATCCAATCATCATGCCGGCGACAATCACGCCCAGGGACATAGGCTTTGCCCCAAAGTGTTGCAGCGCATACAAGGCCGGTACGCTCGAACCTGCCGTATGCGAGCTAAAGACCGTGTACGGCACCATTCCGAGCAGAACCAGTGCCATACCTACATAGAGCACAGCGCAGATGGCCAGAGAACCGAAGATTCCCACAGCGACATCCCGCTGCGGACGTTTGGCCTCTTCTGCGGCGACCGAAACACAATCAAAGCCGACATAGGCATAAAACAGGATGATGCCGGCAGTTAAAACTCCCGGCATTCCTCCGGGGGCAAATGGATGCCAGTTGGCGGGCTGTACCAGGGTGCTGCCAACCGCAAGGAAGAACAGGATCGCGGCCGACTTCAGGATCACCATCAACATGTTGGTACGGGAAAAGGCCCGAACGCCCCGGGACAAAATCAAGGTCACAATCAGAACCACGCAAACCGCGGGAACGTTCAGGTACGCTCCTGTCCACCTGCCTTCCGACCATACCGGCATAGACCATCGATTGGGAAGGAAGATATGAAAATCAGACAGTCGCGCTTTTAATTCGCTGCTGAGCGTATTGGCCAATACGACGTTGCCGAGTCCATATTCGAGCAGCAACGTCCATCCTGTCATCCAGGCAGCTAACTCTCCCAAGGCCGCGTAGGAATACGTGTAGACGCTGCCAGCCAAGGGCATAAGCGATGCCAGTTCGGCAAAGCAGAGTCCAATCAGAACGCAAATCACGAACAGCAGTAAGAATGAGAAGACAATGGCAGGTCCGGCCGGCGGGCTCCTGTGGAATCCGGCTCCTGGCAGCGCGCCATGAATAATTTGCCAGAGCACCTGGAGAACCGGCTGATGCATGGCAGAGGGAATCGGATAGTTCTTGCCGCCTGCGGCGACGCCTGCCAGATAATAGATTCCGGTTCCGATGATCGCCCCTACTCCGATGGCGATCATCGACCATGGGCCCAAATATTTGTTCAGGCGGAATTGCGGCAGCTCAGAGTCGGCAATCATCCTGCTGATGGACTTCTTCGCTGCCAGTTGTCCGGCCAAAAATCCCTCCCTGTTTCTGCTCCAGCTTCAGTCATGTGACTGCGAGGATGCGCTGGTGGTGTCAGTTTATTTATGCTTCGTCGAATCGTACCAACGTACGGCCCTCCAAATACTAATCGATCAAGCCAAAATCGTAAGTATCTAAACTACCTCTCTCGATTAAGAAGGCGAAAGAAGATGGTGGGTCTTTGAACCAGTGGATCGCCATCGCGGTTGCGGAAAAAGTCGGCGTAGTGGAGACTGCGGCTGAATTCTTCAAGAAGCGCGCGGGGAAGGCGACTGGAAAGGCAGGATGAAGTTCCTACGCAACCCACCCGAGGTTGAATCCGAACAAGATGATCTGATCCGGCGACTAAGCCCTAAAATTACCCTCTTACCAAATTACGAAATCACCCACTCTATTTCGCAGCTCGTTGCTGGCCGGCAAAATAGCCGCTGCGGGTGCGCACCTGGAGGTCTTTGTAGCCAGACCCATTGGCCACAACTCTTATCTTTCGGTAACCGCCGTTGGTTTGGGGATTGCTGGGCTTATAGGTGATGGTGTATTGGTTGCGAATGTCACGGGCCACCGCCTGGCTGATCTCATCCACTTCACTCAAATTTTTAGGAAAGAAGGCAACGCCACCGGTCTGGACGGACATCGCTTCGAGCGCGCGCTTGGCGCGGCGCTCCCGGCCCTCGCTGCCGAGAATACCGATCGTATAGATGGTGGGTCCGCTATCGTTCTGCACGGAACGGATCGCCTGCTCTAACGATTCGCGGCTCTCGTTGTCCTCGCCGTCGGTGATTACCAGCAAAACTTTCTTTTCGCGCCTCGCGCCCTTGGCCAGATGATCGGCGGAAGCAATGACCGAATCGTAAAGCGCGGTTCCGCCCCTTGAGTCCACGCGGTCGAGAGCTTCGTGCATCAGGTCGAGATTGTTGGTGAAATCCTGGTCCAGGAAGGGTTCGTCATTAAAATTCACGACAAAAACCTCGTCCTGGGCGTTGCTGGATTTAACCAGGTTTACCACTGCCCTGGTGACGGCGGCGCGCTTGTCGCGCATGGAGCCGGAATTGTCTACCAGGATTCCGATCGAAACCGGAATGTCTTCGCGCTTGAAATAAGTGATCTGCTGAGGCTGGTCATCTTCATAGACAACGAAATTTCTTTGCCCCAAATCGGTGACCAGGTGCTGTTTCTGGTCCACTACGGTCGCGTGCAACGTGACCTCTTCTACGTCTTTCTTGAAAGTGAAAGATCCATTCTTGCCCGTCGTCACCTGCCCCGACTGGCCCTGGCCTTGGCCTTGATTCTGCCCAGGAGTCTGGTTGGAAGGTGTAGTGTTTTTTGCTCCAGGAGGAGGCGTGGCTGGACGCATCCAGGCTGGAAGAGCGGGATCGCTTGGATCTATATCTGAAGGCAGAGGAGTAGGTTTAACCTGTTGCTGGCCCTGTGAACCCTGTTGCCCCTGTGCCCACGAAAGCGATGCTGTTGCGAGTACGAGGCAGAAACCAACCCATACGACTGGTCTATTGCGAAGGTGCATAGTATCCCGTTTTAGAGTAAACATTCAGATGTGGCAGCCCTTTGGGCGGAATGAGCTTGACTTTGATCTTGCGCCACCGACCATCTTTGGTCTTGTTCTTTGGACGGTATCCGAGCACATATTGGTTGCGCAGCTCTATACCTATCTTTGTGGCCACATCGGCCAGTTCATTGGGGTTGTTGATGGTAAACATCCGGCCGCCGGTCACTTCCGCGATGTCGCTCAACAGGCCTGGACCGGCAATTTCCTCGGCCTGAGTCACGCCGGAGGTAAAAAGTCCGATCGCATACACCTGAACGTCGGCTTCTTTCACCATGGACTTGATTTCGTTCTCCGTATACCGGCTGTGATTGTCGCCGCCATCGGAGATGATCAAAAGGGCTTTCTTGCTGTTGTGGGCATCTTTCATTTTGCTGACGCCCATGTAGATGGCATCCAGCAGCGCGGTGCGCCCCTGGGCTTGGATGTACACCAGTTTGGCCTGCACGTCTTCCACCGACTTGGTAAAATCCGCAGTCAACTGCGGACGATCGGAGAAGGCGATCATGAAAAACTCGTCCTGGGGATTGGCGGTCTTGAAAAACTCGATCACCGCTCCCCGCGCTTTCTCAATCTTGTCCGACATGCTTCCGCTCATGTCGAAGATGACGCCCAGCGAAACTGGAGCGTCCTCGCTGGAGAAATGCCTGACCTCTTGCGCCTGGCTGCCCTCTACGATGGCGAAATTGTCTTTCTCCAGGCCGGTTACGATCCGGTTCCAGTCATCGGTGACCGTAACGGGCACCAGCACCAGATCAACATCAACCGAAATCGGTTTGGGATGCGTCTTTTGGGAGAGTTCAGGTGAAGTGTCTTTGGCGTCTTTATCAGATTTTGCAGCGTCTGGCTTGGCTGCGGTGTCGTCGGGTTTTCCAGCGGTATTCGCCGCGTCAGGCTTGCGTGGCTCAATGTGGACGTTCACATCCTGGGCGGCGGCCAAGGCCGTAACGGCGAGAAAAAGCGCTGCCACTACCGGAGATAGTACGCGCATCCGGTAGAATCTGTGTCGCTCGGGGGAACGGAATGAACCATACCCGCGAATCTCAAAGCGGGACATATGGAGCCTCATTTTGTGCTGATGTTATCACAGTGGCGCGCAACTGAACATATACTAACTGCGTCTTTGCTTTGACCGCAGATTTTACACAAACATGAGATGTTCAAAGCTGAGTAACAGGTTTTCTGCTCGAACTTGATAAAATCGTTCCAGGTCCTCTTTCGCAATGGCAGAGATAGCTCCCTTCAAAGCCCTACGTTACGACACGCACCAGCTCCGGTTGGAAGATGTCGTCACGCAACCCTATGACAAGATTACCCCGGAGATGCAGGCCCGGTATTACGAGTTAAGCCCTCACAACCTTGTCCGGATCATCCGGGGCCGGGAAGGCGAGACTGATAGTGACACATTTAATGTCTACACTCGCGCCCAGGAGTACCTGTACGATTGGCGTGCCGGCGGTTTGCTGAAGCAGGATCCCGAGCCTTCCTTTTATTTCTATTCTCAGACCTTTACCGTGCCCGGAACCCGCGACCTGGCGGAGCGGCGCGGATTCATCGGTCTGGGAAGAATTCAGGACTATTCGGACAAGATCGTATTTCGCCACGAGCAGACCCTGGCCAAGCCCCGGGCTGACCGGCTGAATCTTCTGCGCCATGCCAAAGCGCACTTTGGCCAGATCTTCATGCTCTACAGCGACCCGGAAGCCGCAATAGAAAAGCTGCTCGAAACCGAAGAAGAGCCTGATATGGCGGTTCTCGATGAGTATGAAGTCTTGCATCGCGTTTGGCGCGTCTATGATCCGGCCATCATAGAGGCCATGCAGCTACACATGCGCGACAAGAAGCTGCTGATTGCCGATGGCCATCATCGCTACGAAACCGCGCTGGCCTACAGAAACGAGCGCCGGGAGAAGGCCGGCGCAGTCTCTCCCAACGCTCCCTACGAATTCGTGATGATGACCTTCATCCGCATGGAGAGCCGCGGCTTGGTCATTCTGCCCACCCATCGCATTGTCCACGGTCTTCTGGACTACGACCGGGAGCGCATGCTCGAAGCTTCGCGCAAGTTTTTCGACATTCAGCGAATTGATATGCGCACCGAAAGCCGCAGCGCCACCACGCTGCTCCAGGAAGCAGGCCAGGGCGGCACCGCTTTTGTGGCCGTAATCAAGCAAGGCCCTTATTTGCTGCGTGCCAAAAAGCGTGCCGTGCAGGAAGCGTTGAGCACCCTGCCCCCGCATCAGCGTGAGCTGGACGTCATTCAATTGCATAAGATCCTTTTAGAGCGGGTCTTGGGCATTTCCGAAGAGGCCATCCGCAACCAGGACCATGTCAAGTATGAACGCGACGCTTTTGAAGCCATTTCCCAGGTCCGCCAGGGAGCCAACGTCGCTTTTCTCATGAACCCGGCCCGCATCGAGCAGGTCCGGGACATAGCTTTCTCCGGCGAAGTCCTGCCCCAGAAGTCCACTGATTTTTATCCCAAGCTCCTGAGCGGGATGACCATTTATGCCCTGGAGTAAAAAGCTCGCGGGCCTGCTGACAACCTTTGTCCTGGTCAGCTGTGCTTTGCTGCTCTGTGGCTCTTTGCTAAACCTTTTAGAATCAGCCCACCCTCGGTACAGCAAAGAATTGCAGTTTGTTTTCAATTTTGGCAATTTTGCCATTTATGGCAATTTTGGCAATCCCCGCCGAGTTACAGACTTATTCAATCCGGTTCGTCTGGAGGCGGGGCTGCTCTCGGGGGCCGATCCCACCCGGCAATTCACCATCTACACACCCCAGAGCGCCTATTCCATTGAGGTGTTGGAACGCCAGGGACAGCTGTACATCAGCCTGATGGATTTGCTGGGGCCCCTTGGCGTGACAGGCATTCGTCCCAACGGAAACAACTGGACGCTGCAACTGAATAAAGTTGAGGCCCATTTCACCGAGGGCAAGGATACGGCCCGTATCAGGGGCAGCACGGTTGACCTGAGCGGCGGAGTATTGGTGGAGAGCGGTCGCGTTCTCGTACCTATGAACTCATCTTTTGCCATCCTGAGCAGCCTGCTCCATAAAAACGTGGATTTTCACCCATCGGGGCGTCGTATCTTTGTTGACAACGCCGCCACACGCTTCACCACAGAATTAAAAAAGTCCGACAGGTCTTCGCTGGTTTTGAATTTCAGCCAACCGGTGAATCCGTCCATTCACCAGGAGGGAAACAAGAGCAGGCTGGTGTTCAAACGGGAACCGCTGGTCTCTGATTTGATCAGTCAGCCCTTTGACGACAAGACCATTCGCTCGCTCAACTTCTCTGAAGAGAACGGAATCGCCGCCTTGACCATTATTGGTGACTCTCCGTTGAATGTATCTCTGGGAAGCGACGGGAAGACGATTCTCGTCCAGGCTGTACCCTCCCCGGCTCCTGCCAGCGCCGACTTGCCCAAGCAGGCTCCCGTAGCCCAACCCTCCCCTGAGCCTCCCGCAAGCCAGCCATCGCAGCAATCGCCAGCGATTCCCGCTCAAACTCAGGGCCATAGCACTCCTGCCTATTTTGTGATGATCGATCCCAGTCATGGCGGCGATGACAGAGGCGCATTCCTGTCGGATAAGGTGGATGAGAAAGAGTTGACCCTGGCAGTGGCGCGCAAGCTGAAAGCCGAACTGCAGGACCGAGGAATTGCCGTCCGGCTGCTTCGTGATGCTGACATCAATCTCAGCCTGGAGCAGCGCGCAGAACTTACTAATGCCCAGCATGCAGGAATGTATGTAGCCATTCATGCCGGGGCGCCCGGACAGGAAGTGCGGGTCTATACGCCGGCCCTGGCCTCATCCCCAGTGGTAGCCGATCAATCAATAGTGAAGGCCACGCAGTTTCTACCCTGGGAGACCGCGCAGGCTGCTTTTTTAAGCCGCAGCCAAACTGTTGCCCAGGCCGTGATCGGAGAGCTGCAGAAGAAGGATGTTCAGACTGTCAGGCTGGCGACTCCCTTGCGACCGTTGAATAACATTGTTGCGCCGGCATTCGCTGTGGAGTTGTCGGCGGACCGGACCAACACGCAGGACCTGCTCAATCCCAGGATACAGGCGATGGTGGCGGCAGCGGTGGCCTCGGGAATTGCACATGCCCGTAGCCAGATTGAGGCGCAGAAATGATTCCCCGCCACTTTCAAATTGCTATTACGATGCTGCTGTTGGGAATCCTGATCAGCGGCATCTATATCATCAGGATCACCCACAAAGAGCAGGCCAAAACACAACTCGCAGCCGACGAGCGTCCGGTGGCTCCCCCGGTGGGAGGCAAGCAGGAGCGCATTCAGGTATTGGTGGCCTACGATGAAGAGCGCGCCTTGCGCTGGCGCGAGACCACGGTTTTCATGCCGGAGGAGCGCAGCCTGCGCGCCAAGGAGGCCCTGCGGGCCGTGCTCACCCAATATCTGCAAAACCCTTCTCCGCACCCTTTAGGCAAAGGCGCTGACATAAAAAATGTGTATCTCGTCAACAACAACACCTTGGTCGTTGATACCACCTCCCAATTCGCCGACGCTCACCCTTCGGGAATCCTGCCGGAAGAGATGACCCTGACCTCTCTCATTGAAACCCTCAGCGCCAATCTCCCCGACGTCACCCGGGTAAAGTTTATTGTGGATGGTAAAGAGCGGGAGACACTGGCGGGACACGTGGATCTGATGTCGTTCTACGATGTCTCCGCAGTCCATGAACTGGCCAAGGAGTTTGAATAAATATGCCCCCAACCATTGGGGTTTTTGACTCTGGCTTCGGAGGGCTGACGGTCCTGCGCGAACTGCTGGAAGTTCTGCCTGGAGCCGACTATCTCTACTTCGGCGATACCGCCCGGCTTCCTTACGGATCAAAGTCGGCCCATACGGTAGCCAAATACGCCATCTCCAGCGCCCATTTTCTCCAGGAGCGCGGCGCCGAGATACTGGTCATCGCCTGCAACACCGCCACTGCACTGGCCCTCGATGAAATCAAATCTGCGGTCACCCTTCCCGTGATTGGTGTAGTGGAGCCCGGGGCCCAACGCGCCGCGGAAATTTCAAAAACCAGAAAGGCCGCGGTAATAGCCACTGAAGCCACCGTCGCTAGCCATGCTTATGAGAAGGCGCTGGGTGCTCGTGGTATTCAATCCACGGAGAAAGCGTGCCCCTTGCTGGTACCCTTGGTAGAAGAAGGATGGATAGACCATCCGGTCACCGAGCAAGTGGCCCACATCTACATCGACGAAGTTTTTCGCAACGGAGCAAAGGGAGCCGACGTCCTGCTGTTGGGCTGTACACACTATCCGCTGCTGCGAGCCATGTTACGTCGCGTCGTCCCGGCGCAAGTGCAGATCGTGGATTCAGCCGAGTCCACTGCTAAGGCGGTTGCCGAGCGTCTGCAGGTTCCTGCCGCCGGAGGGGTAGGGAAGGTGCGTTGCTTCGCTACGGACTCGGTCGAAAAGTTTCGCCGATTGGGAGGGCGCTTTCTGGGCCGTCCCATTGAAGATATTGAACTCATTGATATTGAGACATAGAAGAGATTGAGAGATAAAAAATAATGATCTTTCGTTCTGACAATCGCAACCCCGAACAGATGCGCCCGGTCAATATCATTCCCGACTATATCGCAACCGCCGAAGGCTCGGCGCTGATCGAGATAGGCAATACCCGCGTAATCTGCACGGCCACCGTTGAGGAGACTGTTCCGGGATTTCTGAAGGGCGCCGGCAAAGGATGGGTCACGGCAGAATACAGCATGTTGCCGCGCTCCACCTTGACCCGCACCCCTAGGGAATCGGCTCGAGGCCGGGTAAGCGGCCGGACCCATGAAATCCAGCGCCTGATTGGCCGCGCGCTTCGTGGAGTCGTTGACCTCACTCAACTGGGGGAGCGCACCATCACCTTGGATTGCGACGTGATTCAGGCCGATGGCGGGACTCGTACAGCGTCCATTACCGGGGCGTTTGTGGCGCTGGGGTTGGCGCTGGAAAAACTGGTTGAGGCGGGTACCTTGACCTCCGCTCCCATCCGCGATTTTGTGGCCGCCATCAGCGTCGGCATCGTGGATGGCTCAATTCTCCTGGATCTTTGCTATGAAGAAGATTCACGGGCTGAAGTTGACCTGAATTTTGTGATGACTGGATCGCACAAGATCGTCGAAATACAAGCCACCGCCGAGCAGCACCCGTTCGACGAAGCCCAACTCAAAAAAATGATGGAATACGCTGCCACCGGAATAGATACGCTGATCGCCCGCCAGCGCAGCGTGTTGCAAAAGCTGCCCTTGCGGCAATGAACCTTGTCAAAATGAAGTTGTTTGTTCCTGGATTTCTCTGCACCTCCGCGGTAAGGTTTTGATTTTGGTTTTCTCCGCGTCTCCGTGGTGAGTTTTTGCTTTTGATTTTCCTTCGCGCCCTTAGCGACCTTTGCGGTAAATGCGGTTGAACAAAGTTCGTTACGGTTCTTCGACGAAATCTTGATCGTCGAAAATATAAGGAGCGGTGCGGATAAGTTTGAATCGCACTCGGGCGTCGCACTGGTCACATGCAGGAAATAAGTCCTGGCCGTGCATCACCACTTCATGCGCGGTCCGATGGGCACGGTCATGGATCACTTCGTAGATCCCCGTTTCAGGGATTGGTTCTCCGGGCAGAAAAATCTTGCCATGCTTGGCCCGAGGCCGGGGACGGCCAATTTCACCGCCTCGATGTTCCAAGGCCAGCCGCAGAGATTTCCGGTGCGTTTTGAGATTGTTTGTAGCTTTCATTTTGGGCAGATTTTACAACGCCTATTTTTCCTGATGCAAGTTCGAACAGAGTAGAGAGTACCAAATGAATCCAAGGCACGAGTGAGTACGCACAATTTAGTACCCATATAATTTACAATGATCCGTTTGATGCCTATCTTGAGCATCCAAGTTCTAGCGCGGACTCTTGATGTAGGTGTCAATTGTATTTGGTTGCTATTTCTCTCCTGTACCCATCGGAATTGTGAGGAGGACTGAATCATGAAACTTACCCCTGGAAAAATTGTTGGGATGAAGGCTGTCTCCGACGCCCGAGGCGTGATCGCTGCCGCCGCTATGGACCAGCGCGGGTCGCTGCAGAAGGCCCTGGCCAAGGAAAAGGGCGCGGAAATCACCGACGCCATGATGGAAGAGTTTAAATCCATTGTCACCGAGGTGTTGACGCTCCATGCCAGCGCCATCCTGCTCGATCCTGAATGGGGGCTGCCGGCCTCGCGGCGTCGTGCCAATCATGCCGGACTGCTCCTGGCTTATGAAAAGACCGGATATGACAAAACCGGTCCCGGTCGTCTCCCTGACCTTCTGGACAACTGGTCGGTCCAGCGACTGAAAGACGCTGGAGCGGATTGCATCAAAGTGTTGCTTTATTACACGCCCACCGACGGCGCCGCCATCAACGACAAGAAACATGCATGGGTGGAGCGTATCGGTGACGAATGCCGGGCCAACGATATTCCTTTCTTCCTGGAATTTGTGGGCTATGACGAAGGCGCGGACGAAAAAGGTCTGGAGTTCGCCCGCAAGAAGCCGGAGATCGTGACCCAGTCCATGGCCGAGTTCAGCAAAGACAAATACGGCGTGGATGTCCTAAAAGTGGAAGTGCCGGTGAACATGAAATTTGTGGAAGGCGCCAAGGCTTTCGGCGGCCAAAAAGCCTACTCCAAACAGGAAGCTATGGACCATTTTCGCAAGGCCGCCGCTGTTGCGGCCAAACCCTTTATCTATCTTTCCGCGGGTGTCAGCAACGCCGAATTCAACGAAGGGCTGGCGCTGGCCGCCGAAGCCGGAGTCAAATTCAACGGCGTACTATGCGGACGCGCGACCTGGAAGGATGGAATTCCCGTCTATGCCAAACAGGGCGCAGCAGCCTTCGAGCAATGGCTCCAAACCGAAGGCGTAAAGAACATCAACAACGTGAATGAGAGCCTGAGAGCGGCTACCTCGTGGTTTGAAATCTACGGTCTGCCCAAGCAGCCGGCGCTGGTAAACGCCTAGCACTCCAAAAACTCATCCCAGGTGGCGGAAGCCCTGGCTGCTGAAAAATAACAGCGCAAATATGGTGGCGTTGTACGACATGTGCATGAGCACGGTTGTGGCCACCGATTTGGTCCGTGCCCTCACTGCAGTAAAGGCAATTCCAACCCCGAATATCACCATCAGCGGTATCCATGCTTGGGCGAGTTGACCTGCGTGGATCACCGCAAAGGCCGCCGCAGTCAGCAAGACTCCAGCGGTCACGCCGGTTGCCCGCGCGAGTACCGGATACAGGAAGCCCCGAAAAAACAGCTCTTCCACCACGGGAGCCACCAGAATGCCCAGAAACGAAAGCATGTAGGCGGAGCGTGCGTCGTGAAACAATTCATCAATCGGAAGAGATTTGGGAATCCACTTTTGCAACAGGTTGGAAATGATCTCGGAAAGAATTGCCAGGCCGCCACCGCCCGCAATCGCGAAGACGGTAAGGCCCAGCGCAGGCCGGTTCCAGCCGATCGCGGTTGCGAAATTCGCCTTGTATTTCAGCCGGAGAATCTGCGCCATGAAAACCACGATTAGAAGAGATCCTACCGCCTGCGCGGGTACCAGAATCAGGGCATTATCAGCCAGCTTGACTGCGCTTGTGTTGCGAAAGTAGCGGGAGGAGTGCGCTAAGATCACGGCTAGCCCCAAAATGAATACCAGCGAAAAAAAGGCAAATAAAGCAATCAGAATTACGTCGGAAAAGCCCCAGACCGGGTCTTCCGGCGGCTGGCGGCCTGTTCCCCGCATCGGCTCCACTTCTTGTTGCGATATTGAATTTAATGATTGCAATTTTCTAATGAACCGATATCCTTGGAGATAATTTAACACCAGAGATGGTGTTAGTGGAGGAGGGTGGGGGTAGCATTGCTTAGCCAAGTTACTGCTACCCCTTTTTTGGTATTACGTTTATCACTTCTGAAAACATCTCGATTTGGAAGGATGAAATTGTGGAGGGTAAGGGGTAGCTTAATGCACTTTTTTACGAGTGCGCTACCCCTTTAATTGCCCAGGTATAAGGAGAAGGTTGAGTGCAATTTAACCTACGCAAGGCGAAACAGTTAAAATATTTTATTTTGTTCCGCTTTCAGAACAACTCATATTAACCCTGTTTTTTATCAATCAGTTACGATTTTGGCGAAAGTACTTTTCCAAGGCTTGCCCGGTGTGTGATTTCTTGATTCTAGAAACCTGGCTTGGAGAACCTTGAGCGACGATGCGCCCGCCTTCTTCGCCTCCCTCGGGTCCAAGATCGATGATCCAATCGGCATTGCGAATCACATCCAGGTTGTGCTCGATGATCACGATGGAGTTCCCCAGATCGGTGAGGCGGTGAATTACCTCCAGCAGCTTGCTCACATCATCAAAGTGCAGCCCGGTGGTGGGCTCGTCCAGAAGATAGAGGGTGCGTCCGGTCTGGCGTTTTGAAAGTTCTTTGGCCAGCTTCATGCGTTGAGCTTCTCCACCCGAAAGCGTGACCGCGGACTGGCCCAGCTTGATGTAGCCGAGCCCCACATCGTCCAGAGTCTGGAGTTTCTGGCGAATCTGGGGGATGTCTGCCAGGATGGGCAGGGCATCGGAGACTGCGGTTTCCAGCAAATCCGCAATCGAATGGTTCTTGAACTTTACTGCCAGCGTCTCGTGGTTGTAGCGCTTTCCTCCGCAGATTTCGCACAACACGTAGACATCCGGCAGAAAGTTCATTTCAATCCGGCGCTCGCCCTCGCCCTGGCAATGCTCGCAACGTCCGCCGGAGACGTTGAAAGAGAAGCGTCCCGCTTTGTAGCCGCGTTCGCGCGATTCCGGCAACATGGCATAGAGATCGCGGATGTGGGTGAAGACTCCGGTGTAGGTGGCCGGATTCGATCTTGGAGTCCTCCCGATCGGGGCCTGGTCGATCCTGATGACTTTGTCGATGTGTTCTGCGCCGGTAATCGCCTTATGGGCCCCAGGTTCTTCGCGTGAGCGATAAAGCTGCTTGGCCAGCGCTTTATAAAGAGTGTCATTCACCAGCGTGGACTTTCCGGAGCCGGAGACGCCCGTGACCACCGTGATCACGCCCAGCGGAAACGTCACATCGACGGAGCGGAGATTGTTGGCGCGGGCCCCAAGGACCGTAATCGTTTTGCCGTTCGAAGGACGCGGCTCGAACCTCGCCGCGATCGACTTGGCGCCGGAGATGTATTGCCCGGTCAATGATTCCGGCTGCCGCATGATCTCTTGTGGGGTGCCGTGGGCCACCAGCTTGCCTCCGTGCAGTCCTGCGCCCGGACCAAGATCAATCACGTAGTCAGCGCGGCGAATCGTCTCCTCATCGTGCTCCACCACCACCACTGTGTTTCCCAGGTCGCGCAACGACTCCAGCGCCTGCAACAGGCGGCTGTTGTCGCGATGGTGGAGACCGATCGAAGGCTCGTCCAGAACATAGAGGACGCCGCGAAGTTTGGAACCAATCTGGGTAGCCAACCGGATCCTTTGCCCTTCACCTCCTGACAAAGTGGCCGCTGACCGGCTGAGGGAAATATATCCCAGCCCGACGGCATTCAGGAATTGCAGACGCTCCCCGATCTCGTGCAGAACGCGCCCGGCGATGGCCTTTTCCCGGTCCGTCAATTGGATCTTGCCGACCGCCTCTACAGCGCGCCATACCGGCAGTGCCGTGAAATCGGCGATGGAGAGACCGTTCACCTTGACTCCCAGATTTTCAGGACGCAGCCTCTTTCCCTGGCAGTTCGGGCATACGGTGGCCGACATGTAGGCCAGCAGCCATTCACGATAGCTTTCCGAGGTGGACTCTTCCAGGTTTTGCTTCAGGAAGCCGATCACTCCGCGAAAGCCGATGCGGGGCGCTTCTTTTTCCCCCGGTCCGTAAAGCAGCAGGCTCTGGGTCTTGGCCGGAAACTTCTCAAACGGAGTGGCGAGATTAATTTTGAATGCCTGGGCGACGATATCCAGCATGCGCTGAAGATAGGTGGAGCCTGAGGCGGGGCCTAGAGCGCCATCCATGAGCGGCTTTGACCAATCCACGATGATCTTGGCCGGATCGAAATCGTATTTGCTGCCCAGCCCGTTGCACTCCTGGCAGGCCCCATAGACGCTGTTAAACGAAAACGAGCGCGGTTCCAGCGCCGGGATGTTGATGCCACAGTCCGGGCAGGCCATGCGCGAGGAATACAGGTGCTCCTCCCCGCCGACGATAGACACCAACACCAGCCCATTGCCCAGCTTCATGGCGGTACCGATCGATTGCTCCAGGCGCTTTTCGATGCCGGGCTTTACCAGCAGGCGATCAATCGCAACTTCAATGGTGTGGTTCTTGCGCTTGTCGAGCTGGATATCCTCCAGATCTTCGTCCAGGTGGCGGAGTTCTCCATCGATGCGCGCGCGCACATAGCCCTGCTGGACGAGTTTAGCCAGCTCCGCCTTAAATTCCCCTTTGCGCCCGCGAACGATGGGCGCCATGATCATGACCCGCTCTTCCGGCTTCAACTGCATCACGCGCTGCACAATCTGCTCGGCGGTCTGCCGGGTGATCGGCTTGCCGCACTGGGGACAATGGGGAACTCCTACAGACGAATACAACAGGCGCAAATAGTCGTAAATCTCGGTGATTGTCCCTACTGTCGAGCGCGGGCTGCGGGAGGTAGTCTTCTGTTCAATGGAGATGGCAGGGCTCAGGCCGTCGATCGAGTCCACGTCCGGCCGCTCCATCTGGTCGAGAAACTGGCGGGCATAGGCGGAGAGGGTCTCGACATAGCGCCGCTGGCCCTCGGCATAAATGGTGTCAAAAGCGAGGGATGACTTGCCTGAGCCGCTTAACCCGGTGATGACCGTAAGGGTGTTGCGGGGTATCTCAACCGAGATGTTTTTGAGATTGTGCTGGCGGGCCCCGCGCACCGTGATCTTGCTAATGAACATGGACGAATGACCGATAACTGAATTGAACTGGGTGAAAAGGTTCTTCCCTGAGGCTGGGCGGCTTACTACCGGGTCCAGGGAGCTCAATACACAGCTCTACTCCGTATCTTAGTTGTCAATACTGGAACGGGTCAATGCAGGGTAGAGTGGATAAAGATTAGTCCTGTGACTTCAGTTACTTGCGGCCCAGGTGACCAAAGTCCAAGAGGCGGTTGAACGCTGGTGATGAAGACTTCGTCAGGTTCTTGACCGAGAATCAATACCAGCAAAACCAACCGGGTACTCACAATTAGACATCTAAAAGATTGAACGATGAAAACGTTAATGGTTTCTTCCACTCTCTTACTTACAGTAGTACTGGCGCTGGCCTTCGGCATTGCCTGCGGATATGCCGCAATCATCCTCATCCTGCGGACCTTTGGCCACAAACCCCAGACCGTCGAACGCGCTCCCGCGACGGCAGCCATGGCGACCTCCGCCTCCGGGCGGTAAAAACGGTTTTGAAGCGCACGTGGACGATCATAGGGGTCGGCGACGTGGCGGGCAGCTTCAAATGGTATCAGGCGCTGTTCGGCCAGCCAGCCACCCTTCCTCATCATGATTACTTTGGGCAAATCCTCGATTCAGATGGAACTGTTTTGCTCTGCCTCCACGCGTGGGGCGCCCACGAGCATCCCTCATTGATGAGCCCCGATCACGGGCCCCCCGGCAACGGCCTCCTGTTGTTCTTCCGTGTCGATGATTTCGATCTGGCGCTTCAAAGGGCACGATCTCTTGTCACTCGGCTCGAAGAGGAGCCACACGTGAATCCGAACACTCAAACCAAGGAGTTCTCGCTCCGGGATCCGGACGGATATTACGTTACGATCAGTGCGCTCTCTGCGCCCTGACCCAGGCGCTGCATCTGCCGGGCCCCAGCCGGGACTTCATGGAGAAGCGCCGCAATTCTCTTCTTTAAATTCAAAGCCAGTTGTAGTTTCATCTGCTTCCGGGTCGCTAGTCTCTGACCGCATGATTTTTGAAATACCGCCAGCCAGCGAAGCTGGCGGCATTCTTCTAGCCCACAACACAAGTTGTGGGTATAAGGAGACGAAATGGAAGCAGAGCTGGCGAAGCCGCGACATGTGTGTTTTTCACACGGTCACGACTAGTGCTCTGACCGCATGATTTTTGGAATACCACCAGCCAGCGAAGCTGGCGGCATTCTTCTAGCCCACCAACGCAAGTTGTGGGTAAAGGAGACGAAATAGAAGCAGAGCTGGCGAAGCCAGCGACATGTGCGTATTCCCATTTTCTGTATTGGGAATTTACCCCCAAATGTTGCTGCACTCAATGAGCTTCGATTAAGGTTGAGCCGTAATCGCGGCGTCTAAATTTGTCACCCTGGAGGTGATCCCGCGAAGCGGGAGAGCCGAAGGGCGCGAGGCGAAATCCTTGAGCGTTTAGCGAAGGGCCTGCCCTGAGCAGCGGATTGTTTTCTAATATTCTGAACCGGCAGTAGAGTTCAGAATCTTAAGTAATGCGGTGATGTGGGAATAACGATGACCCAGTCCCCGACAGGGGACGACCGAAAGTAGACCAGTACGTTGAGGCAGCACGTGCGTGTTTCGCGCACGTGCTGTCTCATAAGTGCTGGGTACAGAAGCATGCAAGCTTCCTTGCGCCGCAGGCTTGCGCGCAGCGAAGCGGAGCGCACTAAAAAAATAAAGCACTTATCGATCTAGCTTTTGGAGAGCGAAGTCTATAATTCGAGTCTTCCGCGAAGACTTTAACTGTCGTGGCCATTCCTTTCATTCAGTTGCTCGTAGTGTCTATCTTTCTCCGCCAAACAAGCCAAATGATCTTCGGTAGCGGAACCGCCAAACCCTGAACATAAGCTTCTTTTGGAAGCCACATCTTTAAGGCAATTCTTAACGACTTGGGTGAATGGGCGAATGCTGAATGCCGATTGCCCAGTGCTTCCGACCCCAATAAAAATGCGCCTGGTCTCAATGTCTCAGTTCAAGAGAGCTTGCGAAAGGGGGGAATATTGAAAGGGCTCAGGAGGCATATGGAAGGTTGATCCCAAGCAAAAAGGACAAAGTAAAACCGAGGCCGGAAACCATTAGAACGCATTTGACCCAATAAAAATGCGGCTTGTCTCAATGTCTCAGTTCAGACGCCACTTTAAACGGATATCGTAAAACTACTATTAATAGAGTGTATATGGCGAAACGACTGGACTATCTGGAAATATGAAATTTTGGAGGTCCACTCAGCACGGTTCGGGCAAAGCATCGTTCCAAAGGCCGGCATTTCGTGAACCCCCTTCGATCTTTTCTTCTATTCGAACCTGGTTGCGGTCACTTCGATCTGGGTGCGTTTCTTGCTGTTGATGTCGTCAATGCTGGTAAGCATCACCGGCTTGCCTACCGGTAGCTGGATTCGGAAGCCCTGTTTCATCTGGCGCAGGACCGGGTCGCCACCATGGCGCGGATCTTCGATCTGGTCGGGCATGGCAAAGTTGCTGAGCTCCAGGGAGATGCTGGCCGTGAGTTTGCCTTCCACGTCTTCCAGGGAGCAGTCGAGATTCATTCCAACATCCAGGTATTGAGTTTCATGCTCTTTTACGGTGATGGGCGTGCGTACGCCGACTTTGATCGAACTGGTGCGCGGCCGTTGATTTGCGATTGCGGGGAAGACATAGGTGCGCTCGTTGATGCGTTTTCCGTCTTCCAGCTCATAAATCTTGAAGGTGAGTTTGTAAGCTGTGTCCGCGGGTTTGGCCGCTTCTGG
>Ga0070730_10002177_pt1 | contig 18025 bp, 14 predicted proteins | sample Coa_R1_3_FD_66447 | JGI IMG/M metagenome (GOLD analysis project Ga0070730, IMG submission 66447) | Surface soil microbial communities from Centralia Pennsylvania, which are recovering from an underground coalmine fire - Coalmine... | ecosystem: Environmental > Terrestrial > Soil > Unclassified ... | reverse complement strand
AAGGATATCCGCAATGCTGTGGAAGCAGCGCGAAAGGCTGAGGGTTGGTCAAAGGCAACAGCGCACAATCGTGCTCAGGTGCTCTATTACTGCGCTGAAAATCTTGCGCTGCGGCGAACGGAAATCATCCATCGGCTTGCCGGAGTCGTTGGCGAGAAGCAAGCCGCGATGGAAGTTGAACTCGGCATCGAGCGAATTTTTTCCTACGCGGCCTGGGCCGACAAATTCGATGGCGCAGTTCACAATCCGCCATTCCGGGACATCGCCATTGCGATGAATGAACCCATTGGCACCGTTGGAGTCATCTGCCCCTCGGATGCGCCGTTGTTAGGCTTCCTATCGCTGGTGATGCCCCTTCTGAGCGTAGGCAACACTGTGATCGCGATTCCATCGGAAAAGTATCCCCTGATCACCGGCGATCTGTACCAACTCTTCGACACCAGCGATCTCCCTGCAGGCGTGGTGAACATTGTGACGGGGTACGTTTCACAATTGCTCAAGCCCCTCGCCGAGCACGATGACATCGATGCCATCTGGTGTTATGGCGACGAAGCGACGGTTGCTTCCGCGAAGGCGATGTCCACCGGAAACCTGAAGCAGGTCTGGACCAATGAAGGGCGCATCATCGACTGGTTCGATTCCGAAGTTGCCGAGGGACGCTGGTTCCTCGAGCATGCCACTCAGGTGAAAAACATCTGGGTTCCCTACGGAGAGTAGTCTTAGTTGCCCCTTGTCGCGGGTTTGCACAATTTCTGTAGCAGTTCGCTATTTATCGTCCGTCGGCGTTGCTTTTGGGTCGCCGCAGCGCTAGCATAGCCCAATCTTAACTTCGCCCGGCTTCATTCTGCCTTGCAAGTCTAGTTGACCAAGGAGGACCTATGGGCATCGCAGTATCCCCGCAAATTCATCCGCAGGTCGCGGAGTTCATCGACAAGCCACGAACGATGTTAATCAATGGCAAGTGGATCAACTCCGCCTCTGGAAAGACTTTCCCTACGTACAATCCCGCAACCGGCGAGGTTCTGGCCCAGGTTGCGGAAGGCGATCGCGAAGACATCGAGCAGGCGGTGAAAGCCGCGCGTAAGGCTTTCGACAACGGCCCCTGGAGCAAGATGACGGCCGCCGAGCGCGCACGTTTGATCTGGAAGCTTTCCGATTTACTCGAACAGCATACCGAGGAGTTCGGTTATCTCGAGAGCCTGGATAACGGCAAGCCTCTCAATATCGCGAAAGCCGCCGACGTTCCGCTGGCCGTGGAGCTTTTCCGCTACATGGCCGGATGGGCGACGAAGCTCGAAGGCAACACAATTCCCCTGTCGGTTCCGTACACGCCGGGCGCGAAATATCTGGCGTACACCCTGCGCGAGCCGGTCGGCGTTGTCGGACAAATTATTCCCTGGAACTTCCCGCTCTTGATGGCGGCCTGGAAACTGGGCCCTGCGCTGGCCACCGGCTGCACAGTGGTATTGAAACCCGCTGAGCAAACTCCGCTCTCCGCGCTACGTCTCGCCGAGTTAATCCAGGAAGCCGGATTCCCTGATGGCGTGGTCAACGTCGTCCCGGGGTACGGTGAAACTGCGGGAGCAGCCCTCGCCGCTCATCCTGACGTCGATAAGGTCGCCTTCACCGGCTCGACCGAAGTCGGCAAGTTAATCGTGCATGCTGCGGCGGGAAACCTCAAGAAAGTGTCGCTGGAGTTGGGCGGCAAGTCTCCGAACGTCGTCTTCAAGGACGCCGACCTCGACGCAGCCATCCCGGGCTCCGCCAGCGCCATCTTCTTCAACCACGGCCAGTGCTGCTGCGCCGGCTCGCGGCTGTATGTCGAGAAATCGATTTACGACCGCGTGGTCGAAGGCGTCGCCGAGCACGCGAAGAAAATCAAGGTTGGTTCCGGCCTCGAGCCTGACACACAGATGGGCCCCCTCGTCTCCGAGGAGCAGCTCAATCGCGTTTGCGGATATCTCGAATCCGGATTCTCCGAGGGTGCGAAAGCTGTCGTCGGTGGACACAAAGCCGGCGACCGCGGATACTTCGTGGAACCAACGGTGCTCGTCGATACCAAGGAAGACATGAGGGTCGTGAAGGAAGAAATCTTCGGACCGGTTGTAGCAGCGTTGCCGTTTACCGATCCTGAGGAGATCATCCCTCGCGCCAATGATAGCACCTATGGCCTGGCAGCCGCGGTGTGGACGCGCGACATCAGCAAGGCCCATCGCATGGCCGAACAGCTTCGCGCAGGCACTGTCTGGATCAACTGCTACAACATCTTTGACGCCGGCCTGCCGTTCGGCGGCTACAAGCAATCCGGCTGGGGCCGGGAGATGGGGCACGACGTGCTCAACCTTTACACGCAAACGAAAGCTGTGTGCACAAGGTTGTAGCTCCTGAACAAAAATGAAAAGGACGGTGGCTCCAGCCACCGTCCTTTTTCCTGATCGAAAATAGCAATCTACTTTTCCATGAGTAACACCTTTTCCGCCTCGTCAATCTCAGTCAGCTTGACCTCGATTACTTCGTTCATCGTCGTCTGCACGTGACGGCCGACGAACGTCGCTTCCACGGGAATTTCGCGATGCCCGCGGTCGACGAGCACGCACAATTGGACTCGCCTGGGTCGGCCATGCTCGAACAATGCATCCAATGCCGCTCGCGTCGTGCGCCCTGTAAAGAGAACATCATCGACTAACACAATGTTTTTATCTTCGATGTTGAAGCCAACCTCTTTTTCCTGCACGACCGGCGTGGGGCCCAGGGTGGAAAGATCGTCGCGGTAAAAAGTGATATCCAACGTGCCTACGGGTATCTTGGCATTCTCGATCCTGGCGATGATCTTGCCCAACCGCTCCGCGATGGGTACGCCACGCCTGCGGATTCCGACCAATCCCAAACTGTCGATGCCGCCATTCTTTTCCACAATCTCGTACGCAAGCCGCACCAGTGTGCGTTCAATTTCCGATGCGGACATCAGTTGAGCCTTTTGACGAAGGCCAGTTTTACGCGAAACATTTTTTACATTCATTGGAAGTCAAGCCTCAGACGCCGCAAGCCGGCTTCTCAATGTAGTCAACCCACTTGCACAGGTCAAGCCGGGCGGCTCGTACAACGTTTGAATGGAGAATTATATTTTGGAATTGCCGGCCGCGGCAGCCGCTCCAGAGACGGTCTCACTAGTCGGCTCCTGTCCAGGGCAGGCTGTTTTGACCACACGCGCAAGCGGAGCGTTTCCATCCCGCACGGAAACCAGGCCAATGGCGTCCGGCGTCTGGCCGGCGGCATCGGTCGGCAAAATTCCGACGCCCTGATTTCTGCCCATAGCTTTGGCTTTGTACAAAGCGGCATCTGCAAGTGCAATCGACTCCTCTGCGCAGATCGCTTCATAAGCGCCGCGACACCACGGATACGACGCCCAACCGACCGAGCACGTCTTCTTCACCGACACTCCGTGCCCCAGATCAAAGGGTTCAGCAGAGATGACTTCCAGAACGCGGCTGCAAAAGGCCGGCGTTCCTGATGGGTCTGTGGAACGGCTCATGATCAAGAATTCTTCTCCGCCCCAGCGCACGAGCACATCCGATTTGCGCACCACGGTCGAGAGCCGTTGCGCCACCAACTGCAGCAACCGGTCCCCTGCAGGGTGGCCGTGAATGTCATTGACTTCCTTGAAGAAGTCCATGTCGACCATGATGAAAACCAGATCGCGATGATCCATCTTCCGGATATCGCCTCCACGCGCCCGTTGATAATTTCGCAGGACTTGCCCAGCCTCAGCCGTCAGAATCTCCTCGAGGTAACGGCGGTTCCACACCCCGGTCAAAACATCGGTAAAGGAGATCTCCTGCAGTTCCATATTCTTGCGCTGCAACTCCAGGCTATGCCAGCGGAGTGACTGTTCCTTGTTCTCGAGTTCATCCTTCAGCCGGCACATCTCGTCGAGGTTGGTGCGCGACAGCCGCAGCAGGCTCAGCAGTTCCTGATCCAGCAAATGCTGCTTGAGGAAAACGAGTCCGCCCATCACCAGCATGACAGCGACGGTAAGGAACACGCGGTAAGTGCGCACTTTTTGCGGCGCATTACCGCCGAATTCCGCCCAAGCCATCATGAGCGGAGAGATCAGAAAAGCAACCATCGCCAGGCGCGCCTTCCATATGCCGAAACCACCAGATGAGCTTTCCGCTGACAAATTCTCGTTCTCAACTTCACGCGCCAGCAGACCTATACGCACAAACCAGGCCTCCGATGCGACCAGGGGGACATCGAACAGGCTGCCGGTGTAATAGATGTGCAAGTCGATCGCTTCGCTGGCGATGAGCGAGGCAACACAATAAAGCAGCGTCGCGGCGAACAGTTCGAAATAGATCTGACGCCATCCACCTCGGCTCCGTCGCCATACCCAAAATAATCCACCTGCCAGCACTAATTTTTCGCAGACGTACAACAGATCAAAGCTCTGGCCGTACACGTCTTCAGATAAATGCACGTACTGCCACGGGATCACGACGAACAGATACAAGAACAGCCACCACGTCAGCAGCAGCCCAAAATCAAGCGTTCCCACCCGAATTGCGCGATCATCCTGATGCAGGTGAGGTTGAAGAGCCACAGCCGCCATCATGGGAACAATGTGCAGGAACAAGATGACGTCGCCGGAGAATGGGTTCGGCGCTTCGTGTTGCAAGTAGACTTCGAAATAGGTCCACATGACCTGCGATATCAACCACATCGCCAAGCCAAGACTCATGAGAGCCCAGAAGAGCCGGGTTTTCTTGGACCCTGCGCGGAGGTTGAGACAAAAGGCTACGGTAGCCCCGGCCAAAACGAAATTTTGAAAGATATCTCCGAATGCCATCAGCCCGAAGCTGCGCGGCACAACCAGCGACAACACGATGTGCACGCACACCAGCGCACCGATTCCGATGGTCCACTTTCTTCCGTCTTGGAGCGGAGAACTCCCCACGTTACGAATTGTATTGTTGACCCACCTTTGGAAGGCGTTACTGAGGTAACTAACGACGCCCTCAAAACAAGTCGAAATGGCAGTTACTCAAGAGTCATCACGAAAGCCTGCACGAACCGGTAAACATCTTGATATGAGTTGTATAGAGGGACCGCAGCAACCCTGAAAATGTCCGGCTCGCGCCAATCTCCAATCACCCCTAATGCGGCCATCCGGTCACAGATCTGCCGTCCAACGTGCGTCAATCGAATCGACAATTGCGCACCTCGCCGGTGTGCTTCACGAGGAGAAATGACGCTGAACCTTGGAGATGCATTTCGTTGCAAAAGAAATTCCATGTAGCCAGTCAGAGAGATACTCTTGGCTCGCAGTCGCTCCATCCCTGCTTCGGAGAATATCTCCATCGAAGCGCGGAGAGGCGCGAGCGCAAAAATCGGCGGATTACTCAGTTGCCAACCCTCGGCGCCGGTCATGGGATGAAACTCTGGGCCCATTTGGAAACGAATCTTCTCATCATGTCCCCACCACCCCGCGAACCGAGGAACATCGAACGCCTTCGCATGCCGCTGGTGGACAAAGCAACCTCCGACGCAGCCAGGGCCACCGTTCAGGTACTTGTAGCTACACCAGACCGCGAAGTCCGGCCCCCAATTGTGCAACTGGAGTGGAATGTTTCCCGCGGCGTGGGCCAGATCGAAGCCGACGATACATCCCTTGCGGTGCCCCGCCTTGGTGATTCCGGACATGTCAAACACCTGACCGGTCGCGTAGTTCACTCCCCCTAGCATGATGAGGGCGATGGAGTCGCCCTCTTTCTCAATGAGTGACTCGATATCTTCTTCCCGCAGGCACGACTCGCCGCGCCGAGGCGTCAACTCGATGAGCGATTCCGTGGGATTGAATTGATGAAAGTGAATCTGCGACTTCACCGCATATTGGTCGGAAGGAAACGCTCCCCGCTCGATAACGATCTTGTGTCTCAGCTTTGTGGGCCGATAGAAAGAAGCCATCATCAGGTGCAAGTTAACCGTCAACGAATTCATCACGACGATTTCATCCGCTTCCGCGCCGACCAGCTCAGCCGTCTGTTGTGTCAGCAGGCGGTGATAGGGCATCCACGCATCCTTCGCGTGAAAGTGCCCTTCGACCCCCAGATTCGCCCAGTCGCGCAACGCCCGCTCCATGTAGGAACTCACAGCTTTCGGCTGTAGCCCGAGCGAGTGCCCGCAAAGGTAAATGCATTCTTTTCCATCGGAGGTCTTCGGAAAATGGAATCGCTGCCGGAAATGGGCGAGGGGATCTTGCGCGTCCATCGATCTGGCGAAGTCTTCCCCGAGTTGCAAAGGAGGTGTCAATCAGTCTCCAAGGGAGTTAGTTCCTGGCGAACCACTTGGTCGGCTCTGTCCCAATCCAAATCATCAACGCGCGTGATGCCTTCGCAAAGTTCGGTCAACATCGCATCCTGGACACGCCCGCGCTGCAAAGCCGTTGCGTACGGAATGCGATGGAAGGTCACCATGGCATACTTCGGGACGAACAGTCTCGGATACCTGGCCTCCAGCGCCAGTTCGACTTTCTTTCGAAAAAGAAATCCGGGGTCCGCAACGCGATCGCGCATCTCCACGAAATTTTCGACCGCAAGATCCGCAATCGCATCCGTGTTCACTTTGCGTAACTTTTCAAATTCCCGGAAAACACGCTCCCAGTCGGCGCCATGGCGATCGAGCAATCCCAAAAGCGTCGTGCAATCTTCAAAACCGCAATTAATTCCCTGCCCAAAGAAAGGGACGATCGCATGCGCCGCATCGCCCAGCAGAAGCGTCCGTCCTTCAACATGCCAGGGAGAACACTTGACCGTCACCATCGCGCCGGTAGGATTGGCAAAAAAGTCATCGGCGAGATTGGGCATCAATCGAACGGCGTCTGCGAAGCACGATTCGAAGAACGCAGTCACCGCCGCTGGTGTTTTCAACTGCGCAAAGCTGTCCGCCCCTTCGAACGGCAGGAACAAGATGCAAGCAAAGGTTCCATCAATATTCGGGAGCGCAATCAGCATGTAGTTCCCGCGCGGCCATATGTGCAGGGCATGAGTCTCAATGACATGCCTGCCTTCACGGTCGGCTGGAATCGTAAGCTCCTTGTAACCGTAGTCGAGGTACTGCTGCGAAAAGTTGAACCGATTGAGCTTCAGCATTTCATTCCGAATTGCCGACGCCGATCCATCGCATCCGATCACGATACCCGGTTTGCCAGTCTTCTCCTTGCGCGATCGTTCGTTGCGCAGCCCGACCGCGCCCGTCTTCAGTTCGACTCCGGTGCAGCGCTGCTGAAAGTGGATCTTGACGCCTGCCGCCTCGGCAGCATTCATCAATGCGATGTTCAACTCAGCTCGCGAAATGGAGTTGATCACTTCCGACTCATCTTTGCCATAAGGCTGAAACGTCAGCTCAGATTTCGTCGAATGCATCATCCGGCCCTTCATCGGGATGATGATCTTTTGCATGTGCCGCCACAATCCGGCTTCGGTCAGGGCGTGGATCCCCCGAGTCGATAGGGCGAGATTGATCGAGCGCCCCGCGCTGATGCGGACCCGGCGCATATCCGGACGCCGCTCGAATATCTCAACCTTAAATCCGCGCTTCACGAGGCCCAGCGCGAGCAGAGGCCCATTCAGCCCCGCCCCTATCAAAGTGATCGTTTCGGACTTGTGAGCCATGAGCGAAGAGTTGAGAAGCAGCTATTCCGTAAGCAACGTGCGGGCTTCCCACAATTCCGGGAAAAACTTCTTGTCGAGGGTCAGCTTCAGATACGAAGATCCTGCGCTTCCCCCGGTCCCCATGCGCGATCCAATGACGCGCTCTACCAATTGAATGTGTCGCAAACGCCACCCCACAACGAGCTCGTCAAACTCCGTGAGACGTTCGCAGACGTCGATCCAATCCCGGTAGCGGTGCTCATCTTTGTACAACGACAGCACGGCTCGTGCGCGAGCGGCGAATCGATCGCTTTCCTCCGCATCCTCCTGCATTTGCAACTTGCCGATCGCTCGCAATGCCCCGAAGAAGACATCATGCAGCGATGGCTCCCGCAAACGGCGATCGAGCTGCGCATAAGCCTCCGGAGTTGGCCGGTGATAGCGCAGCATCTTCGGGTCTTTCAACCCGCACAGGAACTCCAACTCGCGGAACTGTTCCGACTGAAATCCGCTCGCAGGCTCGAGCTTGCCGCGAAACGCCAGAAAGTGCGTCGGCAGCATTGTCTCCAGGATCGTGAACTGCTCAATCAGCACCCGGGTAATTTCAGTACAGCGCCGCAACAGGCGTGCTGCCTCATATACGTCGTCGTGCGATTCCGGACTCCTTCCTGCCGCCGCGAGATTCGCGACAACCGCATCAAGATCATGCAGCAGTTCCTTGAACCAAAGCTCGTACGTCTGGTGCACAATGATAAACAGCAGTTCATCATGATGTTCTGGCTTCGATTGCGGATGCTGCAGTTCCAGCAATTCAGGGACCTTGAGATAGGAGCTATACGTGAGCTGATCACTGGCAGGCATTACGGGCTTCGAGCCGCCCGTCTTCGTCTCAGGCAGTTGCGCGACCTGAGTTTGCTCCAGTCCCAGAAAGGTCAGCGCGTTGCCTCCCAATAACCGCGATTTCGTGCCGTCGTCGAGCGTAGTCGATCGTATCAATTGCCCAATCCCATGTTCGCCGAGCGGGAACGGATAGTCGGATCCGAGCATCACCCGTTCTGCCCCCATCGTCCCAACCAGAAACTCAAGCGCTCGGCGATCAAACACCGCGGAATCCACCGAAAAGCGGTCCAGGTATTTCGCTGGCGCCAACTCACAAACGCCGTGTGCAATGGGATGATGCTCCCAGGCATTGTGTAATCGTCCCAGTAAGAATGCGAAGCTCCCACCACCGTGTGCGAAGCAGATCCGCAACTTTCGCGGAAGCTTATCGAACGCCCCACCCAGAATCATGGCGACGATTCCCAGTTGCGTTTCCGCGGGCATGCCGACCGTCCACGGCATCATGTATTTCGGCATGCGTGACTGACCCAGCATGTCCCAGGGGTGCACGAGCACCGCCGCGCCTTCATCGGCGCAGTGATGCAGGAACGTTACAATGCCCGGATCGTCGAGATTTTTCTCTCCGACATGATTTCCAATCTGCACCCCCAGATGGCCAGCGCGCATGCACCGGCTCAGTTCCTTGCAGGATGCGTCAATATCCTGCAGCGGAACCTGGCAGAGCGACTTCAGCCGGCCCCCGCCTTGAGCGCACAACTCCAGAGCTGCATCATTGAACAGGCGCGCACAATCCAGCGCGTGCTCTGCCGGACGTTCATATGCGAACAGCACGGGCGTCGCCGACATAATTTGCGTGTCGACGCCGTCGCGGTCCATTTCCTGGAGCCGCACCTCAGGATCCCAGCACGCGGAATAGATGTGTCGAAAGAAACGATCCCCAACCATGATTTCCGCTTTGCCCGGCTCGGTATGCTTGATCCATGGCCAGTCAGGAGTACCAAAGCGCGCGGCGAGATCGGGCCACGTGCGCGGGAAGAAATGGTTATGAATGTCGATAACTGGCATTACTGTTTGCCGGGATGAACTGCTCCACAGTGTTTGCACTTCCGCAGACTCTCATTGCCGTAGAACTTCTCAAATAACGGCGGGAGATCGCGTACGATGCTCTTGAGCTTCACCTCCGCGCGGTAGAGAAGCTGATGGCAGTTCTGGCAATACCACTCGAAGGCGTCCAAAGCGCCTTCGGGGCGCGGCATCTCCACGACCACCCCGAGCGTACCTGCCTGCCGCTGCGGCGAGTGCCGCATGTGCTTGGGCAACAGGAAAATCTCGCCTTCCTTGATCGGAACTTCAAGCGGGGGCTTGCCTGGAGTCTCCATAAGCCTTAGAAAGATGTTGCCCTTCAGTTGATAAAAAAATTCCTCAGTCGGATCGTCGTGATAATCGCGCCGCTGATTAGGGCCGCCGACTACCGTCACCATCATCTCGCCGTCTTCCCACACCTGCGCGTTTCCCACTGGAGGCTTGAACTTCTCCTTGTTCTCATCAATCCACTTCTGAAAATTGAACGCCTTCAGTTCTTTGATGGAGGGCATAGTGAGCTCCTATTTCTCCGGCTTGTACGCGACGGCCCGAATCTCAATCAATAAATGCGGATGCGGCAACTGATGCACCGCGACGGTCGTGCGGGCTGGGCCATTCTGGTCGAAGAATTGCCCGTAAACCTCGTTGTACCCCGCAAAATCGTTCATGTTCACGAGATAAGACGTAACTTCGACGATGTCGCTGAGATCGGCCTTTACGGATCGCAGAATCTCACGGATGTTCTCAATGACAGCCTTCGTTTGGGTACGAATGTCAAGATGCGTGGTCCCAAGTTCATCCACGCCCGCACCGGCAATTGTGTTATCCGCCCGCCGCGAACTGGTGCCCGAAACAATCAGGAAGTCGCCGGCCCGCTTCACGTGCGGATAGTTTCCGCGCGGCTTCGCCCGGCCTTCGACTAACTTGCTTTCAGCTTTCCTCATCTTGCACTTACCGCCGCCGCAGCCGGCCTCAAAATTTAATACAGATGTTATTCAGCTCCGAATAGAAATTCAGCGAGTGCGCGCCGCCTTCCCGTCCGATCCCTGAAAGCCCGACGCCCCCAAACGGCGTTCTCAAATCGCGCAGGAACCAGCAATTCACCCATGTGATGCCCACATTCATCCGCTGTGCCACTCGATGTCCACGTTTCAGATTACTTGTCCAGACAGAAGCCGCAAGCCCGTACTTCGTGTCATTCGCCTTCGCCACCGCTTCGTCTTCGTCGTCGAACGGGGCGACATGGCACACCGGACCAAAAATTTCTTCCTTCACGCACCGCGCCGACTCTGCAAGTCCAGTATAGATGGTCGGCTGAACGAAGAAGCCTCGGTCAAGATTATTGTCGAATTGCGGAATGCCTCCTCCCGTGACTGCCGTTGCACCTTCCTCTCGAGCCAGGCGGTAATACGCAAGAACTTTTTCGCGATGCTGCGCCGAGATCAGCGGACCCAACTCCGTCGTGCTCTCCAATGGGGACCCGATGCTCAGATTCTTTGCCTTCTTTGCAAGCCCTTCGACAAATCGATCAAAGATAGCCCGCTCCACGTAAACGCGCTCCGTACAGAGACAAACCTGTCCGGTGTTGAGAAACGCAGCTTCGCTGACTCCGTTCACAGCATCTTCCAAGTCACAATCCGCAAACACAATCGCTGCGTTCTTGCCGCCAAGTTCGAAAGAAACCGGCTTCACCGAGGCCGCAACCGTCTTCATAATTGCCGCCCCCGTTTGCGATTCGCCGGTGAATGTCACCGCATTCACGTCCGGATGTTGAGTGAGAAACTCTCCCGCGGACTTCGGACCGAACCCGTGCACCACGTTGTAAACACCGTTCGGAATCCCGGCTTCCTGCATCGCTTCTGCCAGCAGCGTCGCCGTTGCGGGAGTTTCTTCCGACGGCTTCACCACGACGGTGTTTCCACAGGCCAATGCCGGCGCGACCTTCCAGGTCAGCAAAAGAAGCGGCAGATTCCAGGGTGTGATGATTCCCACCACCCCCAGAGGTTTCCGTACCGCATAATTGAGTGCGTTTTTCCCGTCCGGCGTTTCCGTTTGGAAGGATTCCACGCCCGCCGTCTTGATCAGATCGGCGAAAACGCGGAAGTTTGCGGCTGCCCGCGGGATATCCAGCCTGGAAGCCAGTGTCACAGGCTTGCCGGTATCGGCGACCTCAGCCGCAACAAAGCAGTCGAAGCGCGCCTCGATCGCCTCTGCAACTTTATTCAGCCGGGCAGCGCGCTCGCGCACACTGAGCGTCCCCCACTCCCCGTGCAATGCTCGGCGCCCCGCTCGTACGGCCGAATCGACCAGATCGCAGTCCGCTTCGCCAACCTGGGCAATTACACTGCCGTCCGCCGGGTTCACATCGGCGAATTCCCGCCTGCCCGCAACGAACTTGCCATCAATGTAATTCTGGATTGACTTCACTTGGCGTGAACCCCGCCGCATCCTACCAGCCTTGCCTCAGGCGAAGCAATTGGCGTCTGAGCCTTCAAACCCCGCGCTCTTTCAGATAGCGTTGCAACGCATTCATCCATACTGGCGCTTCGATGCCGTACCGATGCAGGCTAGTTGCCGATAGAACCGAGTACGCCGGACGCGGCGCCGGACGAGCCATTTGTGCACTGCTCACGGGTTGGACCTCGGTCGCAAGCCCTGCACCCTTCACGATCTCGCGTGCAAATTCAAACCATGAGCAATCGCCAGCGTTGGTGATATGCAAGATTCCCTGCGCATTCTGACGGCACAGCCCCATGATCGCCCTTGCCAAGTCGACCGAATAGGTTGGACATCCGCGCTGATCATCGACGACATTCAACACCGGACGGCTCGCCGCCAGCTTCAAAATCGTATCCGGAAAGCATTTTCCCCCAGTCCCGAATAACCACGACGTTCGCGCAATACAAACTTCCGGCAAAACTTCCAGCAAGCGGACTTCAGCCTCTGCCTTCGAGCGCCCGTAAATGCTTTGCGGATTCCGCGCGTCGCCGGCTTCGTAAGGAGATTTCTTTCTACCGTCGAAGACGTAATCCGAACTGACGAAGAGCAGTTTCGACCCGCAGACTTTCGCAGCCTCCGCGACATTTAAGGCTCCGTCGCGGTTCACCGCAAAAGCCAGGTCCGCATTGCTCTCGCACCCATCGACGTCGGTGTATGCCGCTGCCAGCACGATCCAGTCCGGGCGAGTCTGCTGCAGGACCTCCCGAGCTCGCGCCGCGTCGCGAATGTCAACGTCTCTGGAGCCGAGTCCGACTACTTCGTCCCCAGTCCACTCGCGCATCAGCGCCTTGCCGAGGAGCCCGGTCGCGCCGAGAATCAAAGTTTTCATTCGCTTTGCCGCGACTAGCCGAAGGTCTCGGCGTCGCGCAGTGGGGTTCCGCGTTGGTCTTTTGCGGACACAATGGGCTCCCCATTCAACTCCCAGTTGATACTCAGCTCCGGGTCGTTCCACGCTAAGGTTCTCTCGAACTGGGGGGCGTAATAATCCGTTGCTTTGTAAAGTACATGGGCGGACTCAGAGACGACATAGAACCCGTGGGCGAACCCAGCCGGAATCCACAACATGCGCTTATTCTCGCCCGATAATCGCACGGCTTCCCACTTGCCAAACGTGGCAGAACTGCGACGCAAATCAACAGCGACATCCAGAATGTCCCCAACTCCCACTCGCACCAGTTTCCCTTGGGCGTGTTGGACTTGATAGTGCAGCCCACGCAGCACGTTTCTCGTCGAGTAAGAGTGGTTGTCCTGCACAAACCGATCTGCAATGCCCAATTCCGAAAAAAGTTTCTCGCTGTAAGTCTCCAGGAAAAAACCGCGCTCGTCGCCGAATACTCGTGGCTCGAGCACAAAAACATCCGGTAAGGAAGTCGGTATCTTTTTGACAGCTTCCATCAAAACCTGCACCGGTCCAACGGCGTTCATTCAGAATACCCTTTCCCGCAACAATTGCAGCAGATATGCACCATAGCTGCTGTTCCGCATCGAACTGCCGATCTTCTGCAACTCTGAGGCAGTCATATAGCCCGACCGATATGCAATCTCCTCCGGACACGCCACCATCAGGCCCTGGCGTTTCTCGATTGCTTGGATGTAGAGTGCGGCATCCATCAAGGATTCGTGAGTCCCAGTATCCAACCACGCCATGCCACGTCCCATCACCACCACCTCCAACTGCCCACGTTTTAAGTATTCCTGATTGACGTCGGTGATCTCGAGTTCCCCGCGCGCACTCGGCTTGAGACTCTTGGTGATGTCCACAACCTGGCTATCGTAAAAATACAATCCCGTCACCGCATATCTGGACTTCGGCTGCTTCGGTTTTTCCTCAATACTGAGCGCACGCCCGTTCTCGTCAAATTCCACTACGCCGTAACGCTCAGGATCGTGCACCGGATACGCAAAAACCCGTGCCCCATGCACCTTCACGGCCGATTGCCGAAGATCTTTGGCGAAGTCATGGCCATAGAAGATGTTGTCCCCCAAAACCAGAGCGCACGGACTCCCGTTCAGAAACTCGTCGCCCAACAGGAAAGCCTGCGCAATGCCTTCGGGGTTCGGTTGAACCTTGTACTGGATGTGAATCCCGAATTGACTTCCATCTCTCAGCAAGCTTTGAAACTTGGGAACATCCTCAGCGGTGGAAATAATCAATATCTCGCGTATGCCCGCCAGCATCAACGTGCACAGCGGATAGTAAATCATTGGTTTGTTGTACACAGGCAGAAGACTCTTCCCCATCGCCTGTGTCACCGGGTAAAGACGTGTTCCCGAGCCACCCGCCAGAATGATGCCTTTATATTGGGGACTTGCGTTCATGTTGATTGATATTCCCTGGGCGCTAACCGGAGTAGTGCGTCGCAATCCACTGACGATATGCTCCACTAGTCACATCTCGTACCCATCTTTCATTTTCAAGGTACCAGCGCACCGTCTTGGCGAGCCCGCTTTCGAACGTCTCTTTTGGCTTCCACCCGAGTTCCCGTTCAATCTTCCGGGCGTCCATCGCGTACCTCCGGTCATGTCCCGGACGATCTTTCACAAATGTAATCAATTCACGCCGTGATTGTCCGCCACGCGGAGACATCTTATCCACCAGATCGCAAATCATCTGTACAATCTCAATGTTCGGCTTCTCGTTCCATCCCCCGATGTTATAGGTCTCACCCGGCTTTCCTCGCGTGAGCACGGTTGCGATTGCTTCGCAATGATCTTCCACGTACAGCCAATCGCGGACATTCTTGCCGTCTCCATACACCGGCAGCGGCTTGCCGTCGCGGGCGTTGAGTATCATCAACGGGATCAACTTCTCCGGGAACTGGAACCGCCCGTAGTTGTTCGAACAATTCGTCGTCAGTGTCGGCAGCCCATAGGTATGGTGATACGCGCGCACAAGGTGATCCGAAGCAGCTTTCGATGCCGCGTAAGGACTATTGGGAGCGTAAGCAGTAGTCTCACAAAAGGGCGCGTCATCCGGACCGAGCGACCCGTACACCTCATCGGTGGAAACATGCAAAAACCGGAACTGCCCGCGTTCAGGTTCGCCTAGCCCAGCCCAATATGCTCGCGCCTCTTCCAGCAAAGCAAAAGTTCCATTGATATTTGTTCGGATGAACTCATCGGGTCCCCGGATCGATCGATCGACGTGGCTTTCAGCCGCAAAGTGCACGATTGCCGACGGCCGCTGCTCTGCGAAAAGGCGACGGATCAACTCGCGATCCGCGATATCGCCATGGATGAATTCGTATCGCTGGTTTTCTGCAACGCTCTCAAGATTGCGCAGATTCCCGGCATAGGTCAGCTTGTCGAGATTGACGATAGAGACCGTCTCGTCCCGCACTTCCTGCAGAACGAAATTCGATCCGATAAATCCAGCGCCCCCGGTGACGAGAATCCGTTTTTGCATTCAGAATTGGCATCCGATCAGGGCTCTCATGTACTCTGCCCGGAAACCGGACAATCCTGATTGTAATAATAAAGGACAGGCTTGGCCTGTCCTTCACAATTCTGCACCAGAGACCGATCTATTTAACGGCGTGTGACCGTGACGTTTTCTCGCTGCAGATGTTGGTCAGCACGTTGCAAGCCAAGTTCCCCGATCATCTCGGGCTGCTATAAACGAAGAGCCATCTAGGCGATTGACTCTTCACGAAGATGCGTGTCCTCAGTTTCCAACTCCTGTGTAACTTGAGTATCTGGCAACGCATCCGCGACTGTCCATCCCAACACGTCGAAATAAGCCTTTTCAATTTCCGCTGCGATCTTATCCCACTGATACTCCCCTGCAATCCTTTGCCTCGCAGCTTTTCCCGCAGCTTCCCGGATCGCGGGATTTGCGATCAGGAACTTCAGTCGATCGGCAAGATCTTCCGCGTTCCCGCGTTGAAACGTGAAGCCGGCTCCCTCCACCACTTCCCGGTTTTCTGGAACATCGCTGGTCAATGCACACAGGCCGGCTCCCATTGCATCCAAAAGCGCCAGAGACAGCCCTTCCAAATCGGATGGCAGCACGAAGATCATTGCATTCGTGAGCAACTCCTCCAGGGTTTCTCCTGAAACCCATTCGAGCATGCGAATTTTTTCGCTGGCGTGCTCGCGCAGCCTTCGGCTGTAATCATCGCAATAGCTCGCTGCACCCGCCATCACCAGCTTGACCTCGGTGTCCAGATGCTCGAAAGCCTCGACTAGCAGGTGACACCCTTTCTCTGGTGAGAATCGCCCCAGGAATAAAATGTATTTCCCCGGCACAAGCTCCCACTCCAGGATTTTTCGCGATTCCCGCCGCTCCCGCAGCACCCCACCATTTGGCACGTACTGCGCCCGAATTCCGTGTATCTCCCGGTACCGTTCCTTTAGTTCCCGGGAGACGACCATTGTCATGTTCGGAAAACATACCGAGGCTCGCTCGCCAATCCTTAGGACCGCAGCTGCCAACCATCCCCACTTTCGGCGCTGCCAGTCGAGGCCTTGAACTGTCACCGCCGTTTTCGTTCCGACCAGGCGAGGCAGGAAAGAAAATAGAGCCGGGCCCAAAGCGTGATAATGCACGATGTCGTAACGTTGCGTCAGGGCATGCAACGTGCTCAAAGCCGTGTGAACCAGCGTCTCCAAGTGCTTCGAGCGGATCGTGGGCAGCCGGACTAATCGCATCCCGTTGTGCGCTCTGACATCCGGGGTGAAGTAATTCCGGCAATAAACCGTAACTTCCTGCCCCTTCTCCGCCAGCCTTTTGCCCACTTCTTCGTAATAACTTTCAATCCCGCTGTACTTTGAAATGACCCCGCGGCCGCCGATGAATGCGACCCGCAATTTGCGCCCCCGATTCAATGCATGTGAATCATGCGCAACCATCCGATTCGACTTTTGTCTTGCGTTCCCTGCAACCAGGCTCTCGTAGAGGCCGGATAGTTTCTGATAATGCTTCTCCGGGGTATGGTTCTGGCGCACGAGAGCCCATCCGGCACGTCCCAGTCTGTCGGCTAATTGCGGGCTTTCAACCAGCAGTCGAATTGCCCCCGCCAGTTGGTTTACGTCGCCGCAGCGGTACAGAATTCCGGTCTCACCATGCCGAATCAGCTCTCGCCGTGAACCAAGATCGGTTGCGATCACGGCCCGCCCTTGCGCATGGGACTCAAGAATTGTCTTACCCAGGGTTTCGTAAGCGTGAGAAGGCAGCACCGTAAAACATGACTGCGCGATCAGGCGATCCCGCTGCGCCGCGCCGACGTGCCCCAGGAATTCGACCCCGTTCAATCCCAGCGAGGCTGCCAACTGCTCCAACTCTCGTCGCTGCGGCCCATCGCCAGCGATCACCAGTCGGGCACCTGCACCATTGCCCGAATCAGGTCACCGACACCTTTTTCGGCAGAGAGTCTTCCAACGTACAGCACTGGCGCATCCTCGCCCGGAGTGGGCTCAGGAATCTCGTGAACACTCTGAAAATGCGGCAGAACCTCGAATTTGCGGACATCCCAGCCGTATGCCCCAAACCTGTCGCGAACAAATTGGCTCGGTGCCAGAAAAAGATCCACACACTCCCGGTACGTTCCCAGCCAGCGATGAACATATGCCTCTGTCATCAACGTCGTCCGCGCGCCCCATCCGGGATAACAGGAGGATCGCAGCATGTGCCAGAAAGCCCCGCCCTTGCACGCTTCGCAACATTCTCCCTGCGACACCAGGTTGTAGCTGGGACAAAGCAGCTTGAAATCATTCAAGTGGTAGAGAATCGGAATGCCATGTGCCTTAAGTTCCCAGAGGATCGATGGTGACAAGTGATGATAGATATTTCGTACATGGGCAACATCCGGCCGGAACTCGCGGATCATCGCTCTGATCTTTCGTCGCGCCTGTGTGGAATAGATCGCGTGCGCCGCTTGCCGCGCTTTTGCCCTCCATCCCGCTTCTCCCTTGAAATCAGTGTGTGGAACGAAATGTCGGTCATAAGGGGTTGG
>Ga0070730_10002176_pt1 | contig 18028 bp, 16 predicted proteins | sample Coa_R1_3_FD_66447 | JGI IMG/M metagenome (GOLD analysis project Ga0070730, IMG submission 66447) | Surface soil microbial communities from Centralia Pennsylvania, which are recovering from an underground coalmine fire - Coalmine... | ecosystem: Environmental > Terrestrial > Soil > Unclassified ... | reverse complement strand
GTTTGCCCGACTGGTGAGTCAGGTGCTGGGAACGGAAGCGGAAAATAGCCCAGTGGGCGCAGTGGCGTGACTTGAGTCTCGGCGGATCAAGCATTTGCCAGCAGTATCAAATCCTGCCGAGCACCCGTGGTGGTGGCCTTCGGGGAGCCGTACCAGACGCTCCATTACTGCTTCGACGATGGCGGGCCGGACGGATTCGGCTACTGACATAGGGTTGTCACAGCGTTATGCGATACTATGGGAGAGGAGGAATAACAATGCAGAAATTCGAGATCATTCCCCAGGGCCCCTTTCAGCTGGCCGAAGAAGCCGAGTACTTTGGCGGGTGGCCCCCGCTCGCCGCGGACCCCGCGGCGGTGGGCATGGCCTTTCCTGTGGAGGGCTGGCGCACGTCGGCGGCCGTGATCCTGCGCCAGGACGCGACCACCCGGATCACCGGCGAAGTGCATGGGGCCGAGGGGGACGACGCGGCGGCCGCCTGGCGCCAAGCGCTCGCCGTGGTCTCCCTCGACGCCGATGGCCAGGGCTGGCCGGAGATCGGCCGGCGCGATCCCGTGATTGGCCGGCTGCAGGCGCAATACAACTGCGTGCGCCCGGTCTGCTTCCACACGCCGTATGAGGCGGCCGCCCACTTTGTGATCGGGCAACGGATCTCCGTCCAGCAAGCGCGGACCATTCGCTTGGCGATGGCCCGCGCCGTGGGCGACCCGATACAGGTGGGAGACGAGCAGCTGTACGCCTTTCCGCGGCCCCAGGTGCTGGCGGAGTTAACCAGCTTTCCCGGACTGAGCGAGGAAAAGGTCCACCGGCTGCAAGGCCTCGCGCGCGCGGCCCTGGATGGGGTGCTGGACCGCGAACGGCTACGGGCCGTCCCTCCCGCCCAGGCGCTGAGCGAGCTCCTGGCGCTGCGGGGCGTGGGGCCTTTCAGCGCGCAGGGCATCCTCTTCCGGGGCGCGGGATTGGTGGACGACGTGACGGAGGACGAGAACACCAACCGGGCGGTCCAGCTCGCCTATCAGCTGCCGGCGCCCGCCGATCACGGCACCGTGTTGCGCCTGGCCGAAAACTGGCGCCCCTACCGCATGTGGGCGGTGGTCCTGTTGCATATCTGGCTGCGCCGCGAAGGGGGTGGCGCGGTGTCGGCGACGGCCCACCGCCGCCCGCCGCGCGCGGCCCGATCGAATCCTTGACAAGTCGGGTTCAATTTTCTATAATGAGGGCGGTAGATAAGCTGATGTAGCTCAGTTGGTAGAGCAGCGCCCTCGTAATGCGCAGGTCATGAGTTCGAGTCTCATCATCAGCTCCGCCCGCCACGCGCCCAGGGGTCATCCCGGGCGCGTTTGCTTTTGTCCGGGGGTGCCGCGCGCCTCATCGCCGCCCGGGCCGGGCCAGGTCGGCGAGCACGGTCCGGGCGGCACTGCGGCCCGAGGCGCCCGACACCCCGCCCCCGGGGTGGGTGCTGGCCCCTGTCAGGTAGAGGCCGGGCAGGTGGCTGCGGTAGCCGGAGAGCGCGGGCAGCGGGCGGAAGGTAAACATCTGGTCCAGGCTCATGTCGAGATGCATGATATTGCCATGCACGAAGCCGGTATTGCGCTCCAGGTCGAGCGGGCTCTGGATATAGATCTGGCGCTCCCGCACCGCCCCCGGGAAGTTAGGCGCATAGGCCCCCAGGGTCGCCAGTAGGCGATCGGCCTCCTGCTCGCGAATGGTGTCCCAGGCCGCCGCCCCGCCCGCCCGCAGCTCGTAGGGGTGATATTGCGCCCAGATGTAGAGCACATGCTGGCCGGGCGGGGCCAGCGTCGGGTCGAGCGCGGAGGGGGTCATGACCACCAGGGCCGGGCGGGCGGCCGGGCGGCCCTGCGCTGCATCCTCGTAGGCCTGCTGCAAGTAGTCGACCGAAGGGCAGATCAGCTGCATGCCGGCGTGGACCCGGGTCCCGGCGTCGAGCGCCCGGCCCGCGCCGTCGTAGCAGTAGGCGCCATAATCGGGCAAGGCGTCGACGGCACAGCGGATGGTCATGCCGATGCCGTTGCCCGTGCGCAGGGCGGCCACTTGGCGGCGCAGCGCGGCCGGCACGGCGTCCGGCGGCAGCAGATCGAGCAGCGTCGTCTGGATATGGGCGTTGGAGAGGACCGCGCGGGCGGCCACCCGGCGGCCCCCGGCCAGCTCCACGCCGGCCGCCCGGCCATCCCGCACCAGGATCTGCCGCACCGCCTCGCCGCCCTGGAAAGTCCCGCCGTAGTGCGCCAGGCAGGCCACCAGCGCGTCGGCCAGCCGGCCCGAGCCGCCCACCGGCCGGGTGAGCCCCACTTTGTGGTAGACCACCAGTGCGCCCAGCAAGTCGCCGGCGCCGAGCTCGGAGGGCGGGGGGCCACTCTGGGCGGCGAGCCAGGCCAGGGCCGCTTTGAGCTCGGGCGTCTCGAAAGTCTCGTCCAGCAGGCGGCCATAGGAGGTCAGCGTCTGGCGCAGCAGCTCCAGGCCGGTCATGCTCGGGTCGTGGCGGCCGGCCCGCAGATCGCGCAGCGTCTGCCGGGCGATGCGTCCCACCAGGTTGCCGGGCGTGGGGGCAGCCAGGAAGGTGTCAAATACCGGCTTGTTGAAATGCCACCACTTGCGGATGAACTGCGCGTATGTCTCGGCATCGCGGGGCGACCAGGTCGCGATCTGGCGACAGGTCGCGTCGAGGTCTTTCCAGAAGACGAGGGCGCGGCCGCCGGGAAACGGGGCGAAGACGACCGGGTCATGGCGCATATAGCGCAGGCCGAAGCGAGCCAGGTCGAGCTCGGCGAGGATCGGCGTCAGGTGGATCAAGATGTGGAAGGTCGAGCAGGTGTCGAGCCGGAAGCCGGGAAACAGCTCCTCGGTGTTGACCGCGCCCCCCGGCCGCGCCCGGCGATCGCAGACCAGCACGCGCCGGCCTGCCTGCGCCAGGTAACAGGCCGCTACCAGCCCATTGTGCCCGCCGCCGACAACCACCACGTCATACATCCGGCCGCTCCTTCGCCTCGCCGGCCGTCAAGATCTTGTACGGGCTGCGCGTGGTTTTGCGCTAATGGGGCCATTCCACCAGCGCCAACTCAGCCACACGATCAGGCCCCCAACGGCGAGTCCGCCGATCAGCAAGGCAGGCAGAATGTTAGCGGCGGTCCCCAGCCACCAGATCAATACCTACGCCAAATTATGTCGGCCAAACGCCGGACGGATATTTAATTCGTAGGCACGAACGGAGTCAGGCCACTCCCAAGCATCGGTTTTCAGGGAGGCACGGCCCCGATTTGGCGAAGGTATTGCCAGATAGACACCAGGATCAATACCACTGCCAGACCCAAAAGCGCCCAACGATCTTCGTCCTTCATTGCGCATTATAGCACAGTGCCATCGGAATGCCCCGGCCGCGGATGCATGGGTGGTGACCAGGGTGGATAAGTTCATTCGGACTGTGGGAGCGGGCTCCATCCGCGCGCACTTAAGACCGGGCTGGTCCCCTGGCGCGCTCGTGGGGGTCGGGGCGGGTCGCAGACCCGCCTGTTGCCGGGCCGCCCGGCCCCCCAGCGGCCCCTCCAACCGCGCTCCACCCGCCCCACCAAGCGGGTCTGCGACCCGCTCCTACACCGACCGAGTCGCCTTCTGCGGCTTAAGTTCGCGTCTGTGGGAGCGGGCTCCGTCCCGCGATGGAGGGGCACGGCCCCAGCGCCTGGTCACGGCTCTGCAATCCAGGCCCGCCCCCCAGCGCGGAGGTGGGGCCCGGCCGAGTCTGGGGGCGACATCGCGGGACGGAGCCCGCTCCTACAGCTCGGGATGGCGGCGCGCCGCACACGGCACTTTGCACTCAGGACTTTGGACTCAGGACTGCGTCGGGCAGCGCCCTCTCCCACAGACGCTTCCGGCGCAGGCCAGGGCCCAGCACCGACGCCCCGCCGGGCTGCAAAATCTTGCCGCGCACCCGATGCATGGCACGCCCCTTGCTTCATCGCCCCGGGGAACCGGGGGTGCCTCGGTTCCATTACGTACGCTTGCAGCGGTTCGGATAGCGGTGTGGCGCAGAGGGCCGGCCGCCGGCAACGGCGAGCTGGTTCTCCTGTGCCAAGAGAAGGAGCTGATATATGGCCCGCTTTGTGGGGAAAGAGGCCGACGTCGGGCGCGATCTCGCCACCCGGCTGCTGGGGTTCTTCGTGCTGGTGCTGGTGCTCCTGATCCTTTTAGCGATCTGGCATCCCCTGTTCGCCCATGATTTCCTGGCCACACTGGGCCTCTGGGATCTGGTCGACCGGCTCGGAAAATAATCAGGAGGTAGGCAATGGAACGGCGCGCAAGTGACCTGCTCGGCAAGCCGGTCATCACGTTTGATACGGGCCGGCGGCTGGCCCACGTCGAAGATCTGCTCGTGAATCCGGATATCCCCCAGGTGCTGGCCCTGCTCGTCGACAAGGGTGCCGTCTGGGTCTCGCCTCGCTTTGTCGCGCTCGGCCAGATCAAGGGGATCGGCGGGAATGCGATCGTCGTCGAGACCGCGGCGGTCGTCAAGGAAGTGAACCGCTACCCGGAGCTGAAGGCCTTGCTCGACCATCGGACCATCCGGGGTATACGCGTCTATAGCGAGACCGGGGACCGGCTCGGGACCGTCAGCGATATGTTCATCGACGATCAGACGGGCGAGGTGCTCTATTACGAGGTCTCGGGCGGCGCGATCGGCGATATGATGAAGGGCAAGCGGACGATCGTGCCGGGCGAGGTCTTGAGCATGGGCGCCCTGGTGCTCTACGTCTCCACGGCGACGGCGACCCGGCTGGAGCAACAGCAGGGCGGGGTGACCGCCGCGTTTGAGCAGGCCCGCCAGCGGGTCAACCAACTCTCCGATCAGACCGCCGATGCCACGAACCAGCGCCTGGCCCGGCTGGGCGAGCAGGCCCGCCAGCAGCAGCGCACCTATGTGATCGGCCGCACGGCCTTGCGCAAAGTGGATGATAAGGAAGGGCGGCCCCTGGTCCAGGAAGGCGAGATTATCACCGCCGACACGGTGGCCCAGGCCGAGCAGCAGGGCCGCCTGCCCGCCCTGTTGCTGGCCGGCGGCCTGGGCGGCGCCCAGCAACAGCTGGGTGCCCTGGGGCAACAGGCCAACGACAGCTTTGCCCAGATCCGCGAGGAAGCCCAACACCTCTGGAACCAGCTGACCCACCAGCGGACGCGGCTCACCGATCAGTCCGACAGCCGGATCGAGCAGGGGCGCATCGACGCCGCCCTGGGCCGGCCGGCATCGCGCGTGATCCTCGACCGGCAAGATACCGTCATCCTGAATACCGGGGATATTATCACCAATGCCGCGATCGCGCAGGCGCGCCAGGCCGGCGTGCTGCATATCTTGCTCGGGTCCGTTTATACCGAGCGGCCCCAGCTGCGCCTCGACGATCTGAAGGCCCCGTGGGCCGGCCGGGCCAGCCTGGAAGAAGCAAAACCCACCGCCGCGCCGGGTGCGGCGGCGCCCCCGGCCGCCCTCCCGGCGCCGCCGGCGGCGACCGGCCAGCCGACTTCCTCCTAAATGGATAACCAGGAGAGCTAAATGAACACGCGCTTGATGATGGGTATTGTCGCGATTTTGCTGGGCCTGCTGGTCCTGATCTGGCCGGTGTTTCTGTCGATCGTCGTCGGCCTCGCCTTAATCGGCGGGGGACTCTGGCTGACCCTCCAGAACGCCGGGCCGGGCCCGGGAGTCTAAGGGAATCGGGCGCCCTAAATCATCCACGAAGGACACGAAGAAACACGAAGGAATAAGCTGTAGGGAATAAACTGGTAAAGAATAAGCCTGTCCTGAGCGCAGCGCAGGGCAGGGGATGGATGCGTATTTGCGCCGGGTTCCCTAACCCCCGCCCGCGTCCCCCCTAAAAATCTTCGTGATCTTCGTGTCCTTCGTGGATCACGGAATCTCCGATCGGCGGAGCGCGGCCAGTAGGGCGGCCCGGATCTGGCGGCCGGCGATGCCGCGGTGGCTGATCGCGTCTTTGTCGGCGGGCGCCAGCTCGCCAAAGGTCAGGCCGCGATCGGGAAGCTCGAAGATCGGATCGTAGCCGAAGCCGTAGCCCGGGTGCTGGCGGGGCGCGAGCGTGATGCGGCCCGCCACGGTGCCGTCGCCGATCGTCTCCTGCCCGTCGGGGCTCAGGAGCACGATCACGCAGCGAAAGCGGGCGCCCCGCGCGTCCGGCGGCACAGCCTGTAGGCGGGCGAGCAGCAAAATATTGCGAGTCGCGGCCGTGCTCTCCGGCCCAGCCCAGCGCGTGCTCATTACGCCGGGCGCGCCGCCCAGGGCATCCACCTCCAGCCCGCTGTCGTCGGCCAGCACCCAGGTCCGTAGCCCGCGCGCCTGCGCGAGCTGCCAATAGGTCTGCGCCTTGAGCCGCGCATTGGCCAGGAAACTTACATCCCCTTCTTCCACATCCTCACCGATCCCGACATCCGCGAGCGCGAGCACGCGCAGCGGCAGGCCCGCCAGCAGCGCGCGGTATTCCTGCAGCTTGTGGGCGTTGGTCGTGGCCAGCAACAAAGTCTCGGGCGCCGGCGTCTCGGGCATGGGCATCTCCTGGATCGTTCCGTGGAACCGCGCGGCCATTATACACCAAACCGCGGCGCCCGATTCGCGCATCCGTCTAGCCGCCCGGGGCCAAGCATGCTATAATAGGCCGCAAGCAACGGACCGACCCACGCATCATTTCGGCGCGTGATACGTTATGTAAACTGTAAACTATAAACGGTGGCGAGTAGCGACATCGAGGAGGAGCTTCAATGACGAAGGAGAGCAGCCGGCGCCCGGGCGCGGGCGGCAACACGGTGGCGATTATCGGGGCCGGCCAGGTCGGCTCGGCCTGTGCCTTTTCGCTGGCCCATAGCGGCGTGGCGTCCGATATTATCCTGATCGACGTGGCCAAGGATCGGGCCGAAGGCGAAGCGATGGATATCTCCCATGGCGTGGCCTTCCTGCCCCCGACGACGGTGCGCACCGCCGATTATAGCGCCTGCGCCGAGGCCGACGTGGTCGTGATCACCGCCGGAACGGCCCGCAAGCCGGGGGAGACCCGCATGGACCTGCTCCAGCGCAATGCCGGGATCATGCGCGGCGTGCTGGAGGGCATCAAAGACCACCGCGCGGACGCCGTGATCGTCATGGTCGCCAACCCGGTCGACGTGATGGCCTATGCGGCGCATAAGCTGTCGGATTTCCCGCCCCCGCAGATCATCGCCACCGGCACGCTGCTGGAGACGGCGCGGCTGCGCTACATGGTCGGCGAGCACTGCGGGGTCGCCCCGAACAGCGTCGAGGGCTATACGCTGGCCGAGCATGGCGAAACGCAGGTGACGCCCTGGAGCCAGGTGCGGGTCGCCGGCCTCCCGGTCGCGGCCTACTGCCAGGGCGCCGGCATCGCCTGGGGCCCGGAGGTGGAAGCCACGATCGCCGGCCGCGTCAAGAAGGGCGGCGCCGACGTGATTGCCCGCAAGAATGCCACGTTTTATGGCATCGCCGTCTGCACCATGACGCTGGTGAAAGCGATTCTCCGCGACGAGCACGCCGTGCTGCCCGTCTCGACTCTGGTGAACGGGGCCTACGGCATGCAGGATGTCTATATCAGCCTACCGACCGTGATCGGCCGCGCGGGCGTGATCCGCACGCTCACGCCGGAGCTGACGGCGGCCGAGCAAGAAGCCCTGGGCAAGTCGGCCCAGGCACTGCGCACCGCGATCGGCGAGGCTGGTTTCTAGAGGGCAGGGGAGGATTCGGGGATGAGAGCACTGGCCGTCCGGTCACTCAACAGCGTAGCCGCGCTCAGCCTGGGCCTGGCGCTGAGCGTGGGCCTGCTGACCGCCTGCGATCTGGGCGGCGCGCCGGCGCCCGCGGGCACCCCCGTGCCGGGGAGCATTACGGGCACGACGACGATCTCGGGCACCGTGGGCAGCGGGCCCACCGATACCCCCCGCCCGCCGACGGACACGCCCGTGCCGACCCTGACCCCGGTGCAGGCCGTGGGCAAGCGGACCGGCAACCCCACGACCGGCTACAGCTGGCGGCTGGTCGGGCTGACCGGGCAACAGCTCTTCGCGGTGGGCGGGCCGGTGCAGCCCGATGCGGCCGTCTACGTCGCCGGCACCGGCGTCTATCGCTCGTCGGACCAGGGCCAGACCTGGAACCAGCTGGGGTTCGATAACCGGACCCAGGCGGAGGAGATCGTCGTCAGCCGCTCGAATCCGCAAGTGCTCTATGCCGGCAGCGGCGATAATTGCGCGGGCGGGCCCAAGGGCGCCCAGTTCCGTAGCTCCGACGGTGGCACCACCTGGACCCCGCTGCCGGCGGCGCCGCGTTCCCTGCAGGTCGCGGCCAAAGACGAAAACCAGCTCACCGCCATCCGCTGCGACGGCGTGGTCCGCAGCAGCGACGGCGGGCAAACCTGGACCCCGCTCTTGGACGCGGCCCTGCCGCGCGGGAAGAATTTCAACGGCCAGAAGGTGGTCGTGCCCGCGGGCGACCCCAACATGATCTACGCCCTCTACGTGGGCGACGGCGGCAGCAGCCGCCTGCGCGTCAGCAGCGACGGCGGGCAAACCTGGGGAGGCGACGAGACCGAGTATCCCGGCATCAGCGACCTGATGGTCGACGACAAACGGACCGGGCGGGCCTGGGCGGCCGGGCAAAATGGCATCCTGCGCACGATCGACGGCGGGCAAAACTGGCTGCTCTCGGTCACCGGGCTCGATGCCGCACATGAGACCTCGGCCAGCGGCTCGCAGGGCGCCTATCAGCTCTCGGCGTTGAAGGCCCAGTACAACGCCAGCGGCGACCTGATCGAGTTGTATGCGGCCAGCTACGGTACCGAGAAGCTGCCCGGCGCCGGCATCTTCACCAGCAAAGACGGCGGCGAGGTCTGGACCCGCCTGGGCGGCGATCTCGGCGGGCTCTCCATCTCCAGTCTGCACGTCACCATCGAGAAGGGCGACGTGAACGATACGGTCGTGATGTACGCGGCGACGGAGGATGGCCTGCAAAAAATAGCCCTGAACAGTGCGCGGTAAAATGGAACGCGGCCCACTTGACAGATCTTGGTATAATCAGGTTATGCCTACGCCGAGCCTGGCCATTATTATTGTCAATTTCAATACCCGTGAGCTACTGACGGGTTGTCTGGATTCGCTGTTTGCCAGCCGGTGCCGTTATCCGTTTCAGGTCATCCTGGTCGATAACCACAGCGCCGACGGCAGCGCCGATCTCATCCGGGCGCGCTATCCGCAGGTCGAGCTGCACGAGAGCCGCTATAATGGGGGCTTCGGCTACGCCAATAATATCGCCCTGCGCGCCCTCGCCGGCCGGCCGCCCGCCCCCCCCGGCGCGCAGCCGGCCGGCGAGGTCCCGCGCACCGGCCCGGCCGGTCTGCACTTCCCGGTGGACTATATCCTGTTCTTGAACCCGGATACCCTGGTCCCGGCGGATGCCCTGGAGCGGATGGTCGACTTCCTGGAGCGCACCCCGCCGGCGGGGGCGGCCGGCCCCCGTATGCAGAAGCCGGATGGGACCCTCGACCTGGCCTGCCGGCGCGCTTTCCCAACGCCGCTCAACGCCCTGTTCAAGCTCAGCGGCCTCGCGCGGCTCTTCCCCCGCCACCCCCGGATCGCCCGCTACAACCTGACTCACCTGCGCGAGGACCAACTCGCCGCCGTCGACTCGGTGATGGGCGCTTTCATGCTGGTGCGGGCCCCGGCCCTGGGCCAGGTCGGCCTGTTCGACGAGCGCTTCTTCATGTATGGCGAGGATCTGGACCTGGCCTACCGGCTGAAAGCCCGGGGCTGGCAGGTGTTCTACAACCCGGCGGTGACGGTGCTGCATATCAAAGGCGCCAGCAGCCGCAAACGCAGTACCCAGGCCATCCGCGAGTTCTACCGCGCGATGCATATTTTCTACACGAAACACTATGCGGCCCGCTATGGCCCGCTGATCAGCACCCTGGTGCGGCTGGGTATTACCGTGCGCGGGGGGCTCGCCCTTGCCGCCAACGCGACGCGGCCGGCCGCGCAAAAACGCGTGAGTTGAAGATCTATGAATAACGCCAAATCGCAACATACCCACCTGACCCAGGCGGTCCGGGACGGGCGGCCGCCCCTAGCGCCCATGCGCAAAGGGCCCGTCGTGCTGATCGCGGCGCAAATGATTATCGACGTGATCGCGCTGCTGGGCGGCCTGGTCCTGGCCTATAAGCTCCGCTTTGAGACTGATATCGCGCCCCAGTATACATCGCCCTCGGTGGAGATGTACACGACGATGTTGGCGACGACGCTGCTCTGCCTGCTGGTCGTCTTCAACGTCAGCGGGCTGTACAAGCTGAGCCGCGGCGCCTCGCGCATTGACGAGTTCTATAAGATCGCGGCTGCCGTCTCGATGGGCACCATCGGATCGATCGCCGTCAACTCGATGCTGCTCGGCGATCGCTTCATCTACTCGCGCCTCATCCTGGTGATGGGCTGGACCTTCTGTGTCGTCTTCACGGCCGCCGGCCGGCTGTTCTTCAACGCAAAAACGCGTGAGTTGAAGACCTATGAATAACGCCAGATCGCAACATACCCGCCTGACCCAGGCGGTCCGGGATGTGCAGGCGCCCGCCCTCTCGCCAACCAGCCTGGGGCGCCGGCCGGAATCCCCCGCCCGGGCGCCCCAGCCCGACCCGCCGCAGTCCGCGCGGCCGCCTCTGACGCCCATGCGCAAAGGGCCCGTCGTGCTGATCGCGGCGCAAATGATCATCGACGTGGTCACGCTGCTGGGCGGCTTGGTGCTGGCCTATAAGCTCCGCTTTGAGACCGATATCGCGCCCCAGTATACGTCGCCCTCGGTGGAGACCTACACGACGATGCTGGCGACGACGCTGCTCTGCCTGCTGGTCGTTTTCAACGTCAGCGGGCTGTACAAGCTGAGCCGCGGCGCCTCGCGCATTGACGAGTTCTATAAGATCGCGGCCGCCGTCTCGATGGGCACCGTCGGATCGATCGCCGTCAACTCGATGCTGCTCGGCGATCGCTTCATCTACTCGCGCCTCATCCTGGTGATGGGCTGGACCTTCTGTGTCGTCTTCACGGCCGCCGGTCGGCTGTTCTTCAATCTGGCCCTGAGCGATCTACGGCGCCGGGGACTCAGCCTCCAGCGCGTGCTGATCGTCGGTCTCGGTGACTCGGCGCGCACGATCCTGGAGCGCATGCAGTCCCGGCCGGAGCTGGGCTACCGCGTGCTGGGGGCCATCGAGCCCCCCCGGCTGACGGAAGAGCGCGCCGTCTGGAACGTGCCGGTGCTCGGCAGCGTGATCGATATCGAGCGGGTCGCCCACCAGCTGCGGGCCGACGAAGTCATCGTGGCGATGCCCGGGGCCACCCCCGCCGAGCTGTTTGATATCGTCGCCCATTGCCAGGAGGCGAACGTGTCGATCAAGCTCTACCCCGATATCGTCCAGCTGATGATCGAGCCGGAAGTCAACGTCGGCCTCCTGGGCGGCATCCCGATGTACAATGTGCGCGATGTGGCGTTGCGGGGCTGGAACCGGGTGCTCAAACGGGCCTTTGACGTCGGCTTCAGCGCCAGCGTGCTGGTGCTGGGCGCGCCGCTGCTGGCCCTGATCGCGCTGATCGTCAAGTTGGATTCGCCCGGCCCGGTCTTCTTCATCCAGGAGCGCGTGGGCCTCGACGACCAGGCGATCCATGTGATCAAATTCCGCACGATGCACGCGGCGGCCGGCACCGCGCCGGGCTGGACCGTGGCGGACGACCCCCGCCGCACCCGGATCGGCAAATGGCTGCGGCGCTTCTCCCTCGACGAGCTGCCGCAGTTCATCAACGTCTTGCTCGGCGAGATGAGCGTGGTCGGCCCGCGGCCCGAGCAGCGCTACTTCGTGCAGCAATTCAGCCTGACGATCCCGCGTTATATGCTCCGCCACCGCGAGAAAGCGGGCATCACCGGCTGGGCCCAGGTCAACGGCCTGCGCGGGGATACCTCGATCGAAGAGCGCACCCGCTACGATCTCGACTACATCGAGCGCTGGTCGCTGCTGTTCGACCTCAAGATCATCGCGCGCACCATCGTCCAGCTGGTCCGCGGCAGCGCTTATTGAGTTAAAAGTCCTGAGTGGAAAGTCCTGAGTGCGGAGACGAAGGCCTGAGGCTGACCGCTGACCGCTGACCGCTGATTGGAGATCGCAGTGCCGGAGACTGGCGACGAGCGACGGACGACGGCCGACTCGTCGAACCCCCAACCCCCAACCCCCAACCCCTTCCTGGGGGCGGCCGCGCATTTGCGGGCCGCGGACCCCGTGCTGGCCGGGTTGATTACGGCGCATGGCGCCTGTACCCTGACCCCGGAGCCCGACCTGTTCGCCGCTCTGGCCGATTCGATTATCAGCCAGCAGATCTCGGTCAAGGCCGCCGACGCGATCCTGCGCCGCTTCCGCGCCCTGTTACCCACCGGGGCCCTGGACCCGGCGGCCATTCTCGCCTTGCCGGAGGCCAGCATCCGCGCCGCGGGCCTGTCGGGGGCCAAGGTCGTCTACATCCGCGACCTGGCCGCCCATGTCGTCGACGGGCGGCTGGATCTGGGGGCGCTCGCGACGGCGCCGGATGACGCCGTCATCACCGCGCTCACGGCCGTCAAAGGGATCGGGCGCTGGACGGCCGAGATGTTCTTGATCTTCGCGCTGGGCCGGCTCGACGTGTTGCCGGTCGGCGACCTCGGCCTGCGCCGCGCCGTGCAGCGCCGCTATGCGCTACCCGATCTCCCGACCCCCGCCTTCCTGATCACCCTCGCCACCCCCTGGCGCCCCTACCGGTCGGTCGCCACCTGGTACCTCTGGCGCAGCCTCGCCGAGGGACCCGTGATCGGTGACCGGTGACCTGTAGTTGCGAGGGCGGAGGTGGGGTTTTGAGTGTTGAGTGTTGAGTGTTGAGTTGGGGTTTGGGACCTGGATGGGGAGAGGCGGACTGTAGGAGCGGGCTCCGCCCCGCGATGGTGGGGCGCGAACCGAGTGCGGACCCTGATCCCTGACCTCCGACCCCTGACCTCTCGCCTTCTGGCGGCCATCGAGCGATTCGGTGCTCCTCGACCGCATCCTGAGGCAGCATCGCGGGACGGAGCCCGCTCCTACAGCCCGGGATGGCGGCCACCCGAGGGCTGAGCCGGATAGCATACGCCAGCCCTGCCCGCTGACCCCCAACCCCCCACCCCCAACCCCCGACCCCTGACCCCTGATCCCTCGCACGGCGCACGCGGCCTTGACACGGGGGCCGCCAGCCCGTACAATGGCCACAAGTGAATATTTCTGGCTATGACTGAGATAGGGCCCCGGGCCGCCCAGGTACAGAGAGCTACTCCCTGATGAGAGGTAGCCCTGTGGCGCCGGCGCTTAGACCCTCAGGAGCCGCCGGGCAGAATGCACCCGCTAGTAGGCCCGGCCGCCTCGCTCCCGTTAACGAGTGATCGCCTCTGGCCCCCTCTGGGCCGGCGACTGCAAGGCGCGCCCGCGGGGCGCGCAAAGCAAGGTGGCACCACGAGCGCCCAGCATCGTCCTTGCAACGAATGCTGGGCGTTGCTATTTGGTTCGCGCTTTGCAGAGTCGCAAGCCCCAACCGGCGCCCCCCGTCGTGGACGGGAGGACTCGACACGCCTACAGCCCAGATGGAGGTCCCCCATGGCAGAAGTGATCGACCGCGTGGAGCTATCCGGCATCGTGAAGGTGCGGGATATCATCCTCAAGTTAGAGAAGCCCTACCGCCTGGAAAGCGGCGAGCCCAGCTTCGACGTGCCCGCGCACATCAAGGAAGCGATGGTCCGCGCGCTCCACGACAATCAGACCCACTATGTCGCCTCGGCCGGCATCCCCGAGCTGCGCAAGGCGATCGTCGCCAAATGCCGCACCGCCAACGGCATCCCGGTCGCCAGCACGGCGGAAACCATCGTCACCAACGGCGGCATGCACGCCCTCTACTGCCTCTTCCGGGCGCTCCTGGAGCCGGGCGACGAGGTACTGATCCCCGACCCGACGTGGACCTGCGTACAGCACCTGATCACGCTCTGCGGCGGGGTCGTGCGGCGCGTCCCCTTGCACGAATCGCGGGGCTGGACCTTTGAGCCCGCCGAGCTGCAAGCCGCGATCACCCCGCGCACCCGCGCGCTGATGATCAACTCGCCCCATAACCCCACCGGCGGCGTGCTGGGCCGGGCCGACCTCGAAGCCATCGCGGCGATCGTCGCCGCGCACCCGCAGCTCACCATAGTGAGCGACGAGGCCTATGAGCATGTCATCTACGACGGGACGGCCCACGTCAGCTTCGCGGCGTTGCCCGGTATGTACGCGCGCACGGCGAGTGTGTTCACCTGTAGCAAATCGTATGCGATGACCGGGCTGCGCCTCGGCTATGTGGTCACCCCGGACGCCCAGGTCCTGGATCGGATGCAGAAGGTGGTCCTCTACACGGCGAACGGGGTCAACTCGATCGCCCAGTGGGGCGGTGTGGCCGCGCTGACCGGCCCGCAGGATGAGGTCGCGCGCTTCCGCGCCGAGTACCAGGCGCGGCGCGACCTGTTCTACGCCGGCCTGCGGGACATCCCGGTGTTCGCCGGGGCGCCGCCCGCGGGCGCCTTCTATGCGTTCCTGCGCATCGCCGACGGCTGGACCGCCCCGGACGGCCGCCGCGACTCGTGGGCCATGACCGAATATCTGCTGGGCGCGCGCGTCGGCTCCTCGCCTGGCGTGATCTTCGGGCCGGCCGGCGAAGGCTATCTGCGCTTCAGCACCGCCTGCGCCCGCACCGACCTGACCGGCGCCCTGGCCGCCATGCGCGCCCTGTTCGGCTGAGCGGACGCAGTCCTGAGTTACGCGAATGCGGAGTGCGGAGTGCGGAATGCGAAAGACGAAGGGCTGACCACTGACTGATCGTCTGTGCTGGCCACGGAAGTCAATTAGTGCGCCCTCAAGCGACTCCTTGGGTGATGAGGAGTGAGCACGCCTACGTGCGAACGTTGCCCCACCCGCGTTCGCACCTGGGGGTGCTCACTCCTCGCTCAACGATCGCCCACGGGGTCGCTGGCACTTGCATTAGGAAGTAAATATTAGCAAAGATGGTAAAGAATATGTCATTCTGAGCGTAGCGAAGAATCCGCTGCCAGGTGTAGCCGGTCGTCGCTGGCGGGCGGCCCGTCCACCCCGCCCTGCTCGCCGCCCCGCTGCTCCCGACCAGATCGCACCGGTGGGGTAGCGGTTACACACCCCAACGGATTCTTCGCTGCGCTCAGAATGACAAATCTTAGTGGGCGCGCTACTATAATACACTTCCTCGCGCTTAAGGTAGGTGGGCGCCCGACCCCACCTGCTGCCGGAGGGGTGCATTGAAACCTACGAGGGATAATTGCCGTACCTAATGATAGGCCATCATCCGCTGCGACTCACCGCGCCGGGCAGAACGCAGCAAGGAGTCGCACCCACCCTATGATCACGAACGGAACAGGCACCTGGCACGGCCCGGCGATCGTCGCGGAGGGGCTGCGCAAGCTCTATGGCCCGCATGAGGCTGTCAAACATGTGGACCTCGTCGTGCAGCCGGGCGAGATCGTCGGCTTCCTGGGCCCCAACGGCGCCGGCAAGACGACCACGATCAAGATGCTGACGGGGCTGCTGACGCCGACCGCCGGCCGGGCCTTGATCCTGGGCCACGATATCCAACGGGAGCCCGTGGCCGCCAAAGCCGGGTTCGGCTATGTGCCCGATACGCCTAACCTCTACGGCAAGCTCACCGGCTGGGAGTTTCTGCGCTTTATCGGCCGGCTCTACCGGGTGCCCCCGGCGCAGGCGGAGCACCGGGCCGGCGAGCTGCTGCGGCTGTTCGATCTCAGCACCGCCGCCAGCGACCTGATCGAGGGCTACAGCCACGGCATGCAGCAGAAAATGGCCCTGGCCGGCGCCCTGGTCCATGATCCGAAAGTGCTGTTCCTGGACGAGCCGACCGTGGGCCTCGATCCCAAGTCGGCGCGCCTGATCAAAGACCTGCTGGGCCAGTTGCGCACGATGGGCACGGCGGTCTTCTTCTCCACCCACATCCTGGAGATCGCCGAGCGCATGTGCGACCGGGTCATCATCATCGACGGTGGGCAGATTGTCGCGGCCGGCACGCTGGCCGAGCTGCGGGCGGGGGGCGAGCAGGGCTCGCTCGAAGACATCTTCCTGAACCTGACCGGCGGCGCGGAGTACGCCGAGCTGGCCGCGGTGCTGGCTTGATCCGTGACACCTGGCTGCTGCTGACCCTCCGCTGGCAGGTCGGCTGGAACGGCTTCCGCAACCACTCGATCGGCTATCGGCTGATCGTGGCGCTCGGCGGGCTGGCTATTGCCGTCCTGACCATCGGGTTTTGCGGCGGCATCGGCTATGGGGCCGGCGCCTTGCTGCAGCGCTACCCGAACGTGCAGCTCGACTCGCTGCTGCCGGGCGCCATCCTCACCGCCGTGGCCGGGCTGCTGTTGCTGACCAGCTTCGGCAGCGCGCTCGGCTCTTTGTTTCTGAGCAGCGACCTGGACCTGCTGATGACGGCGCCCGTCGACCGCCGGGCGGTGTTCATCAGCAAGGTGCTGGATGGCCTGGGCGTCAGCTATGCCATCCTCGCCGTCACGGCGGTGCCGGCGCTGACGACGTACGGGTTGGCCCTGCACTATGGACCCCTCTACTACATCCTGGCCCTGCTGGCGCTCGCCGGGACGCCGCTGCTGCCGGAGGGGCTGGGGGCGCTGCTCGTCATGCTCGTGGCGCGGTTTGCGCCGGCCCGGCGTGTGCGCGAAGTGCTGGGCCTCTTTGGCGCCCTGGTCGGCCTGAGCTGTAGCCTGCTCGGCCAGACCTCGCGCCTCTGGATGCGCGATCTGGCCGGCCTGAGCACCGATCTGCAGGCCCTGCAGCGCCAGGTCGAAGCGGTCGCCGGCCTGCCGATCCCCTCGCTGGTGGCCGGGCGTGGGCTGACGGCCGCCGGCCGCGGCGACCTGGCGGGGGCCGTGGCCGGCCTGGGCGGGTTTGCGCTCCTCACCTTTGGCTTTTTCGCCCTCTGCGTCTGGCTCGCCGACTCGCTGTATGCCAGCGGCTGGGTGCGGATGCAGAGCAGCGGCACGGCCCGCCGCAGCCCGCAGCGCGCCGCCCGCGCGGCCGCCCGCGGCGGCTGGCTCGGCCGGGCGCCGGTCGACCTGGCGCTGGCCCTCAAAGACTGGCGGGTCATCCCGCGCGACCTGCGCAACTTTGCGCAAGTCCTCGGCTCGCTCGTGCTGCTGCCGGTGATCTACTTCAACTTGCTCGGCGGCGGCGGCAGATCGTCGTTTAACGCCGTGCGGGCCGCCGGCGATTGGACGCACGGCCAGCTCGACCCGACCGGGATCATCATCGCGATCGGTATCCTGAGCTCGGCGAGCTTTCTCTTCCTGAACCTGACCGCGACGGCGATCAGCATGGAGGGCAAGTCCTGGTGGCTGATCAAAGCCGCGCCGATCTCGGGCCTGGAGTTGGTGCGCGGCAAATTCCTCGCCGCCTGGATCCCTTTCGTCATCCTGACCACGGGGCTCCTGATCGGCGCCGCCATCTGGAAGGGCTTCAGCCCCCTCGGCTTGCTCTACGGCTGGTTTGGCATTGAGCTGCTGGGCGCGGGCATCCTGGCCACCTCGTTGGGCTTTGGCCTGCGCTGGCCGCAGCTCACCTGGTCGAATCCCCGGCAAATGCGCTCCGGCTGGGCCGCCTTCTGCTCCTTCCTCGCCGAGGCCTTCGTGGGCGTGCTGGGCGGCGGCTTCCTCTGCTTGCCGGTGCTGGCCCAGGTGGTGCTGCCCGGCCTGCTGCTCCCCGCCTGGATCGCCGGCATCCTCGGCGCCACCGCCGTGACGGCCGGGGCCGCCTGGGCCGCCCTGGCCCTCGGGCTGGCCCATCTGCCCCATATCGGCGAGGCATAAAAGGCGCACGATTCATCCACGAAGGACACGAAGGACACGAAGAACGGAATGGATTGG
>Ga0070730_10002175_pt1 | contig 18033 bp, 30 predicted proteins | sample Coa_R1_3_FD_66447 | JGI IMG/M metagenome (GOLD analysis project Ga0070730, IMG submission 66447) | Surface soil microbial communities from Centralia Pennsylvania, which are recovering from an underground coalmine fire - Coalmine... | ecosystem: Environmental > Terrestrial > Soil > Unclassified ... | reverse complement strand
CACATCCCTCGCACGTCCCGGAGCACCTCAATCACGTCCCGGTCAGGCATCGGCGGGCACCGCCTCCCACACCCGGGACCCCAACCGGCGGCGAAGCAGCCGACCGGACCCGGCGCACGCCCGCGCCGCACGCTCGTTCACGTACTCCATCGGCCCGGTGCCCGAGTCGACCGCCCACTCCCAGTGCGCGGACTCGGGCAGTGGCTCCATCCGGTACACCCGCAGGTGGGCGTCTTTGCTGGCGTCGAGGTATGTCACCGCGTCGGTGAGGTTGCCGAAGAACAGTGTGAACTGGTCGCATGGTGTCGGGCCGCCGCTCGTGTCGACGACGGCGTACACGGTTTCGCGGATCACATGTCCTCCCGGCATCGGGGTACTGCTGGACATGACGGGTTCCTTCCGGGGTTGGGGGGTTGGTTGTTCAGTGGTTGGGTCGGTTCAGGGACAGGTGCACAGCACGGGTGCCGCGCGGCGGGTGATCCGCGAACCAGTGCTGCGCCTCGGACCGCAACTGCAGGTACCGGCCCGGGTTCAAGTCGCTAACCCGGAACGCTGCGGTGACCCGCTGCCGCAGCCGTTTCGGAAGTCGCGCCCAGCACGACGGGCACGCCACCAGGTGCGGTGGGATGGTGCGCGGGCAGCCCGGACACTCGTGGTCACCCATTCACCCGGTCCGGTTCTCGCGGGAACCCTCATACAGGGCGTGAACCTCACGGGCCCGGAACCGGCGGTGCCCACCCAGGGTGCGCACCGCGCTCAACCGGCCCGCTTTCGCCCACCGGGTCACCGTTTTCGGGTCCACCCGGAACAAGGCGGCCACCTCAGCCGGGGTCATCAACAGCTCAAAATCAGGCGGCAACGTGGCGCTCCGTCCTTTGGGGTTGCGTGGTCAGGTGCCAGCCGCGTCCGTGCGGGCAGGGGTAGGCGCGGAGCGGGACGGCGTACTTCGCCGAGTTGCGTAGGGCCGCAGCGAACGCGTCGTCCTGGCTGGAGTACACCTTCCGCTGGCACCGCTTACACTTCTTCGACATCAGCCACCTCCCGTGGGCTTGTAGACGCGGCAGGCGTACCCGGACCGGGAGCAGGCGCCCCGGCCGTGCGGCTTACGGCGGTCCGGAACGTGCACGGTGGCCATGTCGGCGCACGCCGAGTCCGTGTTCGCGCAGTCGGGTTCCCGGCCATACCCGGTGCCACCGGTAGCCCGCCCCGGGTCCAACCTCGACGGTCCCGGCACCGTCCACGCGCTCATCGCAAGCACCTCCGCCACCGCAGCAACGGTGCCCAGCGGCGTTCCCGACGCCTCGCCTTACGCGCGAACGACCGGATGATCGCCGTGTGCTCATGCACCTGGTGGGCGTCGAGAACCCGGCCGGGGCCTGCTGACTCCGGACCGGCAGGCTCTCCATTCCCGCCGAGCAGGACCCCGGCCGGTGCACTATGGCGGGTCATGCCGCACCGCCGATCTCGTCGACCAGAGCGGTCTGCGCGAGCCTGGTGCGCAGCGCGAGGTCGAGATACTTCGCCGACAGGTCGATGCCGACGAACCGCCGTCCATGCTTGAGCGCGACCATGCCGGTCGTGCCGGACCCGGCGAACGGGTCGAGCACGGTGCCGCCCGGACGGCAACCGGCGAGGATGCAGTTCTGGACCAGTTCCTCGGGGAACACGGCGAAGTGGGCATCCGGGAATCCGGCCGTGGCCATCGGCCACACATCGGTGAGGCGACGGGACTCGCGCGGCGCCTCGAGCGTGCTGCTGGCGTTGGATCCCCAGCGCCGATTACCTGAACCGATGGCGCCGGCGGTGGTGGCGTACGGCGTACGGGAGGCGAACGTCTGTCCGCTGGATCTGCCGGTGGCCGGAACCGCGACGGCCTCGACGTCGAACCAGTACCGCGGCGATCGGGTGAACAAGTAGATCGGTTCCCAGCTCGAGGTGAGTCGATCGGCGACGGATTCGGGTAGCGGGTTGGTCTTCGGCCAGACGACCTTGTTCCGTAGGCACCAGCCGTCGTCGATCAGCGCCCACGCGACTCGTTCGGGCAGCATCAGCAGGCTCTTGTACGGCGCCTCGCCGGTCGTGTTGACTCGGGCCGGGATCAGCTCCGCGCGGTCGGCGCGGCGGGTCCGTCCGACGCTCGCCCCGCCGTTCGCTTTTGATGCGTAGGTGTCACCGAGGTTGAGCCACAGGGTGCCGTCGGCGGCGAGGACCCTGCGAACCTCGGCGAACACCGCCGCCATGGTCTGCACGTACGCGGTCGGGGTGGGTTCGAGGCCGTACTGGCCGGGCTCCCCGTAGTCGCGCAGGCCGTAGTACGGCGGGCTCGTGACGCAGCAGTTCACCGACTCGTCGGGTAACCCACGCAGGACCGAGAGGGCGTCGCCGTGCCAGAGAGTGATCTGGTCGTCGGTGTAGTACGGGGTCATGCCGCACCCGCTGGGACGCTGCCCGCACCACCACACGCCGCGCACGACACACGCCCCGGGTCCACCACCACGATCGCCCTCGGCCGGTCAGGGTCCCTACGCAGGAACCCCATCCGCTGAAGCTCCCCAACCTGGTACGCGACCGACGACGCGGACACCAGGCCGACGGCTTCCCCGATCTCCCGCAGGGTGGGTGGGTAGCCTCGGGTGTTCACCGACGTACGGATCGCGGTGAGGATCGCCCGCTGGCGTGAGGTCAGGCCGTCGTCGGCGGTTGGAGGCTTCACGCCGCCACCTCCGACAGTGCCGCGTCGAGCCCGAGGAGCTGAAATGCGTACGCCGCCGCCGGCCAGACGACCCCGTTGCCGGCGATCCGAATCGCAGCCTTGCGGATGTGGGTCTTGGACATCGGGGCAACGCTGGTCCCAAGCGGTTTTGTGATCCACCCGGGCGGGAGGCACATCATCCATTCGGGGAAGGCAGCGGCCATCCGGGGTCGTCCAGTGCGGCCGGGTTCCGTAGGCTCGGGCGCAGGGATGCCGAACGCGTACTCGTGCCGACGTACCGCACCCTCGTAGGTGCCGAACCGGCCCGGTTGGACGGCCGACGGAAGGGCAAGGTCACCCGAGGAGCCGCGCTGGTTGGGGCCGCCCTTCTCCGCGTCGGACGCGCGGGGCGTGGGCATGAGTGCGACCGCGCCGGACAGTTTCGGCTCGCCCCGGTTGTTGGTACGACCGGGCCCGCCGTCGTAGTCCGTGGCAAGCGGCGTCGGAAGCATCTGGACGAGCCGTTCCAGGCTCGGTCGTACGGCGGCACCGTCAGACGGGCTCTGGTTGGAGCCGTAGCTGCTCGCAGTCGGGTGGGTGGGAAGCAGTGCCACCACCTCGGACAGCGGGCGTCCCTCCGCGAAGGTGCGCCCGGCTCCTCGCTCGGCATCCCGGGCGGTTGGCGTCGGGAACAGAGCGACGGCGGTACGCAGGTCCAGGCCGCCGTCACCGTGCCGCCCGGCCCCCTGTCCGTCGCTGGTGCGCGGTGTTGGTAGGAGAGCGATGGCGTCCTCGAGGTTGCGGCGCCCTTCGTCGTGGATACGCCGCGCAGCGGTCGCCACGGACGGACTGCCCCGGTCCCCACCGAGGTGCGCGGTCGGAGTGGGTAGCAGGACACCAGTCGTGGCGCACGGGTCGGCGGGTCGTGCCCACACCTGCCCATCGGCCATGACGCCGGCGGCGGGCCAGTCCCGGAACGGGACATGGTCACCGAACAGCGTCGTCTCGTACCCAACCCAACCACCGAGGCTGTGCTGCGCGATCGGTGTGCCGGTCGGTGCCGGACGGGGCAGGAGGGTGGCGAGCAGGTATACGCGGTGTCGGTGGTGGCAGGCACCCACCTTGCACGCGCCGACCGTAGTCCACGCGACGTGGTACCCGAGGCGGTGAAGGTCAGCGAGCACCATGGCGAAGACCCCCCCCGCTTCGATGGTGAGCAGGCCAGGCACGTTCTCCACCAGCACCACCGACGGCATGAGCACCCCGACAGCGCGGGCGACGTCGGGCCATAGGAACCGTTCGTCGTTGCTACCGCGCCGTTTCCCGGCCACGGAAAACGACTGGCACGGAAACCCGGCAGTGAGGATGTCCACCGGCTCGACCCGCGACCAGTCGGCGACCGTGATGTCGCCCAGGTTCGCCACGCCCGGGTAGTGCTGGGCGAGCACCCGCGACGCGTCGGGGTCGGCCTCGGCATGGAAGGTGTGCCCAAGCGGTCCGAGGACCGCCTCGACAGCCATTTCCAGGGCCGCAGTACCGGTGCAGAGGGAGCCGACGGTGCGCATCAGGCGGCCACCTCGCCGACGGGCAGGACCCGGCCGTCATCCGTCAGCAGCACCAGCACACCCCGGTACAGGGCCGGCACGCTGGCCGGGTTCTGGTGTTCGGTGAGCATCCACCCCCGGCCGGGCGACCGGGCGTAGGCCGGGCGGCGGTGCAGCTCGTCATGGCAGTGGCGGCACGCGTGAAGCACGTTCGACAGGACGTTGTGGGCGGTGCGCGCATCCCCGCGCCGGCCGCCGGCGCCGACCTTCTTCCGGTGCGACGGGTCCACCGCCACCCGGGCACAGCCGGGTGCCTGGATTTCGCACACCCCACCGGAACGGGCTTTCAGCGCGGCCGCCACCGTGGTCGGCAGCGCGGGCCGGTGCGGGGCGGGCAGGAACGTGGTGCGGCACCCCTTCGCCGCGAGCACCGGGAGCCGTTTCGCGGACACCTGGGCGAGCGGGGTCACCCGCCGCAGCTCGCCGCCTGGGGTGAGGGGTGTCCTCCGGAGCAGGGGTTTGGTCGCCTTCAGGGCAACGGACCGCTTCATCCGGTCACCACCGGAAATGGGCGGCACGGCCACGCGTCATCCAGGCCGTCGATCCGCTTGATGAGCTCGGCGGCCTCCTGCTCGAGGATCGCCTGAGCCTCCGAGCCGGGCTCGGCTCTGGATGCCTGGACGCGCTTCTGCTCCAGTTCCCGATCCAGATAGCGGCGGAACGAAGCGGTCTGCTCGGCGCGCCACTGCACCTGCAAGGCGTGCAGGTCGGCCAGTGTGGAACCGCCGATGCGCGGATCGCGGTCGGCGAGACGCCATGCAACCCGCGCGGCGGCGATGGCGTCGTGGGCGGAATCGTGCGCGCCGTCGATCCGAACGCTGTAGGTGGCACACAGGTCGGGCAGTCGCCGCTTACCTCGCCGGTACGGATCCACGGCCTTGTCGATGATCTGCACGTCCACTACCGGAGCAACAGGGCCGCCGAGACGGTCCTCGAGAGTGGGCAGGCCGTTGCGGCGCAACTCCCGGTCGAGAATCGTCAAGTCGAACGCGATGTTCATCCCGACGATCGGCGCGCCGCCGCGTACGGCGAGAGCCAGATCGGCGGCGATGAGGTCGAGGGCTTCGCTGGCCGGGACCCCGTTGGTTCGCGCGTCGTCGGTGGTGATGCCGTGGACAGCGGTCGCCTCGGCGGGAATCTCAATATCGACCTTGAGGAGGTAAGACCGGATGTCGGTGGGCTGGTCGGGCCGGATCAGGGCGACGGCCGCAGTGACGATCCGGTCGAACTCAACGTTCACCCCGGTCGTCTCCGTGTCGAACCCGCACATCGGCCCCTTGTGCCACGTGGTCACGCGCTGCCTCCGGGGCGCTTGACGTCGATACCGGCCCACGGGTCGTCGTCGCCAGGCTGGTCCGCAGGCGCCGAGGTCTCCGGTGCTCCCTCGGTGGGGGTCTCGACTTCCTCGGCCGTGCTGTCGATGACGTCGGGGTCCACGTCCGCCACGCCGCCCGCATCGAACGTGGCGCCATCCATCACCAGCGCCCGGCGCATCTCCGCCGACTTTGGCGCCCACTTCTGCACCTGCCGCACCGGCGACTTCAACCACATCTGGTTGAAGCTGCCGGTCTTCCACGGCGACTTCTTCGACTTGGCGTACTCGCTCTTGATGTACTCGGCCTGCTCTCGGTTGACGAAGCAGACCTTCGTCCGGCCGCCGGACAACAGTTCGGCGTACGAGTAGGCCAGGATCGGGCCGCCGCGCTGCTCGGTGCTCAACTCGACCCGCGGCCGGTGGAAGAACCGACCCCCGTCGCCGACCTCGTACGCCCACTCATCGGCCTCGTGGATCAGTTCCGCCTCAACGGCCTTGACCTGGCCGCTGCGGTACATGAGCTGAACGAAGCCTTGGTAGCCGACGACGAGAGTGCACTCGGCGCCGTACGGGATCAGCCACGCCTGCTCGGTGCACGGCTCCAAGCCGAGCCGGGCGGTCTCCAGCAGCGCTCCGAGCAGGCTCTTGCGGGAGCAAGCCAGCAGCTCGGGGGTCTTACGGAACCCGGTCAGGGCTACCCGCATGAACAGGTCGACCGGCAGCACCTTCGGCAGCGCCAAGTCGAACTCGGCCTCCATCGAGGCCAGGAGGTCCCGGGCCGGGTCGACCCGCTTCACCAGCGTCGCGCCGGGGGTGCCGTTGCCGTTCGGGGTGGTGGTCAGGTGGTCGCGAAGTTGAGCGGTGCGAGAGGTCACCAGCTCACTCCCTTCACTCGCAGGGTGGGGGCGGACTGAACGATCTGGCTGGTGGTGAACTCGGCGTACAGGCCGGGGTGGGCCTTCGCGAACGCCTCCTCGTCGAACGTGGTGACGGTCTTCGGCTTCGGTCGGCGCCACGTGACCACGGGAAGGTCGCCGACTTTCCCGACCGCCGCGCCCGCGGCGGCGAGGCGTTGCCGCAGCAGGTTCCCCGCCTCCTGCTTCGCGGCTTCCCGCTCGGCGAGGGCTTCGTGGTTGACCCGGTACGACTCGGCCCACATCAGCGCCTCAGCGGGCAGGTCCACCTCCGCATCCCGGTCGGTCGCGGAGTACCGCTTCGTCAGCAGGTCAAGCGTGTCGCCCAACCCGTCCGCGTCCGGTTCGATACCGCCGAGGACGTTGACGTGCCAGAACGCGCCCGCGCGGGTACGAAGCTCAGCCGCCAACTCGGAATCGAACCGGCCCTCGTACTCGCGGTAGTCCCGCTGGTCGAGCAGGAGCACCGCTAGGCGCCACCGCGCGCACCCGTACACGTCGCATCCCCACGTGACCTGGCACAGGTACGGAAGGGGAATCTGGTCGGTGCCGGGCTCGCCCCACTGCTCGGCGTCCCCGTACGACATCCCGGTCTTGATCTCTACGTACTGGGGTCCTTCGTCGTCTTCGGCGATCGCGTCCGGACTGAACCGTCGCCACAACTCGCCCGGTACCGCGAACGACCCGGGCTTCGGGGTCACCACCAGTTCGGGGTGGCCGGTGACGAACTCCTCCAACACGTCGTCCTCGAACCGGCGACCCCACTTCATCGCCGGGTTATCGACCGGGGGCAGGTGGCCCAGCTTGTCCAACCACACGTGCAGTGGCCCCTGGTAGGGGCTGACCCCGATGATCGCGGCGACGTCGGAGGCGCCGATGCCGTTGCGCCGTTCGGCGAGCCACACGTCCTGGGGGGCGTCGCCGGGCAGGATCAGCACCGGCCGGCGGGTGATGGCGGCGGTCACGACTCGGCCCGCGCGAACGTCTTGTCGACGGTGGTCGACACCGTTGAGCAGCGGGCGCATTCGGTGGACTGCCCGGACGGCACCCCACACACCTGGCACCGGTCACCGGGGAAGCAGGACGGGCAGAACCGGGGCCGCAGCCGCATCGCCTGCCCGGTCCGTAGCACCCAGAACGGCCACGCTTTCAGGCCGCACGGCACCCGCGAGGCCCCGTCGAGGTGTTCGTGAGCGGTGGTGCCCAACTCCAGCATTTCCACCACCACCCAGGCGGGTACGGGCGGTACGCGCACCGGGCCGGTGACGCGGGTGTCGGGCAGGGTGGTGGTCACGCCGCACCCCGGGAGTACGAGGTACGGGCCTGCTCCGTGGCGACGCGGCCGACGGCGGCGGCGTGCGCCCGGCACATGACCCCACCCGCCGGGTCGCGGGTGGCAACCCAGCAGCACGGCACAACCGGCAACGGTGGGTCCTGGTTCTTGCGGCGGCGGTGGAACGGCAGGAGGGTCATCACACACCCGCCCGGTCCAGTAGCCGCCGCACCGGTCCGCCCAGGGCGTGGGTGGTGTAATCGGGTCCCGGGTCGGGTGCGGCTTGCACGTCGATGGCCCGCCACGCCCCCGTGAAGCTCGGATCCCACGTCAGGTCGCCCACGTTGTCGGCGAGCTGGTCATGCAGGGGGGCGGCCGCGTCGGGGGTGAGGGGCGAGGTGAGCGGGTCGAACGGTGCCGGGACGCTGTCCTCGGCGTCTTCGGTGTCCTCGCCGGGCGCCTCGACCGGCTCGGGCTCGTGGTCGAGGATCGACAACCCGACCGACGTGTGGTTGGTCCACTGCGCGTCGGAGGACGTGTTGTCCACCCACCACAACGCGAGCCACATCCCCACCGCCCGGCCAACCCGCCTCGCCGCCCGGTCCGCGCGTTCGGCCAGCCACGGCGCGGCCATCACCAGCCCAGCGAACGCGAGGAGGAACCCCATCGCAGTCAGGGCGAACTGGGCCTGGTTCGTGCCAACCCAATGGAGGAACCCGTCGAACCCGTTCGACGCGTAGTAGGTGTCACGCATGGGTGGGGACCTCCGTACGGGTGGGGATGGTGAGCGTGGGCACGGGCGGTTCGGTGATGTCGTGGTCGTCGGTGCGGCACGACCCCGCCCGGCAGTTGACCTTGTTGTGGGGTGCGCAGCGGCGGTGGTCCCACGCGGTCCACGTCGTGTCGTCGAGCCGGGTGAACCACAGCCACCGGGGCGGTTCGACGAACACCGCACCCACCTGGGCGGCAACCGCACGGCCGAACGTGACGGGGTGGGCGGCCCGCTCCTCGTCGGTGGTGGGCAGGTGAACCCGCATGGTGCGGTCGGGGAACCGCTGCACCACCACCCACACCGCGTCGGCCAGCGGCCCGTGCTGGTGCTCGGCGGGAACGAGCTCAACCGCGACGGTTTCCACGGTGGGCCAGGGGGTCACCATGCGAACCCCTCAGGCAGGATGGCGCGCATCGCCACGCAGGCCCGATACTGCAGGGCCTTGACCGCGCCTTCGTTCTTGCCCATCTCCCGGGCGGTTTCCGCGACCGACAGGCCCCGCAGGAAACGGTGCACGATGCACTCCTGCTGCTCGGGGGTGAGCTGCTTCAGCGCGGCGAGCAACTCCAGGTTGCGCAGGTAATCAGCGGTGGTGTCCTCGGGCCGACCCTCCGGACTGTTGTCGATCGAGTCCGGTGATGTCCCGGAGTACCCGGAAAAGACGGGCTGGCGGGTGTCGTTCACCGCGCTCACCTGGTACTGGCGGGACCGGTAGTAGCCTGACCTGAAGTAGTCGGCGACCAGGTTCCGAGCGATCGTGTGCAGCAGTGCCCCGAACTCGCGGCCCTGCCACGTGAACCCGCGCCGCCGCACCGACATCAGGGCCCGGACGAACGTGTCGCCGGTGATGTCCTCGGCGAGCGGCCGGTTACGGACGCGGCCACCAACGAAGTTGAGGATCGTGCGGTGGTACTGCTCGTAGAGGCTGGCGAACGCGGCCATGTCACCGCCCTGCACCTGCTGGGCGAGCCGGTACGACTCCTCTACCGCGTCCTGCTTGGTGACGATGGTGACGGGTTCGGCGAGTACGGCGGTCACCGGGCACCACCCGCCGCAACCATGGACTGGGCGAGCGCGAGCCGGCCGTCACCGGTCAACTCCCACAGCCGGCGGGACTGCCCATCAACCTGCTTCACCCACGGGCCCAGTGCGACGAGGGCCGGGTCCTGGGCGTACAACCAGTCCAGGCGGGCTGTTACCAGCACGTCCTTGTCGCCGCGCTGCGCGTACGACTGGTAGTCGGGGGTCTCGTACACCCGCTCGTTGTTAATGTCGTCGAGTAGGCCCGTAACCCAGCGGCGGGTTCGGCCGGTTAAACTGATGGACATTGATCGGGTCCTTCGGGGCTTAGGGGCGGTTCGCCGGGGGGTCGGCGGGCCGCCCTGCTTTGTCAGGCGGCGTGTGCTCCCCGCTGCTTCGGGGCCCTGCTCGCGCGTTGCCGCGCCACCCGGGCCCGTGTCGCGGCCAGCGGGTCCTCGGCTGCTGGTGCCGGCGGGGGTGTCTGGGTGTGCTGGGCGAGGAACTCGGTGACCATCTCGGGCGTCAGGTAGTACCGGCCACCGATGTAGATGTGCGTGAAGTCGCCCCGCTTCGCGCGCTTGCGCAACCATCCGTAGGACGTGCCCCGTGGGCCGAACTTCGCCGCCAGTTCGACAGCGAAGTCCTCCAAAGAGATCGGGTGGGGGATCTGGGAAAGGGCGTCGGATCGGGTGGCGCTCATGGCGTTGTTGTCCTCTGGTCCGAGCGGGCAACGGTGTGCCGGTCTAGGAACTGCTGGTAGGACTCGACGCTGATCCGGACGCTGCGCCGTACCCGTACGGCGGCGAGTTCGCCGTCTTTGATGTACTTGGCGACGGTCCATCTCGACATGCCGAGGAGGTCGCAAACGTCGGCGATGGATACGTGCGTGTCCAAGGGTCAGCCCCGATGTGTGGGATAGTTCCGTGTAGCTGCGCCGAGCCTACAACGCACTACGTTGCACTGCAAGACCCTACTCTCGGTGAAGTTGTCGCATCGTTTTGCAGCGCAATGCTTTGTCCGAAAAGGTCACCCGTGCTACAACGGGCTACATGGTGGCGGGTGGGGGCGGTCCGGTTTACGCGTTCTGGGCGCGCGTCGAACGCGCCCGCGTCCGGCGCGGCCTCACCAAAGCGGCCCTCGCCGCGGCGACCGCCGCCCACACCGACGACGGCCAGCCCCTAGCTCGAACCACCATCGACGAACTGCGGCAGGTCCGCCGGACCACACCGCGGGTCGTACACGCCCTCGCCGCCGTGCTCGGCATTCCGCTCGATGAGGCCGAGCGCCTCGCCGGGCTCACACCCCCGCCATCAGATCGGGCGGACTCGATCGCGAACTCCCCGACACTCAAGGCGCTCGAGACCGATCCGACGCTCAGCCCTGAGCACCGGGCGCTGCTGAGGGACACCGCCCTCGCCCTGATGAGGTCAGCCAGCACGGAAGGGCAGCCGCCGAATCTACGGGTCGTCCTGCCAGAGGGGGACACCGAGCAGGCCGGATAGCCTAAAAGCAGGATCTTTCGGCTGTAACCGTCTTACAACAGTGTGAAACCCCTCGCAAATCCGTAACCTAGGCAGCACGCGGCTGACCTTGGGGAGGCGGAAGGCCCGATCCCCCGGGGGGTGAAACTGTTGCACACAACCCTTCAGCGGTGGGCGTGGTGTGGCGGACTCGCCGCGCTCGTCGCGACATGCACTGAAGACCTCGCCGCCAGCTACGTGCGGTGGCTGCCGCACCTGTCTCTCGGCGCCCACATCGACCTGATCTCCCTGTCCTTCCTGCTGGTCATGTGGGGTGGGCTGTCGGAGTTCAAAGCCAAAGCGATCGCCCCCGTACAGCAGGCAATGGAATACGGCTGGCAGTTGCGCGGCGAAGAGGAGCAGCGGCGCCGAGAATGGGAAGCGGAGATCCTGAACCTGCCCACCGTGCTGCGCGCAACGTCCGGCGGCTTCCCGATCGTGCAACCGCGGGTACCACCCGCGCGGGAGGCCAAGCACCGGGACAGCCGTCGCCGGCCAGCGCGCAACCGCTGACCCTCCCCCGGGTCAGGTTTGCCACATGGTGTCGAGGATCGACGCGGCGGCGTCAACCGACCCGGGCTGCAACCCGGAGTAAATCTCCGTCGTGGTGATCGACTCGTGGCCGAGCAGCTCCTGCAGAACCCGCATGTCCCCACCCCCGGCCAGGAACCACGACGCGTACGAGTGGCGCAGGTCGTGCGGGGTGACCCGCTCGCGCAGGCGGGTGGGGCAGTCGCACGACGACACCACCCCCGGCTGGGGGCCGGCGTGCCACCGGCACCGGTCCACGCCCGGGAGGCGTTTCGCCCCGCACGGCCGGGCCGGCTTGCCCACTTCCTCACGCACCCCACCCCAGTCCCCGCACCGGGCACCCCGATCCGGCACCCCCTCGGGCACGGGTTGGCCGCAGTCGGGTGGCGGATGCTGCGGGCAGCGCATCGCCCGCAGCACCGCGGGGCACCACACCTGGTGGTAGAAGTTCGCGTAGTCGTACGGCTTCTCCCCCGGCGTGGTGAGCAGAAAAGCCTTTGGGCTGCGGCCGTCGACGAGCTGCTTCGCGACGGGCAGCAACCACCCCGGCACCGGCACCGCGCGCTTCCGCTTGCCCTTGGTGGTGCCCAGGTACCGGCCGGTGGTGCCCTTTTTCCATGCCCGTACGATGTTCACCACGGGTGGCCCACCCCGCCGCGGCTCCAGGTCGACCGCAGCGACGGCGAACGCGGTGGCCTCCGACCAGCGGGCGCCGGTGCCGGCGAGAACATCCAACAGCGGGTGGTAGTGCGGGTGGAACTGGTCGCGCAGCAGCCGGTACTCGACGGGGGTCAGGTACACGGGCGGGTTGTCGCCTGACCCGTCGTCGTCGTGGGCGACCGCGTCACGGACAAAGTCTGTTTCGTCGCACGGGTTGAGGGTCACGTGGGTTGTTGCCCGGGCGCGGATCGCCGCCGTGTATGCGGCGTGCAACACCGCGAAGTAGCGGGTGACGGTGCCTTCCCGCAGCCCGTTCGGTCGTTGCCGGGTCGGCCTGGTGCGCAGGTCGTGGACGAGGTGGGCGATGTCCATACCGGTGATGAGGTCCATGGGCCAGTCGCCGAGGGCCCGGGCGCGCACCTGGAAGGGAAGGATCCGGGCGTTGAGCATCTGCTCGTACCCGGCGACGGTGCCCGGGGAGGTGCGGGTTTTCGATGGCAACCAGTCGGCCACCCAGTCCCGCAGCAGCGGGCACGGGGACGCGGCCTCGGGTGGCAGCTCGACCGGGCCGAGGATCAGGTCTTCCAGTTCCTGTTTGGTGATGGACTGCTGGCGGGCTTTGACGATCGCGGCGGCCTGCCGGGCGATCGTTTCGTCAGGCCAGGTGGTGGACTGGGTCTTGCCGGCGGCGGACCGCCCGCCGCCGAGGGGCCAGAACACGTTCCATGATCCGCTGCGCTGGCGGACGGTCACTCCCATGGCCCGCACGCTAGCGGCTAGGGTGCTGACATGTCAGCACCTGTAGTGTCGTGTAGGGTGAATTGCACCCGGAGAGTGACGCCTAGCCACCACCGAATGCGGACATACCCGTATCCATGCAGCGTGGCGTAGGGTCAGTGTGAAGACTTGTAATGCGTAGGTTGGGGGTTCGAGTCCCCCCGTCGGCTCCAGGTCAGACCCACAAATCCATAGACCACGGTCGCACTACGCAGCGTGTGTCAGCATTTTGTCAGCACCCCGGCATTCCGTCAGCCTTCCATCCCTGTCGCGTCGGTGAGCGGCCCACACCAATCGAGGAGACGCGACCAGAACCGGTGCGTGTGCACGAGCTTGTCGTCGACGTGGCACCAGTTGTTCAACTCATCCAACCGGTGCCAGAGCCGGCCGTGGGCGTCGCGTACGGCGGTGACCTCCGTTCCGGGCTCGTCGGAGACCAAGTGCCAGCTCCGCGGCCCGGGTTCGGGCGGCCCTTCCTTCGCGATCTGCTCGGCGATCGACCGCAGTTCGGCGGCGACCTCGGCCTTCACGTCATCGGACAGGTCCAGGGAGATCAGCCACGAACCGCTGACAGCGCGGTTCAGGACGGCTTCCTCGGCGAGTTCCAGGGCGTAGGCGCGGATGTCCTCGCGGGTGGTTGTCACGCTTCCTCCTCGGGAAGGGTCAGGGGCGCGTCAGCGACCGTGGCCGCGACGACATCGGGCGGGTAGGACAGGACAGGCGGCTCAACCGGGTCACGGTAGCCGTGGAACCGCAGGGTGGTGTCGGTGACGAGTAGGACGTCACGGTCGCGGGTGCACAGGAACCGGGGTGTGGTGCCGACAAGCTCGGCGAGCAGGCACAGCTGGGCCCAGGTGGGGTACAGCTTGCCGGCTTCCCACAGGTCCACGTCCGGTTCCTGTGCGCCGCAGGCGAGGTCAACCTCCGGCCCGTGCAGGCCGCGGGCGTCCAGTGCCTGGGTGATCAGGTGCGGGCAGAGTTCCCCGGCCCGCCACAGCCGGTAGGCGATCGCGTTGTCGGCCCGGCGGCGGACCGCGGCCTGGTTCCGGCGGGCCACAGCCTCGCGGGTACGGGCGGCGGTCTCCTGCTCGGTGAGCCGCTGCCCAGCCTTACCCCATCTTGCGCCCATGGTCTACGACGCCCGGGCGGCGTCGTACTGCTCGATGCCCCACCGGATCGCGTGGCAGCACCACAGGAATGTCCAGTCCCAGTCGGCAAGGTCCCACTCCCAGGTGTCGACGAACTGGAATGTGGCGTCCTGCTTCGCCTTCTCGAACGCTTGCCGCGCTGCGGTCACCTGGTACCCGGTGGCGGTCGAGTCGCGACGGAGCCGATCCACCTCGGCTTCGGCCATGGCGACGTGCCGGGCGCGGACACCGGTCTCCGGCAGGAACTCGAAGTCCCGCAGCGCCTCACGCGCGCCTTCCTCGTAGGCCAGGTCCCAGGTGGGGTCGTCGCCCAGGATCCTGCGCTGGACCTCCTCGCGCAGGCCGGGAACCTCATCACCGTAGCTAGCGATGTGGTCCTCGATGTACCGCCGGGCCTTGTCCTCGGAGTACCGCTTGGCCCGTTCGCGGCCGTCCACGATCTTCTCCGACCAGTACACGGGGTTGATCTGCTTGCTACGGCGGAAGAAGTCGAACATGTCGTCCGTGCGGGCGAACACGTACCCGTCCATGTCGCCGACGAACGCGAGGTACCCGGGCCAGGTGATCAGGTCGAACCAGTAGAAGCCGCTGTCGGGTGCCCGGAATCGTAGGTGCCGGTACAGGCCGTCGTTGCGGAGGATCGTCATCTGGTGTTTGGAGGTGTCGGCAGCGAACCGGGCGGTTCCGTCGCTGTCCGGGGTGGTCTCGGCAGTGGTTGGGATGGTCATCGGGGGTCCTTCCTCAGGGGGTCTACAGGGGTCAACGGATGATCTGCATCGGCAGCCTTACGCCGCGCAGGGTTGTGCTATCGCGTGGCTGTCGGGGATCGCGTCGGTTGGCCGCAGGCATGACAAGGTGGCCCAGCAGTGAAGACGGGTTCGCCTGTCAACCCGAGACCACGCGGTGGAAGAATTCCTCGCTGACGTAGGCGACGGACCGCTCGGGTTACGCTGCCCTTGCCCGAGCCCGTCGCGGCAGCGATCTCCTCGATCGTCAGTCCTTGTCCGCGTAGCTCACCTACCCGGAGATCCCGGATGTACCAGTGCTGCGGATTGTCTCGGTTGTAGCGCGGCCCCAACTCGTCGATGAGTGATCGCTCCCGATCCAAGGCGCCGAGACGATCAGCGAATACCTCGGATTCGAGATGTCGAACCTCGGACCACCACGGACTCTGCGTCCTGTGAGCTGCCGTACGGCGTTCGAGGTCGACCGTGACCCCTACATAGAGTGTCAATCGATCGATATCCCCAGCGACGTAGACAAACGTCGGCAAGAGGAGCAACTCTGCGTGCGGACGCCTCATTGGTCCTCGGCCACCGTGAGCTTCCGGCGCTTCTCTTCGGCCGCGATGATCTGCCGGATTCGCTCGCGGGTCAGCCCAGTCCGTTCCACCAAGGCGGTCTGCCACCCGCGCTCTGCGCCGTGGATCTCCTTGTATTCGTAGATCCCGGCGTACAGCCGGGGACGCAGCTCGTTGGCCTTTGCCTCGGCGCGGGCGTAGTCATGGGCGAGCTTCCACAGTTCGTCGTCTTCCATGGCGACACGATCCCAGATAGGCGGATCGCGTTCCAACACCGTTGGCCTAGTCACTCTGCCAAGATACTTGACGCCAAGCTCATATGCCAAGCCCCTTGCATTGGCCAATCTACTATGCCAAGATAGTTGGCATGACCACCGCAGTCACCGACGAGCCCGTCACCAAGACGTTCGGGCATCTCACCCTCCACGCCTCCCGCACCGTCGACCACGGCTACGCCCTGAACGTGCACACCGGGCCCACCCGCATCGCCGACCTGTGCATCACCACCGCCTCCCGGGCCGTGTTCCGGCAGGTGTACCGGCTCATCGCCGAGCACGCCCTCACCGGCACCCACCCTGACCTGATCCTCCGGGCGCTGCGCGAGCACACCGCGACGCGGGTTGACCAGGGCATGCGCGGCAACGGCAACCCGCGCACCGACCTCGTGGCGTGGGACCAACTGGCCGACGCGATCCGTTCCACCGCCGAGCAGGCCCGCCTGGCTGAGCTGGTGGCCCGGTACCACGCCGCCGCTGCCTGATCTGTGCCCCCGCCTTCCGGGCTTGCTGAACGGCCCCGGAGGGCGGGGGACCCTCAACCCACAGGCAGCGAACCGTGTCCATTCCAGGGCGGTAGGGTCCTCGCCATGACGAAGAAGAAGGATCAGGGAGCGATGCTTGTAACTGCCCAGGCGGCCGAACGCGCGGGGGTGACTCCCGCGACGTGGCGCAAGTACGTCGCGATCGCCAAGCGTGAACGGGAGGCGGGGCGGGACCGCCCTAACCTCCTGCCCGCGCCGGATGGTCACCATGACAAGCGCACGCCGTGGTGGTACGAGGCGACGGTTGATGGGTGGATGGCGCGGCGTCCGGGTCCGGGGGCGCGTACGGATCTGCAGGAGTCCGGGAAGTAGCAGGTGGGGGCGTGTTTGTGCCATCTCTCGTCAGGGGTTGACCCTACCACGCTGGCGCGGTATAGTTGAGGTACAAGCAAGACGGGGACTTGATAGCTAAATAGAGCGGCCAGGGACTCCAGACCACACGGCGCGGACCCGATGCGTAGCAAGACGCCAGGCCGAACCGAAGTTAGCCCCGCCGACGCGCGGAACCCGCCGGCTCGCAACCGGCGCGGGGCACAAGGAGGACCCGACGCTCCTCAAACCGCCGGGTACGGGCAGGGCAGCGACCCAGGACAGCGGGCGCGCCTCTCAGCAGGTCAGCAGACCGCCGTCGCCGGACCGCACGCCGGACGCGGAGCGCCACCGAGGACAAAGGCGCGCGGAACAGGCCACGACCACCGCGGACACAAAGGGCGTGGCACCACAAGCACCTGAGGCTCCGAGAGGACCGGACACCACGCCGGTCCTGCCTGAACCCCAGGACAAAGGAGATACGGCAAAGCCCGAGCACCGTAAGAGCCCGCCGAAACGCAGGACCGGGTCGCTACCGGACCGTCGAAACGCAGGCGTACCAAGCCGGTGCGAGTCCGGACCGGTGCTCGGCCTCTGCCGTATCTCCCGCCGAACCCCAGGACGAAGGAGACGCGACCCCATGGAGATCCTCGAAGGCTTCGCATGCAATGGATATCGCGTGGTCAACCTCGCGGGCGCCTTCCACGCCGACGACGGCGCGTTCATCACCCCACGTCAGCAGGGCGTCGTCGTGGACGACATCGACGAAGACATGGTGACGGTGCGCTTCGAGATCGACTACTTCGACACCATCACCAACCGCGAAGCGGTCCGGCTCGTCGATGTCGAGATGACCCGGGACACCGTGGGCATCATCGCCAGCGAGGCCTGACCCCGGAGGGGCGGTGCTCGGGACACCCCGAGCGCTCGTCCAGGTCAGTCAGACCACCCAAGACCAAGCAAGGAGCACACCATGAGCGACTACGCCAGCATCGAAGAGCGCGATGCAGCCATCGCGAAGATCAAGCAAGAGTGCCGGGACGACATCCGCATGATCGAGCAGTACGCCGCCGGCCGCGGCCACTACCTGTCCGCGATGCCGAACTGGATCGATGGGGTGTGGGGCGACTACTGGTACGTCGAGCTGGATGCGCGGCCGATCGGGGAGATCTTCTACGACTCGTTCGGGCCGGTCGTGAAGGGCGACAAGCTCGGCACGCTGGTCTACAAGGCCAGCCGCGCGGCAGAGATCGCCGCAGAGAAGGCCGCTGCCTGATCGGGTTACCCGGGTGGGGCTGGCAGTGATGCCGGTCCCCGCCCAGGCCACCCGGCCGCAGCCATCGAAGGGGTAACACCATGACCGAGTCGAAGACCACGA
>Ga0070730_10002174_pt1 | contig 18034 bp, 12 predicted proteins | sample Coa_R1_3_FD_66447 | JGI IMG/M metagenome (GOLD analysis project Ga0070730, IMG submission 66447) | Surface soil microbial communities from Centralia Pennsylvania, which are recovering from an underground coalmine fire - Coalmine... | ecosystem: Environmental > Terrestrial > Soil > Unclassified ... | reverse complement strand
CGGACCCGACCGCCCCGGACCCGACCGCCCCGGACCCGGCTGCCCAGGCCACGGCCGCCCCCGCGGCCCCCGCGGGGCGCGAGGCCAGCGAGCCGAAGCCCTTCTCCGTCGGCTCGATCGGGCGCTCGCTGAGCGCGCGGAGGCGCTCCGCCACCCGCGGCGGCAACCGGTGCCTCACTCCGGCCTCCTATCTTGGGAACTTTGGGTGACCGATTCCGCACGACTCGTTGCGATATATGCCGCCGCCGGGTCATGATAAAACTCGCTGACCGCTGCAGACCACGGACGACGGGGGCTGGACGGAAGGGTCACAGTGACACGTGCTGTGCCGCCGCGAGCCACGTTTCGCGATGTGTTCGCGGTGCGCGAGTTCCGTGCCCTGTGGTTGTCCATGGTCCTGTCCGTGGCGGGCGATCGCCTCGCCCTGGTCGCGCTCACGCTGCTCGTTTATGGTCGCACGAGGTCGCCGCTGCTGGCCGCGATCGTGTACGCGGCCGGCTACCTGCCGTGGGTGATCGGCGGCCTGTTCCTGGCCGACGTGGCGGACCGGCGCCCGCGGCGCACGGTGATGATCTTCTGCGACGCGGTCCGCGCCGTCCTGGTCGCCGCGATGGCGGTGCCGGGCGTGCCCATCGCGGCCCTGGTAGCGCTGCTCTTCGCGGTCACCATGTTCGCGCCCCCGTTCGAGTCGGCGCGCGCCGCGATCACCCCGGACATCTTGTCGGGGGAGCGGTACGTCCTCGGCACGGCGGTGATCCAGACGACCTTCCTGGCGGGCCAGGTCGCCGGGGCGGTCGCCGGGGGCCTGGCCGTCGCCTTCATCGGCGTCCGGCCCGCGCTGGTCATCGACGCCGCCACGTTCGTGCTCTCGGGCCTGCTCATCGCGCTGGGCACGCACGCCAGGCCCGCCGCCCTGACGGACGGCGGCCAGGAGTCACCCTGGGCCCGGATGCGGGGCGGGATCAGGCTGGTCTTCGGCGACCCGGCGCTCCGCACGCTCCTGCTGTTTGGCTGGCTGGTGGTGTTCTACACGATCCCCGAGGGCATCGCCGCCCCGTATGCCCACAGCCTGGGCGGAGGGCCGATCGCGACCGGTCTGGTCATCGCCTCCACGGCGTTCAGCACGACGATCGTCACGCCGCTGTTCACCCGGTTTGTCCGCCCGCGCCGGCGGCTCGCGCTGATGGGACCGCTGGCGGTGCTCACCTGCGCGACCCTGGTCGCCACGGCCCTGCGCCCGGCTCTGGCCGTCTCACTTGCGATCTTCTCGCTGTCAGCCGCGTTCGGGATCTATCAGGTCGCGGCCAATACCGCCTTCGTGGTCCGGGTGCCGAGCCAGCGTCGGGCTCAGGCGTTCGGGATCGCCAACATGGGGGTGATCGTCGGCCAGGGGGCCGCCTTCGTGGCGGCGGGCGCCGCGGCGGAGATGTTCAGCCCGGCGGCGGTCATCGCGGTCGGGGGAGGTCTGGGAGCGATTTCTGGTCTGGTCTTGACCCTCAGGTGGCGCCACCTCTCGCCACCCGGCGGTCGTCACGCGGCGGGACGGTCTCACGGTCTCGCCGCGGCTAGAAGATCGGTGCCGCTACGCGGATCTGGTTAGCGGCTGGGGGTTTCGCTCATGTCCACGTGTCACGCATCGCGAGTCGTCCCCTCTCTGGTAGTGCCTGACCGGACTCTGGGTTGATCTCATCCCCAGGTGACACGCATGGCGCAGCCTCCCTCCCGGCGGCGTTACGACGGTGTGCGAAACTCACCCGGCGTCAGCACGCCGGGTAATCGTGGCTCGTCAATCACCATTTAGCCCCTCTTTGTCGCCCGATGTAGGCGATTGGCACGCAATAGTGCCCAAGATGGCCTAGATGGGTTAAGGTAGCTATACGGAGCTAGTCCTTTACGGTGAGCTTCCGACTAGACAGTAGCCAGTCTCGTCTCAGCCGGAACGGTGGAGCATGGAAGCCTCGTCTATCACGCGTCGCGTGGTCGCGTGGGTAGACTTCCGCAACTGGGCCTGGTGGCAGCTGCCCTGGCCACTGCGCAGCTACGTGGGCCTCGTCCCGGTTACCGCCTTCGCGCTGATCGGCTACGCCGCCTCCCAGACCACCTGGCGTTCCGGGGACCTGGTCAAGTTCCTGCTCCTGCTCAGCTGCGGCCTGATCTCGGTCGCGGCGACCCCGCGGATCGCCTACACGCAGGGCGCCCTGGTCAGGGACTTCATCACGGTGTGGGTCCTGCCGGTCGCGATCCTGCTCCCGCCGGTCTACGCGATGGTGGCGCCGATCCCGCTGCTCGCCATGACCCAGTGGGTGATCCACCGCGGCGTCGTCCACCGCCGGGTGTTCACCGCCTGCGCCATGGGCCTGGCCTACGGCGCGGCCTCGCTGGTCTTCCGCGCCTTCCCCGCGTCGCTGGCCGGCGGCTCGCTCGGCCGGGGCTCGCACGTGCTCACCTGGACCCTGGTGGTGGCCATCTGCGAGGTCCTGGGCGGCCGGGGGCACAACGCGCTCATCGTGCTCGCGGTCAAGATCTCCGACCCCACTATCAGGCTGGCTGACCAGGAACTGAGCCGCGAGGCGCTCCAGGCCGACTTCGCCGAGTTCGACCTAGGCGTCCTGATCACGGTCGTCGTCGCCGTCAACCCGGTGCTGGCCGTTTTCGCCGTTCCCTCGGTCCTGCTGGCCAGGCGATTCATCATGCACGCCCAGCTGCTGGCCCAGTCCCGCATCGACACCAAGACCGGGCTGCTCAACGCCTCGACCTGGGAACGCGAGGCGACGGTGGAGATCGCCCGCGCGGTCAGGACCGGCAGCCCGCTGGCCCTGGCGCTGGTCGACATCGATCACTTCAAGGCGGTCAACGACACCTACGGCCACCTGGCCGGGGACAAGGCCCTGCGCGCGGTCACCGACGCGCTGCGCAGCAGGCTGCGCCCCTACGACCTGGCCGGGCGGTTCGGCGGCGAGGAGTTCGTGATCCTGCTGCCGCAGACGCACGAGTTCGACGCGCTCGGCGTCGCCGAGCGCCTGCGCGCGCACATCGCCGCCATGACGATTCCCGTCGACGACAACGATCCGTCCGGTCGCTTCGTCACGCTCACGATCTCGGTCGGCGTGGCCGCGTTGGACGGCGAGCGGCGCGAGCTGACCGACATGCTCGCCGCCGCCGACTCGGCCCTGTATTACGCCAAGGAAACCGGGCGGAACAGGACCCACGTGATCACCGCGAGCCAGCAAGCCTCCTAGCCCGGAGAACCAGGCCCGCCGCCCCGCCGCCCCCGGGGCCGCCGGTCTCCGTCCCTCCAGTCACTTCACCCTCATTGCCCTCGCTGGCATCAGCCCGATCAACCGCCCGCAGTCGCGCGGCTTGGCCCGCCAACTCCTCCCGCGTGCGCTATGCTCAGGACTCGCGTGGTAAACCTTCAAATTCCTGCCCGGAATCGGGCAGGAATCCGGTCGTTAGCTCCGCTGATCCTGGGAAGTGCCGATGCCCGACCAGCTCCCGCCGGACCTCGTGCGCTACCTGGCCGCCTCGACGGACCTCCCGCAAGCGACCGCCGTCCGGGTCATCGCGGACGTCGTCGCCTACTTCAGCGAAACGATCGAGGAGTTCGTCCGCCGGCGTCATGGCGAGCTGCAGCGCAGGCAGTACAAGAACGACGAGATCTGGCCGGTGATCGCGGTCGAGCTCGCGCAGCGCAGGTTTGCCGCGCCCGATATCTCGGAACGACAGCTCAGGCGTATTGTATACGGATAGTTCTGTGTTATATACGGATAGTGATCAAGCACTGGACCCAAGGAGGGGCTAGCGTGTGCGGAATCGTCGGGTACATCGGCCGCAGAGACGCTATTCCGGTCCTGCTCGAAGGGCTGCGGAGCCTGGAGTACCGGGGCTACGACTCGGCCGGCCTGGCCGTCATCCACCGCAACAAGCTCCAGGTCACCAAGACGGCCGGCCGGGTGCAGGACCTGCGAGACCAGGTCAGCGACCGGACGAAGGCCACGATCGGCATCGGCCACACCAGGTGGGCGACGCACGGTGAGCCGAACGACACCAACGCCCACCCCCACACCGACACCGAGGGCCGGATCGCGGTCGTGCACAACGGCATCATCGAGAACGCCGAGCAACTGCGGGACGCCTTGTCCGGCCGGGGGGTGAAGCTGGTCAGCGACACCGACACCGAGGCGCTCGCCCACATGATCGCCGCCGAGGCGGTTGGTGACACCCCGCTCGAGGAGGCGGTCCGCGCCACGCTGCGCCACGTCGAGGGCACCTACGGCCTGGTCGTCCTGGACACCAGGCACCCGAACGAGCTGGTCGTCGCCCGCAACGGCAGCCCCATCGTCCTGGGCATCGGTGACGCCGAGATGTTCGTCGCCTCCGACGTGGCCGCCCTCGTCCGCTACACCAAGCAGGTGGTCTACCTCGATGACGCCGAGGTGGCCACGGTGCACGCCGCCGACTACCGCGTGGTGCCGCTGGACGGCTCGGGCCGGCGCGGGGCCGGGGCCAGCAAGGTGCCCACCACCGTGGAGGCCGAAGCCGGAGACTACGAGCTCGGCCCTTACGAGGACTTCATGCGCAAGGAGATCCACGAGCAGCCCGAGGCCCTGCGCCGCGCCCTGCGCGGCAGGCTCGACGACCGGTTCGCCACCGCCAAGCTCGGCGGGATCAACCTGGACGCCCGCGAGCTGCGGGCTATTAGGCAGGTGAAGTTCCTCGGCTGCGGCTCGGCCTACTACGCGGGGCAGATGGGCGCGGTCCTGGTCGAGGAGCTGGCCCGCATCCCCTCCGACGCCGAGCCCGCGTCCGAGTTCAGGTACCGCAACCCGGTCGTGGACCCGGACACGCTGTACGTGGCGGTCAGCCAGTCGGGCGAGACGCTCGACACGCTCATGGCGGTCCAGGAACTGCGGCGCAAGGGCGGCCAGGTCATCGGCGCGGTCAACGTGGTGGGCAGCGCGATCGGGCGGGAGTGCGGCCGCGGCGTCTTCCTGCACGCGGGACCGGAGATCGCCGTGGCGTCCACCAAGGCACTGACCAACATGGCGGGCTCGTTCGCCATGCTCGCGCTGCTGCTCGGCCGGGTCCGTGACCTGTCCGCCGCCTCCGGCCAGCGGATCGTGGCGGGCCTGCGTGCCCTCCCCGGTCAGATCGAGCAGATCCTGGCCGACGAGGAGCACATCGCCGAGGTCGCCCGCCGGTTCGCCGACGCCGAGCACATGTTCTTCATCGGCCGCGTCCGGGGCTGGCCGGTGGCCCGCGAGGGGGCGCAGAAGCTCAAGGAGGTCTCCTACGTCCACGCCGAGGCCTACCAGGCCGCCGAGCTGAAGCACGGCCCGCTGGCCCTGATCAACGCCTCGATGCCGAGCCTGGTCGTCGTGCCCGACGACGAGCTGCTGTCCAAGAACGTCTCGACCATCGAGCAGATCCGCGCCCGCGGCGGCCCCGTGATCGCGGTGACCAGCGCCGACCTGCCTCCCTACCTGGCCGACGCGATTATCCGCGTCCCCAGCGGCGAGCCCGAGCTCGACCCCCTATTGCTGAATGTCCCGCTCCAGCTCCTGGCCTACCACGTGGCCGCCAAGCTGGGCCGCGACATCGATAAGCCACGCAACCTGGCCAAGAGCGTCACGGTCGAATAGCAGGCTCAGTGCAGGGTTTCCCAGGCCTCTAGGGGGAGGGGCCCGCCGGGGAGGGGCTGCTCGCACCAGACGACCTTGCCGGTCGGCGTCCGGCGGGCGCCCCAACGCTTGGAGAGCTGGCGGACGACCTGCAGGCCGCGCCCGTTCTCGTCCTCCCCGCCGGCCTGGCGGAGCCTCGGCAGCGCGGCCGAGGTGTCGAGCACCTCGCAGACCAGCGCCTTCTCGTTGACCAGGCGCAGCGTAACCTCGCCGCGCGAGTACCTGACCGCGTTGGTCACCAGCTCGGAGACCAGCAGCTCGGTGGTGGGGAGCAGCTCTTCCAGGCCCCAGCGCTTCATCGGCTCGGCGATCACCGAACGCGCCTGCCGCACCGACGTCAGCTTGGGGGACAGCGTCCACGAGGCGTAGTTCTCCGGCTGCAGCCGCCGCAGCCGCGCGATGAGCACCGCGATGTCGTCCCGCTGCTCATCGGAGTACACCCCGTCCAGGGTGGCCTTGCACAGGTCCTCGAGCGGGCGCGTCGGCGACCCCGGCCCGAAGATGTCCTGCAGCCTGGCCAGCCCGTCGCTGATGTCCCGGCCCCTGTTTTCCACCAGCCCGTCGGTGTAGAGGACGAACAGGCTGCCGTCCTCGATCTGGAACTGCCTGCTCTCGACGTCGCCGTTGCCGATCCCGAGCGGCGGCGCGGGCGGGACGTCCAGCAGCTCGTTCGTGCCGTCCGGGTGCACGAGCAGCGGGGGCAGGTGCCCGGCCACGGCGACCTCGCAGTTGCCGCTTACCGCGTCATACACGGCGTACGCGCAGGTGGCGAAGTGCGGTTCGCGCTCGCCCAGGGTGTGCATGAGCTCGTCGAGCTGCTGCAGCGATTCGGCCGGGGGCAGCTCGAGCATGGCCAGGGTGTGGATGGCGGTGCGCAGCCGGCCCATGGTGACGGCGGCGCGCACACCGTGCCCGGCTACGTCGCCCACCACGAGCGCGACGCGCCCGCCGGGCAGCGCGATCGACTCGTACCAGTCGCCGCCGACCTCGATGAGCTTGCTGCCGGGCAGGTAGCGGTGACGGACCTCGACCGAGGAAGGCGCGGAGAGCCCGGTCGGCAGCATGCTCCGCTGCAGGGTCAGCGCGGTCGCGTGCTCCCGGCTGTAGCGGCGGGCGTTGTCGATGAAGACCGCCGCGCGGGCGGCGAAGTCCATCCCGACTTCGATGTCGTAGGCGTCGAAGCGGCGGAACCCGCCCTGGCGGGTGCAGGCGAAGAACCCCAGCAGGATCCCGCGCGCGACCAGCGGCAGCATCAGCATCGAGGCGTCAGAAAGCAGCTTGGACACCGGCCTGCGCCGCCAGGCCTTGGCGATCTTGGAGGCCTGACTCTCGCTGATATTGGCCTCCAGCACCGGCTTGCCCGTGTCCATGCACTGGAAGTACGGCGTTTGCGTGGGGTAGCGCAGGATCTCGCCGGTGGGGAACGCCGCCTCCCAGGCGGGGTGCTTGCGGTCGTGCAGCAGGGCGATCCGCCGCAGCGGCAGCGACCCGTCGGGGCCGTGCGCCGGCAGCTCGTCGTTGCCGATCAGGGTCTCGAGCAGCAAGAGCTCGGCCGCGTTGCAGAAGTGCGGCACCAGCGCGTCCATCAGCTCGCGCGCCAGGTGGTCGATGTCGAGGGTGTCGCCGATCCTGGTGAACGTGTCGTCCAGCATGTGCTTGCGCATGACCGCCGGATCGACGAACCGCTCGGCCCTGGGCACCGGGATACGCAGCATGGCCAGCGCCACCAGGCTCGTCCCGCCGGCGCGCATCGGGTAGACGGTCACCACCGCCTCGGCCTGGGGGCCATCCCGGGTCTCGATCGTCAGCATCGCGCTGCCCTCGCGATCGGACCGGATCGCCTCGAGCAGCCCGCTCACCGCCGCGACGCTGTCGGCGGAACGGCCCGTGTGCGAGTTGCCCTGGGCGCCCGCGGTGAGATCGATCAGCTGGGCGCCGAGCAGTTCGTCCGCCGGGCGCGCGAGGATCAGCGCCGCGTTGCGGTCGTGCTGGACGATACGCCCGTCGTAGTCGATCCCGAGGATGAGGGTGCGTACCGACGCGCTACGGATCGCGCCGTCGGCGTCGAGGGCGATGCCGACCGTGGCGGGCTCCTGGGCTTCCACGCCGCCGTCGGCGACTTCGGGGTCGACCCCGGACGTCCTGGAGCCGCGGCCCCGCCGGGTCCCGTTGCCCGCGGTGGCCTGCGCCGGCATCACCTGGGCAGCACCAAGCGGGACACCGCTCTCAGGACTGTTTGCCCCGAGAGCGCTGCCCTTGGCGGACATGCCCGACGTCATGCGCCGTCTCCTGATGGCATCACTGGCTGCGCTCATGTCAATTATGGGCCACGGACGCCACGTTCAGACAGCTGTTCCGGTGACTCACTTTCAGCCCCAAAAGAACCATTTATAACTGATTGACCTAATCAGGGTAATGGTGTGAGCGTTAGGTTGCTCAGCGAATCGGCAGAAATACACAACCTTCTTTGCCTCCGTCAGCCCAGGCGGGCCACGGCCAGGGCGGCGGCCAGCAGCATGATTGCCCACGAGGCGGCCCGCAGGGCCTGCTCGAGGGGCCGGATCAGGACGTCGGCGGTGAGGGGGACGACGCGGCCGTCTCCGAAGGTGATGCTGCCCTCGACGTACTGCGCCCGGCGCCGGATGTTCCTGGCCGGGGTGCTCAGCCGGCGCTGCGCCGAGGACAGCGCGAACGCGCCGAACGCCGCCAGGACCGGAGCCACCGCCAGCGTGCCGGCTTGCGCCACGTAGGCCGTGAGTACGGGGAACGCGCCCCAGCCGGCGGCGAACCCGAAGTCGGTGTGCATGACGCCGCCGAACAGCTCAGCGTTGTACGCGATCACCAGGACGGGCCCCGCCACCATGAACGGGATCAGGGTCCAGCCGACCCGCGCCACGCCGGCCACGCCCAGCCCCAGCGCGCCGGCCAGGCCCACCGCCACCACCGCCACCAGCACCGGGGCCGGGATCCGGGTCCGCAGCGGCCGACCCCGCAGCTCGTCAAGCGCGTGCGCGGCCAGGCCGACCGCAAGGAAGAACGCCAGCACGGTCGCGATCAGGCGGCTCGTCTGCACGCGCGGCGCGAGCGCGGCGCCGATGACCGCGTAGGACAGGTGCCACAACGTGTAAGGCGGATGCAGCAACGTCCACCAGTCCCGCCACCCGCCCGACCGGGCGGCGTAATACGCGGGCCGTGGCGCGGATTCGCCTTCTTCCTCAGCCGCCGGCACGACGGCCCCACATCACCAGGCCGCCGCCGAGGCTCATGACGCGGGTGCCCACCTCGGTCAGCCCCGCCTTCTGCCACGCCTCGACCGTCCAGGCGACCGGGTACCTCCGGTAGTGCGCGGAGATGTTAGGGCCTAGGAAGCGCCCCACCTCCAGCCACTCGCGCCCGCCCAGCAGCAGCCCACCGGTCGGCAGCAGCAGCCTGGTGTACGCCCACCAGGCGGACCGCCAGAACGGACCGGCAGGCACGCAGAATTCCAGGCTGGCCACCATGCCGCCCGGCTTGACCACGCGGGCCAGCTCGGTCAGCGTGGCCTGCGGATCGCTGACGTACCTGAGCAGGTAGGTGAACGTCAGCGCGTCGAAGTAGGCATCGGGGAACGGAAGCCGCTCCGCTCGGCCGGCCACCAGGCTCACCCGGTCCGCCATCCCGGCCGCGGCCACCCGGCGCCGCCCGAGGCGCAGCATCTCCTCGGTCAGGTCGACGCCGACGATCCTGACCCCGCTTTCCGCCCCGCTGCGGTCCGCTAGCTGGAGCGCCACCCCGGCCGTGCCGGAGGCCACGTCCAGGATCACGCCGGTCGCCGGCAAGACGCGGCCGACCATGGCGGAGCGCCACTGCCCGTTCTGGCCGAACGAGAGTATCTCGGCGAGCCGGTCATACCGGGCAGGCAGCGGAGCGAACAGGTCACGCGCGAAACGATTGGGACCCGAAAAGTCGGCGGGCATGGGACCTCTCCGGTGGCAGGACGGGGAAGCTCGGGGATTTTGCCCGATTCCCACCGTACGCTCTATTCCGGGGGAAGGGCGGCCCTGATCTTGTCGGCGTAGGCCTCGGCCTGGGCGGACGAGTCGTAAGGCTGCCGGGGCCCGAGCCAGAACCGCAGGCCGTCTCGCTTGTTCCTCGGGATGACGTGCAGGTGCAGGTGCGGCACCGACTGGCTGACCACGTTGTTGATGAGGATCATCGAGCCGTCCGCGCCGAGGCCGTCCTCGACCGCGCGCTCCAGCCGCTGGGCGGTGCGGAAGAACTCGGGCACCTGGTCGGCGGGCAGGTCACTGAGCAGCTGCACGTGCAGCTTCGGTACCAGCAGGGTATGGCCGCGGAACAGCGGCCGGTGATCGAGAAACGCGATCAGCCGTTCCGTCTGCAGGATGATCTCCGCCGGCGCCTCGCCGCGGATGATGGCGCAGAAGACATCCGATGCTGGCATCAGCCGTGAGCCTACCGGAGCCGTCCGCCCCCCGGTCCTAATGAGAGTTCTGGCTGACCGTGATGTGGCTGCCGGACGCGGTGATCATGAGTCCCTGCTGCGTGATGCTGATGCTCTGGATCGCCACTCCGTGCGGGAGCTTGGGAATCGTGATGGTGAAATCCATCAGGCTGCCCAGCACCTCGGTCGGTATCCCGCCCGCGTCAATAATGTGGATATTGACCTTATTCGGCCCTGTCTGGGTGACCTGAGCGGTGGCCGAGTCGCTGATCGGGCCGATGTTGACGGTCGCCTGGATCTTGTTCGGGCCGTCGGCGGACAGCGTGATGCCCTGCGGAATCCCGCCCGCGTTAGCCAGCGCCGTGAACGTGACCAGCGCCGTGGCCGTGAACTGATCGATCTCCGCGCTGTTTAGCCCGTGGATGTGCATCCCGTGCGCCGTGGCGGTCAGGCTCTTGATCTCGAGTGGCCCCGTCGTCTCATTGGTCGCGCTGACGTTCACCGTCTTGAAGTCGCGCTCGGCCAGCTGGGTCAGGAACGGGAACCCAGGGATGGACACGTGCGGCTTGCCGGACAGGCCCACCGAGGACTGGAACTGGCTGGCCATCGCGTTCTCGGTTATCGCGAGGGCCCCCCGGTCGGCCGCCACGAGGACCAGGATGATCACGATCAGCGTGATCCACGGCCATCTCCTGCGCCGCCGCCCGCGGACCACGACGGGAGACCCCTGACCGGATCCGTAGGCTCCTTGCCCCTGCCAGGGCGGCGAGTCCTGGGGTGGTTGCGCAGGCCAGGCGGGCTGTGCGTCCTGCCCCGCTTGCGCCTGCCAGGCAGGCCGCGAGTCCTGGGGTGCCTGGGCCTGCCACGCGGGCGGTGGCGGGCTCTGGGGCGGCTGCGCCTGCCATGCGGGGGGCGGCGGGCTTTGGGCCGGCGGACCTTGCGGTGGCTGCGGCTGCCAGGTGCGCGTCGGCGGTTCCTGGGGTGGCTGCGGCGGCTGCCACTGGGGACTTGGGCGGGTCGGCTCCTCACTCATGGTGTGCTCGCCAGGGCCGAGGCAACGGTAGCCATACCATCACAATAGGTATCCGCCACGAACATGTTCCACCCCTGTGGTTCGCTTAGTGACAGAGGATAACTGTGAGTCGTACGGCGGGAAGCGTACGGCTCGGCCGAAAGACGAAGTTCTTGATGCTCCAGTATCAGGGTCTCCGCGACCCAAAATTGTCAAACGCGACCGGTCAACCTGAATCGTGCGGCCGATTCCCGTTTAAGGCAAGCGGCTCTACACTCTGAGCATGCCACCCGAGCATTTCGACTGGTCCGACGGGCAGCCGGCACAGGCCGGGCCATCCGCAGCAGGAGTCGCGCCCGCCGGGCTCGCCGAAGCCGCGCCCCGCTCCGCCGGATCCGCCGTCCCCACGCTGGTCGTGCGGACCCGGCGCTCCGATCACACCCTGCACGGCGGTACCACGTACACCATCGGCCGCGACCCCACGGCCGACATCGTGGTGCTCGACTCGCGCGTGTCGTGGCGGCACGGGCAGGTGCGGGTCGAAGGCAACGGATGGCTTCTGGAGGACGTCGGCAGCACCAACGGGACGTTCGTGGGGCTGCAGCGGCTCGACCGGGTCCCCATCGTCACCGAGACCCTGGTGCGGCTGGGCAACCCGGAAGACGGACCGATCCTGCGGTTCGTCCTGGAGACCCCCGCGGCCGCCGAGCCGGGACCTGGCCTGCCCGCGGCGCCCCAGCCGCAGGCCCCGCCCCCGGCCGGGGGCCCCGCCAGGCCGCAGCCCGCGGCGCCGCCGCACGCCTTCGCCCCCCCGGACCGGCCGCAGGCCCCGGCCGCGCAGCCTCCCTTTGCCCCCGCGGAGCGGCCGCAGCCCGCAGCCGCGCCGCCCGCCTACGGCTCCCCGGACTGGCCGCAGCCTCCGGCGGCCCAGCCGCCGCTGGCCCAGCCCTTCAGCCCCGCTGAGCCGTTCCGGCCCGCTGAGCCGTTCCGGCCGGCCGAGCCCTTCCGGCCTGCCCAGCCGGCCGGCGACGACCAGGCCCTCTGGCCCGGTAGGCCCGCCGACCCCCCGTCCATGTCGCACCCCGCGCCCTGGTGGGCCGCGAGCCCGCTTTCCGCGGTAATGCCGGCCTACCAGGCCGCCGCGCCGCAGGCGCCCCCCGCCCCGCCCCGCCAGCCGCAGCCCCCGCCCGTACCGCGGGAGCCCGCCTGGGACGACGCCGTGCACGCCGTGGAATGGCGTGAGCCCGCGCCACAGGCACCCCGGGCGGACGGCGCTGCCCCTGAACCGCTGCCGAGCGTCGACCGGCGTCCCACGATGCGGATGCCCCTGCCGGCCAAGGCCCTGCGCATCGGCCGCGTCCCCGACAACGACATCGTCCTGCCCGACCTCGACGTGTCACGGCATCACGCCGAATTGCGTAGATCCCCCGCGGGGACCTACGAAATCGTCGATCTCGGCAGCCACAACGGCACCTACGTGAACGGCCGGCGGGTGTCCTCGGCGACGATCAGCGAGGACGACATCGTCAGCATCGGGCACTCGACGTTCCGCCTGGCCGGCGGTGAGCTCAGGGTCTACGAGGACGAAGGGGAAGTCAGCTTCAAGGCCCAGGACCTGGTCGTTCGGGTCGGGGGCGGCAAGATCATCCTCAACCACGTCACGTTCCCGGTTCCCGAGAAGTCCCTGCTCGGCGTCATCGGCCCGAGCGGCGCGGGCAAGTCGACGCTGCTCGGCGCGCTGACCGGGATGCGCCCGGCGGATACGGGCACCGTCCTGTACGACAACCGGGACCTGTACTCGAACTACGCCGAGCTCAGGTACCGCATCGGCCTGGTCCCGCAGGAGAGCGTCCTGCACACGCAGCTGACCGCCCGGCGGGCCCTGCAGTACTCCGCCGAGCTCCGCTTCCCCGCGGACACCACCTCGGCCGAGCGTGATGCCCGGGTCGACGAGGTGATGTCCGAGCTCGGCCTGACCAGGCACGCCAACACCCGCGCCGACCGGCTGTCCGGCGGCCAGCTCAAGCGCGTCAACGTCGCGCAGGAACTGCTGACCAAGCCGTCGCTGCTGTTCCTCGACGAGCCCACCTCCGGCCTAGACCCGGGCCTGGACAAGTCGGTCATGGAGCAGATGCGGGACCTGGCCCACGACGGCCGGACGGTCATCGTGGTCACGCACAGCGTCGCGAACCTCGACACCTGCGACCGGCTGCTCGTCCTGTTCCCGGGCGGCAAGGTGGCCTACTACGGGCCGCCCGGCGACGGGCTCGCGCACTTCGGCCTGCCCGGCTGGGCCGAGGTCTTCCAGGCGTTCGAGCGCTACCCGGACCGCGACTGGGCCGGGGAGTTCGCCGCATCGCCCGCCTACCAGCAGTACGTGGCGGACCGGCAGCGCCCGCGGCAGGCCGCCAGGGCCGCCGGCCCGGACGGGCCTCCCGAACCGCAGGAGCAGCATCGCAGTGGGCTGCAGCAGGTCGGCACGCTGACCCGCCGGTACCTCCGGGTGATCTCGTCCGACCGCGGCTTCCTGATCTTCATGGCGGTGCTGCCCATCGTCTTGGGCGGCCTGATCCACTTCGTGGGGTCCAGCGAGGGCCTGTCGGACACGATCAAGGGGCAGGTGAAACCGCACAGCAACGGCATGGTCACGGAAGTGCTGATAATGCTGGTCATCTGCACCTGCCTGGCCGGGGCCGCCAGCTCGATCAGGGAGCTGGTCAAGGAACGGGCGATCTACGTCAGGGAGCGGGCGGCCGGGCTGTCGGCCGGCGCCTACCTGTTCTCCAAGCTGATCGTGCTCGGCGTGATCAGTGTGCTGCAGTCGGTGGTCCTCGTCCTGCTTGGGGTCATAGGGCACCCGCTGCCGTCCGAGGGCGCGCTCTTTAAGGGCCTGCCGCTGGTCGAGCTGCTGATAGGCATCTCGATGCTCGGGTTCGCGTCGATGTGCCTGGGCCTGCTAGTCTCCGCCCTGGTCAGCACGTCGGAGAAGGCGATGCCGGCCCTCGTGCTGCTCACCATGGTCCAGGTCATCCTCTGCGGCGGCGTGCTGCCGCTGCAGGGGAAAGCGGGGCTCTCGCAGATCGCCTACCTGGCCCCGGCTCGCTGGGGGTTCGGCGCGGCGGCCTCCACCGTCCAGCTCAACGTCATCACCCCGATGGGCGCCATCACCGATTCGCTCTGGAACCACAGCGCCATGAGCTGGCTGCGCGACATGGGCATCCTGATCGGGCTCGCGGCGATCTTCATGGTGGTCGCCGCGCTGCGCCTGCGCACCCTGGGTCCGCGCCGCCGCAAGGGGTCGGCGGCCGCCGAGGGGGCCGTGCGGTAGCCCCCGAAGGCTAACGGCACGGGCTCGGGGGGCACCAGCTCGCCGAGCAGCCCGCGCCGAAGCTCGCCCACCATGGTCTCGCTGACGTCGAGCCCGTGCGTCAGGAACGCGCCGAACGACGGGTACCTGCGATCCACCTCCTCGAACGCCGCGTTCAGGTAGGTGGCGCTCTGCTCCAGGATCGGCCGCAGCAGCTCGGGATCGTCCACCATCCTGGTCGTAACCAGGTCGAAGCGGAGCTTCTGGTATCCCGTCCGGTGGAAGTCGTTGGACAGCAGATAGTCCCGCAGCACGAACTCGCGCGGCACGCCCAGGGCGGTATGCACGATGGCGGTCATCCACCCCGCCCGGTCCTTGCCGCTGGAGCAGTGGTAGAGCAGCGGCAGCCGCCCCGGCGAGCAGGCCAGGCGCAGCGCCGCGCCGAAGGCTTCCCGCTGCCGCCCGTCCGCCACGAAGCCGCGGTTGATCTCCACCATGAGACGGGCCGCGCGCCCGCTGCCGAGTTCCCTGCGCTGCCGGTCGTGGTCGCCGCTGGAGATCAGCTCGTACAGCGACCCGAGGTCGCCGCCGCCCACCGGCAGGCTGGCGGACTCGACGCCGTACGGTAGCCGGTCGGTGCCGCTGACCAGGACCTCCCCCAGCGTCCTGAAGTCGATGACGGTCCGCAGCCCGAGCCGGCCGAGCCGCTCGACGTCCGCGGGGGAGAGCTGGCAGAGCGCATCGCCGCGGAACAGCCGGCCCCGCCTGACCTCGAGCCCGTACGCAGTGAGATAGCCGCCGACGTCCCGCACGTTCACCGCGCCGTCCAGGGCGACATGGCGGGATAGGGCCCACTGCGCGGTCATCGGACCAGGCTCATCGCGCACCGCCCTCGTCCCCCGCCAGGCCAGGATACTCCGCCCGCCTCCCATCATCTGGGACAAATTCTCCGCACCACCCTCACCAGCCGCGGACATTAGGCTGGCGGGGTGAGCGAGCGGATCCTTCAGGCCCGGGACCTGCTGCGGCGGTTCCCGCTGATCGACGGCCACAACGACCTGCCCTGGGCGCTGCGCGAGCGCTCCGGCGAACCGCCCGGGCCCGGCGATGCCGCCGCGGTCGACCTGGCGGCACCGGTCCCGGACCTGCACACCGACCTGCTCCGGCTCTCAGCGGGCGGGGTGGGCGCGCAGTTCTGGTCGGTGTTCGTGCCCGCCTCCCTCACCGGGGACACGGCCGTCACCACCGTGCTCGAGCAGATCGACCTGGCGCGCGCGATCATCGCGCGCTACCCGCAGGCGCTGGAGTTCGCCCTGACCAGCGGGGATGTCGAGCGGATCGCCGCGTCCGGCCGCGTCGCCTCGCTCCTCGGCGCCGAGGGCGGGCACGCCATCGCGGGATCACTCGGGGTGCTCCGGATGCTGTACGCGCTCGGGGTCAGGTACATGACCCTGACGCACAACCGCAACGTCGGCTGGGCCGACTCGGCCACCGACGAGGTTGACGCGGGCGGGCTGACCGATTTCGGCCGGGAGGTGGTCCGTGAGATGCAGCGGATCGGCATGCTGGTCGACCTGTCGCACGTGTCGCCGGCCACCATGCACGATGCACTCGACGTCGCCTCAGCCCCGGTGATCTTCTCGCACAGCTCGGCCCGGGCGGTCTGCGACAACCCGCGCAACGTTCCCGACGACGTGCTCGCTCGGCTGGCCGGCAACGGCGGCGTGTGCATGGTGACGTTCGTGCCCGGCTTCGTCTCCCAGCCGTGCGCCGACTGGCTGGCCACTCTCAAGGCCGAGGCCGCCCGCCGCGGCCTGGACCCGAGGGACTTCGACCAGCTGTTCAGCATCAGGTCCGAGTGGCAGGCGGCCCAACCCCCGCCCGAGGCGACGCTGGCCCAGGTCGCGGACCACATCGAGCACGTCCGCGACGTCGCGGGCGTCGGCCACGTGGGCATCGGCGGCGACTTCGACGGCACCCTGGACGTCACCGTCGGCCTGGAGGACGTGTCCACCTACCCGGCCCTGTTCGCCGAACTCCTTGACCGCGGCTGGACCGAAGCCGACTGCGCCTCGCTGGCCAGCGGCAACCTCCTGCGCGCCCTGCGCGCCGCCGAATCCTTCGCCGCCGCCGCCCAGTCCTGAGCCCCAGCCCCAGCGGTAACCGAGCGACGCACAGGCCACTGCAATCCGGCTGCAAATCCGGCGGCCCACGCTGAACGCGAGGAAACGCCGGAATCTGGAGGCCTGACATGTCCGGATGCAGTACCGCGAAGACTGTCGATGAATTGCTCGCCGAGGCCAGGGCGAAATTGCCGCACCGCCCTTCGCCCGCCGAGGCCCTGCGCGCCCAGGCCAGCGGCGCCCTACTGGTGGATATCCGCGAAGACGACCAGCGGCGCGACGGCCTGATCCCCGGCGCCATCGTGCTGCCCCGCAACTCCCTGGAGTGGCGCTGCGATCCCGCCTGCGAGTGGAGGCATCCCGCCATCACCCGCTACGACCTGCATCTCATCTTGTTCTGCCACCAGGGCTACCAGTCCAGCCTGGCCGCCGCCACCCTCCACCAGCTGGGCCTGATCCACGCCACCGACCTGGCCGGCGGCTTCACCGCCTGGTCCGCCGCCGGCCTCCCCGTGATCGCCCCGTGAGCGGCTGCCAGCAAGCTGCCTGACCGCATTGCGTCCCGGCGACCTGGCTTGCGTTTACCTGGCAGCCGCTAGGATCGCACGCGATGACCGCCCACGCCCGGCCGCTCCCGGCGACCGCCACCGCTCAGGGCCCGGCCAGGATCCGCCCCGCCGGCTCCCTGCGGCTACTGACCTGGCCAGCGCTTGCGGCGTCCGGGGCGGACGCCGTGGTCACGGCCAGGAGCGGCGGCGTTTCTTCCGGGCCCTACGCGACGCTGAACCTGAGCCTGAGCGTCGGCGACGATCCCGCGCACGTGCTCGAGAACCGGCGCCGCCTGGCCCAGACCCTGGGCGCTGGCCTGGATGATTTCGTATTCGCCCGCCAGGTGCACGGGACCGGAGTGCGGGTCGTGGGCCAAGCCGACGCCGGGAGCGGCGCGTTCTCGCTCGACGACGCCATACCGGACGTCGACGCGCTGGTGACGAGGTCTCCAGGTGTCCTGCTCGCCATCCTGACCGCGGACTGCGTACCCATCGTGCTGCACGACCCGGTAGCCGGCGTGCTGGCCTGCGTACACGCCGGCTGGCGCGGCACCGTGGCCCGCGTTTCCGCCGCGGCGCTGGCCGCGATGCAGACCCTCGGTTCCCACCCGTCGCAGGTCATCGCCGGAGTCGGCCCCGCCGCCTCACCCGCCCGCTACCAGGTCGGCGCCGACGTCCACCAGGCCGTCACCGGCGCCTTCGGCCCGGCCGCGGCGGCCTTCCTTCGCCCCGACGACACCGGCGGCATCCCGGACCGCTGGCTGCTCGACCTGTGGGCGGCCAACCGGTTCATCCTGCTCGAGGCAGGCGTCCCCGCCGCCCAGGTCCACGTCACCGATCTCCCCACCGGCCCCCTAGACCCCAGAGCCGTCACCGACGGCCACTTCTTCAGCGATCGCGCGGCCCGCCCGTGCGGGCGTCT